>Ga0302324_100000024_pt1 | contig 333676 bp, 280 predicted proteins | sample Palsa_T0_1_FD_201949 | JGI IMG/M metagenome (GOLD analysis project Ga0302324, IMG submission 201949) | Peat permafrost microbial communities from Stordalen Mire near Abisko, Sweden - Palsa_T0_1 | ecosystem: Environmental > Terrestrial > Soil > Palsa > Peat permafrost | place: Sweden: Abisko... | reverse complement strand
CCGCCATACGGGCGCGCATAAGGTTAGGAATGGCGATAGCTGCGATGATCAGGATGATGGCAACCACGATCAGCAGCTCAATCAGTGAGAAACCCTTCTGTTGTTTCCGCATCTCTTTATTTCCCCTCGTTTTTGAATTCGTTGATTTCATGCTGGTCATGGTGATGACGCAGTCGAATTTGATAATGGCACTTGCCTCGCCAAACCCGTTAGTTACCTTGGTTCCGGTCGGATCAAGGGCAAGGTCTTTATTTTCATTATAGAGTCAAACTTCACCCTCATGGTAACCCCCGCCCGGGCCTGCCTTCATGCCAAAAACTGTCATGCAACTGACGGTTCACGGCATTGCTGGGGTTCGGCACACAAGGTTGGAACGCCCCAGAATCAGGATCTTGCAGGCTTATCACAGAAGTAACTTCGTAGGCCGGACTGTTCTGTGCGGGCGAAGTAGCGCTGCATATAATCATTCTGAGACTTCGGTGAGGATGGAGTTGCCTTCATTTGCGACAGGGACTGCGATGCAGTCCAAAGTGGGTACCCGCCCGGCGGCGCACCGGCTCATCTCGCCTGAGAGGCAGAGTGCGGTTTTGTGTCTTGTGTTGGCGCTGGCGACGCTGGCTGCCTACAATCCCATCGTCCAGAATGGGTTCACGAACTTTGACGACGACATCTACATTCTGAATAACGCGCATGTGCGGGCCGGCCTGACCTGGGAGACAGTGAAATGGGCATTCACTAGTTTCGATGCTGCGAATTGGCATCCGCTCACGTGGCTGTCGCACGCGCTTGACTGGCAACTCTTCGGGGCGAACCCGGTCGGTTCTCATTATGTGAATGTTCTATTGCATGCTGGCAGTGCGCTCTTATTGTTTCTGCTGCTTCAGAGTGCTACGGGATTGACCTGGCCGAGCTTCATGGTGGCGGGGCTGTTTGCGCTGCATCCGGTGAATGTGGAGTCGGTGGCGTGGGCTGCGGAACGGAAGAATGTGCTCAGCATGGTCTTCTTTCTGCTGACGTTTCATGCCTACGGATGGTATGTGAGACGCGGCGGCGTGGCGCGTTATGCCCTGATGGCCGCTTTGTTTGCGCTGGGGTTGATGTCGAAGTCTGAGATCATTACGCTGCCGTTTGTTTTGCTGCTGTGGGATGTTTGGCCATTAAAGAGAGTTCTCAGTTCTCGGTTCTCAGTTCTCAGTAAAGAGCGTGGTGAGAATCTTTCTCGTGCGGGCTCGGCGGTTCCTCGATCGTTCTCATTTCTGCTTCTTGAGAAGATTCCGTTATTACTTTTTTCTATTGGTTGCGGCGTGATTACTTTGCTGGCGCAGCGGGCTGGGCATGCCGTGCGTAGCTTGCCGGCTGGCGCGCGGTGGGGGAATGCCGCTGTGGCTTACGTGCGTTATCTCGGGAAAGCGTTTTGGCCGGTGCGGCTGGCGGTTTTGTATCCGCATCCTGGGAGTTCGCTTGCGGTTTGGCAGATCGTTGCTGCGGCTGCGATTTTGATTTCGATTACTGCGCTTGTGCTGTTGTGGCGGGAGCGGCGTTATCCGGTGGTTGGCTGGTTCTGGTTTTTGGGTACGCTGACGCCGGTGATTGGAATTCTGTCATTTGGCGAGCAGGCGATGGCCGATCGCTATGCTTACCTGGCTTACATTGGATTATTCATCGGAGTGGTTTGGGGAGCGGCCGACATCGCGCGGGCGCGCAAGATTCCGGCAGTGTGGATTGCGGTGCCAGCAGTTTTGATCCTGGCGACTTTGGGCGTGTTGAGCCGCCGTCAGCTTAGTTACTGGCACGACAGTGAAGCTCTGTGGAGACATACCCTGAGCGTGACCGAAGGCAACTACATGGCGCACGGCGGCCTGGCGCGTGCTTTGGCCAGGGAGGGTCGAACGGACGACGCCATCGCCGAGTTCAATGCGGCCGAGAGTTTACATGCATATTCTTTTTCGGATCTGATTGGAGTCGGAGTGTTTGAGCAGACGAACGGGCGTTCGCAGGATGCAGTTGCACAATTCGAGCGAGCGCTGGGTGCTGCCGAAGATTCGAAGTCGCGCGCCGTGGCATTGAGTGATCTCGCTACGGCTTATTTGCAGATCGGTGATTTCTATCGCGCGAGAACGAATTTCGCAAACGCATTGCAGCAGAATCCTGATAGCGTTCCTGCTCTTGAAGGCAGCGGCTTGCTGGCTGAGCGGGATGGCGATTTCACGCTTGCGGTGGCGCGGATTTCTCATGCTGCGGAAGTGGAACCGAGCGACGTGGGCTATCTGCTGCTGGAGCAGGCATTGCGGCGAGCGGGCCGCGCTGCGGAAGCGGATGAGGCCGACGCGCGCGCGCAGCGCATGTCCCGCGACATCGCTCAGGCCCGGCAATCTGCGGCGCAGATTGTGGCTGCGGTTGGGATTGATTAGGTACGAGTGGCTGCCAGCGGCTCGGAGGCAGCCTCCCGACACCGCCGCATTGATTCTCACAGTTACATGAGATGCTGCGCAGAGGCATACGCGATTCAGGCGGGAGCTGCCAACCACATTGGGGGGCATTGGCTTGGTGGGAACTGGAAGTTAGGCGTATCATTCGCAATTACGGAAGACCGAATGCAATCGGAACTTCCGGCACTTGAAATTTGAGGCTTCAGCGCTGATCTTAAGGTGTATGCGCTGAGGTGTCTCTAATGCAAGCCGCACTGCTGGAAATCCTTTCGACTGACGAGGAAGTGCCCTTGTCCGTACAGAACGATATTACCGACATTAAGCGCGATGTGGCAGTCATTAGAGAACGGCTGGATTGGCACTTCCGGATAGGCGCCGGCGCTATTCTTGTTTTCACAGGCTTGTTCGGATGGCTCGTCACATCTTACCTGCCGGGCGAGTTCGCGCACGAACGGAGAGATGTCCAACTTCAATTTGATAAGCTCACGACTCTCCAGCTCAACAAGCTATCCACTGAAATCGATGCCATCCAGCAATCGGGTCGCAAGATGGACCCCCGCACAGTAGCTTTACTAGGGAACAGCCTTCTTAAATTCACCACCTCAGATAGCAAAGAAGTTTCGCAGAGAAGTTGGGATGTCGAAAACAAAATTCTCGGCTACTCCTCTACACTAGTTCCATTCTCGGACGTGGGATATGTGACGTTTAGGGCTCCAGATAACAATGAGGAGTGTATTGTGGATCGAGGTAAAACCCAGAATGTTGGGATGGTGGGATTCGTTTTTGAACACTGCACGCAGCATCTTGATTCGATTCTAGGGCCAGAGCCCGCGAGCAGGGGGATGGTATACAAGTTTTTGGCGTTCAGGGATGCCACAGCGGTGGTCCCTTGCGACTGGACGGCGTCGTTTTCGTAAACTGCACCTTCGAGCTTCAGTCTGGGAACTCGAGCAGACAGCTAGCGGAAACCTTACTTGCAGAAAACCCTGTCAAGCACCTAGACCTTCCTTGAAATCAGCAACGCACCATTAGAGCACGACCCAGCCGGACGCCGCGTTGACCTCAGTTCTCACTCATCATTCCGCCTTCACCAGTAGACACGTTACGTCGTCATGCTGGGGAGTCGAGCCTACGAATAAATCCACTGCCGCCATCATGCGATTCAACATTTCGGCTGGCGTGGATGCTGCTGCAGAATTGATCACGCTTAGAAGCTGCGTTTCGCCGTACTCATCCTGGCGCGCATTTTCCGCTTCGACTAATCCATCGGTAAAGATGATGAGCCAATCGCCGGGCGCCAGCGTCACGCTGGCCGATTCGTACTTTGCTTCGGAGAGAATGCCGAGAGGCAATCCGCCGGCGTCGAGACGCTCGATCGATCCATTGGCGCGGCGGAGGATTGGATTGTTGTGTCCGGCGTTGATGTAGAGGAAGGTGCGGCGGGCTGCGTCGTACTCCGCCAGGAACGCGGTGGTGAAACGCAATCCACCCTGGCTGTTGGAGCAGGCGTACTTGTTCATATCCGATACGAGTTCAGGCAGGGCGATTGGTTCTGTGGAAAGCGTTTTGAGGCTGGCCTGAAGCGTGGCCATGAGCATGGCGGCGGGAATGCTTTTGCCGGCTACGTCGGCGACGGCGAACATCACGCGATTCTCTTCGGTGGTTTTGCCGGGACGGGGAAACACGTCGTAGTAGTCGCCGGCGACGGTGTTTGCCGGGCGCGTGGTGTAGGCAATCGAGATTCCGGGAATCTGCGGCGGAGCGCCGGGCAGTAGCCATGTCTGAATCTCGCGCGCGATCTGCAAATCGCGCTTCATCACGACGCGGTCAGCGATCTCCAACATGAGCAGCAGAAACATGAGGAGGCCGCCCCAGAAGTGGAAATCGAGTTCGACGACGTGCAGTTCGTGTCCGGAATCGTGATAGCTGAATCCGCTGCTGGGAAATACAAGCATGACGAATGCCGCGAGCAGCAGGACGCGGCGCGCGGGCGAAAGTTTTTCGAGTACCGACCAGAAGAACTCTTTGACGACGTGCAGATGGTGGCCGCGATGGGTAAGTCCTTCGGGAGTTTTCGCGGCGACGTCGCGGGAGTAGAGGCGGTAGCTGGTGCGTGCTTCGGTTTCGAATTGCGACCAGAGTTGGCTGACCTCAAGCCCGTCGGTTACCCGCTGCCAGAATTGCTGGAGCCGCACTCCGAAGGGAGGACGTGGCACGGTCGCCGGTTGGGGAGTGGTTGCCATGGGAGACTAATGATTATAGAGGAAGGTTGGAGGGCAGTTGTGCAACGCCGATTCTAATTGCTAGAACAGCGCCAACTGCTCATCCAGAGCTGGCACTGGCCACTTATTAGCCATCCTTCCGCGAGGGTCGGGGGTCATGCCGTACTTCTGGCGGAAGTGTGCGATGAGTTGTGTTATGCGCTTGCCGTAGGAAGGCGGCAGGAAAGCGCGGTCCTGATAGCGCTCGCGATAGTTCTCGACCAGATGAGGGAAATGTTGCTCCACGAACGGAAGAAAAATCGCCGCTGAACAGGGTTTCAGAAATAGAGGTCCGGCGAATATGTGGCGTGCTCCGGCTTCGGCTGCGGCGCGTACCACGGCCTCGAGATCGGCTGGCGCGTCGGTGATGCCGGGCAAGACTGGCGAGCAACTCACTCCTACGGTTAAGCCTGCTTCGCTGAGCTGGCGAACTGCGTCGATGCGCAGGTCGGGACGCGGGGCGCGCGGCTCGAGAATCCTAGCGAGCTCGACGTTCAGGGTGGTCACGGTCATGTGGATCGAGAGCGCGTTGTTCTGCGAAACCGCGCGCAGCAGATCTAGATCGCGCACGACGAGATTGGATTTGGTGACGATCCCAAGCTCGAAGCCGCGATGGCGCGCGAACTCTTCGAGGATGCCACGCGTAACTTCGTAGCGGCGCTCAGCGGGCTGATACGGATCGGTCGCGGTGCCGAGGGCAATCGGTTCCCCCAGCTTAACTCGCCGCAATTCGCGCCGAAGCAAGTCGGCGGTATGTTGCTTGACGTAGATCTTCTGCTCGAACTCGGCTCCGTCGCGCATTTCCATGAACTCGTGAGTGTAGCGGGCATAGCAGTACTTGCAGGCGAATTCGCATCCGCGGTAAGGATTGATGGTCCAGGTAAAAGGCAGGCCGCGATTGCTGACGCAGCGGTTGAGCAGGGATTTCGCGGGAAGAGTAAAGTACTCGACCTCATGCCCTTCGCGCAGGGATTCACCCTCGGCGGCCAGCCGGGCGATGCCGACCAGCGGGGATTTCTGTGGAAGCGGGAACAGAGACGGAGACGACATTGGTTGTATTCGCCTTTTGTTCGCTTACCGTAAATGATTGTCGGCCTGCAGTCAAGAAGGAAATGGGGAGGAGGGAAAGGAAGGGTCTCGGAGCGCCCTCCCTTTTTACTCACATGATCTTCATCGCAAACTGCCCTAGCTGCAGTTTCGCCGTCCCCTCGCTCACCTCAACTCCAAAATCCACACATCTCTACTCAGCGCGCCAGCCCGCCCCACAAGCCCATCGCCCCCAAAATCAAAATCTAGATCCCCCGAGACTCCGTCGGAGGTCGGCAGCGCAACCGAAAATAGAAAGGCCGCTGCTGGGGCATCGCATCATAACCTCCATTGCCCCCTCGTTGGTATCTGGACCCGAGGCCCGAAACTCCCGATACCGGAGTCCCCGTGCAATCCTGTAGGCTATCGACAAAGAGGCTGCCACTATGCCGACTATAAAACAGTCACTCAAGGTTTTCTATGCGTGGCAAAGTGACCTGCCCGCGAGGTTCAATCGCACCGCCGTTAAGAAATGCCTTCGGGTTGCCTCAGGCGAACTTGAGGCGCAGTTGTCAACCGAAACGCAGCAGATCGACGTCTTAATCGACGAAGCGACAAGGGACTGTCCCGGTAGCCCGAATATACCTGCATCAATCCTAGAGAAGATTCAAAGTGCAGACATCTTCGTTGCCGATGTTTCAATAATCAATTCAGAACTATCGGATGGCAAAAAGACGCCAAATCCGAACGTCGTGTTCGAACTCGGTTATGCGGTCGCAAACCTCGGGTGGGAACGTGTCGTTCTCTTGATCAACGAAGCCCATGGCAAAATAGAGCTTCTGCCGTTTGATTTTGACCGGCATAGAGCGACACCGTTCACGTTGGCCGAGGGGAAGGGTAACCCAAAAGAACTAACCAAGACTCTAACGGAAGCCATTTCCCTGATTGTTTCCAAAGACCCGCCTAGACCGAAGGCGGGAGGATTCAATCCCGCCGACGCGGAACGCGAACGCGACCTTACGAACTTGCGATGGCTGCTTGGATCGATTAATTGGCCCATTATCGACGACCATATTTCGACTGGGCCGAAATTTCTGAGTGCGGCGAGCACTCATTTCCACGACGAGGTGATTAGCATTGTTTCCTCCACCCTCTTTCATATTTATGACAGTGAACTGAATAAGCGGATTCAGGCATTCATTCAGCACTGGACCGGTAGTGTTAAGTACGATCACTACGTCCCCATGAATGGTGCGCGCAGCTATATCTTCCGACCAGGCCATCCTTCCGAACGAATCAGGGAGCAGAAGGAATTTCACTACATGGAGAAGGAGCGTTCGAAGATGTATGCGGCGATGAACGAGCTTCTTGCCGTAATCCGAACAAAATTTCCAGAAATCGACTTAATGGCCCTAAGCAATAGCGTGGGGCGGCGCTATGATGCCCAGATGGCTGACATTGCGGAACACATCTCTAGGCCGTTACCAGCACTAAAAAGGCGAGAGGGGCAAGAACGGTGACGGAACAAATTGCTTTCACACAAGGACTGGTAACGCGAGCAGGGCTCAGCGAGGCAGCGAAGTCCCTCCTAGCCGAGCCCCCTCTGTGATCCTCTTGAACTCAGGTCAGAGCCCCAAGTCGAGCTGAGACTGGGGGCGCGCGGGTCCGCATCCGGGATTTCAGCACGCAAGGGCCTTTCCGTCGGGCCTTTTTTCCTCATGGTGGATGGTGTAGTGTGTTGATAATCCAAGCTAGCCAATAGTGCGTCCTCTGACCGAGTCGCGCCGCAGCGCTGTGTGAAGGGAGCTTAAAGGAGTGTGGACAGTCTTTCTCCGGCCGAACGATCCGCTATCATGGCGCGGGTCAGATCGAAGAATTCGCGACCGGAATTATTTGTCCGGAAGCTCGTCTTTGCCCTTGGATACCGGTACAGGCTCCACGCCAAAGATTTGCCGGGCCACCCGGACCTGGTTTTCAGACGGTTGCGAAAGGTCATCTTTGTGCATGGTTGTTTCTGGCATCGCCACGCGAGCTGCTCGTTCGCGCGACTGCCCAAGTCCCGCCGGGATTTCTGGGTGCCGAAACTTGAGGGAAACAAGGCGCGGGATCAACGGAACAGGCGCGCTCTCTCAAGAAACAAGTGGAAGGTGCTGACAATTTGGGAGTGCCAACTAAAAGAACCTGAGCGGCTTCAAATAACGATTGGGAGGTTTCTCGATGCGGAGCGTTGAGTTGTTCGCCGGGGCGGGCGGACTCGCGATTGGCATGTCGAATGCGGGATTTCATCATGCCGCAGTCGTCGAATGGGATCACGACGCCTGCGAGACATTCCGCGAAAACCAGCGGCATCGGATGCGCTCAGTCGAGGAGTGGCCGGTGTACGAGGGCGATGTCAAGGAATTCGACTACAGCGGCCTTGGCGATGTGATGGTGGTTTCCGGTGGCCCGCCCTGCCAGCCATTCTCGCTCGGCGGAAAACACCGTGGGCATATGGACCGGCGAGACATGTTTCCCGAAGCCGTGCGCGCCGTGCGCGAACTTCTGCCAAAGGCGTTCATCTTCGAGAACGTAAAGGGCTTCATGCGGGAGACGTTTTCCGGCTATTTCGAATACATTCAACTTCAACTCACTCATCCGAGTTTTACACGCCGTAAATCGGAGGGTTGGAAGGAACACCGCGCTCGCCTTGAAAAACACCACACGTCGCGCCAGGATCGAACCGAGTACAACGTGGTTTTTCGGCTCCTCAACTCCGCGAATTATGGCGTGCCGCAGCGCCGCGAGCGCGTCTTCCTTGTGGGATTCCGCTCGGATCTCGGGCTGGAGTGGAGTTTCCCGGAGGGTTATTGTTCCGAGAACTCTCTTTTGCGATCTCAATGGGTCACCGGCGAGTCTTCGGAAAAGTCATTGGGAGCGTGCGCCACGCTGACCAGTATGCTGACGCGGCCTGAGCTTCGATGAGCCGGATGGACGCAGTGTTCTCTGCCCCCGGCAATTCCGCGCTGAACGTTGCGATTGTGTCGGCGGTTGTTGCGTCGAGGAGTTTGCTACGAGCGACTAGCTCTTGTCCGGTGAGCTTCTGTCTGACCAACTCGCGCGTAATCCGCAGAGCCGCTCCGGATACGTGAGCAAGTGCTTGGGAACGACGGAGCCTAGCATCCGACGAGCGAGCCGGCCCGGTTGTTATAAGGACGGAGCCATCCCTATTAAGCATCGCAAAACTTGCCTTCTGGTCTGAGAGCCACCGCAGCGCGGCTAACGACACGATGCCGTCAGAGCTGACCACTACCAATCGACGGAGGCCATGCCCAACGCGCGGCAACCGAGCACAGCGGCGATTTGGGCCGATGCCGTCCTCTAGAAGCAGATGGCCGCGATCCACTCGGACCTGGATGCCGAAGCCGAACAAGGTCGCGACACCATGACGCGGCACAATCAACCGAGCGGCGGAATTGTGGGATTGCTGGAGTTGGCGTACGTTTTCTGTAGCTGCCATGGGACTATGCCTCCGATGGTGGTTAGGGCCATCGCGTGTTAGCGCACGCGATTGGCCCGTTCGTGATTTAGGAACGGTTGAGATACGCTTCGACTGCGCGGCGGAAAAGCTCGGCCATGGGAGCACCCGTAGCCGCTGATAGCTTCTTTAGCTTCGCGACGGTCGTCTCGGGCAGCCAGACAGTTGTGCGCTTTTTCCCCACATCCTCTATTTTTTCAGGTATGTCAACATATGTCAATTTTTTACGTATTTTCTGAGCTTCGGGGCGCGCCTGTTTGTTGGCCAGGAGCTTGTTGATTCGACGAAGATACTTGCGTGGTACTTTCTGGCCCAATCTTGCTTGTCCAAGCCAATATTCGAGGTTTGTAATGGGCTTTGGTGCTGGGCCCCGCCGCTTCTCCTCTTGGTAGCAAATATCGCGAGAATACCGGGGACTGTATGAGCCAGTTTGGTAAGTGTGGGCGAGGGCACAGCTTCGAGCAAGGAAGCGAATTGGGCGTAGCTTAGGGTATTTCGGCTCGCGGACTGTCGCCAAAATTGCGGCAGCGCTGGGTAGTCTGTTACTAGTGAATTGATCGATCGCTGATAAAGCTGCTTTTACATCATCTTCAGTTGACGCTTGACGCAGGGCATCCCAATCAATTTTGTGCCGAAGTCGCTGAAACTCGGCATAAAGGTTCTCGCTGTCGGCAAGGACCCACTCTTTCCTTTCGGCCTTGAGAGTCCTTTTCGTTGCAAGCGGAAAATCGAACGCTTCTGTCTTTACCGTTTTATGCGTTTTTCCGCTTTTTGCCATGGGCTTCTAGCCGTTTCTCCGTATTGCTAGCCGCGAACAAGCTAAATCGTGCCGAGGCGGAATGCTACTTCTCATACCAGAGAGGCGATTAAGGTATATGTCGAAACGTAAAGGTAACAGCCGATCTATCAAACCGCGCTCACTGCGCTATTCCAGTCTAACCGAGCGTGAGAAAGCGACGTACGATCGGACTACCAACCTTGTCACCGATCTGCGTCGTGGCGAGAGCTCGTACACGGAACTATTGCGAAAGCACCATCTTGGTTCGCGTACAGCCCGCAAATATGCAGGACGGGATATTCTCCTTGGCGGAACTAGCGGCAAGCCAGTGCGCGCGAGCAAAACTGACAGGCGAGTACGTGACCTCTTGTTCCCGATGCCCTCGGGCGACGTGCCCATTCGCACCCGCAGTTCTCGTGACGCGACGAAGCTGTCCAACTATTACAACGACCGCGAGAAGCTGCTGCTGGGAAAGCTACATCTTGAGGAGTTCGAGGCCAAATGGCACAGAGTACACGTTGGGGGTGAGGAACTTTTTGCCGATGCCGCCGAGATTCTAATCATGGCTGATGCTGACGTTTTGAAGATGGACCGCTTGTACGCCAGTGTAGGACCGCAGAGATGATCGGGCGAACGGCCAAAACTGTTCTTCGCCACGCTAGGCAACGGGTATGTCCTTTGAGAAAGGTCTGTCCCTTCTGCTTTGAGGCCGAGCACATCGCCGGGCGTAACCATATCCCTCACTTGACTGTGGATGTGTGCCAGGCTCATCACGCTTGGTTGACGGAGGAGCGTTTCGCTTCCGGCGCGGAAATGAAGAAGCAGCCGGACACGATCACAACCGCCGAGATGGCCCTTCGCTCGCTCGCGGTTACCGGGCGCGCCATCGCATGGGCTACGGAGAAACTTTGTGACGGCCTGGATTTCTGCGCTGAGATGCTGAAAGAAAAACGACATTAGCGAGGCAGCCTTAGTAATCACATGGCAGATAGGTTTGAGCTTTATTTCCGTGCGCACACGATCCCGGTCAAAGTCAAAGAAGCACGCTGGGCGGGCCGACGCGCAAAAAAACCGAAGCATGCACTCATTTTTCGTTGCGCGACCACGGCCGATGAAAAACAGGAGCTGCTTTTTGGTGCGTACATCTGCGCTGAATTGACGGGTTCGGAGTGGACTGCGAAGGAAATTGGCCTGTTCTGTCAGGACGGCCACCCTGAGGAATTGCGGGTGTTGCAGCGCTTTGTGAAGGACAGCGCGTATGAGATGGGAACAATTGAACAGTTCCGACGAAGGGTTTTCCTGAAGTACCTGAAAGCAGGAGCGCTCATAGTTGCCTATGGCGCACCCTTCGAGATCAGCCGGATAGCAATCAAGTGGAACAAGTCCCGGAAGAGACGGCGCGCATTCTCGTTCTATTTCCGTATGTTCCAGGACAAGAAAACGGGCAAGATGCGACCCAGCGGCTACGAACCGGGGCTTTCGATTGAAAGCCTGGACGCTTCAAAGGCCATCTATCGGCTACTCAAGTACAAATTTCACGAAAAGGATGAGCGAGAAGAGGAAGAGAAGTCCTCAGATGTTCATATTCTCGATCTGGGGACGCTAACTGCCGCTCTTACCGGAGAGGCGTACACTTTCCAGTCTGCCTGTGAGATTTTCGGAGCGCCAGTGAGCAAGGCTCACAAACATCGCCCGCGCGTCACCAAAGCGGCGATTGAGCACCTGCTAAGAGATGTGACCGCCGAGCTAGAACTCCTGAATCGCCTCAGCAACCCTGGCCAAGGCCTACTTTTCGGTAATGGGGGTCAAACCGCCGGAAAACAACTTCAAGATTTCGGCCAGAATCAACGGGATAGCTATGCAAGCCCTTGTAGCAGGCCGTGCGGAATGCACGATCAGGCGGACACCCCTACCTGTCACCTATCTCGACTTCCATGCCCAGTTTCCGGCGGTGAGCCATCTGCTCGACTGCCGGGAAATACTGTGCGCGGAAAGCCTAGAGTTTGCCGACTTCACTGCCGGGGCGCGCGAGTTGGTGGAACGCACTGCCCTGGATGATTATTTTCGCCCAGCCATCTGGAAACGACTTCGCTGGTTCGCCCTCGTGGAACCAAAAGAAGATGTTCTGCCAATGCGTGCGAAGTTCGGCCAACGTGACGATTGCGATCCAACTCTGGCATGGAATTTTCTCACCTCAAATCAGCCGATCTGGGTGACGGGTTTAGACGCCGTGGCGGCGAAACTGATGACAGGCAAGCCCCTCAAGATATTAGAGGCCATTCAGGTGATCCCGCGCGGAGTGCAATCTGGGCTGGCACCAGTCAGACTCTACGGCCAGCTCGAAGTAGATCCTCGTCGAGACGACCTCGCCGTGAAGCTCGTCGAATTGCGCGCCTCTTTGAAAACAAGAAAACCAAAGCTAGCGGGTGGATTGAAGGTGGGAGCAAACAGCGCAGCCTTCGGCATACTCTGTCAGATCGATGCCAAGGATTTGGATTTGCCCTCTCCCCTGCATGTTTTTTCCGGCCAGACGGACTACCCTACGCCGCCGGTCAAGGTTTGGGAGCAGCCGGCCGAATTCTACAGCCCATTGATCGCTTCACTCGTGACCGGAGGGTCGCATCTGCTTTGTGCCATGTTGGAGTGTGCCGTGCGAGACATGAGAGGCCACATAGCGGCGATGGACACGGACAGCGCGATGATTGTTTCAACCAAGGACGGTGGACTGTTTCCATGCGCGGGCGGAGCTGGTAGGCTCGAAAAGCACCACGCACCGGGCTCGAACGCTGCCATCCGGGCGCTGTCCTTTGCGGATGTGGATCACATCCGCGAGCGATTCGAAACCCTCAACCCGTGGCGGGATACGCTCAAGACTCCGTTTCTAAAATTGGAGAAGGAGAACTTCGCCTCCGATGGCGAGCGCCACCAACTGTACGCGTATTGCGTCTCAGCGAAGTTGTACTGCCTGTATAACCTCGACGGAGGCAGACTGCTGGTCCGCAAGCCTTCCGGCCACGGCCTAGGATTTCTTCAGGCACCCTACACGATTGGCGAGTGGCAGCGAAGGGCAGGTCGCAAATGGAAAGAGGGCTTAACGCCATGGATTTATGAGGCGTGGCATTTCATCCTTTCGCGGGAACTGGCTCTGCCACATAAGCGCCCAACGTGGTTGAAGCAGCCAGCGGTCATGGCGGTTCCGATTACCACGCCTCAAGTCTTGGCACGGCTCGGAGTTTTCAAGGATGATCTTCGCCCATTCACTGTGATGACGATCCCATTCCCCCAAAAAGAAGTAAAGCTGCTCTGGAAGGGATACTTCGTCATGCCGAACACAGAAAAGCTCCATGATTTGCACGGACGTACGATGGTGAATATCGTCAGTGGCGAGACATTTCACATTTACGACAAACAATCATCCAGCCTACCGAAGCCTTTGGGCTGGCTTTCCCTCCGGACGATGGAAGACGAAATCAATCAAATCTTGTCGAGAACCGAAAGCAAGTTTTGTACTCCGAACGGCGGCACATGCACCAGCAAAACAATTGGCCTGCTCGTGCGAAGGCAAGTCGTCGCCAGTGAGTTTCACTACATCGGCAGAGAGGCATCCACACGCTGGGCGGGCGGTCCCGATCTCTCCATGTTGGCTGAAGCGGGAGCCATGGACTCACTTGATGAGACTTTCCGCGAGTACGAAAGAGTCGTTGATCCGAAATATCTGGAGGAAATACGGGCACAAGCAAAACAATTTTCCACTAAACGCCTGTCTCGCCAGTCCAGAATTGCCGAGTGCGCAATACGAAAGTTTAAGAATGGCAGAAACACCAGCAAGCCGCGTACTTTGCGAAAACTGACAAGGGCTATCCATGATCTGCAAAACAAAAAGATGAAGAATTAAGAAAGGGAAGGTTGAGTCGTGCCGCGATTTGCAATGCCTTGCGGAAGTATTCTGGTGGGGAATTTGACCGGGCAACTCTCGGGCTCCCGGAAGTCCGATGTCATCCTCTGCCCGGCGGCGCGACTTAGGTTTCGTTCTTGGCGAGGTCGAGCACGGCATCGAGTTGCGCTTGCGCACGACCGATTCTTAAAGCCCTGGAAAGTTGTTTACATTCCCCTCAGTGGATCGAAGGAACTTCAAGAAGCTCAATCCTTTGCGCCGCAGTGTGGCATAGATGCTCAAGAACAACAGATAGTCCCCTATGCCATTTTCCGTAAAGGTAGAACCCATGACGCGTCGTCGGGATGCAAACACTTTGATCGCGTTCTCGGCTACGTTGTTGTTCCACGACACTCCATCGTGCGACAAAAACGTAAACAGCTTGGTCCCCGATTTTGCCAAGCGCCGTTGATAGCTGGTGGCGACCTTCGAGTGAAATGTTGCGCCAGCAATTTCTTTGAGGAATTTGGCCGTCAGCGGCCTGTGCTTGGCGAGGTATCTCCGTTTCAAGCCAAACCTGCCGATGGTCTCAATGATCGGAGTGAATAGGGCCGTGAACCCCTTAGCGAGACCGGCGAGTTCCGCGTCTTGCGGCGCACGCATCAGATCGTCGTTCAAATCGCGAATAAAATGAACCACACATTTTTGTTGCTCGCATGAAGCCGATTCATAAACACCATAAAAATCTGTAACGAGAACCCCGTCGAAGCCCTGAAGCACCCGGCCCAAGACGGCTCCGTCTCTGCTCGGGCTGAAGAGGTATAGCACCTCATGGAGATTGGTGAACGCCCACACATATGCGAGCTTCCCATGCAGGCTCACTCTTGTCTCATCAACATACATGACATTGCCCGCACGGAGTTTGGCGAGCAATTGCTCGCCTGCAGGCGCGTACTTGGCGGCAAGCCGTGGCTTAAGCGTGGTCAAAATCACGGTTGAAAATGAATATCCGAAGAGGTCATTGATGCCCGCGTTTACATCCCTGAAGGACTGCTTCAGCACAATGTGTGCGTGAATCGCCCAACTGGCCAAGCCGTGCCCAATTTTCGCCCGACAGGGCGGATATTGGCTGGAGGTTGTGCTGGTGCCGCACAATTCGCACACATATCGATTGGAGCGATGGCATAAGACCCAGCGATGAATCCCCGATCTTGTAAACCGCAAGTCGGAAATGACCCGCTGATACACTACGTTCTTGTCGCAGCGAAAATCCGGACCCCTACCGCAACCGGGGCATTTATGCCAAGGAGGCTGGCAATCGATGATCTTGTTGATCTTGGGCGTCCGCCGCCGCACCTTATGTCGGCGGAGGCTCTTGCGCACCACCTTATCGGCACGAAAGAACACCTTTGTCATTTGGTACTTGAAGTACGCACACTTGATAATTCGGTCAATCTCCGGAATTGCGGCATTAACCGGACCAAATTTCCGATCACGATCAGCAGGCAAGTCTTGGGTGTGAACGATCTCTAGTGCGGGGCCGGCTGCTCCGCGAGCGATTGTTTCCAACGTACTTGTCACGACTTTCAGAGCCAGACAATCTTCGCGGTTATATCGGATGAGCGATTCCCTTAGCGCCGGCTCGCCCGTACGCTCCCACTCGTGACGCCACGCCATGCTTTGAATGCCCGATGCAGAGGGGTCAGACCATTTCGCTCCGAGAATCGCCCCTACCGCTTTTAAGCTCCGCGAATATACCGGGAAATATACGGTGCCCGCAGTGGCCGCCAGTACATCAACCGTGTCGGACTTTAGGCGCTGCGAAAGCGACTCACAATTTGGAGGGATGCCATATCGTTCTGCCATGTCGTCCAGAAATCTGCGGTCGTACGAACCATAATGATAGATTTTGAAGTTCGGCACGGATTTCAAGAGATTTAGCAGGTCGTGCCAAATGCCACGCTCGCCTCTTTCATCATCGGCCCAGAGTGCGTGGACGCTAGTTTGACCGTTCTCCACCAGGGCGATACCGACCAGATAATAGAAATCCCTGTCGGGTATGCCCTCGACATCAAGAAAAACCTTTGGCTCATCCGTCGGCAGCGCCGGGTCGCGAACTACGTATATTTTGCCTTCCCGGATGGACAAGGCCTGCAGGGCGGGCAAGAGTCGTGCCGCCTTGGCAGACCGCTTTCCGGTTACACTCTTCGTTCTAAACGTGTATGAGAGCTGCTGCACGGTGAAAACACCGCGCTCTCGAAATGCATCGATCTCACCAACCGATAAGCTCCGAAGTAGACTGATGTCATTGGCTGCCCGCGCGTCAGCGTTGCAGCGATCTTTGAATTCACAGGTCGTGCAATGACTGTTGAGCGTGAGCGCTGGAGGCTTCTTTTCAATTTGTTTTCTGATCTCGCTCGCGGCTCGGCGAGCATCCGTGAGAATCGCAGTCATTCCCGACTGAGTCTTGAATTTGATCTTGGTTGTCTTTGCGCTTTGGCCATGGATGATTGTTCCAAAAGTCGGCAGGTCACCAAGCACGTCCGACAGAGCCAAAGCGTGAAACGAAATAAGCAGTTTATCCCACCGGTTTATCTTTTCTCGGTGGACGAACAATGTCGGTGCATATTCCGGCTTTCCGAGGCAGCCATCATTCGAAATCTTGGTCAGCACGAGAGAGTCAACCGAGAAACCGTTGCTGACCAGGGCAACCTCCAGCATCAGCTCGGGGCGAGCGATTTGCGCATCGACAATCGATGCTGGATTGCTAATGATCCGGTCAGCACCGAATCGTCGTTGGAGTCTTAAGATCGCTTCGTCACGGTACTTGCGGTCGAGGTCTTCAAGCAGTTCTCCGTATTCCTGTGCGACGCCTTCTTGCTCCGTCGCCAAGAGATGCAGCTTGAACCTGCATCGAATGAAAGCGTCGAATAATTGCCTCGTAATTTTCATTGCAAAGGCTAGTCGGGCGGCGACCGTCCTTATTGACTTTTTTCTCAACTAACGCATGGCCTACATTAATGAAAAGGCGCGGACCGGAGGTCGCGCGATCTCGGGTCCGTATGAAAGTAGTGAAGGAGTATCGCAAGACAGAGGCGATTTTGCGCTTTCGTCGGGCCGTGGTCAAGAATCGTGCATCGCCAAGGCAGAGTACACGAAGCTGCAATAGCCGGGGGAAAGGCTCACTCGTCCCTTGCCGTTTGCCGATGGTTTACGAAACCAGGCGTTAGCACAAGCTTACGCCGTTTGTCCGCGCCCCACGCCCCTCGCGCTACGAGTGCCTCGCGCAAATCAAAATCCACACACCTCCACATCACCACAAGGGGGCGCTCTAGGACCCTCTCTTTCCCTCCTCCCGTCAAGAAGGAAATTAGCCGCCAATTTGGGCGAATGACACGCGTCACTTGGTTACTACCACTGGTTACCGTCGCGTGACTCATTGGGGATTACGAACTGGGCGGTAAAACAGAACTGTTCTCTCCGCATGCGCAAAGGTTTACCTAGCGAGCCACTGATGTGAAGCGAAGCCCCACATTCCATCATTCCTCATCATGGCCATTCCGCTGCACTAATCAATGACAGCGCTAGGTCGGTTAGCGCAACACTTAGCCGTAGTCCGGAACGCTTGGCCGTCGATGAGGTTACCTTTCGATTTAAGGTAACCGGCTCATACGAGCTGGCAGTTTACGGGTTCGGCCGGAGGCTTTTTCAAAATGCGTCGACTTCGTTTTGCAATACCTTTACTTCTGGTTGTGGCTGCGCTCTCGTTGTGCGCAACCTCGGCTCTGGCCAGCTCCGTGACCATGCAACTTACGAGCGTGGGCGGTAACAACGCGGGTGGGGTGTATACCTATCCGTACTATTTCTCGATCAACGGCAAGGCGCCGGTAGCTCTGATCTGCGACAGCTATGACAATGAAGTTACCATCGGCGAAACCTGGAAGGCGAATGTGACCAGCTTGCTGAGCGGCGCGGGACTTTTTGGCAACCAGTTGCTTGACTACAAAGCAGCGGGGCTGATCTTCAAGAGCATTCTGAGTGGCACGCTGAGCGCGAACGTAGGCAACTTCGCCATTTGGGGATTGTTCTCCACGAACGCACAGAATTCTGCGTACTTCCAGAGCAGCGGGGCGGCTGGCGTTGAGGCTGCGTATCTGGCACTGGCAGCGACGGCTCCGAATAGTGCGTATAACGGACTCGTGCTCTACACGCCGATCGCTGGAACGCAAAGCTGGGGCGGCATGCCGCAGGAATATATTGGATACTCTCCAGTTCCGGAGCCGGGAACGATTACGCTGTTCGGGACTGGCCTGCTCTCGCTGGCTGGAATGGTGCGGCGGAAGCTGGGAAAGGCTTAACTGCAAGAGCGGCGTCGGGCTTCCGGCGCCGCTCCGTTGCGTTATTGTTTTGCTCCCGGCGGCGATGGGATAGTGATGTCGATCTCCTTGACTGGGCCGAGTGACGACAGCGGCTTGTCGAACTCTTTGGTATTGCCGACCACTAGCACCGCGAGTTGATCGCGGTGAACATACTTGGCGGCCACGCGATTCACATCTGCAGCCGTCACCTTTTGGATTTCTCCCGGAAACTTGTCGAGCCAATCGGCGGGGTATCCGTAGTATTCATAGGTGATGCGCTCGGCCAGAACTTTGTCGGGCGAGTCGAGGCGGAAGATAAAAGCGTTCAGGATGGCGTCTTTGGCCGCTTTAATTTCGTCGTCGGTGATCGGTTTCTTAGCGAGATCATCGATGTCTTCGTCGATGGCCTGGATCGACTCGATTGTGGTCGCGCTCTTTGTTCCCACAACAAATTGTTCAATTCCAGGATGCCCGAAGTTGGAGCCGATGCCGCCTCCTACGTTGTAGGCCAGGCCTCGCTTGGTGCGAATGTCGTTGAACAGGCGCGAAGAGAATCCTCCGCCAAAAGCCTCATTAAAAACGCTGATAGCGTAATAGTCGGGATTGTTGCGCGTGGTGCCGAGCGTCACCATGTGAATGCTGCTCTGATTTACGTCGTCTTTCGGGATGAGATAGTAGCCGGGCTTGGCAGGATGATACTGAATATCGTCCTTCGGTAAGTCGCTGCCTTTGGGCCATGCTTCAAACGCGGCGCGCAGCTTGGCTTCCATAGCGGCGGAATCGAAATCGCCGCTGATGCCGAGGATGATGTGATTGGGCTGGACGTAAGTCTTGTGCCAGTCGAGCAGATCCTGGCGAGTGATCGCGGCGATGGTGGAATATTCAGGTTCGCGAGTATAAGGATTGTCCGCTCCATAAGCGAGCTTGGCAGATTCGCGCCTGGCAATCGATCCGGCTTCATCGTTGCGCCTCGATATGGCATCCTCTGCCTGCTTCTGTGCGAGGTCGATCTTGTCGGCGCGGAATTCTGGATTTTTTAGCACATCGACCAAGACTTTGAAAACATCGTCGAAGTCGCCTTTCAAGCAACTCATGCTGATGGACGTTGAATCGGGACCGCCGCCGGTCTCGACCTTGGCTGCCCGCACTTCGAGAAAGTCGTCAAGTTGATCTCCGGTTTGCGTTTTGGTGCCGCCGGTGCGCCAGACTTCGCCGAAGATGTCGACCAGTCCGACTTTGCTCGCGGGTTCATTCCGCGAGCCGCCGCGAATGCGCGCGCTGCCATCGATCAGCGGCAACTCGTGATCTTCCTGCAGAAAAATTACCATGCCGTTCGAGAGTTCGATCCGCTTTGGCTGTTGGGGATGGAAGGCGGGCAGAGGTGCGATCGGAATCTGCTGCCAGTTCGTCGTCTGTGATGCGGCCCTGGGGATCGGTACGAACAAGAGGGTGGCTGCGAAGATTATTGGAAGATGCGTTAGGCGGGTTTTCATTGCGCACCTCCCTGACCCGCCGGAGCTTGATCGGGATCTTGGTCCCCGCCGTGCCTCGGGCCCGACGTCGTCTCAATCACGCCCACAGTGCGATTGGTTTCCTTGAAAGTTTCGTTCGCCACGCGCCGGATGTCCGCTTTGGTGACTTTGTCGATGTGATCCACGGAGCGAAACAACTCGCGCCAATCGCCGTAGCGTGTCTGGTAAATCGCGAGTTGGGTTGCCAAGCCTTCGTTGTCCCCCAGACCGCGAATCAAGTTCGCCTTGGTGCGCGTCTTGATCATTCTCAACTCTTCGTCGCTGATGTCTTCCTTCTTTAGACGCTCGATTTCGACATGAATGGCGTCGCCCATTTCTTGCGTAGTATGGCCAGGTAGTGGCACTGCGTAGAACGCGAACAGGTGCGGATATTTGGTGCCGGGTAGGCCGGTGAATCCGGCCGAGTACGCCGCGATTTTCTTGTCTCGCACCAGGGCGCGGTAAAGGCGCGAGGTGCGACCCTCGGACATTAGATCGGTGATGGCGTCATAGACCGCGTCGTCCTTCGTCATGTAGTCCGGCCGATGGTAGCCCTCAAGATAAAGCGGTTGCGCTCTTTCTTGCAGCACAACCTTGCGCTCGGAATTCTGCGGAGGCTCGGTGGTCGTGGTCTCATCGGGCTTGGAGCTTGCGGGCAGGCGTCCGAAGTATTTTTCCAGAACCGGCATGACCTGCGCGGCCTTCACGTCTCCGGCGACTGCGACCACCATGTTTGCGGGCACGTAGTACTCATCGAAAAATTTCTTCGCATCGGTGGCGGAAAAATAATTCAAGTCTGACATCCATCCGATAGTTGGGCGGTGATAAGGATGGGCTTCGAACGCCGCGGCATTAAATTGCTCTTCGAGGCGACCCGTCGGATTGCTGTCAGTACGCATGCGACGTTCTTCGATCACGACGTTGCGTTCTTTATAAAACTCCCGCATCACGGGATGGAGAAAACGTTCAGACTCGAGATACGCCCACAGTTCAAGCCGGTTCGAGGGCAACGAGTAGTGATAAGCGGTTTCGTCGTAATCGGTGAAGGCGTTGAGATCCTGGCCTCCATTCTGCTCGATGATCTTGCCGAACTGGTTGGGCACGACATACTTGTCAGCCTCGGCGATCGCGTCTTTCCAGGCTTTTTCAAGTTGCGTCAATCTGGCTTCGTTGCGGCCTACAGTCTTGTCGCGTTCGGCGATGTAGGCGGCGTATGCGATCTCGACTTTCTCCAGCGCGGGCTTCTCTGCAGCATAGTTGGTGGTGCCGATAGTGTCCGTTCCTTTGAAAGCCATGTGTTCGAACATGTGGGCCAGGCCCGTCCTGCGCTGGGGATCCTGCGTGGAGCCGGCGTCGACCATCGTGAAGAAAGAAAAGACCGGCGCTTCGGGCCGCTCGCAAATGAGGATGGTCAGTCCGTTCGGCAGCTTCTTGACCGTGATGCGTTTCTCAAACGACGCCACATCCTGGGCGGCGGCGAGAGCGGAAAAGATGATAAAGAATGAGACGGCTTTGAGTGCACGGTGTTTCATAGGACCTCCGGATGACCAGCTATGACGGACATGCAGGGCAGAACTTTGAAATTACGTGGCGGGTAGGGAGGTTGTCAAACCGAAGTGGCGAGTGCATCCGGACGAAGCATAGGGAGTGAGCAGTATTTTGCGTTCGCAGCCGTTTGAGGCACAATGCTGCGGGAGAACTCGCACGATGGATTCGACGATTGAAGTTCAGGGCAAGCAACTCAAGCTGTCGAATCTGGAAAAAGTTTTATATCCCGCCACGGGATTTACCAAGCAACAAGTGATCGACTACTACGTTCGTATTGCGCCGGCGATGGTGCCACACTTGGCGGAGCGTCCGCTCACGCGCAAACGCTATCCCAACGGCGTGGACGAGGAATTTTTCTACGAGAAGAACGCTCCGCAGCACCGGCCTGACTGGGTGAAGACCGTGCCCATCTGGAGTGGCAGAAATCGCCGCACCATTCATTACATTCTGGCTGACGACTTAGCTACGCTGGTTTGGCTGGCAAATTTGGCGGCGATTGAATTGCATCCATCGCTTGCACTCGCGGAAGACATCACCTGCCCGACGATGATGGTTTTCGATCTCGATCCCGGGCCGCCGGCAAATATTGTGCAATGCTGCCAGGTCGGGTTGTGGCTGCGGGAAATCTTCGAGCACTTCGGACTGCAAAGTTTTCCGAAGACCTCGGGATCGAAGGGACTGCAGATTTACGTTCCACTCAACACTTCGACGACATACGAATCGACCAAAACTTTTTCCCATGCTCTGGCGCAATTGCTGGAACACGAGCATCGGGACATGGTTGTGTCGGACATGAAGAAGCAGGTGCGGACGGGAAAAGTGTTCGTCGACTGGAGCCAGAACGATGAACACAAGACCACCGTCGCAGTGTATTCGCTGAGGGCGCGCGAGCACCCTACGGCTTCGACGCCGGTCACGTGGCAGGAAGTCGAGCGCGCGCTCAAGAAGAAAGATGCGAACTTGCTTGTGTTCGAGGCTAAGCACGTCGTAACGCGTTTCGAAAAAATGGGCGACTTGTTCGCTCCGGTGCTTGAGTTGAAGCAACGGCTACCGGATCTCAAGGGAGTAGCGGCATCTGCGGTTGCAGAGGAGTCGACGATCTCGATTGCAGCGCAGGCGGAAGATGAAGACGAACCTGTGAAGGCTCCACGCCGTGCCGCAAAAAAGACGGAGAAACCGCCGCAGGCGCGCAAATCGCGACGCAAGGTATAATCCCGTCCGCTGCGAATTTTTTCGAGATACCTTCGAGAGCTTGCCATGCCTCAATTGTTTGCCGGAACTTCGGGATGGGCTTATCCGAGTTGGAAGCCTGACTTCTACCCAGCCAAGCTCGCGCAGAAAAAGTTTCTCAGTCATTACTCTACGCAGCTCAACACCGTCGAGGTGAACTTTACCTTCCGTCAACTGGTGAAGGAGACCACGATCCAGAACTGGATTCGGGAAACGCCGGCACACTTTCGCCTGGGCATCAAAGCGCACCAGGTGATCACGCACATCAAGCGATTGAAGGGAGCGGAAGATTTTGTTCCGCGCTTCCTGGCGACGATCGAACCTTTGGCCGCCGCTGGAAAACTTGGCCCCGTGTTGTTTCAGTTGCCCCCGAATCTCAAATCAGACGCCGCGCTGCTCAAGGATTTTCTGGCGCTTCTTCCGCGCACGTTGCCGGCGGCATTTGAATTCCGTAACGAGTCATGGTTTTCTGACTCAACGTGGGATTTATTGAAATCGCAAGGAGTCGCGCTCTGCGTGGCGGAGACCGAAGAACGCACCACTCCTGATGTGGTGACTGGACCGTTTGTCTATTACAGATTTCGCAAGCCGAGTTACACGGAAGAAGAACGCGGTGCAATGGTCGCGCGGATCAGAGAACACTTGGCTGCCGGTCGCGATGTCTTCGCTTACTTCAAGCATGAGGAAACGCCGGAAGGGGCATTGTTTGCGGTCGATTTGCTGCGCGCCGCCGGCCAGATCTAGGGGGCTGCGTCTACACGACGCGGCTGTAATTTCTGTGGCATCCTCCTCATTACTTTCGCCAGCGTCCGATAACGCGCATACTTCATTCATCCCTCCGTCATGGCTTCGGAAGCCAACTCGCGCGTGCTCTCCAGCTTTCTCGATTACTTGAGAATCGAGAAGGGATTGGCGCCGCTCACCGTCAGCGCTTACACCACTGACATTGGCCAGTTCTCGGAGTTTCTTGAGAAGCGCAAGCAGGTCCTTTCCTCAGCTCGCCGCACGGATGTGCGCGATTTCCTGCAGCAACTTTTCTCCAATCAAGTCGATGGCCGCAGCGTAGGGCGCAAACTGTCGGCGCTGCGGCATCTGTATCGGTACCTGCTGTTGGATAAGAAAATCGAGCACGATCCCACGCTGAACATCGAATCGCCGAGACAGTGGAAGGTTTTGCCTAAGGCGCTGGCTCGCGACGAAATGGAGGCGACACTCGCCGCTCCTCTTAAGCGCGCTGGTTTGAGTTCGCCGAACACGAAAGAATCAAGCGCGCTGGCGGCACGCGATCACGCAATGCTTGAAGTTTTCTACGCGGGCGCGCTGCGAGTTTCTGAAATCACCAGCGCAAAATTGGAAGACCTGAAGCTCGACGCCGGTTACATGCTGGTGCGCGGCAAGGGCGACAAAGAACGTGTGGTGCCGTTGGGGAAATCGGCGCAGGATGCGCTTATGGAGTACTTGTTACAGTCGCGCTCGACGCTGGCGGCAGGGAAGCGAAGCGCAACGGCGGCCGCCGCGCGGAATTCGCCGCTGCTGTTCATCGCGCGCGGAGGGCGAAAGCTGACGCGACAGCGCATTTGGCAGATGGTCCGCGCGGCCTCGGCTGCTTCAGGGCGCGCCGCTTCGCCGCACATGCTGCGCCACTCCTGTGCCACGCACATGGTGGAGAATGGCGCCGACCTTCGCACAGTGCAAACCATCCTGGGCCATTCCGATATTTCGACGACTCAGGTTTATACGCATCTCGCGCTCGATCGCCTGCGAACTGTGTATCAGAAGCATCATCCGAGGGCGAAGGCAAGATGAAATGAACGCGAAGATAAAATCCACAACGGAGCGACCCTTCGGCTTCGCTCAGGGCAGGCTCCGGCACGGAGGACAACGATTAATGTTTTTCTCCGTGCCTCTATGCCTCCGTGGTGGGTTCTCGGTCTTATGACTACGAGCAAGGCAAACACGACAGTCTCCAAAGCCGTCGCCAACTTCTTGCGTCATCTGCGCGAGCGAAACGCTTCGCTGCACACCATTAAGGCTTACAGCCGCGACCTCTCGCTGTTCGCAGCCTATGCCGGTTCGCGCGGATGGAATCAGATTGACCACATCGCGGTCAGAGGATTTCTCTCGCAACTTTACGAGGCGGGACTCAGCAAGCCTTCGGTGGCGCGCGCCTTGGCCGCGGTTCGATCTCTCTATCGTTGGCTGGCGCGAGAAGGCTTGGTCGAGCAGAATCCGGCAAAGCTGGTGGCTACGCCGAAGCTTCCGAAGAAACTTCCGCGCGTGCCCACGATCGAGGAGATGAACTCCGTGATCGACGGCGCAATGCCCGAAGCCGCAGCTTTTCCAGAACGCGATCGCCTGATGCTGGAACTGCTTTATGGATGCGGCATTCGCAATTCTGAACTTACGGGAATCAACGTCGATGACATCCGGTTGAGTGCAGAGGCGATTCTCATACGCGGTAAGGGAAAAAAAGAACGCTACGTTCCGTTTGGAGATGCGGTGAAAACGGCGCTCGCCGCGTATCTTCCCGAGCGGCAGAAAGTTCTTGGCGCAAGCGGCAAGCATTCGGCTGCGCTGCTCATTAACCGTCGGGGTGGCCGCCTCACCACGCGCAGCGTCGGCCGCATCATCAAGAAAATCGCTGTCGCGAGAGGACTTTCGCCGGACGTACATCCGCACACGCTGCGCCACGCCTTCGGCACTCACATGCTGGAGGAAGGCGCCGACCTGCGCGCGATTCAGGAATTGCTCGGCCACGAGCGCCTTGCGACAACGCAGCGCTACACACAGTTGTCGATGAAACATGTGCTCGATGTGTATGACCGCACGCATCCGCGCGCGAAGTAAAGTAGCGCCGCCGTCCCGGTCAACGCCGCAACTCTTCCCAAATGCTGACCACGCGCGTTTTCAACTCGGCAGTCAGCTTCTCGTACGCGGCTTCCGACGCTTCACTCTCCGGCGGCGGCACAATTGGATCGCCGAAAACAATTTTCAGCGGCGCGAATTTCTGGAACGGCTTATTCCTCGGCCACGCATCGTAGAATCCTTCAATCGCCACGGGCACAATCGGCACCTGCATGTGAATCGATAAGATTGCGGCACCCTTCTTGAAGACCTTTGGCGTGCCGTCAATCGAGCGCTCGCCTTCGGGATAGAGAATGAGCGAACGTCCCTGCCTCAACCCGAACGCTCCGGCGCGCATGGCAGGAATGAGATTCGCATCGGGATCGACGACCACGATGCGCAGCGAACGCGCCAGCCGGAGCATGAATCCTTTGCCGAATATCTCGCTCGTTCCCACCGCGAAAACTTTGTCAAATACCGTCGGCGGCAGAACGCTGGCCAGGATGGGTGGATCGAGAAAACTCTGGTGATTGGATGAAAGGATGAAACCGCCGCTCTTCGGCAGCTTCTCAATTCCGCTTACCTTCAGATGAAAGCGATCGAGCGAAATTATCTGCAGGAGCCGTGAAACCAAATACCAGAATGCGCCGCTGATGCGCTGGGGGCGCGCCAAAGCGAGCACCTCAGAAGGATCCGGCTCTTCGGCTAAAATTGTTTTCCAGCCGGCAAAAGTCGTTCGTGTCCCTGGCGCGGCTCCACTGGCCGCGCTTTGCAGAACAGCATCGACGATGTCGCGCACCGTATAAATCGTCGCGAGTTGCGATTCCTCGACGTTGCCTCCCATCTGTTCTTCGATCTGGCTGAGCAGTTCGACGCGCTGCATTGAATCCAGCCCCAGATCAAGTTCAAGATTATGAGCAGGCCGCAAGCTTGACGGTGCTGTGCGCGCCACTTCCCGCATAATTTTCAGCGCCCGCTGCACGTCGGGCTGTTCGAGCCATGCTGCATCGTCGGCCGTCAGCGGCTGTTCGGCAGGCAACTCGGAATCATCCTCGAGCTTTCGCGACTGCTGCGCCTTCACGCGCTTCTCCACTTCGAAGCGCTTGATTTTTCGAGTGGTGGTGCGAGGCAAATCTTCCTGCCAGATCTCATAACTGCCGATGCGCTTGGTGGAAGCAATTTGCTGCGACAGGCTTTCGATGTCGAACCGGATCACTTCTTTGGCATTCACAATCTTTTTCTGGCGGAGCACATCAAAGTTCGGCACGACGACCGCGTGCAACCGGCCGCCTTCTCCGGGCTTGCCTTCGAGCCCGATCACGGCGAGTTCCTTAATGTAAGGAGAGTTCAGGTAGTGCGCCTCGACCTCCTCCGGGTAGATGTTTTTTCCGTTACTGAGGACAATCAGTTCCTTCTTGCGTCCGGTAAGGAACAAGTTGCCGTCAGCGTCGAAGTAGCCGAGATCCCCGGTATGGAACCATCCATCGCGCAGGACCGCCGCGGTTGCATCCGGGCGGTTCCAGTAGCCTTTCATCACGACCGCACCGTGCAGCGCTACTTCGCCAGTGGCCGGGCCGCCATCTTCCTGCGGCTGCGCGTCGTCGGTTGCATGAATGATTTTTCCCTCCACGCCCTTCAGGGCTTTGCCAACGGATCCGATTACATTATTTCCCGGCGAATTCGCAAACACGGCCGCAGTGGTTTCGGTCAGTCCATAGGCTTGCAGCACGTCAACACCGAGGTCATGAAAATCTTCTGCAATCTGCGGATCGAAGCGCGACCCGCCGGTAACCATATATCGCATCTTTGATCCCAAGGTCGCGTGCACCTTGGCAAAAAGTATGGGGCCGGCATTGATTCCAACCTTGCGCAGCATTCGATTGCATTGCATGAGACTCTTGAAAATCTTCACCGTGAGCGATCCCCGCTTCTCAACCTCTTGAAAGATGCGCTCGTGAATGAGATAAAAAAACTGTGGCACTACGGCAAAGGCTGTGATGTTGCGTTCTTGCAAAGCCCGCAGAAGCTCGGTCGTATTCAAAGTTTCCAGATACACCACGCGCGAGCCTTTCACGAGCGGCAGCAGCAGATTCGCCATTTGCGCGAGCACGTGAAACATGGGCAGCACGCCGAGAAAAGCGTCAGTGGGACCTAGCGTGACCCAGTTGAAGACCGCCTCTACCTCGCCCTGGAAATTTGCCTGAGTCAACATCACGCCCTTGGGATCGGCGGTGGTTCCCGAGGTGTAGATCAGTGAAGCAAGGTCGTCCGCAGTAGATTGAGCGGGTTTGAACGTTCCCGGCCCAGCGGCGAAAATGGCAGACAGATTTCCCAGCCAATGCTGGGCGATCACGTTCTCAGCCGCGCCGTCCGGGTCCATCAGTACGAGTCCAATCTTCAGGCCAGCGACGGCTTCGTGACAGACTTGGGCGTGCCTCGCATCGCAGAATAGGGCAGAGGCGCCACTATCCTTCAGCAGCTTGGTGAATTGGTCGGCGTGTAACGCCGTGTCGAGCGGAACTACCGCACATCCCGCTGCAATGATTCCGAGATATGCCGCAACCCATCGCGGATGGTTATCTGCCACGATGGCCAGCCGCGATCCCCGCGCGAATCGGTTTTCGCCGACCCATCGTCCAACGGATTCAGCCATCCGGCGAAGCTCGTCGTACGTGTAACTTTCGATACGATCACGGCGCTGGAGTTCCAGCGCCACATTTTTCGGCCAGCGCTCGGCGCATTCGAGAAAACGGTCGTAGAACGTGGGCATGAGTCGAGTGGAATATACACGAAAAGTCAGCTTGCCGCCGAGTGCACTTCGCTCGCGAAGGATACTGTTGAATAACAGTCATCCCCGGTTCGCAGGTCACTTACGGTGCATCTAAATATGCTAGGCTAAAAGAGATACGCTTGGGCAGTTCCCGCCCTCTGAAGGATTTCACGGCTTGATTAACACACTGATTGGCAAGGTCTTTGGGACCAAGAATGAGCGGGTCATCAAGAGCTTGATGCCCAAGGTCGGGGCTATCACTGTCCTCGAACCGCAAATGGAAAAGCTCACCGACGCCGAGCTGCGCGCCAGGACGGATGAGTTCCGGGCTCGAATCCAGGAGCGGTTGAGTCATGTCACGGGTGGTGCGGCGACGGACCCCGAAGCTGAAGTCGATCCCGACCGCGCCAAGCAAATCGAGAAGGAACAATACGAAGCCCTGCAGGAAGTTCTGGACGAAATTCTGGTAGAAGCATTTGCCGTTGTGCGCGAAGCCGGACGCCGCGTGCTCAACATGCGCCATTTCGACGTGCAATTGATCGGCGGCATGGTGCAGCATCAAGGCATGATTTCGGAAATGAAGACCGGAGAAGGTAAAACGCTGGTCGCCACTCTTCCGGTTTATCTCAATGCCCTCAGCGGACGCGGCGTTCATGTGGTCACCGTCAACGACTACCTCGCCAAACGCGACTCCGAATGGATGGGCAAGCTCTACCGCTTCCTCGGACTCACCGTGGGCGTCATTGTTCATGATCTCGACGACGAACAGCGCCGCGCCGCCTATGCTGCCGACGTCACTTACGGCACGAATAACGAGTTCGGCTTCGACTACCTGCGCGACAACATGAAGTTCGATCTGAAAGATTGTGTGCAGCGCGGCCACAATTTCGCCATCGTCGATGAAGTCGATTCCATCCTGATCGACGAAGCCCGCACCCCTCTCATCATTTCTGGCGCGAGCGAGGAATCGACCGACAAGTATTACCGCGTGAACCGCATCATTCCGAAGCTCGAAAAAGGCGAGGAGCTTGAGGTCGCGACCGGCGAACCTGTGCAACTCACCGGCGATTTTGTGGTCGACGAGAAGCATCGCAACATCACCGTCACGGACGAGGGCTGGACGAAGGTCGAAGGCCTGCTCGGCATCGGCAATATCGCCGACCCGGAGAACTGGCCGCTCAAGCATCACGTCGAGACTGCGATCAAGGCGCACGCGCTTTATCGACGCGACGTGGAGTACGTGATCAAAGACGGCGAAGTCATCATCGTCGATGAATTCACGGGACGCATGATGCCCGGCCGCCGCTGGTCTGACGGCCTGCACCAGGCGATCGAAGCCAAGGAAGGCGTGAAAATCGAGCGCGAGAATCAGACGCTTGCTACCATCACCTTCCAGAATTATTTCCGCATGTTCAAAAAGCTCTCTGGCATGACCGGCACGGCGGAAACAGAAGCGGCCGAGTTCGACAAGATCTACAAGCTGGAAGTGATGGTCGTCCCCACCAACAAGCAGATGCTGCGGTTGGAGAATCCCGATGTCGTCTTCCGCACGGAGAAAGAGAAATACTTTGCGGTGGCCGACGAGATTCAACGATTGGCTGAGACCGGCCAGCCTGTGCTGGTGGGCACGACTTCGGTGGAAAAATCCGAGCGCCTTTCTGACTTACTGAAAAAGAAAGGGCTCAAGCAGCACGTAGTTCTGAACGCCAAGTTTCACGAGCGCGAAGCCGAATATGTGGCCCAGGCGGGTCGCAAAGGCATGGTCACCATAGCTACCAACATGGCGGGCCGCGGCACCGATATTCTGCTCGGCGGCAACCCCGAATTCATGGCCAAGCAGGAGATGGTGAAGAAGGGAATCGCGCAACAACTGCGCGTGGCAGAAGGGAAAATCGAAGGGCCGCAGGAGGATGGCACGATTTCCGTTTTTTACTACAACGGGAACGAATACACGGTGCCGACCGACAAGTGGACTGAGGCTTTAAATCGCTACAAGGGACAAACTGATAAAGAGCACGACGAAGTGGTTGCTGTCGGCGGCCTGCACATTCTTGGTACCGAGCGCCACGAGTCGCGCCGCATCGACAACCAGCTTCGCGGACGCGCCGGCCGTCAGGGCGATCCCGGTTCGTCGCGCTTCTATCTTGCGCTCGAAGATGATCTGATGCGCATCTTCGCCAAAGAGTGGGTCTCAAAATTGTTGGAGCGCTTAGGTATGGAGGAAGGCGTTCCCATCGAGTCGAAGCTCATCAGCCGCCGCATCGAGACGGCGCAGAAAGCGGTCGAGGGCCAGCACTTCGAATCCCGCAAACATCTTCTCGAGTACGACGACGTGATGAACAAGCAGCGCGAGGCCGTCTATGGCTTGCGCCGCCGCTTGCTCGAGGGCACCGATCAGAAAGATCTGATCCTCGAAGATTACGTTTCAGCGATTCTCGGCGACCTGATGGAAGAGTATTGCCCACCCAAGGGCCACGCCGATGACTGGAACATTAAAGGCCTGAAAGATGCGGTCTTTACGCGCTTCGGCGTGGATTTTATTGCGGAAGGCGTGAAGCCCGAAGCGATGAACCGTCAGGAACTCGGCGACGCGATCTTTGAAAAGCTGAAAGAGCGTTACGACGCGAAAGAAAAGCTGATCGGCCCTCAGGCCATGCGCCATCACGAGCGCATGATCATGCTCAGCGTGCTCGACTCGCAGTGGAAAGACCACCTCCTCAGCATGGATCACCTCAAGGAGGGCATCGGCCTGCGCGGCTACGGCCAGCACGATCCGCTGGTCGAGTACAAGAAAGAATCGTTCGAGATGTTCGAAGCGATGCTGCAGCGCTTTCAGGAAGACACGGCCCGCTATCTCTACCTGATGCAGATCATCGAGCGGCCGCCGGAACCGCCAGCCGGTCCGCCGGGAGGCGAACCTACCGGGCATGGTCTGGAGCCGGGAGTGCCGTCGCAACAGGGAAATGGCGGGAACGGACATCGGCCGCCGCGCCTGGTCGCAACTTCCGCCGACGATCTGGAAGAAGCCTTCATGCGCCGCAAGCGCCGCGAACTGGAACAGGCGCGCATGGCCGGAGGCGGCGAAGCGCAACCAGTGCAACAAGTCGTGCGCGGCCAGGAAAAAGTGGGCCGCAACGACCCTTGCCCCTGCGGTTCAGGCAAGAAATTCAAGAAGTGCCACGGCGCGTGAGTGTCCGAGGGGCTAATCGCCGATAAATCTTAGGTATGTCTGCGGCTTTCCCTGACACTCGACCGCAATCTCTCGAATTTTAGCCACTAACTCTCTCTCCTCTTCGTGGGAAAGCGTCTGCGCCAGGCGGTCGAGTTCCCTCACCAGTGGCCGCATTTGGTTAGTATTGAAAATCGTGTTGCTGTACGGATCGATCCATCCGAGCAAGGGGAAAGAGGCGTCATCGAAGGGCAAAATTTCATCAAGCAGCCCATTGCTTGGGAAAATCTCCTTGTATCTCTTTCCATCAATGTTCTGAAATGCGACTTTAAGGGGCATACTTGGCTCCTCTCACCGCGATAAACGTCATCTCTGCCGCTCCGCTCTTCGCCCGAGCTTTCCACTCCAGAAACAATCCTGCATAGTTCTTAGTAATGTAATCCGCCGGCTTCACGCTGAGCTTCTTTGCCGTAGCATCAATCCATCGCGGAGCGCCCTCGATCTCGCAAAAATTCCCGATGGGTGTCTCGTCCACGACGACCTGGCCTTTTCCATCCGCCCACTCGGCACGAAACTTCTCGTAGCGGAATGACGGCGTATATCCAAGTGCGCGCAAGATCAAATCCATCCGCTTGCCGTCGCCCACTGAAGTCTCCAGCTCCACGCGGCTGCTATGCCGTCCGGTCTTCTTCCCGGATTTATGCGTCAACGTCCAGTCTGAACCGTATTTGCGCAGCCGTAACAACTCCTTGCGCGCACGCAACACTTCTCCCGGCAGGTCATATAACGTATTCATCTCATGAGTCCGCGGTGTCACCACGCGAAATCCGGCCCCACGGAGTTTACGCGCGAGCGCCCGCAAATCAGCCACGCGAAATTTGATTTCGATTTCCTTGCTCATCGGGGAAGATTGTATTACGTCTCCCAGACCACAGGCTCAACCGGTCCGACCACAAACACCCATTGCAGCGCGCCCACCCACGTAATCACCGACGTGATCACGAAAGGCCAATAAAAATGTCCAGTTCGTCCAACCAGGATTCCGGTGAGCGCGGGCGCAACTGCGCCTGCAAGGTTACCCACAAAGTTCTGCGCCCCCATCCATCGCCCCACCGCGTGAGGACCCGCTAAAGTCTGTGTGACGGCGTTGAGATTTGAACTAACCAGGCCAAACGACGCACCAGCCAGAAGCAGCAGCACCACCAGAAGTTTGTCCGGCGCAGCTGCACAGCCCACCAGAAAGAGTCCGTTGCAAGCCATTCCCACCCCCATGAAAGTCTTGCGGACACGCGTTGGAGTGGCTCCGCCGGAAATCCATCGATCCGAAAGCCAGCCGCAGATCGGGGAAGACATGGCCGCTAGCAGAAACGTTGCGCCACCAATCTTCGACATGCTCTCCGCAGAAAAATGACGTTCGCGCTGAAGATAAAAAGGCAGCCACGTCAGCAAAAAATATAGAAAGTAATTCGAGCAGAAATGTCCAATCCAGGTTCCCCACGAAGATCTATGCCGGAGAATTTCCACAAGCCCAGGACCCTGCTTCATGTCGAGCGCCCCCGTCGCGGCGGTGCGCGGCATCCACCGAAGCCACGGAGGCAGCCACAACAGGCTTGCCAATCCGAGAACGACAAAAAACGGCCTCCAGCCAAAATGCGCCACCAGAGTTCCGCCGAAAAGAATCCCCAACGCCGGTCCCAGCGATTGGCCCGCTCCGACAATGGAATTGGCGAAGCCGCGCTGGTTTTCCACAAAGTGGTTCGCAAAAATCTTCGCGTAAGCCGGATAAGCCACCGACTCGCCAGCCCCTACAATTACGCGGATGACGAGCAGCGCAGTAAAGGCATGCAGCGCGCCTGTGAACGCAGTGGCGGCCGACCACACAAAAAATCCGATGGCTAAAACCCACTTCACATCGAAGCGGTCGACCAGCCATCCGGCCAAAAGCTGCATGCAGGCATAGGTCCAGAAGAAAGCGGAAAGCAAAACTCCCAGCTGCGAGGCTGAGAGACGCAGTTCATCTTGCAGCAGCGGCGCCGCAACCGAAAGATTGGCGCGGTCGATGTAGTTGATGAAAACCGAAAGGCCGAGCAGGAGGAGAATGCCATTCATCCCGCTGGCGCGTGGAGCATCGTCGGACGCAGCAGTCGTAGCCAAGCCCAGCCATGCTATACCATCGCGCTCGTCGCATGGCGATCATTGCATGACGCTCAACTGAACGTCGGCAGCTTTACCAGATCGTTCTGCGGCACCGATTCCACTGGCTCGCCGGCTTTGCGCCAGGCCGTCAGTCCGCCGACAATTACGAACGTGTTGAATCCTTTTTCCCGCAGCAGGTGCGCCACCCGGGCGCTAGTCGCTTCGCGCGCTCAAGTACAGTACAGATAAATGTCCTTGTCCTTGGGAAGGTTCTTGATTTCTTCCTCAAGATTATTGGGCTCGATGCGGATCGAGCCTTTGATCCGCTCTCCGCCGGAGTCGTAGTAGCCGTGGCTGCGAACATCCACAATCCGGACCTTGTTGGCGTCTTCCGATGCCAGGCGAGCGGCCAGCTCCTGAACCTGAATGCGCGGCACCACGCGATAAACCTTGTGCTTGCGAAACTGCACAATGCGATAAATCGCATACACAATCAGCGCGGCGACAATCACCGCTTCCATGGCTCGCCCGGCCGCGTGAAACCCGCTCAGGATCGCCTTCAGAAAATCGCGCGAAACATAACCCACCACAAGATATGTGATCGCATACACCAGAGCCCCAGCGAAATCCAGCTGCAGAAACTGCCAGAAGCGCATCTTCATGCTGCCCGCCAGCGGCGCAGCCATGGTGTTAACGCCAGGAATAAATTTCGCGATCACCAGCGTGACTTTGCCGCGCTTGTAGAACGACTCCGCCGACCGCAGAATGCAGGTTTCCGGATTGATCGACACGCGGCACAGAAATCCCAGCAGCCCCCAGCCCATGTAGCGTCCCAGCCAGAACTGCACCGTATCACCCAGCAGCAAAGCCGAAACTGCTGCCAAAAAGACGTACGGACCCCACAGCGCGTGAGCCGCGACCGCAGCTCCCGCCGCTACCAGCGCGAGCGCCGCAGGAAAAGGAAGCCCGATCGCCTCCGCCAGCAACAGGCCAAAGGTCAGGGCATATCCGTGACGCGCCATGAGCGCAAACAAATTCATAAAGACTGTTGGATAGGGAAAATCAGGAAAGGGTTCAATATAGCAAATGCGAAGGCACGGCGGAGGAGTTGCAAACGAAAAACTGCGGGACGACCTCGTCGTCCCGCTCACTGTTCAGTTGCCATCTACTTGCTCATGGAATCGTTTTTCATCGCGTCACCCTTGATCATCTTGACGCTCATGACGTGGATTAAGTTTTGATCGGCATAGACGTGGGCACTCAACTGCACATGATGTCCCTCGTGTCCCTTGAGTTCTTCGGGGTTCTTTACATCCCAGCTCTTGCCGTCTTTGTCATTGACGAACGTGTACTTGTCGCCATCGGCTTTAACCGTACCCTTGAGCGTCATCAGCGGAGCTTTCGCATCCGCTTGGGTTTGCGACATGTTGTGATCTTGCGACATGCTCGAGTCCTGCGCGAAGGCAGTCAAGCTGATCGCGAATGACAGGGCCATCAGACCAACCATTAATTTCTTCATTCGTTTGTTCCCTTCTTATTTTGAGAGTCTGGCCAGATTTCTACCTCTTACATCAGTACGTGTGTGGCTCGCGAACGGATTGTTGGTAGTTGGTGGTGTTTAAGGACGAAGAGGTTGCTGAGAATCGCGGAAAGTCAGCAAATGCAAAATGCCGGAAGCCGAAAGCCGGGAACCGGAAGCCGGTTTCTCTACTTCTCCCGCGCCACAACAAACTCTGGCGCCCACAGCAGAGCCCGTTTAATCTCGGAATCCGGGAAAGTGCACAGCGCCTTCTGCGCGGACTCCCCATACTGCGCGGCACGAACAGTCGCGGCTTCCAGAGATCCATAGCGCCGCAGGATTTCCATGATCTGCGCATGGGTCACGCCGTTGAAAGCCCGCTCGCGCAGAATGGTTTCGATCTTGGCTCGTTCCTCCGCCGTGCAGCGCTCCAGTGCGTGGATCACCGCCATCGTAACCTTGCCTTCGCGCAGATCGCTCGCCACAGGTTTGCCCAAAACATCTTCAGATGCGGTCAGATCGAGCACATCATCCACGATCTGAAATGCCATGCCAAGATCGTGGCCATACTTGCCCAGCGCTTCTTCCTGCGCGGCCGTCGCCCCGCCAAGAATCGCTCCCATCCGCATGCAAACCGAAAACAGGCAAGCGGTCTTGCGGTAAATGAGATCGAAATGCTCGTCGAGGGTAATCGGCTTTCCGAGCTTTTCCATCTGCAGCAGTTCGCCTTCAACCATCTGCTGCGTGAGTTCAATCAATGTGTCGAGAATGCGAAAATTGCGCTCCTGCACCGCGACTTTGAAAGCCTGCATGTAGAGCCAGTCGCCCGCCAGCACGCATTTCGAATTGCCCCACTGCGTGTTGGCCGCCGGACGTCCGCGGCGCGTTTTCGCCTCGTCAATGATGTCGTCATGCACGAGCGTCGCGGTATGAATGATCTCGACCACCGCGCCCAGTCGCACGGCCCCGCGCCCCTGGTAATCGAACAGCTTGGAAGAAAGAAAAAGCAGCGCAGGACGGATCCGCTTGCCTCCGCCGTTCCGCAGATACTCCCCTATCTCCGTGATAGCTTGCACGTCGGAGACGGTATCCTGCCCGAACTCTCCCTCCAGCGCCACGAGATCGTCGTGCAGCAGGTCGAAGATTTCCTTCCCGTTAATAATGGCCGGCGCGCTCAATGTTTCTCTCTGTGTCCTCCGCGGCAGTTCTCAGCGTCCTCCGCGTTAAGGTTTTGTTTTAGTTGGTTCGGTAATTAGTAAACTGCAAATCGATTCCGAAATCGTGCCCACGCAGCATCGCTATAACTTCCTGCAGCGTGTCGCGATCTTTGCTGCTGATGCGCACCAGGTCCGCCTGGATCGAAGCATTTGCTTTCTTCTTCGAATCTTTCACCAGCTTTACAATCTCTTTTGCCTTCTCGATTGCGATCCCCTGCTGCATGGTGACTTTGCGCCTGGCCGTCCCGCCCGCCGCCGGTTCCACTGCCCCGTAGGTCAATCCCTTCAGCGACACGCCACGCTTCACCAATTTCTGTTGCAGAACGTCATTAACAGCCTTCAGCTTGTATTCGTCGGCCGATTGCATCACGATCGCGTCTTTTTCCAATTCGATATTGGACTTGGAATCCTTCAGGTCAAAGCGCTGATGGATCTCCTTCAGCGCCTGCTGGATTGCGTTCGAGACCTCGGTCAGGTCGATCTTGCTCACGATGTCAAAAGTGTTTTCGGGCATCGGATTTCAATTCTTTCTGAAATGATGGAATCTGACTCTTGAGGGTATCAGAAGACGCGCTCAGGCCGGCAACTAAACTGCTGAAACTTTGCTTTCAGCAGTTTCAGCCAATTTGAAAAAATTGTAGAAGTTGCGAGCCGTCCGTCGACCAACTTCTTCGGCTGCCATTCCCCGCAATTCGCCGAGCTTTCGAGCCGTTTCCGCTACGAAGGCCGGCTCGTTGCGCTTGCCGCGATGCGGCACCGGCGCCAGGTAGGGTGAATCTGTTTCGATCAGCATGCGATCCAGCGGAACTTCGACCGCCGCATCGCGAATCTGCTGCGCTTTGGGAAAAGTCACGTTGCCGGCGAATGAAATCATGAATCCCATATCAAGCGCGCTCTGTGCCTGCGCCCAGTTTCCTGTGAAGCAGTGCAGAACTCCGCCCAACCCATTCGCCGCCCAATGCGATTGCATCAGCCCAAGGCAATCTTCCCACGCATTCTCGCTCGCGTCCGACGGACGGCAATGAATGACAATCGGCAGCTTCGCAGCCGCAGCCAGTTCCATCTGCCGCGTGAATACATTTTTTTGAACGTCGCGCGGTGAGTGATCATAGAAATAATCCAAGCCAATCTCGCCCCAGGCAATTACCTTGGGATGCTTTGCCAGCCGCTCCATATTCTGGTAAGCAGCCTCATCCGCAAGCCGCGCCTCATGCGGATGAATGCCCAGCGTCGCGTAAATGAAATCGTATTTCTCCGCCAACCGAATTCCGCAATCCACTTGGGCCGGCCCATCGCCGTTGCCGATTGCGACGATAGCCTGCACTCCGGCCTCACGAGCCCGAGCAATCACCGCCTCGCGATCCGAGTCGAACTGCTGGCCATCAAGATGAGCGTGAGAATCTACAAACATGTCGTTGGTCGTTAGTCGTTGGTCGTTGGCAAATCACAGAGCCCGGCACTACACGTGTGGAGACGGACGCATTCGTCCGCCCATGCCGAGCAAAGCTCGACTAGCTTTTGACTTCCTGTCTATAAACTTACTGCCGCCCGCTCTACTTCAACCGCCCGGGGTTGGCCAACGACCAACGACGAAGGATCAACGATGCCCTCACTTCAGCCGCGCCCCCACCGGCACATCCTCCAAAAACCCCGCCAGCACGGGCTTCCCATCCTCGAGCGAAGCCGCGACGATCATCCCATTCGATTCCATCCCGCGCAGCTTTCTCGGAGCGAGATTGGCGACAATCACAACTTTCCGTCCAACCAAAGTTTCCGGCGCATATGCCTCTGCGATCCCGGCCAGCACCTGCCGCACTTCGGTTCCAATGTCAATCTCCAGCCGCAAGAGCTTGTCCGCCTTCGGCACTCGCTCCGCAACCTTCACCAACCCCACGCGCAGTTCGATCTTGGCAAAGTCATCGATCGAAATCTTTTCGCTCGTTGCCGATACGACTGGGGACATCGTCCCAAGAGCAAGCGCCGGAAGCGTCGGAACAGCCTGCACCCCTGCTGGCGCGGCACTCTCTCTCACTGGCTCGGCCGGCGTACTTCTACCTTCCTCTTCCATCTTCTGCATCCTTTCAATCGCGCTCTTGTCGGCGCGCGGAAAAACGGGCTGCACCTCGCCCAGCTTCGTGCCCAAAGGCAGTTGTCCCCAGGTCAGTTCGTTCAAGGCAAGCTTCTTTATATCTCCTAACCCCATCTGCACCCAGATTTTCGCAGTGGCCTCTGGTATCACTGGATGCGCCAGTGCCGTGGCGATCCGCAGCGCCTCCGCCGCGGTATAAAGCACAGTTGCCAAACGCGAGCGGCTGTCCTCATCTTGCTTCTCGCCCAGCGCCCAAGGTTCATTCTCGACGATATATTTATCGACCGCCGCCACCAGCGCCCACGCCGCTTCGAGCGCGCGCGAAAACTGGAACTGATCAAACAGCGTCCCAAATTCGCGAATCGTTTTCCGCGCCGTGTCGGCGACAGCATCATCTGCTGCAGTTTTCGAAGCCCCATGCGAGGGATACGGCACCTCGCCCTTGAAATACCGGTTAATCATCGTTAGGGTGCGGCTGGCCAGATTTCCCAACCCATTCGCCAGGTCGGAGTTATAGCGCTGCACCAGCGCGTCGAAGGAAAACGATCCATCCTGCCCGAACACGACTTCGCGCAGCAAAAAATAGCGCAGCGCATCCGCGCCCAGTACGTCGAGAATCGTTTCCGTGCGCACAATATTCCCGCGCGACTTCGACATCTTGCTCTCTTCAAACAGCAGCCATCCATGCGCGACGATAGTCTTCGGCTCAGAAAGTCCCGCCGCCATCAGAAACGCCGGCCAGTAAACACAATGGAAGCGGACAATTTCCTTCCCGATCATCTGCACATCCGCGGGCCAATATTTCTTAAACGCCTCCTGCGCCCCCGCGTGCGATGATCCGTAGCCAATCGCGGTAATGTAATTCGCCAGCGCGTCCAGCCACACGTAAATCACATGCTTGGGATCGTCGGGCACCGGAATTCCCCAGGTAAACGTCGACCGGCTGACGGAAAGATCGCGCAGCCCCGACTTCACAAACGAAATCACTTCGTTGCGCCGCGCCTCCGGACGAATAAAGTCCGGATTCTCATACAGTGCCAGCAGCTTGTCCTGAAACGCCGAAAGCTTGAAGAAGTAATTTTCTTCCTGCACCGTCTCAGTGATGCGCCCGCACGTTGGACAAGGATCGCCGGGTTGCGCTCCATCGACATACAGTTCGTCCGAAACGCAATATTGCCCTGTGTAAGTGCCTTTATAGATGTAGCCGTTGTCGCGAATGCGCCGGAAGAGTTCCTGCACGCGCTTCTTGTGCCGGTCTTCCGTGGTGCGGATGAAGTCGTCATTCGAAATTCCCATCCGCTTCCATAACTGCCGAAACTCCGCCGAAATCTCATCCGCATACTGCTGCGGAGTCTTGCCCGCGGCCTCCGCAGCCCGCTCAATCTTCTGCCCGTGCTCGTCAGTGCCAGTGAGAAAAAAAGTGTCCGCGCCCAGCAGTCGCTGCCGCCGCGCAATCGTGTCGCAAGCAATCGTCGTATAAGCGTGCCCAATGTGCGGCCGCGCATTCACGTAATAAATCGGCGTAGTAATGTAAAACTTCCTGCTCATAAAGTCTTTTGAATTACCCTGTGAACCTCTGTGTCCCCTGTGTTTAAGGTTTTGCAGCGTCACCGAGATAAGCGCGAGCAGCTTCCTGAATCACAGTCTTCAGCGGCACGTGATGCTCAGCAGCAATCTGTCTGCAATCCTCATACTCCGGAGAATAATTCGTAACCGTCCCATTCATGCTGGCGATTTTGATCCGGACCTCGCCCCACGGAGTGCGCACATTCTCCCACCGCCGCGCCAGAGTCTGCCGCATCTCGTCGCGACGCCGCACACCGAGCGTAGTCGTTTCAGAGAAGATCAATTGCGTCAGTCGGCTCGCGTCTTCAGGCTTGCATAAAACCGTCAACAGCGTCCCCGGACGATTCTTCTTCATCTGCACTGGCACCACAAAAGCATCCAGCGCAGATTCTTCGAACAACCGGTCCATCACATACCCAAATACCTGGGGATTCAAATCGTCGAGATTCGCTTCCAGCACAGTAACAGTCTCCGACGCGGTCTTCGCAGCCAGCGCGTTCGAAGCAGCCTCTCCAATCGTCAGCCGCACCACATTTGGATGCCCCGGAAAATCCCGCGATCCAGCGCCGTAGCCCGACTTCTCAATCCTCATCTCAGGAAAGGCCGCGAAACGCGAAGCCAGAATCTTCACAATCGCCGCGCCCGTCGGCGTAACCAACTCTGCCTGCAAGCCGGAAGAATACACAGGCGCGTCTTTCAGCAACTCGACCGTGGCTGGAGCGGGAACTGGAAACGTCCCATGCGCGCACTTCACCATCCCGCCGCCGACGTTCAGAGAAGAACAGATAATCTCGTCCACGCCAAGCGCCTCGGCTCCCACGGCCGCGCAAACAATATCGACCATCGCGTCAACCGCACCGACTTCATGAAAGTGCACGCTCTCGATAGAAGTAGCGTGAATCTTCGCCTCCGCCCGGCCCAAAGCCTCGAAGATCGCGATGGCAGTTTTCTTAGCGCCCTCTGAAATCGCCGCTGCAGAAATGATCTCCCGAATCTCAGTCAAGCCGCGAGTGTGCTCGTGTGGCTGGTGCTCGTGTGCGGGTGGTCCTGCCCGCTTCTCACCAGGAGAATGTGAATGCCCATCATGCTCATGCTCGTGGTGGGAATGCTCAGCAGACCGAGAATACTGCTGTTTCCAGTACTCCTCTCGCGGCAAATCCTTCTCGCCATCCACCCAAACATCCACTTTAGTAGCCGAAATTCCGCTGCGCACCACGCGAGATATTTCCAGCCGAGCCCCAAGCCCAAGCGCCGCCACGGTCTCTTCCAGGAGTTTCGGCGGAACTCCGGCATCCACCAACGCGCCCAGAAACATGTCGCCGCTGATGCCGGAAAAACACTCAAGGTAGGCTATGCGCATAGAAAACCGTCGTTGGCCGTTCGTCGTTGGTCGTTGGCGAATTCAAAACACCCGATTGTTCAAGCGGTTGGCGAACGACCAACGACCGACGACGAACGACTGATTTCGACCGATTTTTCATCATAGGGAACGCTGCATCTCGCGTCAAACCTGCTTCCGCCGCGCGCTCTGCTAAAATCACTGTCTCCTTAACCAACTCCGAGGGAAGCAGGGAAGCCTTTGTATCGCGATCTCGAACACCGTCTAGCACAGCGCATCGCAGAGTTTCTCCGCAGCCGTTATCCGGACGCGTCTCTGCCCAGCGTGGTCATCGAACAGCCTCCGAAAGTCGAGCTAGGCGATTTTGCAATTCCCCTTTTTCCTTTCGCCAAGCCGCTGCGCACCGCCCCGCTGAAGATTGCCGAGGCGATCTGCGCCGGGATCGGATCCATCGAGGGCATCGCTGAAATGCAGGTCGCGCCTCCCGGCTACCTGAATGTCAAAATCGATCGCGCTTCGATGGCCGTTGCGCTCAGCGCCGACCAGAAACCTCCCGCCGAAGTTCCCGCGGGAAAGATTCTGGTCGAGCACACCAGCATCAACCCCAATAAAGCAGCCCACATCGGTCACCTGCGCAACGCTATTCTCGGGGACACATTCGTCCGCCTGCTGCGTTACGAGGACCGCGAAGTCGACGTGCAAAATTACATCGACAACACCGGCGTGCAGGTTGCTGACGTGGTGGTGGGCTTCACGCAGATCGAGAAAAAATCTCGCGCAGAAATCGAAGCCCTCACGCGTCAGCCGCGTTTCGATTACTACTGCTGGGATCTCTACGCCCGTGTCTCGCAGTGGTATGCGCAGGATAAAAATAATCTGCAGGCACGGCGCGAAACACTGCACGCCATCGAAGACGCATCGAGCGATACCGCAGCGATCGCCGAACTGATTTCGACTGCCGTGCTCCGCCGCCATCTCGAAACCATGGACCGCCTCGACATCGAATACGATTTTCTGCCGCGCGAGAGTGAAATCCTGCACCTAAATTTCTGGGATGCGGCCTTCGCCAAGCTGAAAGAAGCGGGCGTTCTCACATACGAGAACGAAGGCAAGAACAAGGGCTGCTGGATCATGCGCCGCGCCGGCACAACGTCAAAAGCTTCCACCACAGAGAACGCAGAGGACACAGAGGAACCAGAGAAAATATCCGAGGAAGACCAAAAAGTAATCGTCCGCTCGAACGGCACGGTAGGCTATGTCGGCAAAGACATCGCCTATCACATGTGGAAGTTCGGCTTGCTGGGCCGCGACTTCAACTATCGCAAGTTCTATCGCTATCCCAACCAGCACGAATGCTGGATCTCCGCCATGCAAGGCGAGAAAGATCATCCGCACTTTGGCAATGTCGCTGAAATCTATAACGTGATCGACGCCCGCCAGTCCGAAGCGCAGAACACAGTAATTGAAGCCCTGCGCGGCCTCGGCCACAACGAAGCAGCGGACCACTATACGCATTTTTCTTACGAAATGGTCGCGCTAACGCCGCGCTGCGCAGCCGAACTGGGCTACACGTTGAGCGAAGAAGATAAGGCGCGATCCTACATCGAAGTCTCAGGTCGCAAAGGATTCGGCGTCAAAGCTGACGATCTGCTCGATCGACTCATCGCCTCGGCCAAGAACGAAGTCGATTCCCGCCATCCTCAACTCACCGACGCCGAACGCCTCTCCATTGCAACGCAAATCGCGATCGGTGCGCTCCGTTACTTCATGCTGAAGTTCACCAAACAATCCGTGATTGCCTTCGACTTCAAAGAAGCGCTCAGCTTCGAGGGCGAAACGGGACCCTATGCGCAATATGCGGTAGTTCGCGCGACCAGCATCTTCAAAAAAGCAGAAATCGACCTCGAAAGTTTCTGTAGAGACGTTGCTCGCAACGTCTCTGCCGAAAGCTTCACGAAGTTTTTGGCTGGCAACAACGCGGATGAATTCTGGGAACTCTGGCAAGCCTCGGCAAAGACGTCCTACATTGTGGACCAATGCATTGCGACCACAGAGCCAGCCTACCTTGCCAAACACGCCTTCCAACTGGCGCAACTCTTCAGCGCTTTTTATCACCGCCATCCAATACTGAGCGAGCCCGATGAGAAGCGAAAGCGATTTCTGCTGGCCACGGTCGCGGTGGTTCGCCGCGAAATGATTCGCACGCTGGCAGTGATGGGCATCACAGTTCCGCCCCTCATGTAAAATCCCGCAAGTGTACCGGGGCCGCCCCGCCCGCCCGGCCGAAGATACAAATGCCACAGACCACGCCCTCAGCAACGCAAAGTCACTGGATGCGCCACATGGTCATCGGCTTCGCATTGCTGATGCTCATTCTTGCTGCGGCCGGAATCCTCTATCAGTCCGTCGCTTCCACGCTCGACCGCCGCGCCCATCTCATGCCCGGCGAACTTATCGACGTCGGCGGCTACAAGATGCACATCGATTGCGAGGGCCAGGGCACGCCAACGGTCATCCTCGAATCCGGTCTCGGCGATTCATTTTTCTCGTGGCAAAAAGTGCAGCCGAAGATCGCGCAATTCACGCGCGTCTGTTCCTACGATCGCGCCGGCCTAGGCTACAGCGATACCAGCCCGCACCCTCGCACCAGCAAAGTCTTCGCCGAAGAATTGCACACGCTCCTGCACAATGCCGGAATTCCCGCGCCCTACGTTTTAGCCGGTCACTCCATGGGAGGGTTCGATGTGCGTCTCTATGCCAGTCTCTATCGAACTGAAGTTGCCGGTGTGGTTCTCATCGACTCTTCCCACCCGGAGCAGCAGAAACGCCTGCCTCCCGCATTGAACGATATGGACGCAACTTGGCTGCGGGAGCAGGAATTCATGGAATTCGTCATGCCATTCGGAATCCCGCGCCTCATGGGATTCTGCGGGTCCGATGCCGAAGTGCGCGCCGCCGAATGCAACTTCCACAATGCGCGCGAAGGAGTGGCGGAATCGAAAGCAATTTCCGAAAGCGCTGCGCAGGCGGCCATGGCTGGCAATCTCGGCGACATTCCACTCGCTGTCCTCTCGGAAGATCCCAATCAGCCCCAACCCGATCTGCCCGAAGATCTGGTCAAGCCCGCTAGTGACGCCTGGCAACAGATGCAGGACGAATTGGCTCATCTCTCGAGTCGCGGCACGCGCGTGATCGCAAAAAACAGCGGACACTTCATCCAACTCGACCGGCCCGACGTTGTGATTGAAGCCGTGCACAAAGTTGTAAATCAGGTGCGCCACGCACAATCTGGGACGGAAGCCAGGCAGTAACGAATCAAAAATCCGAACCTGCTAGCGCGAAGCTTCCCTAGCCATGCCGCCTGTTTCTATTTTCTGCACCGGCCAGTTATGTCAAACTAATATTTTCGTGCCGCAATTTTGTGTTCCTGAGGTCCTATCGATGTGCAGAAATATCAAAACGCTTTTCAACTTCGATCCGCCAGTCAATGCCGAAGAGATTCGAGCCGCGTCTCTGCAATTCGTGAGGAAGATCACCGGTTTCAACAAACCATCGAAGGCCAACGAAGCTTCGTTCCTGGCTGCGGTCGATGAGGTAGCCGCCATCTCCGCGCGGCTTCTCCATTCGCTCGAAACCACCGCGCCGCCGAAGAGTCGCGAGGAAGAGGCCGCGAAGGCAAAGGCTCGCGCCGCAGAAAGATTCGGCGCTTGAGGTTGCTGCGGAGAGGAAGAATGGGTGAGGTCCGCTCGTCTGATATGCGATCCGACGATGCTGTGGTGCGGGCAGTTCGCCGCGCGGCAGCAATCGATCTTGCCGTCGCGATTGCGTTTTTGGTTGTCTGCTACGTCAGCGAACCGGCCTTAGACTCGCTTCTGCGGCGCGGCCACGGCTTGGCTGGCGTTGTTGTCCTCGCTGCCAACCAATTCACCTTTGAAGGCCTGGCACTACTTCTCATCATGCGGATTCGGAGTGAGCGTTTTTCCGACTATGGGTTCACTGTACGAAACGCCGGCATGTCTGTGGCTTTAGCATTGGTGTTGGCAGCAATTTACGATGTCGGTATGTCATGGCATGCTCATGCGTTGCTGTGGATTCCGCTGCGTCGCCAACCTGCGACGCGCATGTCATTGGAGCTTGGCTTTCCACTGTCTTTGGCGGGACTTGCCGTGACGGTTGCCACATGGGGTTTCTTTGAAGGTTGCTTCGGAGTCTTTTTTGCCAAGAAACTGAACCGGGCATTCGGCCACAGCGGACGCGGCTGGTTCTCACCAGGAGTGATTGGCTTCGCCCTCTTCAATGGATTGATTCACCTTACCGTGCACCAAGGCATGGCAGGCTTCGTCGGGAGCTTCGCATCTGGATACGCGATCGCCGTGATCCCTGGGGTGACCGAAAATGCCTGGGGAAGCGCGCTTGTTCAAACGCTGACCGACGCGGTTGGAAAGCTCTGACTACTTCTAACTTGTTGACGCTTCGTGTAAGTTGTTGAAACTGTTTGTAAGTCATTGACGCATTAACTTCTGGCTATAGGGCGGGAGCGGCGTTCTCGCTGGGATGCCCCAGGATCGCGTTTCTTTTTGGAGTGGCCTTGGGTCCACCCATTTCCTAGCTCGCGTTCCTAGGGTCGTTTCCGGCTCAGGAAATGGCATTCCTCGCGAGGTTCAGATCGCCAATTGTCACCCGATGCGGCGCGCATTCCGCCAATATCTAGCAGCTACAATGAATTCAATGACTTACGGCGGATTGCATTGAAAGCAGTGCAAAGTGCAGCGGGGACGCCACGATTCGCACAAGATTAGACTAGTGGGCGCAGCCCACTTGACGCATATTCCCACTGATGCTATGTTGGGTCTATGCCGAGTCCCCCAATCGTTAGAGATGCCAATTTCCGGTTGGTTTCGGAGTTTGCACAGCCAGACGCAAAGAGACGCTTATCTCTGGGAGAAGCTCTGGCTGGAGCCACGGCGTACAACATCTACAGGAATAGCCTCGGCCAGCTCATTCTTGATCCGGTAAAGGCTGTTCCCGCCAGCGAGATGTGGCTTTACGAAAATCCGCCAGCTCTGGCCAGTGTAAAACGAGGTTTGAGGGAGTCCGCGGAAGGCAAGACCGTTTATCGCGGCTCGTTTGCCAAGCACGCCGAGGAATAGGCGTGCAACGAAAAATCAGATTCACTGCCACAGCGGACGAGCAATTTTCGGCTCTCGAAAACAGCAAGTCGAGAGCTTCAATTTTTGAGCAGGTTCGAAAGGCGCTCGGCTACCTCGAAATCGACCCGCACCATCCCAGCCTTAACACGCACGAGTTCACTTCGCTGGCCGGAGCCAATGGCGAGAAGGTATTCGAGGCGTACGCTCAAAACAACACGCCCGGTGCCTGCCGCATATTCTGGCACTACGGCCCCGATGAGACTAAGGGGAAGAAACGATCCCCGGTGATCACTATCATTGCGATCACACCTCATCCCTAGCGTGAATGGGTGTTCGCGGGCTAACTCTTCCTGCCAGCGATCATCAGCCCAGCGCCCGCGACGATCAAAACCACGCTTACGACCGGCGAAATCCTCTCGTCGTCGTGCGTTGTGACGCCCACGTGCGCGTCGCCGAGGCTGACGCCGTGGTGCTCGGAATGCGGAAAGGGAACGAAGAACGAAATGACTCCAAGCACCAGCACCACAACTCCAACCAGCAGTAGAGCTTTCATGGGCATCCTCCGCGCATAAGATGACACCCGAGCCGAAAACGCTGTCACAAGAATGACTTAAACAGCCCGGCGGCCTCCGCGAAGGGTGCGGTCTTCAATTTTCTATCCCGCAAAACCCTTCACAAACTCCACCAGGCTGCGCAGGGCGATCCCCGAAGGGCCTTTGGCGATCCAGGGTTTTTGGTCTTCCATCCAGGCGGTGCCGGCGATGTCGAGGTGAATCCACGGAGTGTCTTCGGCGAACTCTTTCAGGAACATGGCCGCGTTGATGGCGCCGCCCCAGCGTCCGCCGGAGTTGACCATGTCGGCGATGGTGGACTTGATGTTGTCTTTGTATTCGTCATCGATCGGCAAGCGCCACATTTTTTCGCCGGCTTCGGCGTTCGCTTTGTGGAAGCGCTCGTACATGTCGTCGTCGTTGGCGAAGAGACCTGCATTGGCGAAGCCGAGCGCGATCACAACCGCGCCGGTGAGCGTGGCGGCGTCGACGAGATGCGTCGCGCCCAGTTGCTTGGCATAATGCAAACCATCGGCCAGCACGAGCCGGCCTTCAGCGTCCGTGTTAATGATTTCGATGCTTTTGCCCGACATCGCAATCTGAACGTCGCCCGGTTTCTGCGCTTTACCCGAGGGCATGTTCTCTGTCGCGCAAACAATTCCGATCACTTTCACTTTCGGCTTCAGCAGCGCGATGGCGCGCATGGCGCCGATCATCGTCGCTCCGCCCGCCATGTCGTATTTCATTTTTTCCATGCCATCGGCAGGCTTGATCGAAATGCCGCCGGTGTCAAACGTAATTCCTTTGCCCACAAGGCCTAAGACGGGTTTTTCCGGCGCGCCCGCGGGTTCGTATTTCATGACGATCAGCGCGGGTGGCTCGTCGGAACCTTGCGCCACGCTCCAGAATGCTCCCATCTTTAATTCTTTGATTTTGTCGGCGCCGTAAACTTCACATTTCAAACCGACTTCCTCGCACATCTTCTTGGCGCGGTCGCCGAGGATGGTGGGGGTCATGCGATTCGACGGCTCGTTCACGAGATCGCGCGTGAAGTTCTGCGATTCGCCGACTACTTGCGCTTCGTGCGCGGCTTTGTCGAGCGCGGCATGATCGCTGTTCCCGCTGGCGAGGATGGTAAGTGCATCAATCTTCTGATCTTTGCGGTCACTGCGGTAGTAGTCAGGATCGAAGTTGCCGACCAGCGCGCCCTCGACAATCGCCCGCACGGCTTCTGCGGCGGGAATGTTGGGGGGTGCGATGAAGGCGAAGCTGCGGATTCCGCGCGACTTCAGGGTGCGTACGGCGGCTCCGGCAATGCGGCGCAGTTCGTAGCTGGTGAATTTTTTCGCCGAGCCGCCGCCAATCAGCAACAGGCGCTTGGCCTTCAGTCCGGCGGGCTTGTGCAGTAGATTCATTTCAAAGGGCTTGCCGGTCAATTCGCCGCTCACCAGCAAGTCGGCGGGAACGGACTGGACAGCGGTATCGCTGGTCGCGAGCTTGAGTTGCGGCTTAGCATCTTTGTTTTTTTCTCCTGTCGGGTCGGCTTGGTTGAGCACGATGGCGACGAGAGATTCGGTTTCGAGTTGAGCAGGCGTAGTGAGAGAAATTGTCGTTTTCATGATTTCGTTTATAAGTTTTCGGGTGACACTCCAGTATCGTCGGCAAACGGGACTAACGCAAGGGCGGCACTACCTGGAAATGGAGTCGATGCTACTTATTCGGAAGACGATGTGCCCAGCAGGCAAACTGCAACGGGGAAGTGTGCGAGGAGTTCTGAGACGGCAATCTTTGGGTCGCCTAGAGGAATGTCCTTGGCTTCTCCGGTAAATGCGTTCTGATAATTTTTGGATATGCTTCCACTTGGAAGCAAGACTTGAGTATCGCCCCACACACTTGATCCCGTCGGCGGCAGATTGCTGTCGGCTAGCGCACTGGCGACCAGCCGCGGAACCACTACGAGCACACTCGCGTGCTCATCTTTTCGAATGAATGCTACAACGTGATCCGCTTTCGCTCCTTGAACACTGAGCGGCAAATATTCTCCCTGCTGAAAAACACCGGGCCACTGTTTGCGCAGGCAGAGCGTTTTCCAGATCACATACATCTTGAGACGGTCGTCCTCGGGGGTTTCCAGCAGGCGGCTCACCGATGTTGCATCCGGGCTGGCACTCCATTTTCGGATACTCCCAAAAACCCGCGTGCGGTGATCATAATCGACTGGACGCCGGTTGTCGGGATCAACCAGGCTGAAATCCCACAAGTCGTTGCCCTGATAGATGTCGGGGACGCCGGGAGTTGTGAGCTTGAGAACCGTCTGAGACAGGCTGTTCCACAGGCCAATGCCCGCTACAAGGCGCTGGAAGGGAATGAAGTCATTCAGAAAACGGTTCTTGGCGCCGGGAGTCAGCAATGCTTTCACAAACTTCGAAACCGCATTTTCGTAAGGAACATTCTGATTGATCCAACTGGTGTTGCGCTTGCTCTCGCGGATCGCCTTCAGCATGTAGTTTTCGATCCGCTCCGAAAAAGTCTTCCAATCGTTCTTGTCGCCCAGAGGTTCGAGCGGCCAGGCGCCCACCAACGTCTGATAAAGCATGTACTCATCGTTCGGCGAAGGGGCTGGCTTGTCATCGACCACGGACCTGTGGCTGCGATTGAAGCGCTTCCAATCGCGTACCCGCATTCGCCATAGCGCAGGCATCTCTGAAAGCACATTGATGCGGGCGCGCACGTCCTCAGAGCGCTTCGAGTCGTGCGTGCTGGTGGCCAGCATGGTGTGCGGCCAATCGCGGAGACGTTCTTCATTTGCCCGATGAAACTCAGGCGAGGTGATTCCGAAGCGGTGAAGATCTCCGCCAACGTCATTCAACGAGATGAGACGGTGGTAGCGGTAAAAGGCCGTGTCTTCGAGTCCCTTCGCCATTACGGGGCTGGTGAACTGCTGGAATTTCATCGCGAAAGCGGTAACCGCATTTCGGTAAGCGTCATCGTGGCCTTCGGCGATGCGAGTGAGAAGTACTCCGCGAATGAAATCGAAAACGCTGGTGTCGTTGGCCGGGCTTTTTGCTTTTGCCGAATTGATGGCGGTGCCGATGTAAGACACATCTGTCTCTGCGACGCCGGAGAGGCTGATGTAAGTGCGGTACACAGGAAAGCTGGCGACCACCTCGGTTAGCGCATCCCGCAGGCTGTTGAGAGTGAAATCGCAAGTGTGCCGCTTGGCGAGCGCGATGCGCGAAAGTTGATGGGCCAGCACGTTCAACTCGCTGGCCAGAGCGACCCTGACAATAAGTTTTCGACAACGATAAGCGAGATCGTCGAAATCGATGGTATCGCCGATAAAATTTCGGTAAATGCGCTCGAAGCGGCTGACGGCCGCGGGATCGACAAACAATCCGTTCACGAGGTTTGCGAAATCGTAGCCGGTTGTGCCGCAAATTGGCCACCCGGCGGGCAGGCGTTCTGCGCCGGTAAGGATTTTCTCAATCACTACATAACGCGATTCGTTTTCCGGATCGTTTACGGCGGCTGCGATAGCCTGGCGAAGGCGTTCGAAATATTGCGCGGGATCGTAGAGGCCATCGGGATGGTCGATGCGCAGGCCGTCGACTTTTCCCTCGGCCATAAACTTCAGAACCAGACGATGAGTTGCTTCAAACACGGTCTCGTTTTCCGTGCGAAGGGCGGCGAGATCGTTGGTGTCGAAGAAGCGCCGATAGTTGATGTCGTCGGCGGCGACTCTCCAGTTCGCCAGGCGGAAGGCTTGTGCTTTGATGAGTTCGTGGAGTTGCTCGAAGCTCGCGGGGTCTGTGGGGTTTCCGTTGATCGAGTCGACGGCTTCGTTCACGGCGGCCGCTATTTCCGGCGCTCGCGCGCAAACTTCTGCCAGCCTGCGCTTGTGAATTTCCTTGTCGCGATTGCGCTCGACTGCACGATCGCTGCTCACTTCCTGACGTGCCGGCAAGTGCCCGAAAGATGCGATCAAGCTTTGAAATTCCAACAGGTCTAAATTTTGCTCGCTCAGTCGTGCCGACAGCTTGCCCGTGGCCCGCTCGAGGATTCGAGGGTAAACCCTTGGGTTCACGGGGAAGCGGTGATCGCGATAGGAAATATCGAACTCGCCCCGCTCCGGATGGAAAACCAGTTTCAACTCGCCGCTTTCGAGCACCGCGCCGTAATGGTCGTGCAGCACCGGCACGAGCACTTTCGATTCGAGTTCGTCTTTCAGCGGATGCCAGTCGATATCGAAAAAACCGGCGTAGGACGAGGCTTCGCCGTTCTCCAGGACATCGAGCCACCACGCATTGTCGCTGCCCATCACTCCCATATGGTTGGGGACGATGTCGAGAATCAGTCCCATATCGTGTTGGTGGAGAGCGGCCACAAAGCCATCGAATTCTTCGGGGCTTCCGATTTCTGGGTTGAGTGAGTTGTGATCGACGATGTCGTAGCCGTGCATGCTTCCGGGACGAGCCTTCAGGCACGGAGAAACGTAGCAATGACTGATGCCCAGCGCGGCAAGATAGGGAACTATTGCCTTAGCCTGGTTGAAAGTAAAGTCGCGATTGAGCTGCAAGCGATAGGTGGCGCGCGGAAGTTTGGATTCTGCCTTCATCATGCTAGAAACCAGGCCACGGACCACGCGGGCAGCGTTCCTCGGTTTAGAGCATCGTCACTCACTTCCTCGCTTGCATAAATCAGTTTAGAAGTTGGAGGAGTGAGCGAGACGATAGGATCTGCACTAAGATTCGCCAGCAGATCGAGCTTCGCTCCGTCTGGAAAATCCCAATGCGCGGTGAGAGCACGATCTTCGAGCACCTCATAATGTGCTTTGATGGCGCATGCTTCCGCCAGGTGACAAACAATGTGTTGACATCGCAGTTTCAGGAGTTGGCGATAGAAGTCCAGCCAATCGCGATTCGGCGTTTGCGCCAGGTCTTTCCAATCGAGGCGCGAAGTGTCAAACGTTGAAGCGGCGTTTGGGTCAGGGATGCCTGCGCGTGAAGCGGGATCGTTGAATCTGGCGAAGCGAGCGAATTCATTGCGTCGTCCCGCCGCGACTGCCTCGGCGAGACCTTTCTCGAAATCGCAGAAAAAAAGAAATGGAGCCTTGCTGCCGAACTCTTCGCCCATGAAAAGCAATGGCGGAGATGGGGCAAGCAGAAGAATCGCCGTGGCTGCCCGCACTGCTCGCGGCTCTGCGAGGGTTGCAATGCGCTCGCCGAACGCACGATTGCCGATCTGGTCGTGATTCTGCAGGAAAGAAATAAATGCGCCCGGAGGCAGCCCCACGGTGGACTCACCACGCACGTCTCCATTGCGCAAGATGGAACGCTCGCCCTGATAAGCAAATCCCTCAACCAGGCAGCGCCCTAACTGATTAAGCGGATGCTCGGCATAGTCCACATAATAACCATCGTGCTCGCCGGTGATTAGAACGTGCAGCGTGTGGTGGATATCGTCATTCCATTGCGCGTTGTAGCGCTGAATCTGGCAGTGTTGCGTTCGTTGCAGGTAGCGCGCCTGGTTGTGATCGTTTTCAAGGATGAGATGGACGTGGCGATCCGGCTCAATCGAACTTCGCACTGCATCCGCAAGTTCAGTAAGGATGTGAGGCTTGGAGTCGTCAAGGATGGCATGAACCGCGTCCAGCCGGAGTCCGTCGAAGTGATATTCGTTTAGCCAGTGCAGTGCGTTGTGGATGAGAAAGTCACGGACGGTGCGGCTGTCGGGTCCATCGAAATTGATGGCATTGCCCCAGGGAGTCTTGTGCCGATCGGTAAAAAACTGCGGCGCGTAGGAATTGAGATAATTTCCTTCCGGGCCGAAATGGTTGTAGACCACATCGAGGAGAATCATCAGCCCGCGATCATGCGCGCTCTGAACCAGCGCTTTTAGATCTTCGGGCCGACCGTAGGCGCTGTCGGTCGCGAACGGAAGCACGCCGTCGTAACCCCAATTGCGCTTGCCGGGAAAGTCGGCGACCGGCATGAGTTCGATCGCTGTGATCCCTAGATTCGCCAGATAATCGAGACGCTCGGCCACGGCGGAAAATGTGCCCGCGGGCGTGAACGCTCCGACGTGCAGTTCGTAGATAACTGCCTCTTCCCATGGGCGACCGCGCCAGGCTTCGTCTTGCCAGCCGAAGCTTGTCGGGTCGATCACTTCGCTTGGCCCGTGCACGTCCTGCGGCTGAAAGCGCGAGGCCGGGTCGGGAACTTCCTGACCGCCATCGATTCGGAAACGGTATTGCGTCCCTGGCGTGGCTGCGTCGGTCGCTAGCTCAAACCAGCCTTGGTCGCGCGATCGCATGGGAAAAATTCTTGAGCCGTTCGAGCCCACGAGGCAGAGATCAACCTTGTGCGCGGCCGGAGCCCACAGGCGAAAACGGACGCTGCCGTCGTCTCGGCACTCTGCGCCGAATGGCATGTTATGACGGCGCTTCATTGCTCTCTTCTTTCGCTTCTTCCTTTTTGTCGTTTCCAACGCCGTTGCCGCGACGCTCCATCAACACTGCCAAAGAGCGCGCCTGCAGGGGATAAACCGCGCCGGAGTCATACGTGCCGGCGGGATGCAAGCCATCATCGCGAGATGTATCCATCCACGCGCCCCAGCGAAATCCGGGATGGAACGCCGGCAGCGTGAATACAACGTCTTCGTGATGGGCGTTCAGCAGCACGAGAAAGTTTTCGTCGCCAACTTTACGGCCGCGCTCATCCGTCTCTTCCAGTCCCTGGCCTGCGAGAAACATTCCGAGGCAGCAGACCGACGGATCGCGCCATTCGTCTTCGCTCATCTCAGAGCCTTTTGGATTGAGCCACAGAACATCCTTTACGTTTGCGCCTTTGATCGGGCGGCCCTGAAAAAAACGCCTGCGACGGAACACCGGATGCCGCTTGCGCAAATTGATCATGCGCTGCACGAACGCCAGCAGATTGCGATCTTCCGGCTGAAGAACCCAGCCTAGCCAACTGATCGGATTATCCTGGCAATAGGCATTGTTATTTCCCATCTGCGTGTGGCCAATCGCATCTCCGGCATACACCATGGGCACGCCTTGGGAGAGCAGCAGCGTTGCGATGAAGTTCCGTTTCTGCTTGGCACGCAGTGCTTGAATGTTCGCGTCGTCAGTGGGACCTTCCGCGCCGCAATTCCAGCTTCGGTTGTCGTTGTTGCCGTCGCGGTTGTTTTCGCCGTTGGCTTCGTTATGTTTTTCGTTGTAGCTGACCAGATCCTGCAAGGTGAAGCCGTCGTGCGCGGTGACAAAATTTATGCTGGCGTAAGGACGCCGGCCACTGTGCGCATAAAGATCGCTCGATCCAGTCAGGCGATAGGCTAAATCTCCCACCACTCCACTATCGCCTTTCCAATACTTGCGCACGGTGTCGCGATAGCGATCGTTCCACTCCGCCCATCCGACGGGAAAGTTTCCCACCTGATAGCCACCTTCGCCGAGATCCCAGGGCTCGGCAATTAACTTTACCTGCGACAGCACGGGGTCCTGGTGAATGATGTCGAGAAATGCGCCGAGGCGGTCGACTGCATGGAGTTCCCGGGCGAGGGTTGCAGCCAGGTCGAAGCGAAAACCGTCGACGTGCATTTCGAGAACCCAGTAGCGCAGGCTGTCCATGATGAGCTGCAGCACACGCGGATGCCGCATGTTCAGCGTGTTTCCGGTTCCGGTGTAATCGTTGTAGTAGCGGCGATTGCCTGGCGTCAGGCGGTAATATGTGCTGTTGTCGATGCCTTTCAACGAGAGCGTTGGGCCTAGATGATTGCCTTCCGCGGTGTGGTTGTAGACGACGTCGAGAATCACTTCCAATCCCGCTGAGTGCAAAACCTTGACCATGGTTTTGAATTCAGCGATCGAGCCGGTGGCGAGATAGCGAGGCTCAGGCGCAAGAAAGCCAATCGAGTTGTAACCCCAATAGTTGCGCAGGCCGCGCTCCACTAGTTGGCGATCATCCACGAAAGCATGCACCGGCATAAGTTCGACCGACGTTACACCAAGACGCGTGAGGTATTCGATGACCGGAGCGGTCGCCAGCCCCGCGTAGGTTCCGCGAAGGTGGGGCGGAACGTCGGGATGGCACATCGTGAACCCCTTTACGTGGAGTTCGTAGATCACGGTTTCGTGCCAGGGAATGGCGGGCGGCCGATCGGTGCCCCACGTGAAAGCGGAATCGATGACTTGATTCTTCGGCATTCCGGCAGCATCGTCGCGCCGGTCAAAAGACAGATCTTCCTGTTTGTTCCCGACCTTGTATCCAAAATGCGAATCGCTCCAACGGATTGCCCCGTACACCTGCTTGCCGTAGGGATCCAGCAGAAGTTTATGATGATTAAAACGGTGGCCCTGCTCGGGGGCGTAAGGGCCATACACGCGGTATCCGTACAACTGGCCGGGACGTATTTCTGGCAGATAGCCGTGCCACACCATGTCAGTCTGCTCGGGTAGCGTTATGCGAAGACTCTCGCGTCTGCCGGCGCTGTCAAATAAACAAAGCTCGACCTTCTCGGCGTGCTCGGAATACAGCGCGAAGTTAACGCCTTCGCCGTCCCAGGTTGAGCCTAACGGGTATGGGCGGCCGGGCCACACAACGGGCTGTGATGGAAGGGGCATTTATCCAGAACCTCTAACCAAGACTTTTAACCTTGACTCTAAGTTTGAACCGTATGAAGTTGGGAAGCGTTGCACCTGTGGAATCTAGCACATGCGCATTGCTGTCCCGTGTTGCAGAGCTATCATGTGCCGCTAGCGGCCCTGCTAATCTTGCCGGTCGGTGCTCAGCTCATTGGCACGTTTGTTTGTCTCTTTTTCCGGCGCAATATTGACCGAGCCCGATCGCAACGTCGTAAAGGCTGCCGCGCCAAAGAGTAGGTAGCTTGAGGTTTGCACGCTCTAGCGGCGGCATAGGGGCGAGAATGGTGGTGGTCGAGCACATGTTAGAGCGCTCCCAACGAACGCAATCTCGAGATCGGACTGTGTTGCCCCTGGTACTTCATCCAGGATGTGCGCGCTATAGAAGGCAGAAGCCAGAATGACAGGCAGCAGAAGAAAACTGTTCTTGGCGACATCTGTACCTCTTTCTGGGGTGCGAAACAAAGTGCGCGGCACCCGTTCCAACCGACGCAGAGAAGATGATGAACGGAGCGATTGTGGTTGGTCGCTAGGGTGATTCAGGGAGAAGCGTACCGGATTTCTGGTATGCAGAGAAAGAAGCGAGGCGGGTGCGCGCTAAGATCCTCATGTCGACTGTGAACTACGGAGAAGTGTATGGGCTGATTCTCCGCGAATTCGGTCGCGAGCAAGCTGTTGCCGCCGTGCACGCCGTCTGACCGCTGCCTGTCGAGTTGGTGGACGTCACGCCGCAAAGAGCATGTCACGCCGCCGATATAAAGGCCCGCTACAAGCTCCACTACTCGGATAGCCTTGCGGCGGCGCTGGCGATCGAACACAAGGGAACGCTGGTCACCAGCGATTCTGATTTCCGCAAACTCGGGCACGATTTCCCGGTGGTTTGGTTGAAGTGAGAGCCGCTCGCGCCGCCTAGCCCGGTTGTATCCGGGGCGAAGGCAGTTGAGATGCCGGTTCGCCGGCCTCGAGCGTCCGCAGGCACTCGCGTATGTCCTGGCAAAGCAACGTGACCGATATGCCCCCGAAGTCTGATGGATAGCGGTCGAGCCGCCTGAGCGCAGCTTGAAGAAGCAGCATCGTTCCCAACGAATTGTTCCGGCGCAGGTGATGGAACGCCGCGGTTACCTGAATCACTCCCTGCAAGAATGTCTTCTCCGGTTCAAGCGCCGCCAGCCATACCGTTTCCCAAGCTTCATGGGCCGTAAAGAACTCGCCTGCTTCGTACAATCGCAGGCCTTCTGCCAGGGCTCCTTCGCTCCAATCGAATTTCATAATCTGCGAATACTGCTACAAGCTAGCATGGGGCTGTTCGGTTTTCGACAACGGTTCGGATCCAATCTGGTACGAGCACTGCCAGAAAATATCGTCCTCCACACAACCTGTCGCGCGCCGGCTGTGACGGGTGTACACTGTTGCGCAGCATTGGAAGGGAATCCCGACTGATGGGATGATCGACTGCGGGACGCCCTGCCTTCCCCCCGGCGATTGCGGAAGTTTTTATGAGAAGTTCTCCGGAAGCCAGGCGGCCTTTTACGGCCAGCGGTGCAGCGAGAACCATATTCGTCGCCGCTTGTTCGCACGTCTTTTTACTCCTCTGCACGCTGTTATTTTTCGTTTGTCCAACGGCACTCACGCAGGACGCGCAGACCCCCGCCACAAGCCCCGCCCCACAATCCGAAACAAAGGAGACTTCAGCAGAAGTCGTCGCCCACGACGAACCCACTACCTTCAAGGTAAATGTAAAGCTGGTGGTGGTGCGCGCGGTAGTCCGCGACTCCGAGGGACACGCAATCGGGAATCTTCACGAAGAGGACTTTCAGGTTTTCGACAAGGGCAAGCCGCAAATCATTACGCAGTTCGACGTAGAGCAGTCCGGAGCGCTGGCCGCAAAAGCGCGCGCGAAGTCAATCGAGAACTCCGGCGATATTCCTTCCAGCGAGGCTGCTCCTAATACTCAGCCCGCGCCCGCCGCGCCGGAGCGTTTTGTAGCTTACATGTTCGACGATGTCCATCTCGAATTCGGCGATCTCGCGCATGTACGGGAGGCCGCGGAGCGCCACTTTGCCAGTCTCAAGCCGACAGATCGCGCCGCCATCTTTACCACATCAGGTCAAACGATTCTGGATTTTACCGACGATCGCGCCAAATTGCATGATACGTTGCTCCGCTTGCGGCCCAGCCCGATCAACTCTGGCAACTTTGCGCATCAGTGCCCGGAGATCAGTTACTACCAGGCCGATCTGATCGTCAACAAACATGACAACGAGGCTACGCAGGTCGCTATTCAGGAGGCCGGCGAATGTGGCCCCACGGTCCAGCAAGGATTCAGTTCCGCACCGCAGGGAAATCCCGCAGGGGTCGTGAACGCCCTCAGCGTTGGCGTACTTACTGCTGGCGAGCACGAAAGCCGCGTCTCACTGCTCTCGCTGAAGGATGTAGTTCGCAATCTCTCGCTAAAGCCCGGACAGCGCAGTGTCGTCCTCGTCTCCCCAGGGTTTATCGCTCCAGATCTCGAGTACGAATACACAGACATCGTCGATCGCGCGGTGCGCTCGCAGATTGTCGTTAACACAATGGATGCTCGCGGGCTGTACGTCGTCATCCCTTACGGGGATGCGAGTCACAATCCCCCAGTCATCCCTGGCGACAGCTCGTTTAACAGCACCGTTTCTACCAGTAAGAGCCTCATGGAAACCGCGGCTGCATCCGCTCAGGATGACCTGCTCGCTACCTTGGCTGACGGCACAGGCGGTACTTTCTTTCACAACAACAACGACTTCAACGAAGGTTTCCGGCGCGTTGCCGAGTCTCCAGAATATTCCTACGTTCTGGGTTTCGTTCCGCAAAATCTTAAGCTCGATGGCAGCTTCCACAGCCTGAAGGTCACGCTGAAGAATCCTCAGAAGAAGCTGACCCTGCAAGCACGACGCGGTTATTTCGCCCCCAAGAACGCTATCGATCCGAACGAGCAGGCCGCACAGGAAATCGAAGACGCAATGTACTCGCAGGAGGAGTTGCACAATCTTCCGGTCAACCTGCGCACGCAATTTTTTAAAGCCAGCGACGAGAATGCCAAGCTTGTCGTCGTCGCCCACGTGGATGTAAAGCGCCTGCGCTTCCGAAAAGTTGAAGGGCGGAACGACAACGTTTTGACGTGCGTTTCGGTTTTATTCAACAGCAATGGCCGCTTCATTGATGGAACGAAAAAGACCGTCACCATGCACTGGAAGGACGAAACTCTGGCCCACAAGCTTGATTCCGGCATGACGCTGAAGACGAGCTTCGATGTGAAACCCGGGAGCTATCTGGTCCGGCTGGTGGTAAGGGATGCAGAAGGGCAGTTGATGTCCGCGGAAAATGGAACGGTTGAGATTCGTTAGAAACCGCACGGGGGGATGAAATATGCGCGATCGTCGGCTGATTCTTCTGATTGGCTTGATCTGCCTAACCAGTTGCTTGATGTTCCTCGAACTGGGCTCCGACCGCCCAGTAGCCCACGCCCAGCAGCCAACATCTGCTGCTCCTGCCGCGACTCCCGCCGTCGCGACCACACCCAACGACACGACCGTCTTCCGCGCCGAAACTCGTCTCGTTCTCGTGGATGCCGTGGTGACCGACAAAAAAAACAACTACATTCGGGATCTCGCCCAAAAAGATTTCAAGGTTTGGGAAGATGGCAAGGAACAGGCGATCACCAGTTTTTCTTTTGAAGAGAATACTGGCTCCTCCAATTCTCAGCCGCGCTACATGGTCCTGTTCTTTGACAACTCCACCATGGACTTCGGCGATCAAGCCAAGGCCAGGGATGCGGCCGCGAAATTTATTGATGCGAATGCCGGCCCCGGCCGTTTGATCGCTCTTGCCGATTTCGGCGGCACCGTAAAAATCTCGCAAAACTTTACCTCCGATGCCCAGCGCTTGAAGCAGGTGGTCATGGGCTTAAAAACTTCCTCGGTTTCGCCCAACGCGGATCCCGTCACTGTTGCATCGCTGGGAGCCCCACCATTGCCTGTGCCGGCTCTGGGAAATGCAGAAGCTGACTTTGGCATTCACAGCGTACTGCTCGCTCTGCGAAGCCTGGCGAAGGATCTTTCCACCGTTCCGGGGCGCAAGACGCTGGTGATGTTGACTTCTGGATTTCCACTGAGCCCGGAGTACGAGTCGGAAGTGACCGCAGTCATCGATACCTGCAACAAGTCGAACGTTGCTATCTATCCCATCGATGTTCGCGGATTAACGGTTCCACAGTTGCCCGGAATGCAGAACCGTCTCATGCCGCCATCGGTGCATTCGACATCGGGATCGGTGGTTCAATCCGCATTTCACTACTCCGACGGTCAGCCCATGTTGCACCTCGCTGCATTTGCTGAACCGGCTTGGGCGTTTCCCACGCAACATGGCGGAGGCGGTGGAGGTGGTGGCGGCGGAGGCGGTCATGGCGGCGGGGGAACTGGTGGCGGGGGTGGGACCGGCGGCGGCGGTCACGGCGGCACAGGAGGGACGGGTGGTGGCAAGTCCGGTGGCGGCGGTGGCACCGGCACCAGCGGCGTCGGAACTCCGTACAACAGCAACCTATACAACCAGTACAATCAGCCCAGGCAAATTATTCCTCCTTTTCCCCCCAGCGCTTCTGACAATCAGCAGGTTCTCTATCAACTCGCCGACGGCACCGGAGGTTTCGTCATCCTTAATACCAACGACCTGTTGGGCGGGATGGACCGGATCGCCAAGGATCAAAACCAGTATTACTTTCTGGGTTACAAGCCCGCAGTTTCCGCCGATGGTAGCTGCCATACCCTAAAGGTCAAAGTCGAGCGCGGAGGAACTCAGGTCCGCGCCCGCAGCGGCTATTGCAATGTAAAGCCAGCCGATCTTCTGGCCGGCAATCCCGTCGTGAAAGATCTGGAAGCGCGCGCTGGCGGCGAAATGAAGGGCAATGTCGCGGCCGTAATGCAGGCGCCGTTCTTTTACACCTCGCCCAACATCGCACAGGTCCATCTTGCCGTCGAGATTCCTTCGGCCGCGCTCAAGTTTGAAAAGGTAAAAGGGAAGCAACGTGCAACGCTCAACATATTGGGTATCGCATACAAGCCGGATGCCACGATTGCCGCGCGGTTCAGCGATACCGTAAATGTGGACTTCGATGAAAAGAAGCAGATCGAGGATTTTCAGAAACAACCGTTTCGTTACGAAAATCAGTTCGATATCGCCTCGGGCGATTACAAACTAAAAGTTGCATTCAGTTCTGGCAACGACACTTTCGGCAAACTCGAAACTCCACTTGGGATCGATCCCTACCGTGGTCAGGATTTCAGCATCAGCGGCGTCGCGCTCAGTAACGACATTCGCCGTGCCGCCGACAACTCTACGGGCCTCGACAGCCAACTGCTGCAAGACCGCACTCCTTTGCTGTTTCAAGGTGTCCAGGTTGCGCCTTCTGCCTCCAATCACTTCAAGAAGACGGACGTTGCCGCAGTCTACGCTGAGGTTTATGAACCTCTTCTGAAGAAGCCGAATCCTCCGGAAGTTGCCTATGAGCTGATCGTCGTTGAGCGCAAGAGTGGACAGGAAAAATACCACATCGGCGAACGGACTCCTGCGGGAAAAGCTGGCGATCCGGTCATTGCGCTGGGACTCAAGCTGCCAGTTTCCACACTGGGTCCTGGTTCCTATCAAATGAAGCTAAGGGCTGTCGATTCGGCAGGCAATGCCAGCAAGACTCGCACTGCTGATTTTGATGTGGAATAGTTGTCGAATAAAGCTTGCGCGGTGTCAGCTCTTGCACTCGACCTGCAAGAGCCGCTTCGCTTATGATTTGAGGATGATTTCTGCGAATGCGCAGTGCCCCGCGAGCGGGCACGCTCGATGATCATCACCCGGAGTCCGCTGAGAATTTGTCTCGGCGGCGGCGGCACTGACCTACCTTCTTATTACCGGCAGCATACTGGCTTTGTCCTCTCGGCGGCCATCAATCGCTACGTATACATCACCATCAACGAAGCTTTCCGTCCATGCATTATCGTGAAGTATTCCAAGTTCGAAGATGTTGAGCGCGTCGACCAGATACAGCACCCCATCATCCGCGAAGCCTTGAAGTTGACCGGCGTCACAGGTCCCTATCTTGAAATTGTCAGCCTGTCCGACATTCCAGCCGGCACAGGGATGGGTTCATCCGGCAGCTTCACTACCGCGCTGCTATGCGCTCTACATACGTTCAAGCGCGACTTCATTCCGCCGCGAGAACTCGCCGAGCAGGCCTGCCACATCGAACTGAAGTTGCTCAACGAGCCTATCGGCAAGCAGGATCAGTACATTTCCGCTTTCGGCGGCATCACGTGTTTCCAGTTTCTGCCGGATGACCGCGTCGTCGTCGAGCCACTCAAAATTCCCGCCGAGACTCTAGCCAACCTTGAAGATAACCTGCTCTTATTCTTTACTGGAAGTTCGCGCAACGCATCCGACATTCTCCGCGACCAGGATTCGAGAACCAAACAGAACAACTCTGAGATGATCGAGAATCTGCACTTCACCAAGCAGTTGGGAGTGGAGAGCCGTGACGCGCTGCTGGCTGGCGATTTGCGCAAGTTCGCCGATTTGATGAACGTGCATTGGCAGCATAAGAAAAAACGATCCCCAGGCATGAGCAGCGGCGAAATCGATCGGTTGTATGAACTCGCAAAAGACAATGGAGCGCTCGGCGGCAAACTCGTCGGCGCCGGCGGAGGCGGATTTCTTATGTTCTACACTGAAGAGAAAACTCGCCTCAGGGCGGTCATGCGCAACGCGGGACTCCGTGAGGTTCGCATGCAATTCGATTTTGCCGGGACCACGGTGGTGGCGCATTCGTAGGAGAACCTATTGTTGAATCCCGCCCGGAATCCGGCAATGACGGTTGCGATTCTCGCTGGCGGGCTCGCTACCCGTCTGCATCCCATCACACAGACCGTGCCGAAATCGCTGCTTGAAGTGAACGGTGAGCCTTTCGTCGTGCATCAATTGCGGCTGCTGAAGTCGAACGGCATCCAGCGAGTTGTGCTGTGCGTGGGGCATCTCGGTGAGTTGATTCAGCGCGCCATTGGCGACGGTTCAACGCTGGACCTTCAGGTAGACTACTCATTCGACGGCCCGGCCCTGTTGGGAACGGCCGGCGCAATCAGAAATGCTTTGCCGAGGTTAGGCGAGCGTTTCTTTGTGATGTACGGTGATTCCTACCTTCCTTGCGACTATGCGGCGGTCGCGCGGAACTTCGAGTCGGCAGGTGTGTTGGGAATGATGACGGTGTTTCGCAACGAAGGCAAGTGGGACACCAGCAACGTCGAGTTCGAGGCGGGCGGATCAAAAGCGGGAAAGATTTTGGCGTACAGCAAGACAAACCGCACTCCGCGCATGCATTACATCGACTACGGATTAGGAGTTTTTCGCGCAGAAGCATTTCAAAATTTACCGGTGGGGAAGCCTTGCGATCTGACTGAACTCTATTCGGATTTGCTTCAACGCAATCAGCTCGCGGCATTTGAAGTGCACGAGCGGTTTTACGAGATTGGATCGCCCGCAGGATTGCAGGAGACAGCCGAGTTCCTGGCAGCCAGGGAAGCCAATCGCGAATCATAACAATGACGACAGAGAATACATTCGCGCAACAATTCCTGGCTGAAGCCAAAGATGTAATCGACCGCCTCGACACCGCCAATATCGAAAACGCCGCATTCTTATTGGCTCGAACGCGCGCATCCGGAGGACGGCTATTTATCCTCGGTGTCGGCGGCAGCGCAGCCAATGCCTCCCATGCTGTGAACGACTTCCGCAAGATTGCAGGCATTGAAGCGTACGCGCCCACCGACAACGTATCGGAACTTACGGCGCGAACAAACGATGAAGGTTGGGCCAGCGTGTTCGAAGCTTGGCTACGCGTGAGCCGCCTGCGCGCCAACGATCTCGTGCTCGTGCTCTCCGTCGGTGGCGGAGATCTCGAAAAAAATGTCAGCCCCAATCTGGTGGCAGCTCTGCAATACGCAAAGTCTGTCGGCGCGAAGATACTCGGCATCGTTGGTCGCGATGGCGGCCACACCGCGAAAGTCGCTGACGTCTGCATCCTTATTCCTACGATAAACCCGGCTCACATCACTCCGCACACTGAGGCGTTCCAGGCGGTCGTGTGGCATCTGCTGGTCTCACACCCGGCGGTAAAGCGGCAGCAAACCAAGTGGGAATCCACCGCCTCTGAAAGCGCGCAGCTTCGCCCAGCAGTTTTTCTCGACCGCGATGGCGTTCTCAACCGCGCTGCGGTCCGCGATGGCAAGCCGTTTTCGCCTTCCGGAGTTCAGGAACTCGACCTGTTGCCCCAGGTGGCGTCGTCGTTGCTCGATCTAAAGGCCCATGGATTCGCGCTCATCGTCATCACCAACCAGCCGGATGTGGCGCGCGGCCGGCAGCCACGCGGAGCCGTCGAAGCCATTCATCAAGAGTTGGCATCGACCCTGCCAATCGACGATATCCTCGTCTGCTATCATGACGATGCGGATGGATGCGCTTGCCGCAAGCCTCTGCCCGGACTTTTGCTCGAGGCCCAGCGCAAGCACAACATCGATCTTTCGCGCAGTTTCTTTGTGGGAGATCGCTGGCGCGACATCGATGCCGGCCACGCCGCAGGTTGCAAAACGGTTCTGATCGATTACGGCTATCGGGAGCGAGCGCCGGCGCAGCCTCCGGAAGCCACGGTGCGATCGTTGCGAGAAGCAGCCGACTGGATCATCGCCTCCAGTGCAAACGAATCGCATAGTCTTGAAGAAGCCGCACAACAAGACGCCGCACAACAAGGAGCCTCACCATCAAGATGAAGTCCGTATCTGAATTGCGGGTTCAGGTGTTCGCCGACGGAGCCGACAAGGCCAGCATGCTCGACCTCTACCGGCAGCCCTACATCAAGGGTTTCACTACGAATCCAACTCTGATGCGGAAGGCGGGCATCACCGACTACGAGCGCTTCGCTCTCGACATTCTGCAGCACATTCCTGATCGTCCCATCTCTTTCGAAGTCTTCGCCGATGATGAACCTGAGATGGAGCGCCAAGCCCGCAAGATCGCCCGCTGGGCGAACAACGTTTACGTAAAGATTCCGGTAACGAATACTCGCAGCGAGCCGATGTACGATCTGATCCGCCGCTTGGGCGCGGATGGCATTCAGGTAAACGCAACGGCGCTGCTGGCGCTCGATCAGGTTCGTCACGTGGCGAAAGCCCTGCAAGGCGGCGCGCCATCCTACATCTCAGTGTTCGCCGGACGCGTTGCCGACACCGGCCGCGATCCCATTCCGCTCATGAAATCAGCGCTCGAGTTGATGGCTCCCGAGCCCAACTGTCAGTTGGTCTGGGCCAGCCCGCGCGAACTCCTGAATATTTTTCAGGCCGACGAAATCGGCTGCCACATTATTACTGTTACGTCCGACGTTCTAAAAAAGGTAAGCCTGGTTGGAAAAGACTTGCACGAGTTTTCTTTGGAAACCGTTCGCATGTTCCACGACGACGCCGCCCACTCCGGCTACACGCTGGAACTCACACCAGAAGAACGCCTGATCGGATCACTGAGATCCTAGCTCTAACTCGTATTTCTTTGCAACCGAAAAAAATCTTACCCAGGATATCTTCCCGTGATATACCCCTCCAACTGCTGAATAGTCTCAGCCTGGTCAGAGACGATCCATTTCACCAGATCACCCAGCGAAACCACACCCAGCACAGCTTCATTCTCGCCAATCACCGGCAGATGGCGGAAGTGGTGCTTGGTCATAATGGACATGCAATCATCCACGGTGTGACGCGGCGTCACAAAAACCACAGGCGAGGTCATGATGTCGCGCACTGCAGTCTCCTTCGAAGAGTGGCCTTTCAGAATTACCTTGCGCGCATAGTCGCGCTCCGACAGAATGCCCACTAGCTTGCCGCCGGAAATCACCAGCAACGCGCCCACGCTCTCCGCCGCCATCTTTTCTATCGCTTGATAGACGGACTGGCCGGGTTCGGCCGAAAGAATCCGGCTGTTCGCTTTGCTCTTCAGCACCAGCGCGATTGTGTCCGTAAGTTTCATCGAAGACCCTCCAGCCCGCAAGATTATACGCCTGACCCCTTGTGATCGAAGCGCAGCGTGCGCCGGCCCGATCAAGAACGATGGCATCTCGCGACATCAGGCGATTGAGTCCATGCTTCGCCACCTACGCCCGCCCGTTACGTTTTCCGAATTCTCCACCCCTGTGTTGCCCTTTTGCGCCTACTCTTGTCTATAATGGCCGGGGCACAGAGAGGCTTCGGTTTTTCCCGGCAGGAAGTCGGCTTTCCCGCTTGTCATTTCTCATCGTTTCCGCGCCGCCGATCGAGGTAGCGAAGAATTGTCTGTCGATTGCATGAATGTGAAACCCGGAGTTGAAGTAGCCGGCCTCAGCGATGTGGGCTGCCAGCGCGAAAACAACGAGGATTCCTACCTCTATTGGGAGCCCGCCGGCGCTAAGGAATTTCAGCGCAAGGGTCGCCTCGCCGTCATCGCCGACGGCATGGGCGGACACGAAGGCGGCCAGGAAGCCAGCCGCCTCGCCGTTGAGACCGTTCGCGAAGTTTACGACCAGAGTTTCCATGACGATCCGCAGGCCGCTTTGGTGGATTCGTTCTCCACAGCTCACGCACGCATTCAAGACTATGCCGAGCAGCATCCCGCTTTTCAAGGCATGGGCACGACGTGCACTGCGCTCGCACTCTGCGGACGCCAACTTTATTTCGCGCACGTTGGAGACAGCCGCCTTTACCTGATCCGCGATGCGCGCATCCTCCGCCTTACTCGCGATCACTCCTACGTGGGCCGCTTGGTGGAGAGCGGCATCGTCCGCCCTGAAGATGCCGAGAAGCATCCTCAGCGCCACATCCTCACCGCCGCTCTCGGAGCGGGCAGGGAACTGGCCGTCGATTGCGCCGAACAACCTGTGAACCTGATCGAAGGAGACGACCTGCTGCTCTGCACCGATGGCCTCTGGAGCGTTGTGACTGAGGCAGAACTCGAGGCAGCCGTGACCGCCAACCCTCCTGCTGAGTGTTGTGACATTCTGGTGAAGCTAGCCCGGCAACGCGGCGGCCCCGACAACATTACCCTGCAGGTGCTGCGCATAGGAGCCGATTCAAAGCCCTAGGGCTGCGATCCACTTTGAAACCGCAATGCGGCAAGGTCGGCTTCATAGTCAAAACGAGCATTAGCCTCGGCGATCTGCGCTTGTGTCTGTTGTAACTGAGCCTGACTTAACTCAACGATCGAGCTGAGCCCCAGGCGATACCTTGTATCGGCCAGGTCCAGTGCGGTGTTGGCTTCTTGCAAGAGTTCGGCGGTCACACTCATTTTTTGTTGTGCAGTGTTCGCTCTCAGCCACGCTGTGCGGACATCCCGCACGATGAGATTGATGAGCACCCGGCTCTGCTCGTCGGACGCCTTGGCGCGCAGGTCGGCTTCCGCGGCTTGGGCATGGAATTTGAAACCTTCGAAGATCGGTATTCCGATATTGATCCCTGCTGCTCCATACCAATCCGGGGTGAAATAGGTACTCGATCCGACCGGGGTGATGCCCACTACGCCCAACCCGGAGATCGTAGGGAGTAGTTGCTCGTGCTGCGCCCGGCTGAAGCGCAGATCCGCGTCGTGATTGAGTTTGAGAGCAAGAAGATCGGGGCGCTGTTGCAAAGCGAGAGCAATGATTGCATCCACGGAAGGCGCGACCGGTAGCGGGGGCGATGGGTCGTCGACGAGTTGGTACTGTTGATTGCTCGTGGTTCCAAGCACCTCATTGAGATTCGCCATTGCAGCATCGAATTGATTTTGCGAATCGAGAGCGAGCAACTTGGCCTGCGACAGATTCACTTGCGCGAAACTCTGATCGAGCGTCGACTTGAGCTTGCTCGCAGTTAGTGCATTGACCTGATCGCCTACCGCTTGGCGCGCCTTGACGGTGCTTTTCGCAACCTGCAGTGTGGCCTGCGCCTCGAGAGCGTTGTAGAAGGCAATGTCCGCCGCCAGGACGATGTCCTCTCGCGTCGCCTCCGATTGTTGCTGGGAGGCTTTTGCCTGAAAGGATGAGGAAGCGACCAAATTGCGCGTGCGACCAAAATCCGTAATCAACTGACTGAAGTCAACGCCTGCGCCCGCGTGATAGAGAAGCCGGGAGTCGCTCAGCGTCCCAGCCGAGATGCGGCTTGCTTCCTCCGCGTCAACCCCAGTCAGATTGCCATTTAGCGCTGGAAGCAACGCCGAGCGAGTCTCGCGGACGACCTGCTTTTGTGCCAGAGCAAGCAGCGCCGCGACGCTGATTCGTGGGTTGTTCTTGAGCGCCAACTGCTCCGCCAGTTGACGCGTAAGCGTTTCTCCAGTTGAGTCTGGCGGGTGGGAGCCCGGCGAATTCGTTGTCACGGAATTTAATACCGGAGTTGGCTGCTGCGCCTGAGCTTGAATCTGTGGCGCATCCGGAAGTTGCGCGACGGCTTGCTGTGCGCGCATGGCTAGGGAACACAGAAGGAGCCAGAGTGACAAGAATAGATTTCGGTTACGCATGGGTTACCTCACCGGAGCGCGACTCCATTTCGTCATCATCACTTTTTTTGCGATGAATCAGCAGGTACGCTGTCGGCACCAGGAAAACGGTTACGATGCCGGAAACAGTCAGCCCTCCGAGAATTGCTCGCGCTAGCGGCGCATATTGTTCGCTGCCTGGTTCCAGAGCGAGCGCCATTGGAATGAGGCCGAGGATAGTGGCTAGCGTGGTCATCAGAATGGGACGCAAACGTACTTTGCAGGCTTCGGCCAGGGCCTGCTTGAGGGGGCGACCACTTGCGCGGAGCGTGCCGACGAATTCCACAATAAGAATGCTGTCGGAAACGGCGATTCCAGTCATCATGATCACGCCCATGAGTGACATAACGTTGAGCGTCGTGCCCGTGACTATCAAGAATAAGATCACGCCCGAAAGCCCCGGAGGAATCGCCAGCAAGATGATGAAAGGATCGGAGAACGAAGCGAACTGGGCCATCAGGATGAGATAAACCAGCACGATCGCGAGGAGGAGACCGATGCCGAAACTCTGGAACGATCTGTTCATGTCTGAGATCGCTCCGCCCATCGACACGGTGATCTGCGAAGAGTGGTGCATATCGTCGAGGACGTGTTTGATGTCAGTGCTTACGCGGCCGAGGTCTTCTTTCTTCGGCATGACGTAGATGTCGAAACTGCGACGCAGTTGGTAATGATCGACTTCGGTCGGAGTATCGATCTGCTTGATCGATGCTAGCGACTCAAGCGGTGTTGTGTTCGTGGCGCCGGGGGCGCGCAAGGGAATCTGCTTTAAGTCGGTAAGGGTTTTAATTTGATTGTCGGGATATTGCACACTGAGAAAATAATTATTGCCCGTCTTCGGATCGACCCAGAAACTAGGGGCGATCATTGTGTCCGATGTGAGCGCAGTGATGACATTGTCAAGCGCCGCCTCCGGCGATATACCAAGCAGCGCCGCATGTTCGCGATCGATATTCAATTCCAGCCCTGGATAGTCGAGGTCCTGCGGAATCAGCACATCATTAACCGAACCCAACGCTTTCACCCTCGCTGCCACGGACTTGGCGAAAGCAAACGGTTCATCCAGGTCACTGCCTCCGATTCGGATGTCGATCGGAGCGGGTTGCCCCTGGTTCACGACGGAATCTACCAATCCACCCGTTTGGAAATACGTGCTCACTTCTGGAAAATCGTTCGCGAACCTTTCGCGCAGACGTTGCATGTAAGCGAAGCTGCTGGTCTTATGGTCCTCCTTGAGGCTGACCTGAATGAAGGCGGTATGCATTCCGGAATTGCTGGTATAGATAGCCGAAAGATCTGGCGTAATGCCAATGTTCGACACGATCATATTCATGTCGTGCAGTGACACTACATCGCGGATATCCTGTTCCATCTTCCCGACATATTCATCGGTCACCTCAAGACGAGTTCCGGGCGGAACTTTGACATTGACGACAAATTGCCCGGGATCGGTGCGCGGAAAGAACGCCACGCCCAGGAATGGAAACAACGCGAAGCTCAGCACCACGAAAGCAGCGAAACTGCATACGACCAATACGGGGCGATCCAGACAAACGGTGATAGCTTTTTCGTAGGCTCGTTGCAGCCGCTCGAATTGCTGATTGAAAGCGATGACGATGCGTCGAAAAATGTTCGCGATGTTTATTCTTTGTTCCCGTTCGACTTCCCGTACCGCTTCTGTGGCGCCGCCCACCGTGCTATAAGAAGCGTCTTTGTGTTCAGGCTCTAGACGGATGAACATCGAGCAGAAGAGTGGAACGACAGTCATGGCGACGGCATAAGAAGCAAAGAGCGCCAGCACGACCGCGAGGGCCAGAGCGCTAAAGATATATTTGCTGACACCCGAGAGCAGGATGACAGGAAAGAAAACGACGCTGGTGCTGCACGTAGCTGCCAGCACGGCAAGCTGGACTTCTTTGCCTCCGTTGATGGCGGCTTCAACCGCCGGTTCGCCCAACTCCATATGACGGAAAATGTTCTCAAGAACGACGACCGAGTTGTCAATCAAGCGGGAGAGGGCGAGCGCGATGCCGCCAAGAACCATAGTGTTGATCGTGCTTGCGCCCAGGTTCAACGCAATGAAGGCGGTGAGGCACGAAATTGGAATCGAAAGCAATACCGAAATCGTCGCGCGAAGATTGCCGAGAAAGAGAAGTATCATCAGCGCCGTGAGGCACAAACCAATGCTGCCCTCGTTGATCACATTCTTTACGGCAATCTTTACAAAAACGGATTGATCAAAGACGACCGCTGTTTTCAGCGTCTTTGGAATATCCAGCAGATGTTTCACTGCCTCTCGAATGCCGTTCACAATACTGATCGTGTTCGATCCCCCGCCCTGCTTTAAGATCGGAATGTAGACGGAATGCTGACCGTCAACGCGGACGATGTTGTATTGCAGTTGGCCTGAGTCGATCGCTTTCCCAACATCGCCAACGAATACGGACTCACCCATATGGTCCTGTTTGTCCGTCTTGATCGGCATGGCATTGATTTCGTCAACCACAGGAATCTGGCTATTGGCATAGACGTTGTAGTCCTTCGGTCCGATGCGCACATCACCGGCGGGCAGAATCAAGTTGGATTCATTCACCGAGCGCACCACGTCCATCACCGAGAGTTGGTGAGCTTCCAGTTTGACCGGATCGACATAAATCTGAATTTGCCGATACTTGCCTCCGTAAGGCTGCGGCACGGAAGCGCCGGGAACGTTGGCGATCTGATTTCGCACCTCAAACTGCGCCAGATCTTTGAGCCGCGTCTGGTCGAGACCCTGACCTTCGAGTGTGACCAGACACACGGGAAGATTCGAAGCGTCGAACTTCAACACGACCGGAGGCAGCGTTCCCGGCGGAAGCCGCCGCAAGTTTGCCATGGCGAGATTCGAGATATTGCTGACGGCGGCGTTCGCGTCCGTGCCCGGCTGAAAGTAAATCTTGATCAGGCTCACACCGGGCAGCGATCGCGACTCGATGTGGTTGATTCCGCTTCCCAGCGTAAAGAAACGCTCGTAGCTATCTGTGATATCCGCCTCGATCTGCTGCGGCGGCATGCCAGCGTAGAAGGTCGCGACCACGACAACCGGGATATTAATTTCCGGAAACAGATCGACGGGCATACGCGCGACTGTGGTAACGCCCACGACGATCACCATGAGACAAAGCATCAGGATGAAGAACGGGTGCTTGATGGCAAAAGAGGACATTACTCGCTTACCTCCTGCGCCGCCGTTGGAATGAACGCCGCATGCGGGGACACAACTTCTCCAGGCTGATAGCCAGGCTGTCCAGAGGCGATTACGTTATCCCCAGCCTGCAGGCCGCTGGTAATCTCCACGCGGTTCGAGGTTTGAATTCCGAGAGTCACATTGCGCTTCTCGACATGGTTCGTCGCATCCACCGCCAGCACATAAGGCTGATTGACACTAGATGGGTCGCCGTTCTGCACAACAGCCTGAGCCGGCAAAATGAGAGTGTCATTCTTTTGCTGAAGTTGAATGGTCGTCTCTGCGTACATCCCTGGACTGAGACTCAGATCACGGTTCGGGACATCGACCTCGGTCAGCATGGTTCGGGTCGTGGTGTCGAGTGCGCGCGAGAAACGAATGATCTTGCCTGTAAATGTGTGCCCAGTTGCGCTGACTTTCACCTGCACATCGCCGCCAACCTGAATGTAGGGTACGTCGCTCTCCGGCACGGGCATGCGAAGCCGGAGCAGGTCGCTCTGGGCCACTTGTACCACGGGAAGTGTATTCGTGTTGTTGTCTTGTCCCGCTTGAATCAGCGTGCCGGTATCGGCGTAGCGCTTCGTCACCACACCTGTAAAGGGAGCGACGATCTGCTCGTATCCGGACATGGTTTCGAGCTGGCCGCGAGTCGCGTTCGAAACGCCGAGTTGTTCCTGCGTGGCGTTGAGCGAGGCTTTGGCGACGCCGACCTGTGCCGCCGCTTGCTGGTCTTTGGCTCGCGCGTCGTCCAACTCCTGCTCCGCGATCAGCCCCGGTCTTTCTTTGGAAGCTTCTTCCAGACGGGTGTACTCAGCGTGCACCGCGGAGTACGTCGACTCGGCGCTGACGACCTCGCTTTGTGCGCGAGTGATATCAGATTGGCTGTGGCGGACCTCGGCCTGAGCGCCCTCCACTTGGTTCTGCAGCTCTGGGACTTCAAGCAGAGCCAGGACTTGGCCCTGACGAACGCGGTCGCCAATGTCGACTTTGATCCAGCGAATATATCCCGAGACTTTGGCGTGAAGATCCACCTGTTGATAGGGCTGAAATTGGCCGGCGACGGTGAGGGAACTGGCCAGATTGCCACGCGTGACCGCGACGACTGCGGCCGCCCTGGGCTGCTCGGCAGGGGCCTTGGCATAGTGATTTCGAACGATTAAGAAGAGAGCTACCACCAGAACGCAGAGAAGCCCCGCAATCCAGAGGATCCGCTTACGATGCATGGAGCCACCTTACTTTCAATCCGGCAAATTCGGGATTGGAATCGACAACAATATATCTCCTTAAAGGGACCGGCGATCACCTAACGGTCCTATTCGATGTTCGAGAATAGGCCAGGTTTGCCGTAAATACATCGAAGTGCGGGAATCAGAAGCCTGGAGGAGGACGTTGCGTGAGGTGGGGATCGCGGAAGTCCCATCTGCGAGACCTGCAGAGGTTCATTTCAACTTGGTAAGACTTGAATGTAAGAAACAAAATCGCCTGGGCCAAAACCAATAGCGGAATGAGGTTCAACGGCTCCGGAGCCGTATCTGGTTTGAGGGCCTTTTCAAGCAAGGCCACTGTTTGGGCGGAACGCTTCTCCGTCAAAAGTTTGGCAACTGTGACGTTCGATGGAGATTGCGGCGTCTTATAAAGGGAGAGCTTCGCCTGCAATCCCCAACTGAATACGGCACACGCCAAAAAGAGAAGAGCACACTTGAATGCGAATCTGGCCGCAATTCGAGGTTGCTTTGGCATCACTCTTCTCCTTTCTCAAACAGAGCCTGTAAATAATGTAGCAAAGAATGCCCTTGTGGGGTTGCAGGAAGAGTTTGCTGGTGTTGAGGGGGGCGGCAGTGCTGCCGCTGCTGCCGACCCCGAAATTTCTCAGACCTCGATTCCGCCGCTTGAGGCTATCGGCACTCCGGATCGTGCATCCTCGTAAAACTGGCTCGGCAACGCGGCGGCCCCGACAACGTTTGCTCTGCAGGTGCTCCGCATCGGGACCGATTCGCAAACGTAGAATCGACCTCGTTTCCTCCCGCGGATTTCCTCTGAACCGCAATTCGATGCACATGCCACTTCGGCTTAATAGCCAAAGGATTCACGTAAGTATCTGAATGCACTGAGGTTACTTAGTGAACGCTTCTTTCCCGAAAAGGGAATCGCACTTGCTATGACGTTCACGTGAATAAAGTCTACTAACGTAATGGGCTTTATGGTATAGTCACCGCCGTAAGAAAATCGAATATGAAAATCTCTCAAAAAGGACTCTACGCTTTACAGGCCATGATGATGCTTGCGCGTCATCACCACCAGGGCGCCATCAAGATCCGCGAAATCGCCTACGAAGAGGATCTTCCGGAAAAGTTTCTGGAACTGATCCTGCTCGAACTCAAGAACGCGCGCATGGTCGAAAGCGTGCGTGGTGCCAAGGGTGGTTACCAGCTGCGCCGCGAACCCGCCGACATTCCCTTGAGCGAGATCATGCGTCTGATCGACGGCCCCGTAGCCCCATTCGCCGACGCCGAACAATTGCGCGTGCTCATCAACCGCGATCTGCCTCACCGCGCTCTCTATCAGGTGTTTCTCGACGTGCGCGATGCAGCTGCAAAGATCCTGGAAAATACCACGCTGGCAGATCTGATTGCCGGCGGAGGGCCTCGTTCTACGAAAGGCAAACGTGTGGTCAAGAAAAAAGAAAAAGAAAAGGGAAGCATCCTCCCTATGGTAGTCGGAGGCCAGAAGAGTGAGTAAACGAGACTTTTGCTGTAAAAGTGAGGTTTGACGCCGCTAACCCGACCTCACACGGAAGGAAAACCCTCCCCCAAGTTTTCCCGATTTGTAACACTGAATTAATGGTCCCTTAACACTCGCTTCATGAAAAACATGTAAGTTTGTGTGTCCCTAATCACCAGTAAGTTAATTGCAATTGTAGCAACGGCTGAAGTGGGCAAAGCACTGTTCCGAAACGCTCACAAACAGTAAAGGCCGCCAGTCGCGGTCCCCAGTCGTAAAAGTTTTTGCGAAAAGTTTTTTCTTGTAACCCAAACGTGTACTTCGAACAAACTCAAAAGGAGAGGATTTACATGAAACCAATCAAGCACGTATTTCTTGCAGCCCTGACCCTGGCGGCACTATCCGCTGGCGTCTGGGCAGAAGACTCGGCCTCAGGCAAGCCGGCAGCCAAGTCAACTGCCCCAGCCGCGGCCGCAGCCCCGGCGCCTGCCCCAATAACCGCAGCCGACGTCCAGTCGCTGAAAGATGCACTGGCCGCACAACAGAAACAGATCGAAATCCTAACCCAGCAACTGCAGCGCATCCAGGCGGGAAGCCAACCGAACAACGATGCCGCCATCGTTAAGAACGCGAGTGAGACGCCATCAAGCACTCCGACCCTTCAACCCGCGGTCCTGCAGATGCAGGAGACACAACCCGTAGCAGTTCCAGATCAAGGGCCCAGGATCAACAAGGACATGGAAGGCACGCTCACCCTCCACTTCAAGGGCGTCAACATCACGCCCGGCGGATTCGCCGCAGCCGAATTTTTCCGGCGCTCGCGGGCCCTCGGATCCGACATCATCACCCCCTTTAACAACCTGACGATGCCGGGAGCTTCGCAGAGCAATCTGCCGGAGTTCTTCGCTACCGCCCGTCAGTCGCGGCCAACCATTTACATTTCCAGCCGCGAGGGCCATGTGGATTTTTCCGCTTACATCTCTGGTGACTTTCTCTCCTCCGGTCTTACCTCTACCGCAACTCAGTCCAATAGCTACACTTTACGACTGCGGCAAGTGTGGGGACAGGCCAAGTTCCCTGGTGGTTGGAGCATCCTGGGCGGCCAGATGTGGAGTCTGGTGACCGAAAACAAGGCCGGAATTGCCCCCAGCGACGACACCGGCAAAACCAACGACTCTCGCCCCTCGACCATCGACGGAGCGTATAACGTCGGATTCAGCTTCGCCCGCCAGGACGGAATTCGCGTGACCAAGGATTTCGGTGGCAAGGTCGCAGTTGCCTTCGCTGTGGAGAATGCTCAGGCCACGGTAACCACGTCGTTAAACTCGAACGACTACGTGCTCGTCCAACCCGGCACGAACAATACCAACAACAGCACTTCCACCTACGGGTTCAATCCCTCGCCCGATCTCATCGCCAAGATCGCCTTCGATCCCGGTTTTGGGCACTACGAGATCTTTGGCCTCTCCGATCGTTTCCAGGATCGCGTCTTCCCCTGCGAGAACATTCAATTTGCGGGCGGAGTTGTTGTTGCATCTCTGCCAGCCTGCACCTCAGCCAGTACCCTTACCGCTGCTAGCGCGGTCAATGCCTACAACAGCACCAAGGCCGGCGGCGGCTTCGGCATCAACGCTCGTTGGGCGTTCTACAACAAGCACATCGTTTTCGGCGTGCACGGATTCGGTGGCAGCGGTGTGGGCCGCTACGGTGCGTCGCAGCTTCCCGATGTCTCGATCAACGCCGATGGAACCATCCACCCGGTCAAGAACCTGCAGGGTCTGGCCACGTTGGAATGGCACGGCAAGAAGCTTGATGTCTACAGCTATGTGGGAAGTGAGTATGCGGCCCGGACGTACAGTTTTGATCCCATCCAAAATGTCGACGTAGGCTACGGCGCGCCCACTTTCAACAACTCAGGCTGCTATACGGAAACTGCGCCGACAACAGGCACCCTGACGGGAAGCACGCCGATCGCGGGATCTCTCGCTCACTGCTCCGCTCAAACCCGTGCCGTGACGGAAGGAACGCTTGGATTCTGGTACCGCTTCCACAACGGACCTCGCGGCCGCTATCAGTGGGGCATGCAGTATTCCTATGTGAACCGCTCCACCTGGGCAGACGAAGTCCACGGCGACGAACCCCATGGACTCGACAACATGGTCTTCACCTCGTTCCGCTACTACTTGCCGTAAAACCAAAAATGGTCCCGCGTCACCCTTGACGCGGGACCATCCGGTTCTCCGACCAGTTCTAACAACTCTCAACTTTTCGGAGGGCGCCTTCCCTTCGGAAACGCCGCCGGTCCGGTTTCGGGCTACTCTCCTTTTTCCGGGCCGGTGGTGTTAACTTAATCTATGACAAGTTAGTGCCACAGTCCTGCTGCCGTCGTGGACCCGTGGAAGACCGGCGCTTCAGCGCCGCCCCAGCGGCTGCGAAAATGCAGTACCGAAAATGCAACTCCGAAATGCCGGCAGCACCGTGGAAGAGCGGCGCTTCAGCGCCGCGTAAAAGGCAGTTAAGTTCAGGGCTTTAGCCCCTGAGGTACTACGATGAACTCCAGACGCGACTTCCTCAGGTACGCATCAGCGGCCGCATTAGCAACTGGCGCAACTCCATCCCTCTTAACCTGGGCCTTTCCACAGGAACAATCCGTCGACGTCCCGGGCGAAGACGGAATGCTCCTTCGCTCGTTCCGCTTCGTCGATATCGAAACTCCGGTCGAATATTTCAACACCTGGCTCACGCCAGTGCCGCATTTCTTCGTGCGCAATCACATGTACGAACCGGTCCAACTCGATGCCAACGAATGGCGTCTCTCCATCGGTGGAGAAGTAGAAAAGCCGATCACCCTAAGCCTGGCCGATCTCTCCAAACTCGAAACTCACTCCGTCGTCAACACCCTCGAGTGCGCCGGCAACGGACGCAGCCTCCATCGCCCGCAAGTTCCCGGCATTCAGTGGGGCAAAGGCGCGGTCAGCACTGCCCGTTTCTCCGGCCCGCGTATGCGCGACGTCTTGCATCGTGCCGCGGTGAAACCCTCAGGCAAGCATGTAATGTTTCGCGGACTCGATGAAGTCCCCGGCAAAGTTCCTCCGTTCATTCGCAGCATCCCAATCGAGAAAGCGCTCGACTCCGATACTCTGATCGCCACTCACATGAACGGACAGCCGCTCACCAAGCATCACGGCTTTCCCGCCCGCGCGCTCGCGCCCGGCTGGATCGGCGCAGCATCCTGCAAGTGGCTCACTGAAATTAAATTGCTTGATGCCGAATTCGCAGGAAATTTCATGAGCCCCGCCTATCGCTGGCCGAACCAGCCAGTCAAGCCAGGCGATGCCGTGAAGCCCGAAGATACGCACCCGCTAACCGCATTGAGCGTGAAGTCGGTAATCGCAGGTCCAACCGACGGCGCAAGCGTGAGTTCAGGAAAAATAATTGTGCATGGCGCAGCCTGGGCCGGAGAAGCCGACATCACCAAGGTCGAAATCTCAACCGACAACGGCGCAACTTGGACGCCCGCGAAATTAGGACATGACCAATCCCGCTACGCTTGGCGCCTCTGGACCTACGACTGGAAAACTACGAAGCCCGGCGACTACACCCTCCAATCCCGAGCCACAGATAGTAAGGGCCGCACTCAACCCTCCACCCCAGAGTGGAATCCCAGCGGCTACCTCTACAACGCCATCGATCAGGTGAAAATCCATGTCGCATAGAATGTCTCTTGATATGTCGAGCTTTGAAAGGGCGCGGCTTAAAGCCGCGCCGCAAATCGCTTTTATGGATTGTCATCCCGACCGGAGCTTCGCATTCCCGAAGGGAATGCGAAGCGGAGTGGAGGGACCTGCTGTTCGTACGCATGCAAGAAAGAATCTTGCAACAACCGTCGCCGCCATCGTCCTCATCGCTCTATCGGCCGCTTCTCCGTTCCGCGCTCACGCCCAAAAGCCCGCAGGAGCAAGCCTCACCGCTGATCTCCCCGCCGGCTCCATGCAAGCCAAAGCCACCACATCCTGTCTCGAATGTCACGAAGCCCGCATCATCCTCCAGCAGCGCCTAAGCAAAGCCGCGTGGACCAAAGAGGTCGACAAAATGACAAAATGGGGAGCGTTAGTCGATCCCGCCGATCGCGACGCGCTAATCGATTATCTAAGCGCGAACTTCAGCCCTGACAAGCCTCCCTACGAGCCGCCGCGAACCTCAGGCGGCAGTAGCTCGAGAAAGTAGTTGCGACAAAAATTGTCTGCAATTTCATTCTGCGCGAAACTCCCCGCTACAATGTTTCCGTGCCTTTCACCATTCGGGATTTCCAGCCCGCCGACTTCGACACCCTCTGGCAAATCGATCAGGATTGTTTTCCTCCCGGCATTTCCTACTCCCGCGCCGAACTCAGTTACTACATCCGCCGCCGCTCATCATTTACCTTGCTAGCCGTACAAGCCGCAACAACCGATCCCGATCAGCCGCATTCGCAGGAAAAGCACAAAAGAAATTCTCCGCCCAACCCGACAGCAAACATCCCCATCGCAGGCTTCATCGTAGCCGAAGCCGTTCGCGCCTCCGGCCACATCATTACGATCGACGTAGTCGCCTCCGCCCGCCGCTCTGGCGTCGGATCGCTCCTCCTCCACGCCACCGAAGATCGTCTGCGCGCAGCACACTGCCGCTCAGTCGTACTCGAAACCGCCGTAGACAACATCCCCGCCCTGAAGTTCTACAAACTCCACGGCTACAGCGTAATCAAAACCCACCCCCGCTATTACTCCAACGGAGTAGACGCGCTAGTCCTCGAAAAAAATTTGTTTTAGCCGTGCTCCGCGGCCGTTCTCCGCGAACTCCGCGATGAAAGGTTCTAGCACTTCAGTTAAAGTTGCAAGAACCCACCCACTCCAATTACCTTCCCAATAAATGTCCCCCGCTACCAAAGTAGCGATCCAAGGCGAACGAGGATCCTTCAGCCACGAAGCCGCCGAGCAAATGCTGCCCAACTGTGAAGTAGTCTCCTGCCCGCGCTCCGCCGAAGTATTCCACCGACTCCAGCGCGGATCGGTCTCAGCCGCCGTAATCCCCATAGAAAACTCGCTAGCCGGAACCGTAGCCGAGCACGCCGATCTCCTCGTCACGCAAGACGTTTTCATCCAAGCCGAATTCCTGCTCCGCATAGTCCACAACGTAATCGCCGCTCCCGGCGTGAAGTTAAGCGCGCTGCGCAAAGTGCTCTCTCACCCAGTAGCGCTAGACCAATGCCGCGATTTCTTCCGCCACCATCCCCGCATCGAGCCCGTCCCGTTCTACGACACCGCCGGCAGCGTGAAGCATGTAGTAACCCACAATCTCCCCGACTCCGCCGGAATCGCCAGCCGCCACGCCGCCCGCGAATACTCCGGCAAAATTCTTCGCACCGGAATCGAAGACGACAAACGCAACTTCACCCGCTTCTTCCTGATTCGCAAATCTCCGAAGCCGCGGACCGCGACGAGAAAGGGGAGCGCAGCCAAGCTGAGCTACCGAAGCCTGATCCCGCCCAACGCAAACAAAACATCCTTAGCCTTCAAAGTAAAAAATGTCCCCGGAGCCCTCTTCAAATCGCTAAGCGTCTTCGCCCTCCGCGACATCAGCCTAAGCAAAATCGAATCCCGCCCCTTACGCGGACGCCCCTGGGAATACATCTTCTACGTAGACTTCCTCCGCGGCGACGACGAACCAGCAAGAAACGCCCTCCACGATCTGAGGGAAGTAGCGGAGCAAGTAAAAGTCTTGGGAATTTACAAAGCAAAGTAGCGCCGGCATCTCTCCAAACGCATCCGCACGAAAAGGTTTACCCCGTGTTCCCCCGTGTCCTCCGTGTTAAAAGGTTTGGCTCTTGGTTCCATCCCATAAGGAAACTGAAATCTCCTCCGCAATAGCTGCTGCACCTCCGATACACTACAAACCTTCCACAACAGGACTAGAATTCATTCTGCCAACCACGGGAAGCCTTGAAACCTTTCCCGAGGAATCACATCTAAAGCTTGAGTCAGTTACACTCAAGGAGAGCCAATGAGCGATAAGCCGCTTTCCGAGCAAGCACCTAAGCATCGGGAAATCAATGACGTACGAGCCTTGCCCGTACTTCCTGTGCGCGACACCGTCCTGTTCCCGCACGCCGTCCTGCCCCTAACCGTAGGCCGGGAGAGTTCCGTCCAACTTATTAATTCGCTCGGAGAAGATAAAACCATCGTAGTAGTGGCGCAACGCGAAGCCCGCGTTGACAGCCCCCAGGCGAGTGACCTCTACACCGTAGGCACATCCGCCGTAGTCCACAAAGTCGTCAAGATGCCCAACCAGAGCCTCTTCGTATTTGCCGAAGGCCTGGAACGCGTGCGCCTCGGCGAGTTCACGCAGTTAACCCCATTCATGGCCGCGAAGGTATCCGTAATCCCCGAGGCCCTACCGCCAGACAGCTCCGAAATCGAAGCCCTCCAGCGCAACGTGCTGACGCTGTTCCAGCAAATCGTCGCCGGTTCGCCCACGCTTTCCGACGAGCTTTCCACCGTAGCCCTGAACATCGACGAGCCGGGCCGCCTGGTGGATTTTATCGCCTCGAGCTTGCCCTCGCTTTCCACGCCCGACAAACAGGACACGCTCGAAACGCTGGACATCCGCGCGCGCCTCGAAAAAATTAATCATCACCTGGCCAAAGAACTAGAAGTCCAGCAACTGCGCAACAAGATCCAGAGCGAAGTGCAGGACCGCGTCCAGCAAACTCAGCGCGAGTATTACCTGCGCGAGCAGATGAAGGCCATCCAAAAAGAATTAGGCGAGCAGGATGAAGGCCAGCGCGACGTCGAAGACCTGAAAAAGAAAATCGACGAAGCTGGCATGCCCGACGAAGTTAAGAAAGAAGCGCTCAAAGAACTCGGACGCCTCTCGCGGATGTCTCCCATGGCCGCCGACTATTCACTCACGCGCAACTACGTCGAGTGGTTAGCCGTGCTTCCATGGAACAAAACTTCCGGCCAGGAAATCGAGATCCTCAAAGCAAAAGAAATTCTCGATACCGATCACTACGATCTAGAAAAAGTAAAAGATCGCATTCTCGATTATCTTTCCGTCCGCCGCCTGAAGCCGAACATGAAAGGCCCGATCCTCTGCTTCGTCGGACCTCCTGGCGTAGGCAAAACTTCGCTGGGAAAATCGATCGCCCGCGCGCTAGGCCGTAAGTTCGTCCGCCTCTCGCTCGGAGGCGTACACGATGAAGCCGAAATCCGCGGCCATCGCCGCACCTACATCGGCGCACTCCCCGGACAAATCATCCAGGGCATTCGCCGCGCCGAGACCAAAGATCCGGTTTTCATGCTCGACGAAATCGACAAGGTAGGCCGCGACTTCCGCGGAGATCCCGCTTCCGCATTACTAGAGGCGTTAGATCCCGAACAGAACTCGACCTTCCGCGACAATTATTTAGACGTCACGTTCGACTTGTCGAAAGTTCTTTTCATCACGACCGCGAACATGCTCGACCCCATAGCCGAGCCTCTGCGCGACCGCATGGAAATCATCGAGCTCCAGGGCTACAGCGAAGAAGAAAAACTTCACATCGCGCGCCGCTATCTGGTTCCGCGTCAGGTGGAAGAAAACGGAATCACCGCCGAGCAAATCGAATTCCCAGACGAAGCCTTGCGCTACGTGATCCGTCACTACACCCGCGAAGCAGGCGTCCGCAGCCTCGAACGCACCATCGGCACCATCTGCCGCAAGCAAGCGCGGCGTCTAGCCGAAGGCAAGACCGAGAAGCTCGTAGTCACCGAACAAATCATCCAGGAATTTCTCGGCGGCATCAAAATCCGCGTAGAAGGCGAAATCGAAGAACGCACCGAACGCCCCGGCGTCGCCGTAGGCCTAGCCTGGACTCCATCCGGCGGCGACGTGCTCTTCGTTGAAGCCAACGCCATGAAAGGCAAAGGTGGATTCACCATGACCGGCCAGATCGGCCAGGTCATGCAGGAATCCATGCAGGCCGCTCTGACCTGGGTGCGCTCGAACGCCGCGCAGCTAGGCATAGCCGAAGATTTCTTCGCCGACCACGACATTCACATGCACGTCCCGGCCGGCGCCATTCCAAAAGATGGACCATCCGCAGGCGTCACCATGGCAACCACCCTGGTCTCGCTGCTAACGGCCCATCGCATCCGTTCTCTAACGGCAATGACCGGCGAGATCACGTTAAGCGGCAACGTGCTCCCGGTAGGCGGCATTAAAGAAAAAGTCCTCGCCGCCAAGCGCGCAGGAGTCACCACAATAATTCTGCCCGCGGAAAACAAAATGAATGTGCAGGAAGACCTCACGCCAGAACAAGTCGAAGGCCTAAGCATTCACTACGTAAAAACAATCGAAGAGGCCCTGCGCGTCTCGCTACCAGCAGTAGCCGAATCGCTAGCCGCAAAAGTCTACATGGAGACGGAGTCAAAGCCAAAGCCGAAAGAGCCCAAGCCCGAAACTCCGCCAATCCGCCCCATCCAGGAGCCATCAGTAATCCAGGACAAAGTAGTAACCTGGCATTCCTGATGAGCATTCGGTAATGCAGTAGTGACGAGCATTCGGCAACTCTGTCATCCTGAGCGAAGGTTGTGCTTCGCGAAAGCGAAGCACAACCGCAGTCGAAGGACCCCAGCACAGCCAGCGCTACCGGTAACGTAGCAAGGCATTTCAATAAGCAGTCGCCCCTCCCGTGCTGTCTCGTAAAATGGGACCGTCAACAGCGCAACGAAACGTCGAGGCCAACCAAAACGCCAGCGCAAGAACTGACCCCTAACCCCTGCCCTACTGGCTCAGCTTAATAGCCAACTGCCGCTCAGGCTGCGTCATCTGCCCCCACAATTTCTGCAAGTCCTGCTGCAGCGCGGTATTCTCCGGCTCTTTATGCAGAGCCAAAGCAAACCACCGGTAAGCCGTAGGCAAATCCCGCGGAGTGCAAGTCCCCGTCGAATACATCACGCCCATCGAAGTCATAGCCCGAGCATTCGACTCCGCCGCCGGCTTCAAAATCCGCAATCCGCGATCGCAATCCTGCGCCACGCCGCGCCCATAAATGTAGCGCTCCCCATCAGTAACCGAATCGACACCACGAGCCGCAGAAGGTTTCACCGCAGCGACTCTAGCAGCAGGCTTGCGCGCTCGAGCTCGCGGAGCAGGCTCAGCCGCCGCCGGTTTCTCAGACTCAGCAGCCTCCGGAGCCTCCGCAGCTTCCGGCGCCTCCGAATTACCCGCGCCACTCTGCGCACCATTCTGTGATTCAGCATTCGCCGGAGCACCTTGTGCCGGCGCAGCCGACGGAGCATTCTGTGGAGAAGCACTCGGCGAAGAAGCATCCGATCCCGCGCCACTCGCGGCCGGATTAGGATTCTGCCCCGCACCAGTGTCCGCCGGATTCGCCGCAGGCGTGGTTCCGTTTCCACTCGCCGCAGCCGCGCCGCCAGCATTCCCCGCTCCAGAATCCGCGCCACTCGCTGCCGCATCCGGAGCCTGCTCCGCAGCCGCCTTCTTATCCCCGCCACTCACCCAATCAAATCCGCCACGCTTCCAATGCAAATACCCAAATCCCGCCAACAACGCGAGCGCAACCACAACCAGAATCAACTTCCCCCAACTCCGCCGAGGCTCCTCATCATCCTCGAGCAGATAATCCACATTAGAAGAAGGACGCGAGGCACCATGCCCGCCGTCAGCTTCACGATCATCCCGAACAGTACTCGCTCCGCCAGCAGGCGCACCCAACCCCAGAAACGAAGGCCCAGTAATCCCCACATCCGAGCGAGCCCAAGTATCAGCCCGAGCCTCAGTCGCACTAACCGCCGGACCACGCTCCACAACCGCCGCGCCAACCACCGGCGCCGCAGCCACCGGCGCTTTCGCCAGAGGCGTATCCTGCGCCACCAGCGCCGCCCCGCACATTCCGCAAAAGCGGTGCCCCTCAACATTCTCACTGCCGCATTTTCCGCAGCGCAAGCGCCCTCCTAAGATTCACTCTTCTAAGCTTAACTCCCCAAAACAACCCACCGCCAGTACGATGCAGATTCCAGCCCCATCGGCTCACCGGAATCGCCCAGAATAGATTAGCCCTTGACATTGATTTTGACCTTACCCGCGTTCCCCTAAAGTGGGATGCCCCATCTTTCGCGTCTTTTGCGAAAGAGCCTGCCCTGAGCCTGTCGAAAGGTGGGAACCACAGACGCCTGCCTCATGTGTTTACCTAAGCCGCGTCTTACCGTCATCTGCAACCTGCACCCGTGCAATCGCCCGCCGCAGCTTCAACACATCCTCTTCCCTCACCTGAACTCGCTGATACTCCCGCCCCGCAATCGCTCCCATCGAAACCCGCGGATTGCGATAAATCATCGGGCTCTCCAAAATACTTCCCAAACCCACATGGATTTCTGTGACACCCGTCTGCTCCACAATGCTCGCAGCATTTTTCTCGTTAATCCCCGAGCCGGCCATAATCACAATTCGCCCGCGCGCTTCCTTCACCACCCGCGCAATTGATTCCACGCCCTGCCACGCGCTCTGTTCTCCGCCCGAGGTCAGCAACCGGTCCGCGCCGCTCCCACAAACATCTTCCAATGCCCGCAAAAGATCCACCGCCATGTCAAAGGCGCGATGAAAAGTCACATGCAACGGACGCGCCAACTCGACCAGCTCCCGCGTGCGCTCAACATTCACATTTCCCGCGGCATCAAGAATTCCCAGCACCACGCCGTCCGCCCCAAGGTCCTTGGCGGTCGCAATATCGCGCCGCATAATCTCAAACTCTTCCGCCGTATAAAAAAAATCCCCACCCCGCGGCCGGATCATCACCTGCAACCCCACCTTCACCCGAGCGCGCACTAACTCAATCAATCCCGCGCTGGGAGTAACGCCGCCTTCCAGCAGATTGTTGCACAACTCCACGCGTCCAGCCCCGCCGCGCTCTGCGGCAATCGCCGAAGCAACCGAGTCCACGCATACTTCAACTAAAATCCCACCACCCATAGTTCGTCCGTACACGCACACTCAGGTCAACTATCCTGAAGCTTCCAGCAGTGTACAAGACGCAAAATATCTTCGCCTAAACTCGCAAACGCCTAAACTCCGCAAAGCATCCGCACACCTCCCCGCAATCTCCAGATCACCTCACTGCACCACAATCCTCCCAGTCATCTTCGGATGGATCGTGCAGTAGTACGAATAAGTTCCCGCCTTGCTAAACGTGAACGAGAATTTTTCATCCGTATCCAGCACCTTCGACTTAAACACGCCATCCGTGCTCACGGATGTATGCGGAATATCATCGCTGTTCGTCCACGTAACCGTAGTCCTGAATCTGCAAACTGGACCCGCACAAAATCCCACCCCCGCGTGAAAAGGAGAGGAGCAAACGCGGAGGTGAGCACGACGACCATCACTGGAGATAACCGGCAACCTGCCCGTTTATTCCAGAGCAGCCGAAGATTCATTCGATCGCAATAGGGAGGTTTTGTCTGAAAACTGAGAACCGAAAACTGAGAACCGAAAACTGAGAACTGAGAACTGAGAACTGAAGCCAAACTAACCGGGGAAGAGCGCCCCAGTGCCAATCCAGAATTCCGCAAGTGCCTGAAGGTTTTTCTTATAAGTGCGCGTCACCGTATATTCTTTTCCACCCTCAACTCGAAGGCAATATTCTCCCGTCGAAAGCGGCCAGATTTCTTCTACAAACGTTGCGTTCACGAGCACAGACCGGTGAATGCGGATGAATCCATGGGCTTCGAGCCTCTCAGCCACCACCGAAATAGACTCGCGCAGCAGATAAGAACTCGCATTCTGCCGAAGCGAAACGCATTTTCCCTTGGCGTGAACAGCGACCACGTCGCCCAGATTAATAAAGAGAATCTTCCCCCTGACTTTGATCGCCACCCGCAGTGCCTGTGCCTTCGCCGCTGTCCGCAACCTCAGCACACTTTTCGTCGAGTTCGCCGTCTGCTCCCCCATGTCGCGTGCCATCACCAGGGCCGCATTCGAATGCTGCGCCACGGGACCAACCAGCGCATCGCTAGCGCATTCCAGACTCGACACCTCGCCAGCCGTACCCAACCCCAGAGTGTTCATCGCGACTCCTACATTGCAGGCGAAGCCGTTCCATCCGACCACATACCAGCGGGAATCATGAACACATCAATCGGTTCCGGAGCGCCACTAAACTGCGGATTCAGCATCACCGGAGACTTTGGCACATCCGCGCCCCACACCGCTCCGTCCATCAGCGGCGTATAAAACATCAGATGAGCGATCCAGCGGTGATCCCCACTGTCGGTTAGGTATTGGTCTTTCGACATCATGTAACTCATCCCACCGGGCTCCAGCGCTGGCAGCTCCTTCTTCTCGTAGGCAACTTTGAAGGCATCAATGATCTGCTCTTTCGACTTCCCCGCCAGAATCATCTCCGTCCTCTTATACGTAATCGGCAGGACCGTTCTTGCCGCCGGCGGATTAAAGCACAGCGGACCTCGAACGTTTGGATTCCAAAAATTTGCCGCCAATTCCCCCTCGAATGGACCCATCCACGCCCGCTCCACCGCACACACAAACCCATTCTTGCCCTCAACGGCAGTCTCGTATCCATGGCGCCCGAGCACAAGAATCGTCGCGTCCCGCGATATCGCCTCCGGCGCCGCGCTTCTCGCCAGCGCGATCTCAGCATTGCGATCCGCCATCAGGTATTGCTCGACCGGCGCCATGCTCGGATACTTCGTCGCACGATCCGCTGCCCTTACCCGCCACGCCGTACCCAAAACAAGAATCAGCGCGAAGCTCAGAGAGGCAACCATTTGGAATCTTTTTCGGTTCATCTTTTTCTCCAGTGCCGAGTGAATCTCCTCGCAGCTCTCGACAGCATGCGCTCACGCGCGACCATTCCACAAACATACATACCGGTCGGTATGCACAAATATTAGAACTAACTTACAACGATGCGATCACCCTCGCTTGTGGTTGCCCCGTGACGGCAAAGAACGCAAAGATCGCAAAGATTCCAGCCAGCCCACAATGTTTCTGATCCCAGCCTTCATCACTTTCGGATCCTGCGCATTCTTCGCCAGCGAGCCATAGCCTTCCACCATCGCGATCAGCAAGCCGGCAGCGTCATCGGGCTTTACGTCCCGCCGAACGCTTCCCTCAGCCTGCCCACGCCGTAAAATTGACGCCACCGCCTCGCGCCATGCATTAAACGCCGTCTCCAGCCGCTTCCGGAATCCCGCATGCAAAGGAGACATTTCCTGCGCCAGATTGTTCAGCGCACACCCGCCCCGCACAATCACAGGCTGAACCGGTATGTTTCGAACAGCGCCAATCAAAGCGTCGATAGGATCCTTGTCCGTGAGTAGAGGACGAACCCACGCCAGCCGAACGTCAGGGCCGATGACCTCATCCACCACCGCGTACCCCAAAGCTTCCTTGCTGTCGAAGTGATAATACAGCGCGCCCTTCGTAACCCCAGTCGTCGCCAGAATTGTTTCCAGGCTGGCGCTCTGGAAGCCCGCTCTATAAATCTCTCGCGCTGCCGCCTGCACCAGCCGCTCCCGCGTCCGCTCAGCATCGCGAAACCGGCCCACCTTGCGTTTTCCATTCTTATGTGCAACTAACATACCAACTAGTATGTATGTTAACCCTAGTAGCGTCAAGCAATATGCACCCCTGCAATCCGGTTTTTAGTAGACATTCAGTGTCGAACTCTGCCCTTTGGTAGATTTCCTCGTCAACTCAGCTTCTTCAGCGCTCTGCACATATTCGCTATTCACGTCTGTCTGTGGACCGCGCATGTACGCTCGTTCCCGATTTCCCCACGCCCGTAGTCCAGCGCTCAAACCAGCGCCATCCGTGGCCTTCCGAATGCTATTGAGCATGTCGTACGTGCGCGGAAAAGTTCTCGAATCCGGGAACTACTCCAGCGAATTTCAGAAAACGAAAATTTCAGAAAACGAAAAGAGATAAACCAATGCGATCCAAAACATCGAGCAGGTTATTCGTGCTGATAGCAGTTCTGTCCCTGGCGCTCTCCAGCTTGTTGCTGGTTTCCAGTCTCTTCGCGCAAGAGACTACAGGCGGATTGCAGGGCACCATCAAAGATCCCAGCGGCGCTGTGGTCCCCAAAGCATCGGTGGTACTCACTGGCACCTCGCTCGGAGGCGAGAAGAGCCTCGATACCGATAGCAGCGGCTACTACCGCTTCGCCAACCTGCCACCGGGCACGTACACCGTCGTGGTCAAGGCCGCGGGATTCTCTGAATTGAAGCGCGACAATATCACCATCGAAGTCGGCCACCTTCCCACGCTCGATCTCGTCCTGGCCGTCGGCGCAGCCGGCACCGTCGTCGAAGTAAATAGTCAGGCGCCCGTCATCGACGTCACCACCAACACCAATCAGACCAACGTCACGCAAGACATTCTCGATAACACTCCGCACGGCTACTCTTTCCAGTCGGTGATTCAATTCTCGCCGATGGCTCGCAATGAACCTCTCATGGGCGGTTCAGCCGGCATGACCGGCAACTCCGGCGGCTCCCTGCCCGGCAGCGCCGGCAACGGAAACAACGTCGGCTTCTCCGTCGGCGGCGGCGCCGATTCTGAAAATCAGTATCTCGTCGAAGGCCAGGACACGGAAAATATCTCCGGCGGCGCTTCCGGCGCAAACGTTCCCTTCCAGTTCATTCAGGAAGTTCAAGTCAAGAGTTCAGGAATCGAAGCCGAGCATGGCGGCGCTCTCGGCGGCGTAGTCAACGTCGTTATGAAGAAGGGTCAGAACGCCTATCACGGATCTTTTTTCGCCACCTATGAAGGCGATCCGCTCAACGGCAGCACGAACGCCGGCTTGCGTTACAACCCCAACGGCGCGCCCTTCGGCGCCAGTGCAGCCGGCCCCGGCTTCGACGACAATTCCCAGCTCTATCAGCCGGAAAGAGATCACTACCGCATCGTTCAGCCCGGCTTCACCGTCGGCGGCCCCATCCTGAAGGACCGCTTGTTTTTCTTTTTCGGTTTTGCGCCTCAGTACAACACCGTCGGCAGAAATGTCGATTTCACCGACAGCTCAAACCCCATCAATATTCCTCTTGGCCTCGGCATCCAGCACTTTACTCAGGATCAGCAAACCTACTTCAGCACCGCCCGCCTCGACGCCGTCCTGACCCAGAAGATTCGCGTCTTCGGTTCGTGGCTCTACCAGTACCAGCGCGAGAGCGGCGACAGCTTGCCGGCGCCCGACTCAACTACCGGCTTGCCCAACAGCGGGCTCATCTTAGGTACGAGCCCAGTAACCGGAATCAATAGTCCCATCACTCAGTATTCGCACGGTCTCGGTTTCTCCAACCCCAACGCCACCTACAACGTCGGCGCTGACATTACTCTTACTCCTAAGATCGTCGCCACCACGCGCTTCGGCTACTTCTTCAACAACTATCACGACTCCGGTTGGCCCACCACGGGCGTAGACCTGAGTTGGCAAACGAGTGGCCAGGGCGCATTTCAGAACTGCGTGCCCGCTGCGACATGTACTCCGAGCGTCGCTCTGCCGGCCGCCTTGCAGCTGCCTGTCAACACCAGCACCGACCCCTTTGATCAACAGTTCACTGAGGTCAATGCCAGCAAGCACTACCAGTTCAATCAGGACGTAGCGTTCTTCAAGAGCGGCTGGTTCGGGACCCACAACATCAAGGGCGGCTATCAATTCAACAAACTCTCCAACGTGATTAATCAGCACGGCAACGTTCCCCTGGTGGATCTGTATCTTGGTGCCGGCAACGACCACGGAAATCAAAACACACAAAACGGCGTCAACAATTGCGCTACTCTGTCTGCGGAATGGGGTGGCTGCGCCGGCGAGTACGGTTATGTGATCATCAATGACTTCGCCACCGTGCTGAAAAATAGCTCTGGTGCGCTCGTCCCCGCCACCGATCAGAACCATGCCTTATTCATCCAGGATGCCTGGACCGTCGGACACGGTCTCACCCTGAATCTCGGCGTCCGCTTCGAAAAAGAAAGCCTGCCTGCCCCTCCGGGAATCGGGATTGCCAATATCAAGACCATCAGCTTCTCGTGGGCCGACAAGATTGCTCCTCGCATCGGAGCCGCTTGGGGCTCGCGCGACGGCAAGATGAAAATCTTTGGCAGCTTTGGCGTCACCAACGACGTGATGAAGCTGCTCTTGGCTCAGAGTTCGTGGGGCGCTCAAGGATTCGAGAACTGCTACTACCCGCTCGGTCCTGATTCAGCCGGAACCTTTACCAACGCTGATCTCACTTCTACTATCGCCTTCACCGCTTCCGATCGCGCTTGCCCAACCGGCATCTCCACCTCGCCTGCCAACTTTGTCGGCGGCGTAACTCCGCAATCTCTCACCGACGGCGGCACTGGCGTTTCGCTGATTGAAAACGTCAACTTCCGTCCCGAAGAACCAGTCGCCCCCAGCCTCAAACCCTATCGCCAGCACGAGTACGTCGCCGGGTGGGATTACCAACTCAACAAGGATTGGGCCTTCGAAGCCCGCTATGATCGTCGCCGCCTCGATCACGTCATTGAGGACGCTTCGTTGTCCGATCCCAGCGCCTTCGAAATCTATACCGTCGTCAACCCAGGCCAGGGCGTAAACAAAACGCTGAATGGCTATGCCAACTTCCTCACTTCTCTTGGCGACGCCTACGGCCCCGGCACATCCGCCTTCAACGGCAATCCAGCCACGCCGTTCGGCACCTGCACCGGTTGCCCCAATAACCCAGTCGCCATTCGCGACTACGATGGCTTGGAATTCCGGCTGACCAAATCGCAAGCCAGGGGCTGGTCTGGAATGTTCAGCTACACCTATAGCCGGCTCTGGGGCAACTACGCCGGCCTCACCACCACCGACCAAAGCGATGGCGGCATCACCGGACGCAACTCGCCTGACACCACCCGTTCGTTCGATGAACCGTTCTACTACTTCGGCGCCAACGGCAAGTCCACTGACGGGCCTCTGCCCACCGACCGTCCCAACGCGTTCAAAACTTACGCCTACTACGCCATGCCTTGGCGCGGCAACTTCAGAAAAAACACCACCACCTTCGGACTCTTCCAGGTCGCCTACTCCGGCAGCCCGATGAGTTCGTTCACAGACGTGGGCCTCGCCAACCCCGATGGCGCAAGCAACCCAGCTGTGCTCGAAGCCACTTACATCTTTGGCCGCGGCAACTGGTCAAACATCACTCAGGACGCGAACGGAAACATTACCCTGGGCGCTCCCTACGCGCGCCGCACACCGTGGTACACCCAGACCGATTTCAACCTTCAACACTCCGTCAAGGTGAACAAGAACAACGAGAACCAGGTACTCAACTTCAACGCAACCTTCACCAATCTGCTCAATCAACACTCCGTCACTTCGTACTGGGAAGGCTTCAACTCGAACTACTTAGGTTCGGTGTTGTTGCCAGGCGGACAGAGCATTTTCAGCGGCGCAGCTTTCTACCAGGCCGCTGAAACCGGATACAGCGCACAAGCCGCTGCCAACGGAAACGGGACCCCTGCGAACGGCATCGTTCTCAACGGCATGTACGGTCAACCGAACCTCTGGCAGCTCTCGCGTCACATCCGCCTCGGGGGAACGTTCACCTGGTAGCGGAATGCACACAGCCGAGCATCTTCGGGAGGCCCGCCTGGGGGGCCTCCATTTTTTTCAGCAAGGAATAACACGCGCGCTCACCTCACCCATGAGAGCTAAAACAAACGAATCGGGGACCCATGAATACGAACGCTCACACAAATACTGACGCCGCAAATATTCAACCGATCGTCAACTCCGCTCGCCAGGAGTTACGCCAACTTCTCCAACAACGCGCCGACATCACCAAGCGCATCGGGACCATCAAGCAAACTATCCTGAACCTGTGCACCCTGTTCGGCGAAGACGAACTGAATGACGATGACCTGCGCGAATTCGCGGAGCATAAGCCCGCAACCCGCCGTCCCGGCCTAACCCAGGCCTGCCGCACCGTCTTAAGAAAGCTGGACCGCCCCCTGACTGCGCGAGAGCTAAGCGAGCATATTCAACAGCACGATCCAATCACTGTGCGATCCTCGAAAAATCTCGCCGCGGCGGTAGCCGTGATACTCGAGCGCCTGGTTCAATACGGAGAAGCCCGCGTAATCCTCAGCCAAAACGGCCGCCGCGCCTGGCTCCCAATATCAAACCCCGAACCCGAAGCCCAGCAAAACGCCCTCCAGTAGCCCATCCCCATCCTGTCATTCCGACAGGAGTCGGACCCTGAGCGAAGCCGAAGGGGACGGCGGAGCGGAGGAACCTGCTGTTTCGCTAGCGCAAGAGTGGCAGCGTGGAACCAACACTCCGCGCTCGAACGCCCGCAGCGCCGTTCTTGAAGTTGCCCTCGCCGCTGCAACCGTGGAGCCGACACTCCCGTCCGCTGCCTCCGCCGCTGATCTTCGAATGCTGCCGCAGGAAGGTTCGTATCAGCGTATGCCCTCAGCCGTACCCAAAAGCAGCAGCGCTGAGCGCGCGTAACGCTCTTCGACGCGGCGCGCTTTGCGGCGCAACTCGCGCGGCCTCTAGTCCATCTCGCGCAGGCAGTCGAGAATTGCCCCGCGACTCAGCTTCCTGCCGCTCAATTCTGTTCTCCCCAATCGCTGTGCCTTCCTCGCGGAGGCACTTTACATGGGGACATTTCTATTGTGGTTTCAAGGGGACACTTTTAATGTGGTTCAACAGTGTCTGTACTAGTCCAGTGGATGGGTACACCTGTTTCCGTCCAGAAAGGCTCACGTTGGCAAACCTAAGGCGAATTTAATCCACCCCATTGGCAATCAAGATGGTGGGCAAACCGCAGACGCCTCGCAGCCCTGCCTCGATTGCAGATGTTCGCAAGACTGGTCCCTTGAAGTCGAGCACTCTTGCTTAAGCAAGCTGCCCGAACGTTCAAGCAAACCTGAGCTCTGACTCTTCGAGTTAGCGCGCCTTGATCTTCAGTCTCCGCCGACTTGCGCCGCCGACGCTGAGGGTTTCGCCGGGCTCATTAGACTATCCAGTCTCGCCCGCAAGCGCGCTATTGTAAGCGAATGAATCTGCGAGACGCGGGACTCCCCGATTCCCATTACGGCTCCTACTTGCTTCATTGTAAGTTCTTCAAAGTAATAAAGAGCCAATATCTGTTGCTCTTTTTGAGGCAACTCGGCAATCACCCCTGCCAGAATTTGCTTCCTCTCAGAGCGCAGACAAACGAAAAAGGGTGTGTCCTCGATAGGGCTAGGCAGAGAGTCACAGAGATCTTCGACCTTACCATCCAAGGAAGATTCAACATTGAGACTGATGACTTCCAGGCCGTGCAATTTGGTGAGAAGCTGCTGAAGCTGACGCAAATCGAGCTTCAATTCTTGCGCGATTTCTACGTCCGTGGGAGCTCCGCGGAGTTCCATGCTGAGTTTGCGCTTCGCCTCTTCAATTTGCCGGGCCTTGCGCCGCAAGTCCCGAGATCCCCAGTCGATCTTGCGGAGACTGTCAAGAATGGCGCCCGTTATCCGGAACTTGGCATAGGAACCAAACTTCACTTGCTTGGAGCGATCAAACTTGTTGATCGCATCGATCAGGCCGATGATTCCCTCATGCAGCAGGTCTTCAAATGGCACTTGCTGCGGCAGGCGTTCGTGAATTCGCCGCGCCAGATACCGAACCTGGTGCAACCCTTCGAGCAGGATGCGGTCACGCTGCTCTTTCTCTTGACCTCCTATGTACGAGGGTGCGGTATTCTTGCTCAAAATCCAGCCCTCTGACAGGTCCGGCACGCAATTCCGGTGCTGGGAGCAAGGGAGCAATCGGTGAACGCTTGAATTCGTACTCTGCCAGAATCAGACTGAAGGCTTGGTGAGGAATGCGAAACGGCTTTTGCTGGAATAAAAGAAGCTATAGCGAAAGCAGTTAAATCGTTGTTGCGCTGTTCGCCTTGCATTCGGGACACTCCCGAGCGCTGACTGCGGCAAAGGCCCTCCTGTAAATTTGACGCAGCAGACGGCCAGCGTGCGGGCATAAGCAAAGAAGTCACGCTTGGAACATTGCACGGTGACTGCCATGAAGGAGGGTCTGTGGCTAAGAACCTTCTCAGCTTCTCCGGCCGTTATATGAAAAGGGGCCGATTCCCGGACTGCGAGAGTGAGTTTTGGAAGGGGAAGTAAAGATGCTCGGTCAGAATCGCGTCTCCACCTTGTACCAGAATTGAAGCACGCTCCATCACGTGCTGCAACTCACGCACGTTGCCCTTCCAGGGATGCGCTTCCAGAACGCGGATCGCCTCCGTGCTTAATTGTGGGCAGGGCCCGTTCATCGCGGCTGCTATGTAAGCTAGAAAGTGCTCTGCCAAGGGAACGATGTCGATCCGCCGTTCGGTGAGGGGCGGCAGTTTTAGGGGAAAGACAGAGAGACGATAAAAAAGATCCTCGCGAAATTCTCCCCGCCCGACGCGCCCAGCCAAATCCACATTGGTGGCGGCAATCACCCTTACATCGACCCGGGTCACCTCGCTGGTACCTAAACGTTGCACCTCCTTCTGTTCTAGAGACCGCAACAGCTTGGCCTGCATTCCGAACGGCAGTTCACTCACTTCGTCCAAAAACAGCGTCCCACCGTGAGCTGAGGGAATGCGTCCTACCCGAGCCTGTACTGCTCCGGTGAATGCCCCGCGGGCATGGCCAAACAGTTCCGCCTCAAACAAAGCTTCTGGAATGGCAGCGCAGTTCACGACCACAAAAACCCTGCTCGCGCGCGGACTCAAGGTGTGCAGCGCCCGCGCCACCAGTTCCTTGCCACTTCCAGTCGGCCCTACTATGAGCACCGTCGAGGTCCGCGGAGCAACCAGTTTCGCCAGACGATAGACTCTCTGCATCGCTTCGCTACGTCCAATCATGCCGGGTAACGGCTCACATTTATACTTCTCAAACTCATTTTCTTTCGTGGCTTCCTCACTCCCCGAGGAACGGTCTTTCTGGGCCATCCCCTTGATCAGCGAGTCCGGGCCTTGCTGCCAGGTCTTCCCCACGTCTTGCCCCGGGAATGCGGCCTCCGAGTCGAGCAATACTAACTGAATTTCTGGAAACCGCTGCCGAATGATCGCGCTCAGTTCTTCACTGTCTAAATCTGGAAGGCGGCGATCGAGAAACAGAACACGCCATTTTCCATCCTCCAGCTTCGCCAAAGCCTCGGCGCCACTGAGCACTTGTTGCACAGATCTCCAACGGCCGGTCAGACGGCGCTGAACCTGCTCCCCGAACACACTGCTGGAGCTGGCAATTAGCGCCTCCGAGTTATCATCGATGATCGGTAACGCTGTCATGGCACACATTTCGAGTCTCGTGCCTCCGAGCGCGGTTCATGAAGATTGCGCTAAACGAAAATGAAACTTACAAGTTCCCGCTGCTGGCGAAGTCAGGCAACCGGATCGTGATTGTTTCCAGAACGTTTACCAATGTGCGTTCCCATTGCCCGCCCGTTTGCTCCCAGGTTGCTTGCGCGACCAACAGACCTAGTTCAGACCGTGAGACTACAGGTACCGGTTCTCCGGCATACCAGTGAACATGAATGCAGATCTCGGTCGAGGCAGCAGCGGCTTCGACGCGCATGGCACTGCCCGGAGCGGCCAGATTCAAAGTGGATTCCAGCAGCCGAAATACTGCACTGACCAGTCTTCGCCGCCCCGCCCTAACCCTGAGCGAAAAAGCCGAGGAAAAGTGGAGCACGATGCGAACGCCCTTCGCCTCGGCCACGCAGCGGAGATCGTCTGCCGTATCCCGCAGAAGAGGCTTTAGGTCAATCGTTTCCAACTTCTCGTTTATTTCTTCCTTCATATCCGCCACTTCCATGATTGCCCCGACTAAGGCGCGCATGCGCTCCGTTAATTTCAGGCCTTCGCGCAGGCCTTGGACATACTGTGCGTCGCTGCGCGGACTGGCCAGTGCTACCTCCATGCAGCATTGCAGTCCAGTGAGCGGTTGGTTCAAGGCATGTAGCAACTGTGCCAGCGGACTGCGCTTCGCCATCTGCCGCGGACAATCATCGGCTGGCGAGGCCGCGGATCGTCCAGCATCCGGCCCGGTTGCCGTCACGCCAGTCCTCCGGCTTCGCCCCGCAGTTCGTAGCCCACCCCGCGCACCGTGTGGATCAGTTTGCGGGGATGTTCTGCATCCACCTTTCTCCGCAAATAGTTGATGTAAACGTCCACGACGTTGGTCGTCGTATCGAAGGTCAGATTCCACACATGTTCGATGATCATGGCGCGGGAGACCGGCCGGCCTGCGTTCCTCATCAAATATTCCAAAAGCGAAAATTCCTTGGAGGTGAGTTCAATTCGGCGACCCGCCCGCTCGGCGCGATGTTCCACGCGATCCAGCTTAAGATCGTCCACGACGATGACCGACTCCGACGGCAAGTGGCTGCGCCGCAGCAGGGCGCGAATGCGCGCGGATAATTCGCTGAACGAAAATGGTTTCGGGAGATAATCGTCGGCTCCCGTGTCCAGACATTGCACACGGTCTTCCGCCCGACTGCGCTGGCTCAGTACAAGCACCGGCATGGTCGGCCTCCGCAGCCGCAGATGGCGCAACACCACCACTCCATCCACTCGGGGCAGACTTAAATCGAGGATCAGCAGATCGTAGTCGATCTCGCTTCCCATCGCCCGCGCCCGCTCCCCATCCTCGGCCACATCCACCGTGTAGTGTTCCCCTTGCAACCCCTGACGCACAAAACTGGCCAGTGCGGCGTCATCTTCCGCAATCAGAATTTTCATATGTTGACCTTAATCACAGCCCGATTCTAGTTAGAAATCGCTCAGTTGAGACGGAAACTTCTCCGCACGAAGGTGAGGATTTCCAGAAAGGAAGCGCAGTTCCAAAACGGGAAGAAGCGAGGATTGCTGCGCCCCGGCATGGTAAGCGCCGAGGTGGGCCACTCGGGCACGCGTAAGTCACAGTCCCTCTTGTGAACATTGGTTATCTAGTCCGGTGTTCAGACGCTCGATAAAGTGGACTCAAGGACTCTCCCGTGGAGCGTTCTCTTGAACCCGTTCGAGAGGCAAATAGATGTCTTACCGCTCACCCGATCCAGCGCAAAGCGCGGTTCTTTTTGTTATCCTTTTCTGGGTACTCTTAATCAATGCCTGTTCGGGAGTCTCTGTCCCCACTAATGGCAGTCCTGGCTCGGCAACCACTTCAACCCCTACCCTGGCGATTTCCTCAACGCTTCCTTCCGCAACTCTCGGGTCGATTTACAAAGCCACGCTCAGCGTAAATGGCGGAACGGCACCTTATGCTTTTTCCATTGCGTCTGGTCAACTGCCAGCAGGGGTGCAACTCGGCGGTACGAGCGGATCTATTTCTGGGACACCGACTGCTGCTGGAAGCTTCAGTTTTGCCGTCTCGGTTTCAGATTCCAAGGGACTCACCAAGCAGCAATCCTTACAAATAACGGTCGCAAGCACTCCGATAACGAATTCGGGAAACTCGTTCTCAAACGTTCAGCATGCCGGGGGATGGGGACAAGCCGGGCAGGGACCGCCAAATTATGTAGACTGTTCGCCATCACCCTGCGACGGAATCAGTTTCTCAATGAGTCAGGGAATCGCTTCCCCTTCGATGAGCGGAGAAGCAACGCAATTCAACCTCGGTGGCACGGCTGTTTTTAACGACGCTTTATTCAACAACCACCTGATCGGTCCTTTTTCCTCGCAAGGCATGCCCGACAATAACCAGACTCTGGTGCCGACGTATCACAACTTCACTTACGATGTGTACTTCTATGGAACCAACCTTGAACTCTCGCAGGCGCTGGAGTTCGACGTCAATCAATTCTTCGACAACCTCGGTTTCATCTGGGGTCACGAGTGCCGCATTGCGGGCGGCAATGAATGGGACATCTGGGACAACGTAAATCAGCACTGGGTTCCCACCGGGATAGCTTGCTACCCGAATAACAATTCATGGAACCATTTGACGATTGAGGTGCAGCGTACCTCCAGCAATCAGTTGTTGTACGAGTCAATTACTTTGAACGGCGTAACCACCCCGGTCAACCAATACTACAATCCCGGTTCAACGGCGGGTTGGTATGGAATTACCGTCAACTATCAGATGGACGGAAACAATAAACAATCGCCTTACACGGTATACCTTGACGACTTTAGCTTCACTTACGAGTGAAGACCTTCTTCCAATGAACGCCAGAAACCATTCCGACAAAGGCCGATGAGAAATACGCCAAACCTTCGGTTGGCTGCCATCAGTCAGCTAGCAGCGCTGCGCCGACGCTAAATGCGTGAATCGCCAGCGCAGCCTCCCCCGTAGTGGACATGCCGTGAAAACAAAACGCCAAGGCTCATTGAGTCGTGGGACGCATGTCGATCAACACTGCTCCAAACCTCCTTTGCCAAAGACGGTGATTGGTTACTGCCCTACCCATCGCGAAGGAACCGGGAGGCAAAAAACAATACTAAAACAAGAAATTGTTATATGCAGTAGCCAAGATCTTCGCCGTTGGAGACTCTTCCCCAGACTTCCAAACCGAACCGGAAAAGACAATGCTAATGGAGCGGCACCGTTGCTCGCATGCTTGTCCCGCAACCATCGGATTCTATTTCCAGTCTGCCGTTCAGTTCGTGCAATCGCTCGTGCATTCCAGCCAAGCCGACCCCGGTTTCTGCACTTAGTCCATGGAGCAGCCGCAAGCGCTCTTCTGGTATACCCTTGCCGAAATCTCGTATCTCTAGAGTCACAGCTTCGGCTTCATGTTGAAAACGGATGTTCGCCTCCGAAGCTCCTGAATGGCGATGTACGTTAGTCAAGCTCTCCTGCAACACACGGAACAGAGCGATCTCCACTTTCTTCGGCAGCCGTCCACACGAATTCGCAATGTCCGCTTTTATGTTAATTCCGCTGCGCTTGGCGAACCCGTCGATATACCACTCAGCGGCGCAAGCGAATCCCACTTCGTCCAATAACGGCGGATGCAGCAGGTACGACATGGTTCGAATTTCTTCGATGGCTTGGTCAACCAGTTGCGCGACATCGGCAACAAGCGCCAGAGTGGCCGGGTCTTCTCTGAAGTTTGCCTCGAGGGACGAAATACTAATTCTTAGCGCAGCCAGTGTTTGGCCGGTGCTGTCGTGCAAATCGCGGGCTATCTTACGTCGCTCTTCATCTTGCACTTTAAGCAAACGCTGGGAGAGTCTTTGTAGTTCTGCTGTGCGTTCCAGAATTAGAGTTTCAAGTTCGGAGTGGGCTTGTGACCACTGCTTTGACAGAATCCACATAAGTCCTCCTTTTGGTGCGGTGGGGAGACAACAGCGTTTCGTGTTCGAGGGGCTGGATTGTCCCATGCTGGGAATCAGGAGTCTGGTCGAAATTGCAGACGGCACTGTAGCCGAATTGTTTCGGAGACATCTCGGAAACATATAGAGAGCTGTAACCAGGATAGAACTTGGACGAAAGGTGAAAACAATGAGTTGGAGCGCACTACCGCTGTAACTCATCCTTTTTCGTCTCGGTTCCACTGCTGATGCCCAATGGAGGTTGCAATTACAAAACCATTCAACCTAAGAAAAACCTAAATCGGCTCGAGGGCAACGAATGTGATCAAAACCTCAAAGTTTCCCGGCATATTGAGCACGCGGCGAACAGACGATTGAAGCTCGGTCTCAGACACGACAAAGCCGAGATTAGCAAGTTGTTCCAATCGGTCCAAACTCTGAGATCACGGGGCGGCGCTGCGGAAAAACCGACGGTGCAGTTTGGCAGCAACGACCCGTCCATAAAAAACGAAAACCCTCCAAACAAGGGTCCGGTCAGAACTCGGTCGATTCGGACTTCTAGCTCTTCTCTAGCCTCTAGGCTTTGCGCCGGTTAGTAGGTTTTGCAATGCCTGAATTAGCGAGAATGAATTGTCCTCGAACGATTCCGTCGATTTCATAAGAAAAGCCGCCGCACCCTCTTTTAAGAGCTTGGCTTCGTTGGCTTGCCCCAGTCCACTCAACACAATGACGGGGACGTGTTTCACTAGAACGTCGCTCTTAAGAGCCCGAAGAACATCGACTCCTGACACTTTGGGCAACATCATATCGAGCAGGATAAGATCGGGAATGTTCTCGCGAGCGGAGCGGAGACCCTCCTCTCCGTCCACCGCATAGATCACTTCGTACCCAGCTTTGACAAGCGCTCGTCCATTTGCTATTCGCTGGAACTTACTGTCTTCGACCAGAAGTATTTTCATGTTTTATAGTCTCGTATTCTTCAGCTCATCATCCGGGAGCTGGTCGGAATCGTATTTCGACTAACATGCCGCGACTTTTCACAAAAACTTAGCGCAGTATCTCCCTAAACTGCGCCCTTCAGAGGAAAACAGCGGACGGGCGAGGATAAGGTCCAATGAGTTCCTTTAACCCAACTCCCTGGAATCAATTTACAACCCTTGCATAGGGTGGAATTTGTTCACAATTGCGCGGTGCTCCGAAATGAAATTATGCGATTGTTCCGATTTGGGAATGAGTTGCCGATTGAGGGGTTTGTCGCTGTCCTAAGCACCTATTGCTACTGAGGTTGAGAGACGGAATGTATCTGGTTTTCCTCCGGTGCTACCTCTCAAAAAAGTGATCGCAAAGAGTCGTCGTCAATACGGCTCTCAGCCGCCTGCCAATGAACAAACTCTCTGGCGAGAATGTGCGTTGGTTTTGGAAACTCCCTTTTCTCGAGACCAGACTCAAGGTCTGCCTGTTTGCCCATGTTGGCAATCACCGTCCCATGTCTTCGTCTTCATTGTCTTCCGCTCTCTTGACGAACTGCCCCTGTGCTCAGTTGGCTGATGGGACAATTGCGGGACGTAGTCATCTATTCACCTGGATCTACATGGGACGGCCCGGCTGATTTATTCGGTACTTAAGTTGCGCCTGCCAGGATATTTCGTGCCCCGGAAGTGTTGGCTTAGCCTCCCACCGCTGCACCACGAGCATTCTGGTTCTTGGCCAACAGCTCAAAAATAGCTTGGTCGTCGGCGGGGCGCGAGAAAAAGTATCCTTGCGCCATCTCACAGTTGAGCTGCTTGAGCTGCTCTACCTCCTGCTCGGTTTCTGTCCCTTCGGCGACCACCTGCAAACCCAGGTTGTGGGCGAGCACAATAATGGCCCGCACGACCTCCAGGTTTTCGAGGTCGCTGTCCACGTTGGCAATGAACGCTCGGTCGATTTTCAATGTGTCCACTGGAATCTTGCGCAGACGACTCAGTGAGGAATACCCGGTCCCAAAATCATCGACGCTCAAACGCACCCCAAGCGCCTTCAATTGCGCCAGCACGGGACTCGACTTTTCTGCGTCGCCCATGGCGATGGTTTCAATAATTTCGACCCGTAAACAGCCGGGATCAACCCCTGTCTCCCGGAGGGCATTAAGCATCTCGCTGGTCAGGCCGGGCTGAGCGAGCTCTTGCGCAGTCATGTTTACGCTCATGGTGAGAGGCGGGGTGCAGGGAAATTCAGCTTGCCAGAGTCGCAGACGTTGGCAGGCTTCGCGCAACAGCAGCCGATTCATTGGAACGATGAGTCCGGTTTCTTCCGCAACCGCAATGAATTCGATGGGAGACAAAATGCCCTGCGGACGTTGCCATCGCGTCAGAGCCTCGAAGCCGACAATCCTTCCCGTTTGCAACAATACAATGGGCTGGTAGTAAACGCGGAATTCCCCGCGCTCGAGGGCCTTGCGCAGATCGCCTTCCATGTTCAATCGCTTCACTGCACCGGCGTGCATGGCGGTGTCAAACACCTCGCAGCGGCCTTTCCCTGCCCGCTTGGCGCGATACATGGCGATGTCCGCGTTGCGCACCAGATCCTCGGCTTGAGTGTCGGGGCTAACGCTCGAAGCGATTCCTATGCTGGCTGAAATTACGATTTGTTCCTGATGAATCGCAAAGGGGGCTTGGAGATCCTTTTGCACCCGGTTCGCAATGCGTACGGCTCCAATGGGGTCTTGGATGTCCTCCAAAAGAATCGCGAATTCGTCGCCGCCGAGCCTGGCCAAGGAAGGGTCATTCACAGGAGTGTAAGGCGTGTCGCTTATCGCACCAGTGACAGTATCATTTCTGCGCACGGAGGCCCCCAGCCTTTGCCCGATCTTGATCAGCAGATCGTCTCCGGCCGTATGTCCCAGGCTATCATTGACCACCTTGAACTCGTCGACATCAACTAGTAACACGGCGAACTTGTAGTTTGAGTTTCTTTTCGATAGGGTCAGCGCGTGTTGCAACCGGTCCAGGAACAGTGCGCGATTGGGCAGGTTGGTAAGTCCGTCGTGGAACGCGTTGTAGACCACTAGCTCTTCAGCTCGCTTTCGTTCGGTGATGTCACGATTCACGATCACGAGCTTATCGATCTGTCCTCTTGCATTTCGCACCGGACTCGCAGTCGATTCCAGGGTGCGCCAGGACCCGTCGCGATGACGGATTCTGTATTCCATTCGCTCTCCGCTGCCGCTCTGGTAGACTTTCTCCGCCGCTCTTACCACGCGCAGACGATCGTTAGGATGAATTTCCTCGAACGACGAAGTGCTCTTCAACTCCTCGGACGAATACCCTAGGACCTTCTGATAGGCGGGACTGCTGTACAGCCGACGACCATCTCTATCCACAAGCGCGATCATATCGACGGCATTTTCACTAATGAGTTGAAAGAGCTGATCTCGCTCAGCCAGCTGACGTCGAATGCGGAAGAGCTGCAGATGCTGATAGACCGTATAAACATTGAACATAAGCACAAGCGCTGCCAGGCCTCGCACCCATTCTCTTAAGTCGAACCAATACTGGGTCTTGGTCCCCCAGACAAACCATGGAAAAGTGAAAGACACGATCCCCAGGGTTAAAACCAACATTACGGCTACTGCGAATCCCCACAGCCACCATTCGCTACTTTCGATCCGCCGCATCTCTATCGGAATCGGCTCGGGACTGCTGCTGCTGACTTGCTGGAATGATTGCTGATCCACGAAGGCGACCTCGGTTCCTGCAACTTTACAGATGTTAGTCCGCGAAGGAACGCTGGAAGAGTTACGAAAGCGTGCCGTCGGGGCTGGACCGGTGTTTGGTACTGGCAGTTCCCCGCATTAAAGTCTGTTAATCAATGATGGCCGGAAGATAAGGTCCGCGTAGCGTACAGCTATGGCGCCGCTGGAAAAATGAATCACCCCGGCATGCCTCCGCGTTCATTGCTTGGTTCTTGCTCCTGCTATGAGCAAGTTCTTTACTCGTGGAAGCGACGGCGACCCGCATATCCGAGACACGGTTTTCGCGCTCAATCAGGATCTCTTAATGAAGTTGAAACGGTTCTGAACGTGCATGCCTATTTCCGCCGGCATGATGTGAAAATTACAGGCGGGTCAACGGGGTCATTGCGGAAAGATCGAAGACGAAGCTCAAATATCATTCCTTGGAACACTTCATGGGGACGAGCTTCGAAGCTATTCCTTCAGCAAGTCCTGTGAGGTTGGATGGAGTTACCGGCAGATTGCGGGCCGCGAAGCAGCACCCGTTGTCTGTAAACCGGGGGGTGTCATAGTGCGGTGCAAGACAAACTGCCGTCGGGGTCTCAGCAAATCCTGCCTATGAGGAGGGCACTTCAATATGGCAATCGCGGTTGCGCTTTTGGTGTCCGCCGATCCTGTCACAATTCGGCAGCTTGACCAAGCTCTACAGGAATTGTCGATTTCGCCGGATGTCTGTCAGGAGGTGCCAACGTCAATTCGTCTATTGAATGATCGAAAGTTCGACGCCGTTATCGTCGATCTCCAGTTAGGGGAGCAATCCACGGCGGTTCTGGATGCAGTGCGTCTCTCCCCATCAAACCGGACCGCGGTGAGGTTTGCCATCAGCGCAAGCGATGTGGAAACCACAGCGGCATTCCGCAAGGGATCGGGTTTTGTGTTTGAGAGACCTCTTTCCGTGCAATCAATCCGCGGCACGCTCAAGCCTGCCTATGGACTCATATTGAGAGAACGGCGGCGCTATTTCCGCTGTCCGATCGCAATTCCCGTCATCATCCGGAGACAAAACCTGCCGGAAGTTCTCTGCTCCAGCTTGAACATCAGCGAAGGGGGCTTGTCCGTGAGTACCGTCGTTCCGCTCGGCCCCGGAGAAGACGTGCAGGTTCAATTCACCCTGCCTGATCACAAAGTACCATTCGTGGCAGAATCGAGAAGCTGCTGGGGGAGAACGGGACAGGTCGGTGTTCGCTTTGTGTCTCTTTCGCAGGATGGCAAATCTGCGCTGCAGGACTGGCTGTCACGAAAGCTGGAAGAGACGCTTCCAGAATTCGTTGCTAATAGGTTTAAGAAGGAGGAAGGTTGCCCTGCGCCATCCTTGGACGCGGAAAGCCAAGAATAAGACGGCCCGGATCAGGTAGTAGGAGACGCTGGCGTCCATCCACCAAGAAACGTGCGGTGTCGAAGCCTACCAAACGCTGAACTGTTACGCTAGATGAGAAATAGTTTCATTCACTATGTCTTTCGGGTCTACTGCTTGTCCTCCACGGTTACTAAATTCTGTCCGGTTGCTGCTGTTTGCCCGTATTGTGTATTTCAGGACTGGAGCCTGAATTCCACTGTAAGCCACCATTACTTCGTGTCCGTTTTCATTAAAGGTCACATTGGCGGCGGGCGGATTGCTGCCCCCCCTCGGCACAGAAACTCTCAGAGCGTTGCTGTTGGTTGGGGGCTGTGAGAAGTTTAAGACTGTTTGCCCAGTGTTGATTATCGTCACAGCCTCGAAGAATTGCTTCGCCAGTTCGCTCCACAGCCCCCCTTGTTGAAGTCTTACAATGTCGTGTTCTTGATTTGAACGCTTGGTAGCCTCTGCCGCTTCCTCTTGACTCTGCCGCAGCTTATTCCGTAGATCGTCCCATTGCGCCATAGACATCCCCCTGTCATGGCAATCATACGATTTACCTGGGGCAAACTGAAAGCCGAAGGAAAGCCTCATCGGGGCTATGCCACGTCATTTAAGACAGAACCACTTTCTGTCCCGGCTTGAAAGAAAACTCCATGCGTAGTAGAGGCCACGAAAGAGCGTGATCCAGATTATAGAGAATCATCTTACTTGCCGACATCTGCGACTCCTAATTTGATAACTCGGTTTTGCAAGGCAGATGGGGGGACAGGGAACGTAAACGATTCGGGTAGGTCAAACCCTGGCATCGACGTTCCCTGCGCGCGGGCTTTTCTCTGGAGTGATTCTAGCGTTGCGGTAAGAGGGTTGAACAATTAACTGTGAGGAAATGTGCATCCGCTTCCCAAAAAGGAAGCGGTGACCGATTCCGAAAGATAACTAGGAAGAAATGATCAAATGCCTGATTCCCAAGATGAGGGCCCCAGAGGAAGCAACTAGCGGCCCACAAGAAATACTGAGACCGCTCGCAATAGAAGACCATTAGCTCAGCCTGGCCTTCGGAGTCACCAAGCGCCTTCTTGTAGTCGGAGATCGCCTGCTTGGCTTTTACTTACAGAAGTCTCCTGCTGTCGGAAAATGTCGGGCCAGAGCCACTGATCGATTGTTTTCTTGTACGGCTCCAGAACCTCCTCTCCCAACCCAAAGCGGGCTTGGAGAAAAGCCTGATTTTCTTTATGTGCAGCATAGAGGTTCTGAACCAAGCTCAACAAGGCTGTGCGATCAAACCCCGCGAGCTTTGCCTTGACATTTGCCCACGTGGGCTTTGATTTCGCCTGTCGTTTGACCATGTGCGTCCTTGCATTCTACGCACATGAGCCCCTGATGAGCGAGAGGCTTAGCTCGCCGTATCACCGATTGACGGGTTATGAGTGTAATCGCTGATAGCGTCAGTCATCGTGACAGTTCACTGCAGCACTTGAAATACCGGATTGCTGTTGAGCGTTCCGGTGGGCGTGGTGACTTGGACTGTGCCCGTGGTCGCGCCTGCGGGAACGGTTGCCGTGATGTAGGTATCGGATTCGACGGTGAACGTTGCGGGAGTGCCGTTGAAGGTGATTCTGGTCGATCCGGTCAGATTGTTGCCGAGGATGATGACGCGGGCTCCGGGCTTGGCTGCGATGGGCACGGTTTCGACCAGCGGGCTGAGGCCGTTCGAGAAGCTGAAAACCGTCCCGTAATTATAGGCGCCAGCGTAAGTTGTCGCACCAATGAACGTACCATCCGTTGCCTGCGCCAACGTGTAGCCCGGATATTCGCCCGTACAGCTCGAATTACTCGAAGTAGTGCAGAAGTTGTAGAGTGTGTTAAACGCCCCCGCTGAGGTGATCTCATAGATCGTGCCACCGTATCCTGGCGCCCCGCCAGCCCACGTCGTACCGTAGAGGTTTCCGTCGCTGGCCTGAATGGGCGGCGAAGAGATGCTGAAGCCGTCGGTAAGGTCGAAGCTGTGCAGGACGCTCAGTTGGTTAGTGGCTGTGATTTCGAAAGCGGTGCCGTACCCGTTGACTCCGCCGTAAGACGCAGTTCCGTAGAGGTTGCCATTATCGGCTTGGATCACGCCCCCGAACGGACGCTCCCCATCGGCGCAGGCGAACTAAGGGCAGAAGCTATAAAGCGTCTTGAATTCACCTCCCGGCGTGATCTCGTACACTGTGCCGGCTCCGTTGGCTCCGCCGTAGTACGTTGTCCCGTAGAGGTTCCCGTTAGCGGCTTGTATAAGGCCCGACCAAGGCTGGGAGCCATCCACACAGTTGGTTTTTGAGCAGAAGCTATAGAGGGACTTAAACTTGCCCGTCTTGCTGATTTCAAAGACCGTGCCGACATGTTCGGCTCCGCCGCCGTTAGTCGTGCCGTACAAATTTCCGTTGCTGGCCTGCGCCAAGCCAACCGGCGCCTCGCCGTCCGTGCAACTGCCGCCTGCGGGGCAAAAACTGTAAAGCGTCGTCAGCTTGCCCCCGATGGTTATTTTATAAATCGTTCCCCAACCGTAGGCGCCGCCCCCCAAGGTTGTTCCATAGAGATTTCCGTCGCTTCCCAGAACCAGAGATGACCAGGGATTCTGGCCGTCTACGCAGCCGGGCTGGGGGCAAAAACTGTAGACGTCGCTCAGTTCGCCCGTCCGAGCAACTTCAAAGACGACTCCGGCTTCATTCTTTCCGCCGTCATACGTGGTGCCGTAGTAGTTGCCGTTCGTGGCCTGAATCAGCGAGCCAAATTCGGGCTTGTCCCCGTCTGCATCATTGAAATTACTCAGCGTCGTGAAGGTTTGTGCGTGGACAGGAGCGGTCAAGGCGGACGTGATCACCAAGGCTGCGATCAGCGGGAGGGTAAAGCACATAGACGTCATTTCGTTCTCTCCATGATTAGGGTCGACAACTGGAGCCTGACTGCGGGGGAGCGCAGGGGAACACGGGCCGATACTGCACAACGATGTCACCAGCATTTCACATCGCTGGAGCCGTCGCCGTCAAGATGCAGGATTTTGCACCCTACTCCCAATTGGTGCAAAATCGCCATATCACTCATCGACCCTTGGTCGGCCTCTATGGTACTCGGTGGTCACTGCCGGGAAGATACTTAAATCCCTCACCATTGTTCCAAATTCCCATTTTGGGAAACTGGTGGTGCTCCGCTATTGAATGTTCTGTAGCACTTGGCTGCATACGACGCTTGTTCAACTCCTGAGGCAAAACGCACCAACAACATCAATTCGGCGGTCACGCCATGTTCAAAGTTTTTTCCAGTTGGTAAATGACGCCAACTCTTCCTTGATTTCCTGCAATCTCTGAAGCCGACGCTCGTGATCCCCCAGTGAGCCGGGCATCCTCTTGCCGCCCCCTATGTACAGACGGTTCGCTTCGCTGATTTGTGATATTTCCTCCCGCAACTTGGCGATGCGTTCTTTGACGGGATTCTGCATGACCGTAGGCTAGCAGGCATACGGAATTCGTGGAAAACTGATTGGTTTTATGACCCCGAGGAATGTGCGGACGGTGCCGCTATCGGCGCAGTATCAGTTTCACTGCTTGCCCTCTAGTTTCTTGATCTTTTCACGAAGCTCCGCAACTTTATTCGCGTAATCCACAACTGTGTGTTCCAGTTCCGGGTGCTGGATAACCTTCGACATGCGCTTTTCGAGAAAAGCCAGTTCAGCCTTTAATTGTTGGAGCGTTTCGGCCATGAGGAAAATATACGCTTACCTCGGTAAGGCGGTGACGGCGGTGGCACGCTGCGCCCACAAAAACGGTCGGGGACGAACATCCTCCACTGCAATGTCGATTCCACGATCTGAGGCACACCGCGTGCTCCCGGCTGCTGGAGGGAGGGGTTCCTTATCCTATCGTCGCGACAATTATGGGATGGAGCGCTTCGACCGCGATCCGCATCGCGAAGCGCTACGGACACATCGGTCAAAGAGCCCTGCGCCAGGCGATGGAGTTATTGGATGTTGCGGAAACTGCTTTCGGATCCCCCAAGAATCCCCCAAAGTCGGAGCCCATTGAAACCCAGAGGTTCAACTAACCCCATGAAAAGAAATGGCTCCTCAGGTAGGACTCGAACCTACAACCCTCCGGTTAACAGCCGGATGCTCTGCCATTGAGCTACTGAGGAGTGTGGTGTGCAGCGCGCGCGGAGCGCGCGCTGCGCTTTGAGTTTACTTTCTTTATCATAGCATTCTGGTGCTTGGTCTGGAAATATGTGCGGGGCGGGCAGCGTTCAATTTTCTGGTACTGGGATTGGGAAGGTTGTGCTAATTTTTTTTTGGTTTTGATTGGGGTGATTATGTGTGGGGGTGTTTTGAGTCGGAGGCTTCATTTGAGTGGGTTGGGAGTTTTGGTTTTTATTTTGGCTTCGGGTTTGGCTTGGGGTCAGAGTGGGGCTGCGGGTTCGGCTTCTGCTCCTGGGGTTCCTAGTCCTACTTCTGGTCTCCCTGCGGTTGGTCCTCCTGTGGCGGAGGCTCGGGCGCTTACTGAGACTTTTTATGGGAGTAAGGTGGCCGATAAATATCGGTGGCTGGAGGATTCTTCTAGTGTGGAGACTCGGAAGTGGGTTGCTGGGGAGATGGCTTACACGCGGGCGGTGCTTGATCCGGTGGCGGGGCGGGATGCTATTCATGCGCGGCTTGCGGAGTTGCTTCGCATTGGGGAGATTGGGGTGCCGCGGATTGCGGGGAAATATTATTTCTATACGCGGCGGGATGGTTTGCAGAACCAGCCTGTGCTTTATGTCCGCGAAGGCTTGGATGGAAAAGACCGCGCGTTAGTCGATGTAAATCTGTTGGCGGCTGATGGGACTGTGGCGCTGGATTGGTACTGGCCGGCGGAGCATGGGAAGTATGTTGCTTATGGAACTTCTTCTGGCGGGTCGGAGATTAGCACTCTGCATGTGATCGAGACCAAGACTGGAAATCTTTTGCCGGATACGATTGAGCGCACTCGGGCTTGCAGTCTTGCGTGGTCGCTGAACAACTCTGGGTTTTATTACACGCGGTATCCGAAGAAGGGGGATGTGCCGGAGGGACAGGAACGGTATAACCGGCACGTGTTCTATCACGAACTGGGGACTGATCCGGAGCGCGACGATAAGATTTTTGGCGAGGGGCGCGATGCGGAGGATTGGCCCAGCGTGAGCCTCGACAACGATGGGCGGATGTTGCTGATCACTGTCGACCAGGGCTGGACCAAGAGTGAGTTGTTTCTGATGGATTTGAGGAAAGGGACTCCGCCAACGCGGATCACTGCGGGGAAGAATTTTCTTTATAGCGCGTCGGTTTATAACGGGAGGGTTTACATCCTGACGAATGAGGACGCGCCGCGCTTTCGCATGTTTGTGACGGAGGCCGGGGAGTACGACCGCGACGACTGGAAGGAAATCATTCCGCAGACGGGCGGGGTGTTGAAGGATGCTCCGATTTATGGCGGAAAGATTTTTGCGCAGTATGAACAGAATGCTTCGTCGCAATTGAAGGTGTTCAGCGTTGACGGCACGTTGGCGGGCAATCTGGAGTTGCCGGCGATTGGAACAGTGTTTGGGTCGGGCGGGAAGTTTGATCACGATGAAATCTTTTATGGGTTCGAATCGTTTACCGTCGCGCCGGCAATTTATCGCTACAGCGTAGAGAAGCGTGAGGTTGTGCCGTGGGCCAAGGTGGATGCGCCTGCCATCGATGCCTCGGCCTATGAGGTGGAGCAGGAGTGGTATCACTCGAAGGATGGGACGCGGGTGCCGATGTTTCTGGTGCATAAGAAGGGGCTGAAAAAAGATGGGCACAATCCCACGCTGCTGACCGGGTATGGAGGGTTTAGTGTGTCCCTTACTCCGTCTTTCGATGCTGAGAATTTCATATGGCTGGAGCGCGGCGGGATTTATGCGGTGGCGAATTTGCGGGGCGGCGCGGAGTTTGGCGAGGAGTGGCACCGGGCGGGGATGCTGGAGAAGAAGCAGAACGTTTTTGACGACTTCGCGGCGGCGGCGGAGTATTTGATGGCGGAGAAATATACGGATCGCGAGCATCTGGCGGCTGAGGGCGCGTCGAATGGCGGGCTGCTGATGGGGGCGATGATCACGCAGCGTCCGGAGCTGTTTCGGGCGGTGGTGTGCCGCGTTCCGCTGCTTGATATGTTGCGCTACCAGAATTTTCAGATTGCGCGGTTGTGGATTCCGGAGTTTGGGACGGCGGAGAGTCCGGAGCAGTTTAAGTGGCTTTATGCTTACTCTCCGTATCACCATGTGAAGGCGGGGGTGGAGTATCCTGCGGTGTTGTTTATGACGGGGGATTCGGATTCGCGGGTTGATCCGATGCATGCGCGGAAGATGGCGGCTTTGATGCAGAGTGTGGGGAAGGGGGAGGTTTTGTTGAGGGTGGAGGCTGGGGCCGGGCATGGGGTGGGGACTGGGGTTTCGAAAAGGATTGAGGAGGGGACGGATTTGTGGGGGTTTTTGTGGGGGCAGGTGGGGGTTAGGTAATCTACCACTCAGCGTCGAGGCATACGCGGATTCCCCCTTCTCCCTCTGGGGCCTCGATCAGTGGAGCATCGTCCGACACCTTGGCGATGAGTGTATTCAGTTGACGCAGCGCTGCTGTCAGTCCTTCTCGCGATGGCGGTACCTGAGTTTCTAGAATGTCGATTTCGCGTCGTATATTACCTAGCTGACTTGCGACTGAGCGGTATGTTTCAGCTCTCTTGGCGCAATTCATGAACGTTTGGGTCGCCGTGAGTGCTGCCGTTAGAACACTAAAGACAGCGACTGTTATACGCGCTTCGTTGCTAAAGTCTTTGTTCAGGTTTGCAAATACTGTCGTTCCCGCAATGGCCGCGAATATGGTGGCCGGAACGCCTAGGGCGTAGTGCCGTCTCTCGAGGGCGACCGCTTTCTCGTACTGTGAGGTCTGATAGGCGGATATCCGCTTCTTCCAGTCGCCCAACACTCGGTACCAATCGTCACTAATATTCATACTTGGGTGGGTGCGGCACGGGCGGAAACAGCGTGGAGATATTACCACAATTTGAAGCTTTCCCAATGCACACCCTCAGATTTCCGCGGGGTCGCCGCGCTCGATAGCAATGGTCGCAGAGATAAATGAACAAGCAACGTACACATATTCCAAGCCTGTTGCATCGCGAATACGCCAGCGATTGCCCCCGATGTCGGGGTCGCCCCCATGGTCTGCAGCGTTGCGAACAGAACCAAGGTAGCTTCCGACATGGACTAATTTTGCGGGCAGATGTCTAGGTGGGGTTTCAAACCTCTGCAGCTTTCGCATAATGCCGGTCGCGCCCGCGAGGGGAATCCCCATTCTCACGGCCATCGAGTCAATGTGGGCTTCCACCGCGTTGCCTGCCTGCTGGACGGCACCAGAGCCATCTCGATTGTTAGCTCTGATTAATGCATCCGCCAGCGGGACGACTATGTTGTCGCGTTGTGCTGCTAGGAGATGCTCTGCGCCTGGACCGAGCTGGGTCCGCACCCTAGCTTCCGAAGCAACCATCTCCGTGCATGCCTCTGAGAGCACTTGGAGGTGGTTGGCGAGGGAGCCAACTTCGAGTTGATAATTGCCAGCCCCTTCGGTGACAATCGCTCGGCTGTACGTCCCCAAGCTCACTAGCGTGTCTCTGATTTCGTCGCGATGAGCGGTTAGAGTGAAGAGGGCCTTTGTCTGTTGCGCAGCGACGGAGACGTCAGCAGTTGCAACGAGCCTTTCGCGGAACTTGTTGAAGGGAGGGTAGGCTTCAAGGACTACGCGTAGGACAGCAGCCTTTTGCTCTGGGTTAAGCGTGTATCGGCACAGCGGGCTCACGCATTCGTATACATCCTTATTTCTTACCAGGAGCCCTAGCTCCACTCCCATGTCGAGGGCGGCAGTCGCACGAGGAAGTGCTGTGTCCAGAAAGGCGGTGACCAAGTCTCCGGTACCTTTCCCGCCGTTCGCGACGACGGCCTCTACTGCGGCGATCACCTGCTCCGCGGTTGTTGGGGATGCGATCGGCATCGAAGAGTCCTAGTTGGATTCCTCTATCCGGGTGTCGGGCACGGCAGGCGCCACCGTTTCTTCCGGCTCGGGCTGATTAAACTCTTCTAGGACTCTCCTCAATTTTTTCCCAAGGCCATCAAGATCCTGGGGCGTGCATTGAATCCGCACTTCGATGTTAAGTTGTGCTCCGCTCGCCGAACGGTTGATGGGAGGAAAGAGCAGGTTCGACGGCGAAAGGTCGGCGTGCGGTCTCATGGTGTCGCCCAGCACGAGGCGCTGCTCGACTATCTCTCCCGATTGGGGGCTCTCTGGAGTCATTGCAACAAGGCTGCCCCCTTCTTTTTTTAGCAGCCCCGCCGTTTTGAGAATTTCGACGACCGTGCCAGCGCCGGTGAGCACTCTGGGGGTCTTCGGCTGGCCCGCTGAATAGGCTACGTGAGCCTCCAGGCTGGTTTCATCCATGCTTTTGCGGATGCGAACGGCGGCGACTACCTTCTGGAGAAAGTCAGTCGCGTCGATGATAGATCTCCAAAGTGCGGCGATTTCCTGTTGTTTGTCGTATTCGTAAGCGGCAGCCAAAGCCTTGCCGGCGGACGTCATCGTTTTCTTTTTTCCACCCTGAATGATGCTAACCGCCTTGAGGAAGCCGTTGTTGGAGCTGACGATTGTTTCGTTGATGCTTATCACTCTGCCTACGTCAGCCGGCACAGCGTTTTCTGGCACCTTGCCGTACGCTTGGATGATCTTTATCAATTCTCTATAGGAAGAACCAGGCAGAGGAAAACCCTGATCGGCCATTGCACGCTCCTGTAGTTTCCGTGGGGAGCAAGAAGTGTAACTGAATAGCAATCTAAAACCAAGGAGCGGATAGCTCGCGCGCCCCTCCCGGTGCCGTCCCTCCGGGACTTGGTCCTTTTTTTCTGAGCTTACCCAGGACTTACGTCCTGGGCTATTGTCTGCCGCCCCTCCGGGGCTGGTTCTTCTTTTTTCCCGGCTTATCGCGGCGCTGAAGCGCCGCTCTTCCACGCGTGGGGTGGCTTTCGGCACGACTGAAGGTCGTGCCCTTCCCGGTTTCTTCCGCTTCCAGAGGTCAGAGTCAAAGGCAAGACCAACATCAAGGTCAAAGGCAAGACCAACATCAAGGTCAAAGGCAAGACCAACATCAAGGTCAAAGGCAAGACCAACATCAAGGTCAAAGGCACGCGCTGCAGGCTTCCCAGTTTCCCACCCTTGCGCAAAGAACGCGCAAGGATGGGGCAGCCTCGGCGTTTCTTGGAGGATGGAAATCAGAAGCCCCACTTCTCGCAAAAGACGCGAGAAATGGGGCACCCAGAACATGTGATACTCATTCAGTTTCCATTTGAGCGATTACTGGATCGTCCCAACCGTTACCGAGGCCTCGGAGATTGTCGCGTGCCTGCGGTAGCGAATCGAAATCTTAGCTCCCGTCTGAAGATGGCTGACTTGATGTGTGAGCTCTCCAATCGTGAACAGATAGCGATCATTAATCGCAAGAATTACATCTCCTGCCTTGATACCAGCGCGATCAGCAGGTCCGTCTGCCGTCACTGCCGCGATCGCGACTCCATCATGCCGAACATCGGGATTGCCTTCAAAGAATATGCCGATGGAGGCTTGGGTCGGGGATTCTGAATCTGGCGATGCGCTGACAGCCTTGGGCGCATCGACGGAGGCGCGAATGTCGGGTGGTCGCGAGGACGGGAGATTCGTTGCTGCGGGGCTGGGCAGGTGCATTGGTTGTACCCCGAAATCGTAAACGAAGGCGGCCAATTCTTCGCCGCGGACCAGATACAAGGCGTATTCGCCCTGGCCTAACTCCGTTGCAGGCATGATCCGGTACACACCGGGATTCACTTCTTCCCGGAGTAACTGGATCTGGTGCGTAAGAGAAATGCCCGCACTGCTTCGCCATGCGCCTCGAGCCGCGATTTCAAACTGCCTGCGCTTGGGTTTCTCCTCAAGGCTAATCAGAATCAGATCGCCCCCGTTTACTCCCACTTCAGCTTCCTGTTTGGCGGGCACAAAGTAAAAGACCGGCTGCGCGGAAACCACGTTTTGCGCGTGCGCCCCCAATAGTTGGATATTTTCTTTTTTCGTTTTGATGCCTACTGTGATATCGGACACAAAGAGACTGCCGCTGCGCTTAAATTCGACAATTTGCCCGATGACCTTGGTCAGGCCGCCAGATACCTCGACATACATCCCCGGTTCAGCGGGAGAAGCTACGACTAATGTTTGGGCGGGGCTTGTAACAGCGAACAGTATCGTCGCCAGCAGGCTGCTCAGCATTATTTCTTTCACTGCTATCTACCTCGCAATTCGAAAATCCTTGAATCAACGCCCATCATGCTGCTCTTGTAACAGATTGGGGTCAATGGCACCTAAGTGGACTGTAGCCATCAACGCAAAGGAACGTACAAGAGTGTCCGCTCCGCACTTGCGGCGTCAACATCAACTTCAAGCGCGGCGCTGCGGGCGTTCGTGGTTCCCAGTTCTCGCAAAGGACGCGAGAAATGGGGTACCCATTTTAGTGGGTGTCGGCGAATTAAAAATCAACGTTAGAGGCAACGGACAGGAGTGTCCGCTCCACGCGGGCCACTCTTGTGCGAGCGAACAGCAGGTTCCTCCACTCCGCCGTCGCTGGCGCTCCTGCTCCGGTCGGAATGACAAAACAGCAGATGGTCGAGAGGCTCCGGGGTTTTTGGGGATGGGAAGTCAAAGCTCTGGGCTATCCGCAGCTTATTTTGGTGAACGAGATTGAGCCGGAAGCGCTGCAACTGTATGTGTAGCGACAGCGAAGATTGAACGGGCAGAGATTCCCCACCCGCGGACCTGCTACAGCGATGTGCTGTGTTGGTACCAATTTCATCGAAACGCCAACGACGTCGCCGTTATCGAACGTCACCCAAAAGGCTACCTTTGGATCCCATGCCCCGGTTACGGAGACGACCGAAGGATTCGGGCTCCTGGGATTGGGAAAGTCGGTGCGATAATAAAACTTCGCAAGCGTGATCGAGAAGCTCTGCGGATCGCTCTCCCATCCGGAGCACGACCCGGTGTCGCCACCCTCTCCTTGTAGAAACTCGCTTTCTAGTTCGGAAAGCATGTCTTCTACGAGGGCATTGAGGCTTGCACGTCGAGACATTTGTAACTTACTTGCCATCTGAAATCACCTGGTTCGGCTAGAAAAGTCATCTGCGATAGCTTTATCCTTGCGCGATTAAGCGTCAAGTCGCTCAACTATGCTCGATTGGATTGGGTCGCACGAAGAAGGGACGGGGGGGCGTCCCGGGACTCGGCTTTTTCTGGTTCCCCACGGCTTGTGCCCCTTCGGCGAGCTGAGGGCGGGCTTTGCGCACAGAACGCGCAAGGATGGGGCAGCCTCGGGGTTTCTTGGGATGGGGAGTCAACTTCAAACACAACTTTGACGGCTGCGGGCCGGAGTGTTTGTTCCTGCTTGCCACTTCAACAGCAACGTCAACTTCAACGGCCTTTGCTGCTGGCTTCTGTGGTTCCCACTTCTCGCAGAGTACGCTAGAAATGGGGCATCCCATTTCTTTGTGGTGCGGTCGAAGTCAAAATCAACGTCAAGGGCAGCGGATGGGAGCGTCTGCTCCACACTTGCAATGGTACACGCGGGATTAGGGGCGGGCTAGCAGGAATTGGTAGAGGAATCCGGTTAGGGAGATGGCTACTAGGACGTAGGGCCAGAGTTTGGCGATTTGTTTCATTGGGGGAGGGCCTTTCTCTTGTGATGTTAATGGTGCCAGAGGTTTTGGGGAGTGTTCGATGGGGTACATTCTGTATTTTTGGGGTGGGAGAAGACTGTAGGCAGGGGTTGGAGGCTAGGGGTTAGGGGTTAGGGATTAGGGGCTCGGGGCTGGATCAACTTCAAAAGTGGCGGGCTGGGGTGCTGCTTCTTGCGGGCGACGGCTCAGAGATGGGGATTTCCACAGGGGGGATGTTCAGATGTCACATCTTCCTGAAATGGGAGCGGCTATTCTGGGTAGTGTGGGTTCATGAATTTGGGAGGGATGGATGTCTAGCGATTGGTTGGGGATGGATTCGGATTCGGATTTGGACGGGGATTCGGACTTGGCTGTGCCGGGGTATTTGCCTTGGATATTTGCTTCGGCGGATTCTGGTTCCGAGGCGGATGCGGATGCTTCGTGGTGGGAGCGGGCTTGTGGGAATCCTAAGCGGTTGGGGGAGTTTTCGCAGGCGGCGTTTCTGGTGCGGGCGCAGCGGATGGGATTTGGGCTGGCGGTGCCTTGGGGAGATAGCGAGAAGTGTGACTTTATAGTGTGGGCGCGTCCGGCGGGGCGGTTGTTGCGGGTGCAGGTGAAGGGGACGGGGCGGCTGTATCGCGGGGGATATGATGTGCAGCCGGTTTATTCGAGTCGGGGTGGAAGGAAGAAGACTTATACGGCTGAGGACATTGATGTTTTGGCGGCGCATGTGATTGCTGGAGAGAAAGAGTTTTGGTATTTGCTGCCTGTGGCGGCGATTGCCGGGGTTAAGAGTTTGCGGTTGTTTCCGGATTTGAAGGGGAGGAATGCGCAGTGGGAGGGGTATCGGGAGGCTTGGGAGTGGCTGGGGTAGTCGGGCTTCCGGTTTCCGGCTTCGGGCTTTGGGCTTCCGGCTTCCCGGGGTCGGGGGGACCTTTCGTTGCTTCGTTGCAATTTCCACTTCCGGCAAACTGCGATGGAAACGGGTATCCCTGGTGGCGGGAGATCTGTGGCATGAAGTTCGCGGGATTCTTGCGGATCGCTCGCTCGCGCGGGCATTTAGAGCAATTGTGAACATCGCTGGGACGGGATTCGGCGGATGATGGGTCGAGAGTCGAGGACTGGCGATGGGCGCAATCTGGATTTATGTGGGGGTGGTGGCAGTGGTGTTTGCCGTGGTGGCGGCTTACCGGATGCGGCAGGTGAAGCCGCAGATGAAGGGATATGCGTTGCAGAGAATGTGTCCGGCGTGCGGGTTGATCACGCCGCGGGCGAATTTGGTTTGCCTGGAGTGTGGGAAGGTGATGGTGGCGGGGCAGTAGTTTTCTTCGTGGGTTCATGGCGGGCGGCCGGTTTCTGGCTTGCGCGCATCGTCTGTTTAGAGGGTCCGTCAGTCGGCGGGAGTGCGCCGAGTTTCGGGATTGCGGACCTCTATCTGTTTGGAACTTTTCGTGCGGATTAGGGTTAGTTACTTAGGTATCGGAGGGAGCTATGCTGGCATCTAATTCGCAGGTGGAAAAGACTGCTGCCATGTCAGTTTTCGATGAGAAATATCGAGTGGTGGGCGTGGAGGCGGATCGGCTGCTGTTGCGCGGAGTGTTGAGTGGCGCGGTGGTGACGATTCTGAACTCGGAGCCTGATGTTCCGCTTACGAAGGAAGAGTATCCGGTGGGGAAGTTGGTGGCGCTCACGGACCCGTCTGGCGCGCCTTTGAATTAGGTTGTGCCGAGTTTAGTTTTTCAGAGTTGAGATTTTTTACAGAGCCGAAATAGAAACCCGCCTTGCTGCGCTTGGCTGGATAGCCGAGGCGGCTGTCCCGCACATTTAACCCTGGTTCTTTATCCATCGCGCAGGTGCGCCGCGAATTGGCTCATGCGAGAAAGTTTTAGCTGACGTAGTTGTTCGCTGCACACCAGCCCCCACTTTTCTTGGTGGAAATGCGGTAAATCGAAGGCGAGCGCCGCAGGCGTCTGAGATTCCCACCTTTCGCAAAAGACGCGAAAGATGGGGCAGCCTCTTTTTTTTGGGGCGGGAAGTGGAGTTGGTATGCGATTCGAAGCCCTCTGGTTAGGTTACTGGTGTGGGGCGCAGTTCTTGGAGGCGCTTTGATAGGAAATTCAGAAAGTTTTGCATGCCCTCGCCGGTTTTTGCGGAGAGCTTGAAGACTTGCATTCCTGGGCGCACGGCCTGAATGTTTTTGTGCGCGGTTTGCGAATCGAATTCGACGGCTGCTGCCAAATCCATTTTTGTGACTACTGCTACGTCGGCGCTGTTGAAAATTGTGGGATACTTCAGCGGCTTGTCCTCGCCTTCGGTTACCGAAATCAATACCAGACGTAGGTCTTCGCCTAAGTCGTAAGAAGAAGGGCAGACCAGGTTGCCGACGTTTTCGATGAAGAGAAAATCGAGTTGGTTGAGATCCCAATGTTCTTCTTGGATGGCGTTTTGCACCATAGCGGCTTCGAGATGACAGAGAGTGCCGGTGGTGATTTGCTTGACTGGAGCATGGCTCCGGGCCAGGCGGAGCGCATCGTTCTCAGTGGCGAGATCGCCGACTAGAGCGGCTACGCGATAGTTGGGCCGAAGCAGGGTGAGAGTTTTTTCGAGGAACGCGGTTTTGCCGGAGCCGGGGCTGGAGACGAGACTCACGACGAAGACGCCGGCGGCGTGAAAGCTGTCGCGAAGAGTGCGGGCCACTATGTCGTTCTGCTTGAGAACGTTTTTGCGAACTTCGATCAGGCGGGGTTCGGGGCGCATTCTTTTATCTCCAGTGCAACTACTTCGAGTTCTTTGCCTTGCACGATCAGATCGGACGGAGTGCCACACTTCGGGCAACAGAATAATTGTATCGAGTTGAGAGGATGCTGGGCCTGGCACGTTGTGCAGAAGATGATTACGGGCAGTTCTTCGATGATCAGGCGAGAGCCCTGCAGCGGGGTTTCGTCGCACGCCATTTCGTAGCAGGAAAGCAGGGCGTCTTTGACCACGCCGGCTAAAGCTCCGAGCTTTAGGTGGACGGCTTCTATTTGAACGCCGCGGCGGCTGGCTTCTTCTTCGGCTAATTCGACGATGCTCATCGCGATGGAGAGTTCATGCATGGGTTGATAGATTTTCTTTCGCCCCTTCGGGGCTTTATTCTGCACTTTCCGTTACCCACGGCTCGCGCCGTGGGCTGCATTCTTGCGCCGCTCCGCGGCTGGGATGGCCATCGAAACGGCTGAGTGCCGCGAGGGCGGCTTGTCCCAGGCTGATTCCGCCGTCGTTGGGCGGGACTGCGTGGTTTGTCCAGACTTGCAGGGATGCGTTCGTGAGCAGGGATTTCATGTCTTCTAATAGTAGCTCGTTCTGGAACACTCCGCCGGAGAGGACAACTGTGTCTGATTTGTTGGCGGAGGAGATTGCGATCAGAGCGTCGGTTAAGCCTTGAGCTATTCCTCTTTGGAAGGCTCCGGCAATCTCGGCGGCCTCGCGGCTTCGGACGCGATCTTGCGCTACGGCTTGCAGTAATGGACGAAAATCTAATTCGTTGTCGATGAACGGAAATGGATAAGGCTCGGCGGAGCGCGCGGTGCGGGCCAGTTGCTCGAGCCAGATAGCGGCCTGGCCTTCAAAGGTGACGTCGCGCGTGAAACCTAGAAGGGCTGCGGCGGCGTCGAAGAGGCGGCCGACGGATGTTGTGGGAAAGGTGCGGATGTTTTTGCGGACTAACTCCATCGCGCCACGGTAGCGATCGGGAAAATTGAAGGGCTCAGAAAGCACGTCTGGCAGGGCATTCAGCTGAGCAAGGAAACCTGCTGCGGCTTGTACGGGAGAGTGAGTGGCTGCGTCGCCGCCGGCTAGCGCCGCCTGGCGAAGGTGAGCTATACGTGTGAATCCCTGTTGCATGCTGCCGGCGAAAATCTCACCTCCCCAGATGGTGCCGTCGTCGCCGTAACCGGTGCCGTCGAAGCTGACGGCGAATACTTGCTTGGTCCACTCAGCGCGCTCGGCGAGCACGGATGCTACGTGGGCGCGATGATGCTGGATCGCGTGAGTTTCCGGAATGGCTAGCGAGGCGGCATGAGCGGTGGAGAAATATTCGGGATGAAGATCGTGGACGAGCAGGAGTTCGTCGCGATTAACCTCGTACATGGAGAGCAAGTCGTTGATGGTTTCATGAAATGCGCGGAGGGATTGGTAGTGATCGAGGTCGCCGATGTACTGGCTGACGAAGGCCTGTCCGTCGACGACTAGGGTGATGGAATTTTTCAGATCGGCGCCCAGAGCCAGGATGGGTCGAGTGGTGGGCAGCGATGCTACCGCGCCGGGAGCGTATCCGCGGGCGCGGCGCAGGATTACCGGGCCGAAAGCTCCGGCACGGGCTACGGAATCGTCGATGCGGCGGGCGATGGGGCGCTGACCGATTAGGAATGAGTCTGCGATTTCGGCTAGGCGGTCGAGGGCATCTTCGTCTTCGTAAGCTATGGGCTCGCTGGAACGATTGGCGCTGGTCATCACGAGAACCTCGGGCGCGCCGTTCGCGAATAGCAGGTGGTGCAATGGCGTGTAGGGAAGCATCACACCTAGTTCGGTATTTTCGGGGGCGACTTCGGGCAGATCTACTTTTGCCGGCGCGAGGACTATGGGACGGGCTGTTGAGGTTAGCAGGGCTTCGGCATCGGGAGAAAGCTCGACCAGAGTTCGGGCCGTGACGATATCTTTTGCCATCAGCGCGAAGGGTTTTTCTTTGCGATATTTGCGATCGCGCATCGCCGCTACTGACGAGGGATCACGGGCATCGCAGGCGAGGTGATATCCGCCAAGGCCTTTTATTGCGAGAATCTTGCCTGCGGTGAGGAGTTGGGCTGCGCGGCGGATGCTGTCGTCATTTTTAACTTCTTCGTCTGCCCGCGGGTGAAGATAAAAATTCGGACCGCACGCGGGGCAGGCTACTGGCTGCGCGTGAAAACGACGGTTGGTAGGATCGGAATATTCCTGGGCGCAATAGGCGTCGAGCGGCCACGATTTCATGGTGGTGTTGGGGCGGTCATAGGGCAGGGCGAGCACGACGCTGTAGCGCGGTCCGCAGTTGGTGCAGTTGATATACGGGTATAGATAACGGGGATTTTTCGGGTCGAAGAGTTCGGTTAGGCAATCGTTGCAGATTGGCAGGTCGGGAGAGATGCGAACTGTGGGGCGATTTTTTCGCTCGCTTTCGCGAATGGTGAATTTATTCAGGCCGGTGGGTTGGGCCGGCTGAACGTCGATTTCCGAGATGGTGGCTGCGGGCGGGGGTTGAGCTTTCAGGTCCCGGATGAAAGCTTCGAGACTGGCCTCGGCGCCTTCGAGATGAATTTCAACTCCTTCTTCGGCGTTTAGGACCCATCCGTTTAGAGTATTGGCGCAAGCGAGGCGGTAGACGAATGGGCGAAAGCCTACGCCCTGGACTACGCCTCGGACTCGGATGGAACGTGCGGTGGTCATTGGTTTTTGTTCGGATGCGATTCGAGCATTGGTCCGGAAAAGTTGCGATGAGCGGAAAATACGACCACCGGGGCTGAAGCCCAATTAGATTGGCGCTTTACGCGGCGCTGAAGCGCCGCTCTTCCACGGTTGCGCACGCATTTGTGAATTCCCCACATGCACGCTTGCGCGCGCAAGCGTGATTTTCCCACACGCTCTAGAAGCTGCCCTTCCGGATTCTCGCCACGACTTCTACTCGTCCACCAGGCAGCCATGGCCTTGCCATCCTATTTGAATTACTTTGCCTTCTTCGACGAGGATGGGGACGGTGCGCTGGCCTCCGGCGATTTCGCGCATGCGCTGGCGGGCTGCAGGGTCGGCTTCTACATCGTACTCGACGAAGTCGCTGCGCTTCCACTCCAGCCAATCGCGCATTTCGCCAGTGTGGGGGCAGCGCGCGGCGCCGAAGAGTTCAAGCTTGGCCACGAGTGTGGACCCCCTGATTTTGCGCGTTCTGGTGCAGGGCACTCTGATGCAACATCTGCAACGATTCGCGTATCACGTGATAGATGCTGGCCTGCACTTCCTGAATGCGGGGGATGTAATCGCAATTCACAACCACGGGAAAGTCGGCGAGGTGCTTGCGCTTGATTTCTCCGCCGTCGTAGCCGAGCAGCGCTACGGTCAGCATGTTGCGCTTGCGCGCTTCTTCGAGCGCCATGATGATGTTGCGCGAGCCGCCGCTGGTGGAAATGGCGATCGCTATATCTTCAGGGCGGGCTTGCGCGATCAACTGGCGAAGAAAAATTGCGTCGGTGCCGATATCGTTGGCGACTGCGGTGATGTTCGCTGGCTCGAGCGAAAGCGAAACTGCCGGGATGGATTGATAACCGTGCGGCGGGAGCACGCAGTCGATGGCGAAATCGTTGGCGTCGGTGGCGGAGCCTCCGTTGCCGAAGAGGATCAGTTTGCCGCCTTGGCGGACACGCTCGTGAATTGCTAGGGCGGTGCTGGCGATCTGACCGGCTTCTTCGCGGGCTACCTGCTCGCGGAGTTTGGTGTCGTCATGGGCCTTCATCAGAATGGACGACGCGACTTCGGCAACCAGATTGCCGGTTCCTTGTTTTTCTGTTCCCAGAAATGGGTAGAGAAATCCGGAAGCGCCGACTTCGTGGCCTAACTCGCGATGCTCGAAGAATACGTGTACCGTTTCCCAGAGGGTGTGATAAAGGATCTCGATCATCTCCTGGTGCATGAAGGGATCTTCGCTGGCCGCTTCAACTGCGTAAGAGCCTTCGACGCCGGGTAGGGCGAACGTCATCGCGCCTTTCTGATGGGCGTGCTGGAGTGCGGCCCAGACTTCCGAATCGCCTTCGGGTGGGCCGAATCCCATGACGATGTCTTCGGGATGGAGTATAGCTTCGAGCCATGGCCGGAATAGGACCGAGAGATCGAGCGCGGGTAGAGCGCGTTTGCCGACTATCACGGGGTGAACGAATTCTACCGAGACGTGCTGCGCGTCGGTGGCGTAGGGCCCGCGGCCGAAGGCGAGCAGGCGGCCTCCGCGGAGAAAGCGTTCGGACATTTCGCGGCAGGCTTCGGCCAGGCGCGGGGCTTCGCGGGCGAAGAAGGTTTCGAAGAGTTGGTTGCGTGCGAGGAGACGGGCTTCGACGTGAGTGGCGAGTTGGTTCGTGGTGGCTGCGTTGTCGGTCACGGGGAAATTCGTTTTCATCTTTGTCTATGTCTATCGATGCGGCGCCAGCCTGAAAGCTACAGGTCGATACGGATCCCGTTTCGTCTAGCAGATGCGCGGGAGTGGGTCGCCAACCAGCATATCTACGATTCGGCTGCCCCCGTAGAGGGTTGTCACGAGCACGGTTCCGGCGGGCTGTTCGCGTACTTCGCCGATCACTTGCGCTTCGTTGCCGCCGGGCGCAAGGCTCAGAGCGTTGATTGCGGCGTCGGCATATTCGGGAGAGACGACGGCGAGGAACTGGCCTTCGTTCGCTATGTGAAGCGGATCGAGGCCGAGCAACTCACATGCGCCGCGCACGGTGTCGCGCACCGGAATTTGATCTTCGAAGAGGACCATGCCGAGACCGCAATCGCGGGCTAATTCATTCAAAGAGGTGGCAGCGCCGCCACGGGTTGGATCGCGCATCCAGCGGATGCCGGGGCCGGCGGCGCGAATTAGAGCCTCGACCAACGGGAGCACAGAACGCGTGTCGGAACGGAGATCGGCTTCGAGATCGAGTTCGCCACGCGCGAGCAGGATGGTGATGCCGTGATCGCCGATGGGGCCGGACAGCAGAATTCGATCGCCGACGCGGACCGAGAGCGGATCGATGGTGACACCGGGAAGCAGGCGGCCGATGCCGGTTGTGCTGATATACATCTGGTCGGCTTTGCCGTGCTCGACTACTTTTGTATCGCCGGCAGCTATACGCACGCCGGCGTTGCGCGCGGCTTTTGCCATGGCGCGAACTTCGGCTTCGAGGACTTGCGTAGGCAGTCCGGCCTCGAGTACGAAGGTGACTACGAGAGCTTCGGCTTTCGCGCCGGAGACCGCGAGATCGTTCACTGTGCCGTTTATGGCGAGTTCGCCGATGGAGCCTCCGGGAAAAGTCAGCGGCTTGACTACGAAGCTGTCAGTAGTGATGGCGACCGTAGTTCCGTTGATATCGACGTGGGCGGCGTCGCCGAGGGGACCGGGAGCGGCACCGTAGAGCAAGGGTGCGAAGAGGCCTTCGACTAATTTGCGGCTGGCTTTGCCTCCAGCTCCATGGGCCATTTCGATTTGCGGGTCGCGGAAGCGCGTGGGAGCGGCGTCGGCGGGCGTGGCGGCGGGAGCGATCGGAGGCTGAGGCGTCAGGCGATCGAGCGTCAGGCCATCGGTCATTAGCCCGCTAAACTCAGAGTTACCATTGCTGCCTTGCGGTGTTCGTAGTTGTAATACGCGGCGCATGATCCTTCCGATGAAACCATGAGTGCGCCGATAGGATGCTCCGGCGTGCACTCGCGTCCAAAAAGTTTACATTGATGCGGCTTCAGCACGCCCTTCAACACTTCTCCACATTGCGCGGCTTTGGGGTCGGTGACGCGGATGCCGGGGACTTCGAAGCGCTGCTCCGTGTCGAATTCGGCGTACTTGTCGTTGATGCGCAGTGCGGATTGCGAGATAAAGCCGAGGCCGCGCCATTCGAAGTAGGGACGCAGTTCGAAAACTTCGGCCATGGCCTTGAGCGCCGCGCGATTGCCCTCCCAGGGAACTACGCGCTTGTATTGATTTTCGACTTTGGCCTCGCCCGCGTTTAGTTGGCGCAGAAGCATGACTATTGATTGCAGCATGTCGAGCGGCTCGAAGCCGGAGACTACGATGGGCTTGCGCTCGTTGTGCGCGATCCATTCATACGGGCGGCAGCCGATGACGGTGGAGACGTGGCCGGGGCCGATGAAGGCGTCGAGACGCATGTCGGGGGAATCGAGAATCGCGCGAATGGCGGGGATGATGGTGACGTGGTTGCAGAAGACAGAAAAGTTGTGGATGCCTTCGGAGCGGGCGCGCATGATGGTGAGCGCGGTGGAGGGCGCGGTGGTTTCGAAGCCGATGGCGAAAAACATTACGTGCTTTTCGGGATTGAGGCGGGCGAGTTTGAGAGCGTCGGCGGGCGAGTAGACGATGCGAACGTCCATGCCGCGGGCTTTGTGCTCGAGCGGACTGCCTTGCGTGCCGGGAACGCGCATCATGTCGCCAAATGCGGCGAAGATGACATCGGGTTCGTGCGCGATGGCGAGGCCATCGTCAATTCTCCCCATGGGAAGAACGCAGACGGGGCAGCCGGGGCCGTGGATCAGTTCGATGTTTTCCGGAAGGATATCTTTCAGGCCGAAGCGGTAGATGGCGTGGGTATGTCCGCCGCAGACCTCCATCATGCGGTAGTGGCGTTCGGTGCCGGCGAGGCGGCGAATTTCGTCGGCCGTTTTTGAAATCAGTTCAGGTTCGCGGAACTCATCTACGAATCTCATGCCGATTCCTCACGCACGGGCTGGGCTTTCATTGGCTGGACGCGGGCGGGCGTCAATTCATGTCCTCCAAGCCGTAGCCTTTGACTTCCTGCATCGCGCCGTCGATTTCGCCGAGCATACGAAGAGTGTTCATCTGGTCGGCGGCATCCTGTTCGCTGATCTTGCTCATGGCGAAGCCGACGTGGACGAGCACCCAGTCGCCGGGTACCGGCTTGTCGTCCTGCAAAAGGCCGAGATCAATCCTGCGGCGGACGCCGACTACTTCGACGAGAGCGGAATCTTGGTTGTCGGCGGAAATCTCGACGATCTTTCCTGGTATGGCTAGGCACATTCGGTATACCTCGTCTTTGGTCGTTCGTCTTTGGTCATTCGTCGTCGGCCGAGCTGCGGCCAGCAACATTCAGTTCTGTTTGCGCGCGGTTATGTCGAACGACAGCTTTAGTTCGTCCTTCAGCTTGATGGTTCCACCCGCGGCGGAAACGGGCTTAATCTCGTAATCGCTTTGGCGCACGGAGAACTCTCCTGCGGCGCGGAGTGTCTCGCCATTCAGCGAGACGCGCGCGGAGACGGGCTGCGTCCGTTTTACTCCGTGCAGCGTCAGCTCTCCATTCAATGCGACCCAATATTGGCCTTCGCCGGTTTTACTGGCGGTGAGGCGCGAACACTCGTAAACAATATCGGAGTAGGAATCGGACTCGAGAACTTCCTCGTGCATGTTGCGGTTGATTTCGGTGCGATCTTTTTCGCTGATGTCATCGGTATCGGTGAGCGAAGCCGCATGGATCAAGAGCCGCAACGAACTTTTTTCCAATGCGTCAGGATTCAAGGAGATCTCGCCTTCGAAGTCGGGAATCGAGATGTTCGGGTTATGACCAAAGACAGAAAGCAGGCCAGTGGCAAATGCCTGAACGGTGAACTTACCTCCCTTGGCGTCAATGATGTAGCGAATGGTGGCAGCCTCCGGTGTCTCTGCAACGTTTAAGGCGTGATGCACTAGAAAGACCTCCTGGCAATTAGACTGCTCCCGCACATAAAGTCCTACGCTGCAGTTGCCGCTTTGCGAGCCAGCACGTAGAAAGAGAATTTCAACTCATCCATAAGTTTCAGAGTGCCACCGGCGATCGATGCGATGCGAATGTCGTAGTCGGTTTGCAGCAAGGTAAACGAGCCGTGAGCGCGGATGCTGTCAACTCCGAGAGACGCTTGGGCGCCAACATCCTGTTCATTTGAAACGCCATGAAGAGTAAGCCTGCCACGCACATTGACGCGATAAAGATCGTCTTTCATTTTGTCGGTAATCACACGCGTGCTTTCGTAAGCAATTTCCGGAAACTTCGCCGATTCCAAGACCTCGTGGTTCATGATGCGGTGAAGCTCGCGGCGATCGGAGTCCGGCATTTCGTCCAAAACCTCCAGCGAAGCTGGCTTCACGCGAATGTGAATGGAAGCTGCGTCGAAGTCACCTGAAGCCACGTCGATTACGCCCGTCCAATCACGTATTGCGATTTTAGGGCTGTGAGCGATTGCCGCGATCAGTCCGTTCGCAAAAGCCTGCACCGTGAACTGGCTGGTTCGCGGATCGATTACGTAACGAGTGCTGCTAGAACTAGCCGCTGCGGAACTGGTGGCCATCGAAGTAGCCCTCCGTTAGCTTTCCGATACGATAGCACCTAACCGCAGAGCTTGCTAACTCCGAACGAAGCGACTTACGCGTTTCGGGACCCGCGTTTTACATCGAGCGCAATTTCAAATAGCGATCCAGATCGGGCAGTGCGCCCTGAGCGAGATCGCCGAGGCCGAACTGGCCGAGATAGCGCCTGGCGATTGGATTGGAAAGAATAAGACCCGCGCCGAAAACGATAAGCGCTACGCCACTGAGCATGAAGAGCGTGTCTTTGTCGCTGAAGCTTCCGTTCGAATTTTCGCTTGCCACGGCAGTCTCCTTTTATTTACTGAGTTGAATCGATATTGGATTCGGGTAGATCAGTCGAATGTTTCTGTCGATCATTTCTGTCGATTAAAGACTGCACCAGTTTAACCGCATCGTCGAGTGCGGCTTCCACTGGCGCGCTTAATCCCATCTTACCTTCTTCTCCACCGAGAGTTTCGGGCTCGCAGCCGACGAGCAGGATGTTTTTCAATTCGATATTCATGGCGCGGGCCGTGCGCAGAACGCTTACTGGGTTCATGGCGTGAGCTTCGATGGTGGGTTGCGAGGCTTGCCCGTCGGTTGCGGGTTCGTCGAGAGCTTTTAAATCGGGCTCGATGACGTAGAGGGTGCCGGGCGCCTGGCCGTGCGGGCAGGCGTCGACGAGGATTGTGGTTTCGTAGCCGTCTTGCAGCGCATAGGCGAGGTCGAAGCCGCGAATGCCGAAATCGACGACGCGTACGCTCTGGGGCAGTTGCAGACCGGCCATACGGCGAACTACTTCGACGCCGAAGGCGTCATCGCCGAGGAAAATATTGCCGATGCCGGCGACGAGGATGGTTGGCTTCTGCACGGCGGAAGCTTGCGGGTAATCTTCGGGCGAGAGTGGTTCGACTTCTTCCGCGTCAAAAAAGAAGCGATGGCCGGGTTGACGGAGCAGTCCCATATCTTTGCCGGGATCGTTGTCGAGAACTACGCAGACGTGCTGCTTGCCTTCGTAATCCTGCTCGATGCATTCGACGGTGGCGATCTGACCGGCGAGCGCGATGTCCATCACATCTCCGCCTTTGCGGGGACGCAGGCGCACGCGGCTTCCCGGCCGGACTTCGACTCCGGAGATATCCAGATGATCGAGCGGAGTTTTTTCTTCGAGGAGTTGCCATTCCCATTCGTTCATTGGGTTTCCTCCTGGTGTGATGGAGGCTCGACTGGCCGCAGGTTTCTGAGCACGCCGTGCAACTTCATTAACTGTTCGACCGGCATGGTTTCTGTGCGCTCGAGCATCTGGCGGGCGCGCTCGTCGGACTGGCTCATCTCGCGCTTTTCTTCGTCGGTCAGCGTCATGATGCGCAGGGAGAGAATCTCGTCAATTTCGGTGCCGTCGAACAAATCTCCGGCGCTCTCGGGAGCGATTTGCGGATAGTCGTAGAGAATGATTGGCGACGAGAGAACGGTGTCACATTGTCCTTCTTCGCCGACCAGCACCGGCCATGTGCCTTCGTTCTTGCAACTCGCGGCCAGTTCGCTTAATTGCTCCGGGGGCGCGAGCAGAGAGATGAACTTTCCATTCTGCACGCCGAGGACGGTGTGCGTAGAGGCGAGGGAACTCAATAGGGCATCTTCACGCGTGGCCTGATGTGCGGCGGCGAAAGGCGTGCGGTTGCGAATGCGCACGCTAACTTTGAACAAATCATCGCTCAGGCGCTCGCTTCTGACTTCGAGCATCGCCTGGAGCATGCGCCGCTCGCGGATGATTACTGCGGCGATTGGACCTTCCCTATCGCGCAGATATTCGAATTCTTTTCCTTCGGGAAAAGTGAAAGACTGCAAGAGCGGCGATCCGACGAGCGCTTCGGGGCTGCAGATCGGCAGAATCACTTCTCGCTCAACCGCTTCTTGCCAGGGTTGGTAGACGCGACCCACCACTTCGAGTCTCGGCACCAGATGGAATTCTGGCGCTTCTCCGGACGGCAACTCGCTCACGGGATTGTTGAATTCCCCAACCGAGCGTGCGACCAGCTGAAGAAAGCGCACGCGGATTTCCAGTTCGGTCGACGAGTTGGCTTCGACCAGGCATTCCGTTTGCATGGTCCAAGCCTCGGTGCCTTTTTGCGCTTCGCTGTAGGATTGCGGGACGAGCACGCCGAAGTTCCAACGCTGCTGATTTTTTACGGACGATGGGCGGTAGGGATAGAGCATGTATCCCTCGTAGAGCACCGCCTTCGCGATCTTGTCGACCGTCGCGAGATTCATTTGCGCGCCCTCATTGGATCACCGTCTCTTCCACGGGAATAAGACTCTCAATCGCTTCTTCCCAGGTGGGAATGCCTTGCCGGACCTTGTATTGATGCAGACGGTCGAAAGCGTCTTTGTGCAGGCAAAGCCAGGCGCTGTTGGGATAGTAAGATTCCATCATGTCGCGCCAGACTTTTACCGGGAGCTTGAATCGAGTTTCCTTGTCCCATGAAATGGGCGCGACTTGCAAGCTGCCTTGCGGACTTGCGTAGAACACCGTGCCGCTGAACTGGACGCAGAGAGGGACTTCGCCATCTGAGAGGCCGTCGAAATATTTTGTGGCAGCGACATTGAAATCGAAAGTGCACGGGACCGGGAGATCGACTACTGTTGTGCCCTGGAATGACGGCACGACTATGCTGGCGTGGGTCCAGAGCAGATTTTTCAGAGTCTGGCTCCAGCGGCTGGGATCGTCGAAAAGGTCGCGAAGTTTTGCTTGATCTCCTGGGGTGTATTTTCGGCGAGTGGTTTCAATCTGAATCTGACAGCGCAGAGCGACGGTATGAATGGTTTCGTTTGGATCGGAAGTGCTCAGGCGGAGCTTCAAGGCAAGCAGGGGCGAAGCGGCATTGGAAACGACCTCGGCGCGCTCAACCTGAAAGTTCAAATCAGGCATGAGACTCCTCTTGACTCTGAGGTGGGCTCTGCGCGGGACTCTGAGCTTTGATCTGAGCCGGGTTGACCTCTACCGCCCGCGCTTTCAGACTGCTGAAGAATTCGCCGAGTTCTTTCCACACTTCCGTGCCGCCGGAAAGACCCTTCCAGTGCATGCGAATGAGTCCCACTAGCTTGTAGCATTCGTCGATGGGAAGCAGGAAATAGTCGGCGGCGGAGTATCCCCGGGAATAGCCTAGACGGTTGACCAGCAGGCCCTCCGCATCGGACTCCATTTCATTCAGAATCGGATTGCGGGCGACGATGTCGTTCCAGGATTCGAGAGCCAGCAACGATTCGGTTGCGCCGGCCGGGCTGGGATAGAGAGCGACCACGCGGTTCTCAAGGCTGCTGCGGAAAAAGAACGCCATGTTAATGGGGACCATCAAAGCGTTCCACTCGGCATCGTTGAGATTGAAACCGGGAATGGAGCGGACGCGGCGCGGGACTCGCTTGAACTTGATTCCCTGGCCGCTGAACAGCAGGGCACAGGCGTCACAGGTGCAGAGAATCTTGCGCTGTGCTACTTCGATCAGGTGCGGGTGATCGGGGCGCAGGCCCAGGCTGCACAGTTCGCAACGCTCGAGCGGGCGCTGGCGGCGGGCGAACTGACGCAGCGTTCCGAAGCCGTCAGCGGATTCTGTAAAGTGTCCTGCGCTCATGATTGCAAAATCTCCAACCTCTTTGCATTGCCGGCGTACTTTTAATCCGTGCCTTGCGTTTGAACCATCGGCGCCGCGACGTTGCTCATCAACTTGTCTAACCCCACAAATCCAGATGCGGGTTTCTCTTCGAAGCCTTCGATTACCAGAGAAGTCAAATCCGGCGCCGCGTCGTACATTGTTCCTTCTAACGTCGCCTGTAAAGTTTTCGCGGTTGAGCCGCAGGTATGCGAGCCAGTTTCTACACGCAGGCGGATGGCGCCTTCGTTTATGCTGACGAGTTCAACTTCGCAACCCTGTTTGCGCAACTGCGGGCGCACTTTGTCGACTGCTTTGACTACGCGGGTTTCCAGATCTTCGGGATGGAGGCCGTAGAGAATGAGTACGCTGCTGACCAGGGGATCGCGACCAAGGCGGTCGATGATGGCCATTCCTTGCTCTCCTGCATCGGCGACGATGTCGAGAGCTTTCTCGATGGCCGCACCATGCAGATCCATCAGCGACTGCATCAAGGTTTTCGTTATCGCCCTGACGGCGGGATCAGTACTTGATTCAATCTCTTGAACCAGTTTGCCGATGCGCTGCATTTCTTCGCGAAAATCTCTACTGTCGGCCACGATGCTCCTTGTCAAAAGCTTTTCAATCTACAAAAAAACAGGAGTGAGAGTGCAGTTTCGAGATGCCAGTTTTCTCGGATCAAGCCAACTGGCGATTCTTGGCAGCGACCACCCTCACTCCTCTATAACCACGAACCGCGTTCAGGGTTGCAGGCCAAACATTGGAGAATGATGCGTCTTCAACACTTTGCCGTTGCCCAGGTACATGTGAACGCCGCACGGCAAACACGGATCGAAGCTGCGCACGGCTCGCATTATATCGATCCCTTTGAATTTATCGGGACCGTTTTCTTCGAAGATTGGAGTGTTCTGCACCGCGTCCTCGTAAGGTCCGGGAGTGCCATAAATATCGCGTGGATTGGCATTCCAGGGTGTTGGAGGATACGGATGATAGTTCGCGATCTTACCTTCTTTGATGACGACGTGATGCGAAAGTACGCCGCGCACTGCCTCGTGGAAGCCGCAACCAATGGCTTCTTCAGGCACTTTGAAATCCGTCCAGGTCTTGGTGTGACCGGCGTGCAGTTCGCCTAGCGCCTTTTCCATAAAGTGCAAAGCGGCGCAGGCAGCGTACACCTGGAAGTAAGTTCGGGCGCGGTCGCGTTCGATGGCGTTGCTCCATTTGGGAATCTTCCACTCGAATTCGACCTCGGGCAGCGACGTTGTCTTCGGCAGGTACATTTTTACGCTGTGACCAGTCGATTTGATGTAACCGATATCAACCAGCCCGGCAAGCGCGGTTGCCCAGAGGCGAGCGATCGGTCCACCACCGGTATCCATCGCTAAGTGATCGCCCGTGCGCTTGTCAAACCAGCGCGGCGACATAACCCAGGTGTACTTGCCGCCGAAGTCGCGCTTTTGCGGACGGGGAATCGTGGTCTGATTCCAGGGATGGTTCTTGTCGACTGGATTGCCAAGAGGATCGGTCTTGACGAAGGTTTGCGAACTCTTCCACTCGTCGTAATAAGAACTGCCGAGCAGAATGCGAATGTTCAGGTTGATATCCACAAGATCGGTGGTGACGAGCTTGCCATCGACCACGATGCCCGGAGTGACGAACATGCTGCGGCCCCAGTTCGTCATATTCTTGTAGGTATAGTCGCAATGATCGGGATCGTTGAACGATCCCCAACAAGCGAGCAGCACCCTGCGGCGACCGACCTCTTCATAACCGGGAAGCGCTTCGTAAAAGAAGTCGAAGAGGTCGTCGTGCAGGGGCAGAACCTTCTTCATGAATTCGACATACTTCATCAGGCGAACAAGGTAGTCGGTAAAGAGCTGAATGGTTGGAACGGTGCCGACTCCGCCGGGATAAAGAGTGGAAGGATGAACGTGGCGGCCTTCCATGAGGCAGAACATTTCGCGTGTCATGCGGCTCATGACCAGAGCTTCGCGATAGAAAGTTCCGGTAAACGGATTAAGCGCGGTCATGATGTCGGAGATGTTCTTGTATCCGTGCAGGTTGGAATGCGGAGCCGGAGTCGACTGCGCTTTCGCCCAGACTTTTGGATTGGTTTCTTTGACCATCTGCTCGCAGAAATCGACGCCGACCAGATTGTCCTGGAAGATGTTGTGATCGAACATGTACTCGGCGGCTTCGCCGAGGTTGACGATCCATTCGGCGATTGGAGGCGGTTTGATGCCGAACGCCATATTTTGCGCATAGGTGGCGCAGGTGGCGTGGTTGTCGCCGCAGATTCCGCAGATGCGGCTGGTGATGAAGTGAGCATCGCGCGGGTCTTTGCCCTTCATGAAGATGCTGTACCCGCGAAAGATGGACGAGGTGCTGTGACACTCGGCCACATGCTTGTTCTCGAAGTCGATCTTGGTAAAGATGCCCAGGCTGCCCACGATTCGGGTGATCGGGTCCCAGTTCATTTCCACCAGATTCCGTTTCTTGCTCGGAACGTCAGTAGTAGGTGCGGCAATAGTGCTCATTCGATCGCTCCTTTGGATTCTCGATCTTTCACTGGTTCCCTTAGTGCCTTTGACTTTATTAGTACGTTCTGGCGTGGTATCCGGTGGTCAGCTCGGCTCGTGCATGCCGCCACTTCGGTTCTTTATTAACGGTGGACTGGGTCATGGAGCGCAAGGCACGGATGCCGCGTCCGTAGGCGCCGATGGCTGCGCTGGAGACTTTCGCGCCGGGCGGTTCATCCATGAAGGGCATGAACTTGTCGGGGAATCCCGGCATAGTACATCCAATGCAGATGCCGCCTACGTTGGGGCAGCCGCCGATTCCGGCCATCCAGCCGCGCTTGGGCACGTTGCAGTTTACGACCGGGCCCCAGCATCCAAGTTTCACGATGCACTTGGGCGAGCCGTAGACTTCGGCGAAGTCGCCCTGCTCGTAGTAGCCGGCGCGATCGCAGCCTTCGTGAACCGTCTTGCCGAAGAGCCACGTGGGTCGTAGTTGATCGTCGAGCGGAATCATGGGCGCCAGTCCGGCTACTTGGTAGAGCAGGTAGAGAACGGTTTCCATGAAGTTGTCAGGCTGCACCGGGCAGCCGGGGACGTTGACGATGGGAAGGCCGGCTTTTGACTTCCAGTCCCAACCGAGATAATCGGCGAGGCCCATTGCGCCCGTGGGATTGCCTTGCATGGCGTGAATGCCGCCGTAGGTGGCGCAGGTGCCGCAGGCCACGATTGCCAAGGCCTTGGGGGCGAGGCGATCGATCCACTCGTTGGTGGTGATGGGCTGTCCGGTTTTTGGATCGGTACCGAGGCCGGCCCAGTAGCCTTCCTTCTTGATCTTTTCGTTGGGAATCGAACCTTCGACTACCAGCACAAAAGGTTCGAGCTGGCCTTTCTCGGCCATGTACCAGAATTTCATGAAGTCATCTCCGTTCTCATAAGCGAGGACGGGATTGTGCAGGTGCACCTTGGGGAGTCCGGGGATCGCTCCCAAGATAACGTCTTCGATGCTGGGTTGAGTAGCTGCAGTGACTGAAACCGAGTCTCCATCACAGCCCAGACCGGCGGTGATCCAGAGGATGTGCACCTCGGCGACAGGCGATGGTTTTTGCGTAACTCGACCGTAGGGAACTGTTTCTGCTGCCATAGTTCTCCTTTCCGACATCAACCGTTAAGAACGGAGGCCGACGATTATTGAGTTGGGAATCGCACTCGGAAGAAGACAGACCAAGAGCGGTTCCCTAATTTGTTGACTAAGGTTCCTGAGTTTGAACGCTAAGTGTGCGTCGGTAGAATCAACAATAGGGGGCATACCGTACAAGCGGGAGGGCCACATTTTCAGCTGGGTGGTATCACTATTTTTTGTATCGGGGATTCCCTGATTGGCGGAAAAGTACACAGAATAATCTGCTACGTTGTCTTTTCGTTCATGTTCCACTGGATGGCGTGCTGCATAAGTTCGCGGGCGCTGCGCAGCGACAGCTTTTCCTTGATGTGGGCCTGATATGACTCGACAGTTTTTATGCTGAGGTGGAGCTCTTCGGCGATCTGGCGGGTGCCGTGGCCTTCGCCGATGAGGCGGAAGACTTCGAGTTCGCGGTCGCTGAGATCGGCGATGGAGGAGTCTCTTAGAGTGCCGGCGCCGGTGATGTAATGTTTGAGCATCTTGTTGGCGATGCGATCGCTGACATAAATCTCACCGCTTAGAATGCGGCGGACGGCCACCAGAACTTTTTCGGTAGCCTCCTGTTTCATGATGTAGCCATTTGCGCCGGCGCGGAGCGCGCGTTCGGCGTAGATCAACTCATCGTGCATGGAGAGAATCAGCACCGGCAGGCTGGGATGCGTGGTGCGGATGGTTTTCAGCAGGTCGAGGCCGTCGGGGCCATTGAGGGAAATATCGACGATGAGCACATCGGGATGCGCTGAGGTGAGCACATGCAGCGCGCCCATAGACTCTTCGGCTTCGCCGCAAACCACCATGTCGGATTCGCGGTTGATCAGCAGCGCCAGCCCCTGGCGCACGATGGGATGGTCGTCGACTACAAGAATTCTTTTCTTGGCGGGCTGATGCTGCGGTTTGGGAGCCAGGCTCATGCGTTAACTTTTTCCTGCTTCACTTGATTTCTTCGTTCCCATCCAAAGGCAGGACTGGGAACAAACACGTGACCATGGTGCCGCCGGTTGAGATTCGTTGCACTTCGAGAGAACCTCCGACCATTCTGGCACGGTAGTTCATCAGATGCAGGCCCATTCCCTTGGTGCCCGGAGCGATAGCGCCGATTCCGTATCCGTCATCCTGAATGGTAAGCGTACCCTGATGCTGGAGTACAGCGAGGCGAATCAGGATCTGGCGGGCGTGACCGTGCTTGATTGCATTGTTCACCGCTTCGCGGGCAATGTAGTAAAGATGTGTGGCCACCGTGTCATCGTGAATGAGCACGGGAGCAAAACATTGGAATCGGCAGCTGACCGCGAATAAATCTTCCACCTCGCCTGCCCATTGCTGCAGTGCTGACATGAGTCCTTCCGCGTCAGATACAACGGGGAGCAATCCGCGCGCGAGTTCGCGTGTTTTGTGGATCGCCTCGTTCACCAGGGTGACGATCTTGGCGGCGTCGGCGGCTTCCGGCAGATTTTTTTCGGCGAGCTTGTGTTCCTGCACTTTGCTCATGAAGGCGATGCCGGTGAGATGCTGGCCCAGTCCATCGTGCAAATCTTGACCAATGCGGCGCTGTTCGCGGGCGCTAATCTCAAGAATGGTTTTTTCCAGGTGCTTGCGTTCGGTAATGTCGCGAATCGCACTCGAAACCAGCACGCCCTCTTCGGTTTCGAGTGGACTGAGACTGATTTCGACAGGGAACTCGCGGCCATCTTTATGCAGGCCATAGAGCTCGTTGCCGGTGCCCATGGGACGCACGCGCGGTTCGCCGAAAAAATGTTTGCGGTGTTCGGGATGTTTTTGCCGCAATCGTGCGGGGACTAGAAGTTCAAGTTCTTTTCCCAGCAACTCTTCGCGGCGGTAGCCAAACAACTTCTCTACCTGCGCGTTGACCAGAACAATTTTGCCTTCGCGATTGACGACTACAACCGCATCGGGCGCGGCTTCCAGCAGGCCGCGGAACTTGGCTTCAGCACGCTTGCTGACGTTGCGCTCTTCCTGCAAGGCTTCTTCGGTGCGCTTCAGATCGGTGATATCGAAACCCACTCCGTGAATGAACCAAGGCTCGCCGCTTTCCTTGCGAATCATTTTTGCTTCGCAATGAAACCAGATGACGCGGCCATCGCGTGAAACCACGCGATACGAGGAACGCAGCGGATTGCCGGTGAGAAACATCTCAGCCGCTTCTGCGCTCCAGCGCTGCTTGTCGTCGGGATGAATGTGCCGGTACCAGCGGACGGGATCCTCCAGCCACTCTTCCTGAGAAAAACCCAGCGCGGCTTCGATCTGAGGGCTGACGTAGGCTTCGCCGATTCCGCGATCGAGATATGCCATGAACACCACTGCGGGAATCTGCTCTACCAGCGCGCGATAGCGCGCCTCGATATTGGGCAGCTGCGCGTCGCTGTCACCATCTTTGGACCAGCCCTGATCCAGCTTTTCTGGCGGATAGACGACGCGTTTCGCCTTGGCGGGAGTGTGGCTCTGGCTAAAGACTCCGGCCAAGCCCTGAAGAATTTCCTCGGCCTGCGAGGGAGTGAGATCGGGCTCGTCAGCCGAAGGCGCATGAGCGTCAGCGGCACCGTTCGTTTGTTTTGGCCGCGAAAACGAAACCATCAGTCACTCCCAGAACAAGTACCTAGTACCTAGTACCCAGAAACGCGGCGTTGACTCGGTACTAGGTACTTGGTACTCGCACACTATACTGCCGTCCGCTTGCGCCAGCTCGGTTCCTTATTTAACGAGGATTGCGTGAAGCGGCGCAAGGCGTGAATCGCGCGTCCGTAAGTTTGAACCGCGGCCGAAGACAAAAGCGAACCGGGCGGCTGATTCATGAAAGGCATGAATTTGTCGGGAAAGCCAGGCATGGTGCATCCAATGCAGATGCCGCCAACGTTGGGGCAGCCGCCAATGCCGCCCATCCATCCGCGTTTTCCAACGTTACATTGAACTACCGGACCCCAGCATCCTAACTTCACGATGCAGAGCGGCGATCCGTATTCTTCAGCGAACTGCGCCTGCTCGTAGAAGCCGCCGCGGTCGCAGCCTTCGTGCACGGTGTTGCCGAAAAGCCAGGTGGGGCGCAACGCTTCATCGAGCGGAATCATGGGCGCGCGGCCTGCGGCCATGTAAAGCAAATACAGAAGCGTCTCCATGAAATTATCGGGCTGCACCGGACAGCCGGGCACGCACACGATGGGAATCGCCGCTTTCGATTTCCACTTCCAGCCCAGGTAATCGGGCAGCCCCATGCATCCCGTGGGATTGCCTTCCATGGCGTGAATGCCGCCGTAAGTGGCGCAGGTTCCCGCCGCAACCACCGCCCACGCGTGAGGCGCGAGACGATCGATCCATTCACAGGTAGTGATCGGTTGGCCGGTCTTTGGGTCAGTGCCGAGCGAGGCCCAGTAGCCTTCCTCCTTATTGTGTTCGTTCGGGATGGAGCCTTCGACGACAAGAATAAAATTGTCGATCTTGCCTTCGGCGGCTTGATGGAAAGGTTTTAGAAAATCATCGCCGTTCGCCAAGGCGAGAAAGGGATTGTGCAGGTTTACTTTTGGAGTCCACGGCAGTGCGCCGAGGACGACTTCTTCGATGCTGGGCTGAGTGGCCGCGGTCATAGCGATGGTGTCGCCGTCGCAGCCTAACCCGGCGGTAATCCAGAGCACGTCGATTTCTTTGATTGCTTCTTGCTTGATCGCGCCGCGCTCGTCGGGCATTGTCACGGCGGCTATTCTATCAAGTAATCTGGCCTAGCCTCATTTTGCTCGGTCCGGCTGAGAGCTTGTTCGAATACAAAGCCATGCCGACGACGGCATCCATGCCGAGCGCTTCGAGATTGTCGATCTCCTGTTGCGTCGTGATGCCGCCGGCGACTATCAGGCGACGGGATGTGGCTTTGCGGATTGCCAGCACGGTTTCCATCGGGATTCCGCCCATCAAACCTTCTGTGTCGATATTGGTATAGAGGAAAGTTTCGCAGAATGGTTCGAGAGCGCGAATCATGTCGAAGGCGGTAATCGTGGTTTCTTTGCGCCAGCCGTCGATTGCAACGCGTCCGCCGCGAGAGTCGAGCGCAAACACCAGCGCCGCTGTGCCGAGTGCATTCGCCAGCGTGGCGGCGAATTCTGTGTTGATCTGAGCGTTCTTTATTAGCGACGACCCGAGGATGACTCGGTGCGCACCGGCTTGCAAAACTTCGCGCGCAATTTCGACGTTGTGAATTCCACCGCCTACCTGGCAAGTGAGGCGCTTTGAGATTTGAGCCAGGAGTTCCCGGTTGTTGCCCACTCGCTTCGCTGCATCGAGATCAATGACCTGCACCAAGGGATATTTTGAGAAGCGCTCTATCCAATAATCGAAGTTGTCGAACTCCAGCGCTTTTTTCTCGCCTTGCACTAATTGCACAATCTTGCCGCCCATCAGGTCGATCGACGGAATCAGCATGGCCACCTCACCGGGATGCCGGCGTCGCTCAGTTCGCTTTTGAGTTCGCCGATGTTTTCGAGGCCGAAGTGGAAGATGGAAGCGGCCAGCGCTGCGTCGGCACGGCCTTCGCGAAATACCTCGATGAAGTCGCGCGCCGATCCTGCGCCGCCGGAGGCGATTACAGGAATCGAAACTGCTTCGGCCACAGCGCGCACCAGTTCGCAATCAAAGCCAGATTGAGTTCCGTCGCGATCCATCGAGGTCAGCAGGATCTCGCCCGCGCCGCACGCAGTCGCTTCCCGCGCCCAATCGACGGCGTCGCGGCCAGTGGGCACGCGCCCACCTGAGATATAAACTTCAAATCGGTCGCCGGTGCTTCTGGCATCGATGGCCACTACCACTGCCTGCGAACCGAATCTTCCGGCGATTGCGCCGATCAACGCGGGTTCGCGCACGGCAGCCGAATTGATGGCGATCTTGTCGGCGCCCGCATCGAAGACCGCGGCTGCGTCGTCGAGCTGGCGGATTCCTCCGCCCACCGTGAACGGAACGAACAGGGAATGCGCTGTGCTGCGAACGGCTTCCAGCAGGGTGTTCCGGTTGCCGCTGGTCGCGGTTATGTCGAGCAGAACGATTTCATCGGCGCCACTGCGGGCGTGCGCCGCGGCGCATTCCGCGGGATCCCCGGCGTCGCGCAGATTCTTGAAGCGCACGCCTTTCACGACGCGGCCACCATCCATGTCGAGGCAGGCGATGATGCGCTTGGTCAACATTAGAGTTCGCAAAAATTCTTCAAGATCGACAGCCCTACGTCTCCTGATTTCTCCGGATGAAATTGCACTCCGAAAATGTTGCCGCGTTCTACGGCGCCGGAGAACTGGAGTCCATATTCAGTGGCCGCCGTGGTCTCGGTAACGAGCGGTGCGTGGAAAGAATGTGTGTAGTAAACGAATGAGTTCTGTGCGACGCCTCGCAGTAGACGTGAGCCTTCTTTTGCTGCGACGGAATTCCAGCCGACGTGCGGCGATTTTACTGACGACGGAAACTGCCGGCACTTGCCAGGAAAGATTCCAGCTCCTGAGATGTCGTTACATTCTTCGCTGCCTTCGAAAAGCCATTGCATTCCCAGGCAAATTCCCAGGAGCGGCTTGCCCGTGGATGCGGCGTGCAGCAAGGCTTTTGCCATGCCAGACCGATCCAGGGTGCGCAGGGAAGAGAAATGTCCGACTCCGGGGAATACGATTTTGTCCGCTGTTGCCAGGGTTTGAGGCTGGTCAGTCACGAGGATTTCTGCGCCGAGATGGTCGAACGCCTTCTTCACGGAATTCAGATTGCCCGCTCCGTAATCCACGATGGCAATCATAAAAGCCCTTTCGTGCTGGGAAGCATGCGGGCCAGGCGTCGATCGCGCGAGCACGCCACGCGCAGCGCCCGTGCGAAGGCTTTGAAGAGAGCTTCGATCTTGTGATGGCTGGAGCGTCCGTAAAGCACGCGCGCGTGAATATTGGCGCGGGCGCCGCGCGCGAAGCCCTCGAAGAAATCGGACACCAACTCGACTTGAAGATCTCCCACGAACGCTGTGCGGACTTTCGTATCGACGACCGCAGCCGCGCGCCCTCCGAAATCCACGGCAGCCAGACCGAGAGTTTCATCCATGGGCATGACAAAGTAGCCGGCGCGAAGAATGCCGCGGCGATTTCCTAACGCGAGGTCGAAGACTTCGCCCAGAGCGATGCCGACGTCTTCGACAGTGTGATGCTGATCGACGTCGAGGTCTCCGACAGCGGAAAGTTTCAGATCAAATGCGCCGTGTCGCGCAAAGAGTTCGAGCATGTGATCGAGAAAACGGATTCCCGTCGAGACCTGATACTTCCCACGGCCCTCGATCGTGAGCGCGATCTGAATCTCGGTTTCCGCGGTCTTGCGATGCAGCTTCGCTTTTCTCATGCCGTCACCTCAAGGTGAGGCTTCATTTCGCGGACGACCTCGCGCAGCGCGGCTATCAGAGTCTGCGTGTGTTTCTCTGATCCCACGGTAAGGCGCACGCAGCCTTCGCATCCGGGATCGGTGTGCCGGTCGCGCACGAGAATTCCTCGCGCGCGCAACGCTTGAATGAATTCCGCGTAAGCGGGACCGATACGCACCAGCACGAAGTTGGCGCGACTCGGCCAGTAGTGCAGGCCGAGAGCGCCGAGTTCGCGTTCCAACGCCGCGCGGCTGCGTTGGACTTCGACAACGTACTGCGCGACAAATTCCTGATCTCCAATCGCTTCTGGCAACGCCGCCAGCGCCGCAGCATTTACGTTGTAGGGCGAAGCGACGCGGCGCACCATCGCAATCTGCTCGGCAGCCCCGGCAAGAATACCGATGCGAAGGCCAGCCAATCCGTAGGCCTTTGAGAAAGTTCGTGCGACAAGAACGTTTTCCGGCAACGGCATATGGCTGAGGATCGTCTCTCCGTGAAACTCGAAATAGGCTTCGTCCACCAGAAGCGCTGCGTGGGGCGCGGCTTCTGCAATCTTCAGCAAAACCTCACAAGCAACTGCCGCTCCCGTCGGATTATTCGGATTCGCCACAGCGATGAGACGCGTCTTAGGACTGATCCGCGAGAGCACGTCGTCTAAAGGGAATGCAAAGCTCGCGCCGGCGAGAACCTGTACTACGCGCCCGCCCTGGGCCTGAGCGAAAAGGGAATACATCGCAAAAGTGGGTACGACGATGAGTGCCTCGTCCCCGGGATTGAGATAGGTCGAGCACAGCAGATGAATGGCTTCATCGACTCCGTTCGTGAGAAGAACCTGCGCCGCATCGAGTCCGAGAAAGTTAGCCACTTCGCGTTCGACGGGCTCGCGCTCGGGATAGCGCGCGAGCGTTTCGGCGTCGAGCGAATGCAGCCTGGCTAACACGCGCGGCGAACAACCGATCGTGCTTTCGTTGAAATCAAGGCGCAGTCCCTGACGGCCAGCCAGGGGCGGGCGATAAGCGTGCAAGCTCTTCACTGCGGCGCGGGCTTCGAGCTTCATGAGCACCTCGCGCGCAGGGATTCAGCGTGGCCGCGCAGACCCTCGGCTTCAGCGAGCGCGATGGCCGGTGGCGCGATTTGCCGCATGCCTTCGCGGGAAACTTCCTGACACGCGATGATGCGGACGTAATCCAGCACACTCAGGCCGCCGCGCACGCGTGCCATCGCTCCCGTAGGCAACACATGATTCGGGCCTGAGATGTAATCTCCAGCCGCTTGGGGCGTAAACTCGTTGAAAAAGACCGAGCTGGCGTTCTGAACTTTCGGTGCCAGAGATTCCGGCAACGTGAGGTGCTCGGGCGCGATGCGGTTCGCGGTCTCGATCGCTTCGTCGAGCGAATCGACCACGAGGACCGCGCCACGGCGAGAGAGCGATTCAGCCGCAATTAAATTGTCCGGTGTGCGCCGCTGCACTTCGCTCTGTACGGCTTTCGCTAATTTAGACGAGTTCGTAATAAAGACGCAGAGCGCGTCGGGATCGTGTTCGCCCTGCGCGACCATGTCGCACGCGATGAAAACCGGATCACCTTTTTCGCTGATGATCACGGCTTCGGTAGGACCAGCCAAGAACTCAATGGCACAATCAAATGCAACCAACTTCTTGGCTGCCGTGACGTAGCGGTTGCCGGGTCCGACGATCTTAGTCACTCGCGGAATGCTCTTCGTGCCATAAGCTAAGGCAGCAATCGCCTGCGCTCCACCAATGCGGTAGAATTCGCGCACACCGAGAAACGCGGCTGCAGCGAAAGTTGCCTGCGCCGGGCGCGGCGACACCACGCGAATCTGCGGCACGCCGGCAACCTGCGCCGGAATCACCGTCATCAGCATCGTCGAGGGCAACGGATAGCGTCCACCTGGAACATAGCAGCCCACAGACTCCAACGGGCGAACAAGTTGGCCCACGGAAACTCCGCGATGAATTTCGCGCTGCCACTCTTCCGGTTTTTGCCACTCGCAGTAGCGGCGAATATTTTCCGCGGCCTGCTTGATCGCGTCTTGTAATTCCGGGGAAATGTTCTTCCAGGCTTCATGCAGTTCGTCTTCAGGCACGCGCAGAGATTCGCCTTTGCCTAGGCCGTCCCACTTGGCCGCGTACCGGCGTAAAGCTCGATCTCCGTTACGCTGCACATCGCGCACGATGCGCCGCACCGCGGGCTCAACCTCAGCAAGGTCAGTTGCGCCGCGCTGCTCAAGCGCTTGCACATACCTGTCGCGCTTGGGCCCGTCAAGAATGCGCAGGCGCATCACATCACCACCTTGTTCAGCGGATATTCGACGATCCCCTGTGCGTTCGCTTCTTTCAGTTTTGGAATCAGCGTCCACGCAGTCTGCTCTTCGATGATTGTGTTCACCGCGACCCATTCGCCATCGGCCAACGGTGCGACCGTCGGATTTTTCAACGCGGGCAGCAGCGCAAGAACCGCGGCCAACTCCGGCTTGCGGACATTGAGCATCAGCCCCACGCGGCCGTGCGCGGCCATGGCTCCCGAAAGCATCACTGCCAGATTCTCGATCTTGTGCCGCCGCGCGGGATCAGCCCAGGCCGCCTTGTTCGCGATGAGTTGCGTGTTCGACTCCAGCACTGTTTCAATGATTCGCAGATGATTCGCACGAAGAGAGCTACCGGTCTCCGTGACTTCTACAATGGCATCGGCGAGCAGCGGCGGCTTCACTTCCGTCGCGCCCCAGGAAAATTCAACTCGCACCGGCACGTTCCGGCTGGCAAAATAGTTCTTCGTAAAGCTCACCAGTTCCGTGGCCACTATTCGGCCCGCAAGATCTTCTGGTTTCTGGAAGCTGGAATCCTCCGGCACCGCGAGCACCCACTTTACTTTGCCCATGCTCTGTTTCGAATAGATCAGGTCGGTGACCGGGACGACTTCAAGACCGCTTTCGAGTACCCAGTCGAGGCCGGTGAGACCTGCATCGAGCGCTCCGTGTTCGACGTAACGTGCCATTTCCTGCGCGCGAATCAGCATGCATTCGATTTCAGGATCGTCGGTCGCCGCAAAGTAGGAGCGCGCATTCGTGTAAACGCGAAGTCCGGCGCGCGTAAACAGGCTGAGCGTGGCTTCCTGCAAACTTCCCTTGGGAATGCCCAGACGAAGTTTCATCGCAGCGCCTCTTTTTCTAATTTCAAAGATTGTTCGGACGCTTGCGGCGCCGCGCCCACCGTCAGTTCCTCGGTGAAGCACGATCTTGATCCCGTGTGGCAGACCTTGCCTTCGCCCAATACGCGAACGCGCATCAGCACTGTATCGTGGTCGCAGTCCGTCCACGCGGCGACAACTTCCAGGCGATTGCCGGAGGTTTCCCCTTTCGTCCAAAGCTTTTGCCGGGTACGACTGTAGAACGTGACGAAGCCCGTGAGCAAAGTCGCCTGCAGTGCTTCGCGGTTCATGAAGCCGAGCATGAGCAACTCCGAAGTGGCCGCATCCTGAATCACGGCGGGTATAAGGCCTTGCATTTTGTCGAAGTCGATTTCCATGGAAGCCTCCTTATTCGTTTCCCCCTCACCCGGCCTTTGGACCTGGCAACAGAAACAAAAATCCCGCTGCTGCGAACTTCGCGTCAGCGGGCTTGGATCTCGGATTATTTCTGTTTGTTTATCCGCAGTCCGCCGACACGCTCATCGTGTGGTGATGATGGTGGTGGTTACGATGGCTGCGGGAAATCATAACGAAGTTATCGTAGTACGGCGAGGTTCTCTGCGTCAATCGCGTTCCGCACGCGGCGGCGGGCGAAGCTATTCCAGGCTCAACTCCATCTTGCTCTGTTTACCGAAGTGGATGTGCAGCATCATCTCTTTTCCGCTGACAAACTCCCCGGTTAACGTTCCGGATTGGTCGGTGGGAACCGCGTTGGAATTTGCCACGCTGGTGGCTGCCGCGCTCGCGTCTGCCGCACCCGCGGTTACCTGTACCCGCAGCACATGTTTTCCGGGCGAGAGTTGCACGGCGTGAAATTCATGTCCCTGAACCTGATGAAACACGCCCAGGCGTTTCTTGTCGGTGCCCTCCAACGTATGCATATACGTGAGAGCGTCGTCCACCCAAATTGATAGATGCGCCTCGGCAAATTTGTGTTCGACCTCGATTTCCAGCATTGCCGGAGGGACTACCGGCGCAGGTTCTGAACTGACCGGCAAGACCGGCGAAGTGGCTGCCGACGCAGTGAGATGTGCCGTCTTTGCATGCGGCGGAGTGATTCGAGCTTCTAGCTTGCGTGGTTTTTTTACGACGGGTGTCTCGATCATCGGCGGTGTCGGTGTCGGCGTTGCTGCAACCGGGCCAGCCTCTTGCTTGACCGGCAATGGCTGCGGAGCCACGGCACTTGCCAACTTCGCCTGCGGTGCTGCGTGCGGCCGAAGAAAGTTAGCCATTCGCATTCCGAAAACAAAAACTCCTATCAGAAGGAACGCGCCAACTAAAGCCTTGCTACGCGTGCTCGTCAGCAAGTTTTCCGCGGCACGCCGCCCCCCGGGAACGGCCGCAGGCACCGGAACATGGCGGGCGCCAGAGGGAGATTTAGGTCCGAGCCTGAGCGGAGCGAGAGCTGAGGTGCTTGTGTCCGACTCCGTTTTCGTGCCTGCCTCTGATCCCAAGAACTCCTTTTTGCTTGGCAGATCTTGTCCATCTCGCAGCGCCACGAGATCCCGCGCCATCTCGCGACCGGTCTGGTAGCGCTGGGCTGGATCTTTCGCCATGGCTCGCGCAATGATGTAATCGAGCCCCGGAGGCAGATCAGTGTTGAGCACAGTCGCCGGGATCGGGTCTCGGTTGACTACCTTGTAGCTGACGGTGAGAGCGCTGTTGCCTTGAAACGGCCGGTAGCCGGTCAGCACCGTGTACAGGATCACTCCCAGAGAAAACAAGTCTGAGCGCCCATCGACCGCGTCGCCATTGAGTTGTTCGGGTGACATGTACGCGGGTGTTCCCAGAACGCGCCCTGCGAGAGTGTGGTTGGCGAGATTTAGTTTGGCGACTCCGAAGTCGGCGATTTTTGCGTGGCCGTCTTCCGTCATCAGAATGTTCGCCGGTTTCAGATCGCGGTGGACCACTCCCTGGCTGTGGGCGCAATCCAGCGCATCCGCGAGTTCGAGGGTGAGTTGTAGCGCGGCCTCCGGAAGCAATGTGTGGTCGTTCCGCGCCAGCAGCTTATCGAGAGATTGCCCGCCAACGAACTCCATTACGATGTAAGGAGCGTGCGTCTCCGGTTCCTCACCGATATCGAAGATGGTGACGATTCCAGGATGCGACACGCGTCCCGCAGCTTCGGCTTCGCGGAAAAAACGCGCGCGATATTCCTGCGCGTCTTCGGGCGATTGATCGCCCATGGAAATGGTCTTCAGCGCGACGACGCGGTTGATCTTAGGGTCGCGCGCCTGGTAGACGACACCCATCGCTCCCCGTCCCAACACAGACAGGATCTCGTACCGACCGAAACGTTCGCCCTTGGTTTCGTCCATAGCTGCCGTCTGCGGTTTCAGACTTCGGTCGCAACCTCGCCGGCTACCGCTGCCCTCGTCTGGTCTTCCGACGTTGTAGTGGCGAGCACTCCGATCACGTTCTCGTTCAGTACGTCCACGATTTTCTTAGCTTGTGCGAGAGTGATTCCGTTCAGCAGTTCGAAGCCGACCTTGACGCCTCGAAGCGATGCAATGGTGTCATGATTAAGGCGAATTTCAACCCCGATCGGTCCACCCTTCGAAGCAACAGCAAAACTGACCCCAGCTTTTTCAATTTTGATGGAAGACATGCATTACCCCGAAATCAAGACATAAAGCTGCGCCGGCCCAGCTCGAGCGGAGGGGGACGGCGTCTATCAGGTTGTATTTTGTACCGGGAGGCCAAAACATCCAAGGTTACTAACGTTTTCCGTGCGGAAATCGAGCCCGGCGGGGCGCACGGTGGTACCATAGCGGGCTGCTTTATAGTTGATTTTTACAGTTCAGATATTGGGAGAGCAGATGACAAGAGCCGCCCGCTCCGTAGCATCGCCCAGGGTTGTTTCCATCGAAGACTTCCGGCCGATCGCGCGCCGAAGGATTCCGCAATCAGTGTTCGATTATCTCGATGGCGGCGCTGAGGGCGAGGTCACGCTCCGCGAGAATTGCCGGATATTTAACGACGTCACCTTTCGGCCGCGTCATGCAGTCGCGCTCGCGGATTGCAGCCTGTGCACGACGGTCCTTGGTTTCAAGCTTTCGCTTCCGTTTCTGCTGGCGCCGGTCGGCTACAGCCGCCTCATGCATCCCGGGGGCGAAGTGGTTGCCGCGCGCGCCGCCGGCCGCGCCGGCACTGGTTATATTCTCTCGACGATTTCCGGGCACAAGCTCGAGGACGTTAAGGCTGGTTCGTCTGGACCGGTTTTCTATCAGCTCTATCTGATGGGCGGACGCGGGGCTGCCGAGGGTGCCATCGAAAGAGCGCGCGTTGCCGGGTTCTCCGCGCTGTTCGTGACCATCGATACTCCGGTGTCTGGAATCCGCGAGCGCGATTTCCGCAATGGCATGAAGGAACTGGTTAGCGGCGGAGCGCTGGAAAAAATTCCGTATCTCCCGCAAATTCTCTCGCGTCCCGGCTGGCTCTTCAGTTTTCTGCGGGATGGCGGCGTGCCCCCGCTTCCGAACGTGGTTGTGCCGGGCAAGGGGCCGATGCCGCTCATCGACGTCGCTACGGCTTTGGCGGAATCCGCTGTGACTTGGGCCGACCTGCGCTGGATCAGGGAAATCTGGAAGGGTCCCATCGTCATCAAAGGCGTGCTGACGGCGGACGATGCGCTGCGCTCGATCGACGAAGGCGCGGCGGCGATTTCAGTTTCGAATCATGGTGGCCGTCAGCTCGACGGAGTTCCGGCGTCGCTGCGCGTCTTGCCCGAAGTGGTAGAAGCCGTGAAAGGCCGCATCGAAATCTTGATGGATGGCGGCATTCGCCGCGGCACCGACATAGCCAAGGCCATCGCGATGGGAGCCCGTGCCGTACTCTGCGGCCGCGCCTACGCCTACGGCCTGGCCGCCGCGGGTGAAGCTGGCGTTGATCGCGCAATCGACATTCTGCGTGTCGACCTCGATCGCACGCTGCGGCTGCTTGGGTGCCCGTCAGTGGAAGCTTTGGATCGTTCTTATGTGAATGTGCCTAAGAGTTGGGAAGGGAATTAGGCTGTCTTCGGGAGTTGCCCAGATGCTCATGTGGGGACAGCCGCCCTCGGCTGCCCGTCGAGCGAAGCTCGACTGGGTTTCCCAGGCAGCCCAAACTTTTCCCTTGACTGAAAGCCTACAATCGCTCAATATGGCGTCAGGCGACATGTCGCCAGAGGCCATATGGACGTTCTACCCTTAACCGAACCCGTGCTGCTAATCCTGCTAAGCATCGCCGAACAGCCTCGGCACGGCTATTCCATCCTGAAAGATGTCGAGGAGATGAGCGAAGGCCGCGTCACGCTCAGCACCGGCACGCTCTACGGGGCGTTGCGCCGTCTGCTCGAAGATGGCTGGATTGAGCGCTTCAGAGAAGAAGAAAGCTCGCGCGGACGCCAGGCGTATCGCCTCACTCCTGCCGGACGCCGAAATCTGCAACTCGAGGCGACCCGGTTGAAACATCTCGCCAAGGTCGCAAGTCTGCGCGTAGCGCGGAAGGGACTTTAATCGATGCTCGCCCTATATCGATGTCTGCTGCGCCTGTATCCTGCCGCGCACCGTCAGGAGTATGGCGAAGAAATGGCCGACGTCTTCTGCGAATTGCAGACGGAAGTTCGTTCCGAAACAGGCGGCCAACGATTCTGGCCGAGAGCAACATTCTTTCTCCGCGAATTCGCCGGGCTGCTCTCCGGCGCGCTCTACGAGCATTCGCGCGCGATCACAGGTTCCGATCTCTCATTTCCATCCAGGAGGTTCACCATGCGTTCCGAATTCCGTTTTCCAAACGCCACGCCCATCTTGATGGCCGTCATTCTCGCGGGAGTGATCCTTGCGATCGAGAAAGCCACCGCGATCGAGCAGTCGTTCCCGCTCGCGTATCCTCAGCAACTTCCTCCCATCCAGCCAGAGCACTTCACATTTTTTCCCGCGATGGCGGTGATCTTTCTCTCAGCCTATGCGGCGGCGGTGATTGGATGGGCCTTGCTCTTCGCGATGCGCCGCTCCGGCATGCACCGCCTATCGGAAATGCCGCCGGTTCAGACACAAAAATGAAAACTGCAGCCTGACTTTTCTTCAAGGAGGTTTTACCATGCGAGGTCGAATGCCTGTTGCGTTATTCGCGATGGTTTTTGGCGCTCTGGAATTTGCCGGAGGAGCGCAGGAAATGATCTATCTGGGATTCTTGCAGAGCGAACGCTATCCACTCATCGCTGGAGTGCTGGGCGTTCTCGCCGGAGGCCTGCTGTTCGCGGCTGGAATCGCGCTGCTGGTAAGGTCCCAGCTCACTTCCGTTCTCGCGCAAGCCACGGCGTGGATATCGGTTCCAGTATTCATCCTGACCGGCGTTGTCACGCACAGAGCGGGTTGGCCCATCACAGCAGTCGGCATCGGCTACCCGCTGTTCCTCGCACTCTTTTGCATGAAGAGCGAGAAAAGCGGCGAGGCGACGGCCCGGTCCTGACCCCTCCGATTATTTGTCTTCTTTCTTCTCGGGTTCCTTGGGCAGCGCTTTTTCAATCGGCTTGCGGGGCAGCATCTGGTCGCGCATGGCCGCGTCGTAAACAAAGCCCGCGACGATTACGCTGATCTGCTTGAGATCTTCCGGCTGTAAGCGGTCATACACATCCATATTCGAATGGTGAGTGCGAGACTCATACTCAAGCGGATCCTGTATGAACTGAAATCCTGGGATGCCCACGGCGTCGAACGACTGATGGTCAGTGCCGCCAGTGTTGCGCATCGTGATCGTATTCATGCCCAGGTCTTTGAATGGCTTCATCCAGGCTTCGAAAATGGGCCACACGGCCGCATTCTCTTGCAGATAAATGCCGCGAATCTTTCCCGAGCCGTTATCGACGTTGAAGTACGCAGAGACTTTTGCTTGTTCGGGCAGCACTGTAACTTCTCCCGCTTCACGGCGCAACAGGGTTGGCATATCTTTCATTCCAGGTTCGTCTATGCGCGGACGCGAGCCGAAATGTTTCTCCACGTAGCCCTGCGAGCCGAGCAATCCTTCTTCTTCGCCGCTCCACAAGCCGATGCGGATAGTGCGTCGTGGCTTGATGTCGAGCGTTTTCAGGATGCGCATGGCTTCCATCATCACGATGGTGCCGGCGCCGTTGTCAGTCGCCCCTGTGCCCGCGTGCCAGGAATCGAGATGCGCGCCCAGCATCACCACTTCATCTTTCTTGTCTTTATCGGTGCCCGGAATTTCCGCGATGGTGTCGTACTGCATGGGATCGTCGTCGTAGAAAGTGTTCGCAACATTCAGTTCGAGGGACACGTCTTTCTTCTGCTGCAACAGGCGCGCGATGCGGCTCCAATGCTCGATCGCCATGGTGAGTTGCGGAATGGTCGTGGTCTCGCCCGCCTTATAAGATCCTCCGGACTGCACAAACACGGTGCCGCCGCCCGATGTCTGGCGGCTGTGGTCGATCACGGCCAGAACCTTTTCGTCGGCGAAGAACTGGTTCAAGTCTTTAACAAACTGCTGGCGCTTCACGAAATCCCCCATGCGAAACGCAGGACGCTCGCCAGGAATCTGATATTCCGCGGTCTTCGCGAGATCGTCATCGCTCATGCGCTTGAACGGAGCTTCGGTGATCGGCTTCACATCGGCGTCAGGCCCCGATATCACGATCATGCCAGCGAGTTTGCCTTTGTATTTCTCGAAATCTTTTTTGTCCTCAATGGTCACGCGAATACATTTGCCCTCCACCACGCCATTCGTGCCGGGAGTCCACGCTTTCGCGTAGACGATCAGCGGCACGACATCGGGCGAGGTCATGCGCACGTTGATGTATTGATTCGCCCATCCGCGGCCGAACGGCCCCCATGCTTCAAGGTGCGCGTTCGAGAGTCCCATCGCGGCAAGTTGATCGCGAGTCCACTCGTTAGCGCGTTTCATGTTCGGCGAACCCGTCAGGCGCTCGCCGATCGAGTCCATCAGTCCCGTAGCGAACTCCATCACCTTCGAGTCACGAAAGCCTTCATAGCGGATGCGGCTCATCATTTCCAGATCAACCTTCTCCGCTTTTTCCTGAGACCACACCGGTGCGACCGCGCAGATCGCAACCACAAGGCAGGCCAGACGGACGACATTCTTCATGAGAAAAGCTCCTGAGTGAGGATCGAACGGAGGATTATACAGGCTGAATTTCGTTGATGGAGAACGACGAGACCGAGAAAATTGTAAAGTTGTTTCAAGCCGAACCGAAGGTGCCAGGTTTTCTCAGCGCGCTCCGCGGCCGTTCTCAGCGCACTCCGCGATCTAAGGTCTTGCGGTTTCTAGCGCCGAGCGTCGAGCAAATCAAGCTCCGCAAAGCCAGATGCGATTCGCTGATTGCTAATTGCCAACCGAGCAATCTTGCGCCTTCGCAGCCCGTCAGTTGCCCATCTTCTTGATAGCGCCAAGCGGCGTCTGCAGCGTGCCGTCGAGATTAATGTCGAAGTCGTAAGAGAACGGCGTGAACGATCCAGCTCTGTAAAAAACAACTTTGCCGTCGCCAGTAAAGCAATCGAACGGCATCTCGCCGCCCAATCCTTCGGTGATGGTTGCCTTGCCGGAACGGAAAACCACTTTCATGCCAGCCATGCCCGAGACATGTTCCCACCGGCCTTCATACTTTCCGGCGCAGCTGACGAGTCCGGCCTTGGGAGGCTGCCCCGCAGCCCGTTGCGCGGCAGCCGCAGGCGCCGGCTTCGTCGACATGCGGATATTCTCGGCGGTCGTGTTCACCATGTCAGAGCCGAGGCCCGTATCTACTCCCGGCACCTTGATGTCGTACATGTTCACATTATTTTGTCCACGGATCTCGCCATCCATCCACTTGCCGTTCACCAGAACTTGCACGCGATCGTGCAGATCGTATTGCCCCGCTGCATGATCCTCTGCCGTAAGTTTTCCGACCCGGTGTATTTCGTAGGGCCACATTTTTGAAACGCTGACCCCATTCGGCAGATGGACTACATACGACCGCCCGTGCACCTCCGTGATCGTGGCTTCCTGCCAGCCGTCGACCAAAACGCGCACGGTATCGCCGACCTTGAATCCGCCAGACCCGGGCCCCGACTGCGAATTGACTGCAGCTGCGGAAGCATTGCCCCCGGCAGCCGCATGCGCCCTAAACGGCGAAGGCGCTGGAGGAATTTCGCCGCGATGAGGATCGGTCTGCGCTTCGGCCGCGGTTTGCGGGTGGCATTTTGCCGGAAGCAAAGCCGTCAGTTGTACGCGGAGGGCTTCTCCACGCTGGAATGCCTGGCCCTTTTTGTAGTTCTGGTAATCGCATGCACCCGTGGCGTCGGTGCACGAAAATACCTTGAAGCTCTGTCCGTCGGTGCACACATACACAACATTCATTTGCAGCGCTGGCGTCTGCGCGAGCGCGCTGGATGTAGCCAGCACCAACAGCAAGCTTCTCAAACAGAATATGCGCATCTCTGGACCGCCTCCACGCTGCTCCGAGTCAGCAGATGCGGATGGTAGGTTCCTCGCAGCCCGGAACAGCATCGCCGGAAGGATATCACCAAAGAGAAAAGTAAGATGGGACTGGAGCGAAATTGAGAATTTTGCTTCAGCGGGAAAAATCATTCTTTCTTGGCAGGAGCTTCCGCGGGCGCTGCTGTGCCGCCTTCGCCCGGTTTTTTCTCGTCCCCAGCTTTTTTCTCTTCGCCAGATGCAGAAGGCTTTGCGTCTTTAGCGTCCTTCTCTCCTTTTGCGTCTTTAGCGTCTTCCTTTTTTTCTGTGTATTGCACGATCAGCGAAATGCGCCGGTTCGAAGCGCAAATGAGACTGCATCACCGCCTGATTCGGCAATCCCGTGACCTCGTCGAGCCACCCGCGCTCCTTCATGCTTTGATTGTTCGCGTCCGGACCAGCCAGTGCGAAGTGTTCTTCAAAGGTTTGAATAATCCCAATGATCGAGCCGTGTCGGTCGCGCAGCGGGATGGCGTAGATGCGCACTGGAGTTCGATGCCCTGCCTCGTGGTGAATCAGGCCCAGAGTTTCCACTGGCTTGGCGTCGTGCAGCGCGGTCGCGATCGAACACTTTTCCGCGCAGGTTTCGCAACTCAGTTCATTGCAATGCAGAAAAACATTCTCCCGGCAGGCGTGCCCCAGCACGTCGATGCGCGCACAGCCCGTGATTTGCTGAGCACCGTCACTCCAGAAGACGATTTTTTTCGCGAGATCGAGCACGCTCACGCCGATCGGCAGGCCATCGAGAATGTCGCGATAAGTCTCAGGATCTTGAAAAGCTGGCATGGGCGGACGCGCAACAACGCTGCTCGTCTATCCATCGGCAGAAAGTTCGCTAACTCCAGAGGCAGCGACAGGCGGCAGGATTTGCAAACGTCAGTTAGAGCCTTCTAAAGTCTTGCTTTCCAATGGCTCAGAACGCATAGCACTTTGGGGGCAGTGGCATGGCACGATAGTGCCATTTGCAAAATTCGCCTCGACCTTTATTTTCGCAAGTGAGCAGTTCTGGGGGAGGGCTGCCCGGGCGCCTCGATCTCGAAAGAGATTCGAGGCGCTCGTATTTTGGGGCAAGCTCTCACCACCCTACGGCAGCCCGACGCGCTTCTTCAGATCGGCAAAGCGCGGGTCCGAGTGCAGATTGTCCAACCGCTCGTCCACCGTCAGAAATGATGGCAGATAATAAGAGCGATCCTCGTAGGCGCGCTCCAGCAGAGCAAATGCCTGCTCTTTCTCACCCAAGCCCGCATAGATGACCGCGACGTTGTAGGGAGCGACCCAGTGGTGTGCGGATAATTCTTTCAAGTGATCCAGAACCTTCTGAGCTTCAGCCCGGTTGCCGGCTACTGCATAAGTGTTCCCAAGGCCTGACCAGATCTCAGCATTCTCTTTTTCCAGATCGAGCGCTCGCTGGAACTGGGCGATCGCTTCCGGCAGTTTTCCCTCGTGTTCATAAGCCCGTCCGAGGAAAGAATAGCTGAACCAAAAGTTCGGATCGATTGCGATGGCGTGCTGCAATTGCTCAATAGCCGGGTCCCACTGCCTTGTAAGCATGTAAACGACTCCGACGTCGGCGGTCGGAAACCCCGAGAGTGGATCAATTTGTTGTGCCCGCTTGACTGCGGCGATGGCCTCGTCGTTCCGCCGCATCGAGGCCAGAAACCAACCGTAGTACGCGTAAGCATCGGAGTTGTTGGGGCTCAGTTCAATTGCCCGTTTGAACTCGCTTTCGGCAGCGGCCCAGTCCCAGTCATACCAATGAGCGGCGATTGCCAGCACAAGGTGAGCCCCGGTGTCGGTGTTGTCAATCGCCAGTGCTCTCTTGGCAGCTTCCTTGGCCTTCGGCACACCTTGGTTGGGGGGGAGATGCCAATCTTCCTGGTTAATGTAGTTGTAGGCCAAACCGCTGTAGGCCAGTCCATAGTTGGGATCGACGGCGATGGCCTGATTGAAGTAGTCGATGCCGGTCTCAAATCCTTCCTTGGTGAATTTGTCGGTATAGTACTTGCCCTTGAGATAGAGGCGATAGGCCTCGGGATTGTCAGTCGAGCCTTTCGTCAACTTTTTTTCGTCCTCCGCCGTAAGTTGCGAACGCAGCCGCTGCGAAACTTCCCGCGCAATATCGCTCTGCACCGCCAGAAGGTCGGACAGCTCGCGATGGTACTGCTCACCCCACAACTGCTTGCCATTACGAATGTCGTCGAGTTCCACGTTAATGAAAAGATCGCCGCCGCGCTGCGCCACACTGCCCGCCAGCACGGCCTGCACGTGAAGCTCTTCGCCCACCTTGCGGACGTCTATCGCCTTGCCTTTGTAATGGAAAGCCACGCTGTGAGGAATCACCGTCAGGCTCGGCAGCCGCGCAAGGCTGTTGTTGATGCTCTCTGTTATGCCGTCCGGGATGTAGTCGGAATCAGCATTGTTGCTCAGGTTCTCCAATGGAAGAACGGCGATAGAATCAATCTGCCCCGGCTTGGATGTTTTTAGATAAGCAGCAATTCCAACCGCGCCGATCACAAGCAGAATCACAGCAATCGCCCAAGCGATAGTGTGCCGTTTGATTCGAGAAGTGTGCTGCGTAGGCGAGAGACTTTGCTCTGTGCGAGCTGCGCCCGAGGGTCGGCGTGTTTCCGCACGTGTTCGCAAATCGCGAAACTCATTGCTCACGTCACGTGCCGTCTGCACCCGATGCCGCGGATCTTTTTCCAGGCAGCGGCGGACAATCCGCGCCAGATCGCTGGGCAGATCGGGGCGAATGTCCGTGACCGGCGGAGGTGTATCCCGCAGAATGGCAGAAATCAACTCGGCCGAAGAACTTCCCTCAAACGGCCGCCGCCCCGTAGCCATCTCGTGCAGCATCACGCCCAAAGAAAAAATGTCAGTGCGGTGGTCGAGCGGCCGTCCCGACGTCTGCTCGGGAGACATGTAAGCCGGAGTTCCCATCACCATGCCCGCCTGCGTGCGGTGGTCTGATGTCAGCGTGGCGTCGGCGGGGTCAGTCGCACTCACGTCTTTGGCCAGCCCGAAGTCCAGGACCTTGACGCGGCCTTCGTTCGAGACCATCACATTCGCTGGCTTCAGGTCGCGATGCACAATGCCTTTGTCATGCGCCGCCGCCAGTGCATCGCTCAGGCCAGTAGCAATATCCACAATCCGCTCGACCGGCAGCCCGTCAGCGGGAATAAGCCGGTCGAGCTGCTGCCCTTCAACCAGTTGCATGGTCAGAAACTGAAGGCCGTCGAATTCCTCAACGGAGTAAATCGTGACGATGTTCGGATGGTCGAGCTGGGCAAGCGACTTCGCTTCGCGGCGAAAACGCGCCAGCCGTTCGGGATCGCCCGCCATCTCCGAGGGCAGAACTTTGAACGCGACATCGCGGCCAAGTTTGGTGTCGGTAGCGCGATACACTTCACCCATGCCGCCCGCGCCGAGCGGCGCGACAATCTCGTAAGATCCCAACCGCGTTCCAGGAATCAGGGGCATGAAGTGTCGAACGATTGTATCCTGCTGAAGTTTCAATTCGAGAGGCGCAAACCCAAGGACCAGGGGCTAGGGTCTAGGGATTAGGGGTTAGGGATTAGGGGTTAGGAATTAGGGATTAAGAATTAGGGATTAAGAATTAGGGTTACGTTTCGCACCGAGGCTTCAACCTTCCAATAATTTTGTCATTCCGAGCGCAGCCTGAGCGATAGCGAGGGCGAAGTCGAGGAACCTGCTGTTAGCGTGCGCTGTCACGGCGTCAAGGTCTTGCTAATCGCGAATCCCTGACCCTAGTCTCTATCCCCTAATCCCTGAACCCTGATTTCAGTTCGTAGAGATCGTGAAGTTAACCGTAATCTTAGCCTGAGTCTCCACCGCTTCGCTGCCTTCAAAGTGAGGTTTGAAGTGCCACTGCCGCACGGCGTCCTGCGCTGCGCTCGCGAGAATGTGCGGTCCGCTCACCACTCGCAAATTCTGGATGACTCCATCTTTGCCGATCAGCGCTTGCATGATCACAGACCCCTGCACTTTCATCTGCCGCGCCAGCAGCGGATAATTCGGCCTCACCGGACTGCTCACGACTTCAGAAGCATTAGCGGACATCTGCACATGCTCGGCGGCCTCGTGGGTGACTTTAGCCGCAGTCTCGCTATCCGCAGTCACGGCGGGTTCGGCGACGGCAGGTCCGCTCACAGTAGGCGTGGTTACTTCTTGCGACGGCGCGCCCGGCTGCAAATCTACTCGCACGGAACTGCTGCCGGGCCGTATGGTGCGGCGCTTATCGCCGGCAACAACTTCAACTTCCAACGGCGGCAACACCGTACGCGTGGTCACGACCGGCGGTGGAGGTGGCACGGGCACATCGGAAGCCTTCGCCGCAGCAGCGGCGGCGCGGTGCTTGGTCTTTGCCGCGACGGCATGCTTCGCGTTCGCTGTGGGCGCTTGTACCGGAGCGATTTTATTTGCCGGCGAATTTTCCACCGGCTGCTCGGATTCCGCTTCCTGCGCATCTTCCTGCGAGGCCGGAAACCAGAAGTCGCTGTTGCGCCAAAGCACAATGCCCAAGGCCAGCAGCAGCAGGCACAGAGACCCGACCATCAACCTCCGTTGCTTAGGGTCCTGTGGCGCACGCCTTCGCCGCTCTGCCAGAACAGTGCGATCTACTTTCGCTACGATGGTGTTCAAGTTCGACATGCCGGAAAACAGGGCTCCTGGGGGAGGACTGCTCTCGCCATAGTATGCCTCGAAAATGCGACAATTGCCAGCAAAACATGCCCGGCGCGCCTCACCAAAAGGGTTATGATTCCCAAACGGGACAGAGGCGAAACTTCGGCCAGTCTCGCGAATCCCATGGATGCAACGTCAGTGAGGTTCCTGAGCGAAAAGGTAAGCCCATGAAGGACAGCGATCCAAAACTAAGCATTCGCCAGATCGGCGAAAAGAAATTCCGGCAGAACAGCCGCCGAGAATTGCTCAAGCTCGCGCCCGTGCTGGCGCTGGGAGCCTTCGCCATCCCCGGCTTGCAGGAAGGTTTGCTGAAAAAAGGCTTGGGATTCAGCGATTGGGCTTCGGCGCGGCTTTTCCGCTCCGGCCATCTTGCGCCGACGTTCGACAACGCCGATCTGACTCCGCCGGCAAAGTTTCCCATCAACGGCTATGACGTCGACGACCCCGGAGTGGTCTTCGAAAATTGGACTCTCACCGTCAGCGGCGAGGTGAAGAAGCCCGGCGAATACAAGCTGGCGCAAGTGCAAGCCCTGCCACGCTATCGCCAGAACACGCGCCACATCTGCGTCGAGGGCTGGGACGTGATCGGCCGCTTCGGCGGCGCGCGCCTGTCTGACTTCTTGACGATGATCGGCGCGGACCCCACGGCCCGCTACATCACGGTGAACTGCGCCGACGACTACTACGAATCGCTCGACATGGCGACGGCACTGCATCCGCAGACTTTGCTTTGCTACGAAATGTACGAGCGGCCGCTAAGCCGCCAGCACGGCGCTCCGCTGCGCCTGCAGATACCGACCAAGATCGGCTACAAGCAGGCCAAGTACTTAACGGATTTGAAAGTCACGCACGTGCTCGACCGGGTCGGCTACTGGGAAGACCAGGGCTACTCGTGGTTCTACGGATTGTAGAAGGAATTGAGCGATTGAGTCATCGGGAGATTGAAAATCAACACGAGCCTGCGTTCTATTTTCCAATCGCCCGATCGCTCAATCGCTCAATGACTCAATAATCCGTGAGGCGCGGGCGCTACTAGGAGACAAGCATGAGCGGTTCCGTCATAGAAATCATTCAGCCGAAGCCCAAGACCGCCGAAGGCGAAGAGGCGCCCCCGGTAGTCCTAGCCCGCGCCGTCTACGAGCACCCGTTCATCGTGCGCCTCTGCCACTGGATCAACACCGTCGCACTCTTCGTCCTGGTCGGCAGCGGACTCCAGATCTTCCGCGCCTTCCCCAGCTTCGGCGCAAAAATTCCGCAGAAAGATTTGCTGCACTGGCCTAAGGCCTTCGCCATTGGCGGCTGGCTCGGCGGAGCGCTGCAGTGGCACCTCACCTTCATGTGGATCTACATCGCGACCGGCGTCCTCTATCTCGGCTACCAGATTTTAAGCGGCAACTATCGCCAGGTTCTATTCACGCATCGCGACATCCCGGGCGTGTGGCCGATGGTGAAGCATTATTTTTTCTTCGGACCGAAGCCGCCGGTGCGCGAAGCCTACAATCCTCTGCAGAAACACGCGTACACGACAGCGATCATTCTTGGAATTCTTTCTGTGCTGACCGGTCTCGCCGTATGGAAGCCAGTTCAGTTCTCCTCGCTCGCCTGGATGATGGGCGGCTTTCACTACGCGCGCATCTGGCACTTCGCAATCATGTGGGCAATCTTGTTTTTCATCCTGGGACATCTCGTGATGGTGATCCTGCACGGCTGGAACAATTTCATGTCGATGCTGACGGGATGGAAGAAAGATCCAGAATACTGAGGGCAGGTGTTAGGTCTTAGGTGATAGGTGTTAGGAAGACGCAAGGCCGGAGCCCTGGACCCTGATCCCTAAACCCTGACACCTAAGACCTAAGACCTGTACCGATGTCCGAACCAACCATGACGTTGACCAATCCGACGCACGATGCCGCACGCGAACAGGATCTCATCCTGCAGGTACAGCGCGGCCAGTCTGAATTGTTCTATGAGTTGGTGCGGCCCTATGAGCGCCGCGTCTACGCTGCCGCGCTCGCCATTCTTCGCAACGAGCAGGATGCTGAAGACACGGCGCAGGAGGCGATGCTGAAGGCGTTTGCGAATATCCGGCAATTCCGCGCCGAGGCCCGCTTCAGCACGTGGCTGATTCAGATCACGGTGAATCAAGCGCTGATGCGCCGGCGAAGGGAGCGAACTGTGCCCATGGAAGGACTCGACAACCGCCGCGACGTTAGCGACAACGAAAACGAATACGCTCCGCGGGATTTCGCCGACTGGCGCGAGATTCCCTCAGAGGCGCTGGAACGTAAGGAAGTGCGGCAGCGGCTGGCCGAGGCGCTGGCCACGCTCGATCGAAAGTATCGCGAAGTCTTTGTGCTGCGCGACATGGAACACCTGAATATTCAGGAGACGGCCGAGGCACTGGGCATCACGGTGGCCTCGGTGAAGACGCGGCTGTTGCGCGCGCGGCTCATGCTGCGCGATCTGCTGGCCGCCGGATGGGAACAAGGCTGGTTCAGCCGCCTGCCATTCGAGAAGGGAAACAAGCCATGGTAGAGAACACGTTTCGTTGCGAACAAGTTTGGCGCGAGGTTTCGAATTACATCGATGGCGAAGTGGATGCGGCACTGCGCTCTTCGATGGATGAACACTTCCGCACGTGCAAGCGTTGCGCCTCGGTGCTGGCGGGAACGCGCAACGTGGTGCAGCTTTATGGCGATGAACGCATGCTCGATGTTCCCGCGGGTTTCAGCCGCCGGCTGGAAAAGCGATTGGAAAATCGGCTCACGCACGATTCTGCGGTGAAGGGAAGCCGGTGGTCGAGCTGGTCGGCGTGGCTGGTGCCGGTGGCGGCAATGGCTTTGATTGCGGGAGGTTTGCTATTGACGAACAATCTGACGCACTGGCACTTCGTGCGATCGCAACATGCCGAGCCTGCCTATAAAATTCCTCCTGACCTGGTGGTCGTGGTTTCCGACGGGGCAAAACTATTTCATGTGCCGGGATGTCCTTTCATTCACGACAAAGCGTCGGAGCGGACGATGACGGCGAAAGAGGCGATGCAGGAAGGCTACGTGCCTTGCACGCGCTGCCTGCGGCAGTATCTGAAGACGGGGATGAGTGGACATTCTGCGACTGAAGTTGCTGAGGGCGGACGTGTTGAGGAGGAAGAGCGAGAAGAAACTCTTAGCGTGGCTGGACATTAAGGGCGAGGGCCTTTTGTAGCGCCGGCGTCCCGCCGGCTTTTGTGGCAGCTACTGGCTGCGGGGGCGAGACGCCCCCGCGACAGCCGCCGGGACGGCGGCGCTACCTAATCTTTTCCGCGCTTCGATTCGTTCGTAAGTTGTTGATTCCCGGTGAGGCGGCCGGCTGGTTCGTAGGGTATTTCTCAAAGATATAGAAAACTCGCCGGTAAGTCGTTGACTCTACAAGGCCAATTTGCACCCGGGAGGTAAATCGATTTACCTCGCTCTCCTTGCGATAGTTTCCAAATTAAGGAGCTCAGCCATGGATTATGTTCCTGAACGCGTTCTACGGGGCTGCAAATCAAATTGCGGGGTATGTGGCGCGACAGCCATAAGCCGAAAACCGGTCGCTGCTCTCACTTCCGAACAGCATCCTCGGCCAATTGCTGGCGGCTAATGAAAAACGCGGCTAATAAAAAGCATAGAGAGGCGTGACCAAGATGTTGTCATCCCGATTAACTTGTCATCCCGATAATTTGTCATCCCGAGCGAAGCGAGGGACCTTGGTTCTTGCCGTCGCTATTGCTGCCGTAGGCAAACACCAAGGTCCCTCGCTTCGCTCGGGATGATACTTTCAACGAACGACTCTCAAGCTAGTTCGGCTTCATCTGGTCGTTCTTCATGCTGTCGTCTTTCTTCATGCTGTCATCTTTTTTCATCGAATCGTCCTTCTTCATCGTGTCGGTCTTCCCCGTCTTTGCGGTCTTGGCCGTTTTGGCTTTCTTGGTGGTCTTGCTGTCGTCCTTCTTCATCGAATCATCTTTTTTCATTGTGTCTTGCTTGGTGCTGTCTTGCTTCATCGTGTCCTGGGCGAAGGCTGCCATTGGGGCGGCTAATAGACATGCGAGCATCAAACTGCCGACAAACTTCTTCATGGTTTTCTCCTTGGGTGATTTGAGTTAGGTCGTCCGGCAGGTCTACACCGGCGGACTCAGATCAGATTCGCTGGCCCTGGGAAAGTTACGTCACGCAATCAAAAGGCTTAAACACAGAGGACACAGGGGAACACGGGGTAGAGCTCAACGTTTACAAGGCTAGCTGACTGCGCGAGATCTTCAATCCGCTCAGATTGCCTAGCGCCGTTACGGCAACGGATTCGGTTTTGAAGAACTCCTGGGCCAGGCTTTGGAGATCATCGGCGGTTACGGCTTCGATCTTCTGCACCAGTTCGTCCAGATCCTGGAAGCGATCGAAATACATTTCCTGGCGCGCAAGGTTCGACATGCGGGCGGTGCTTGATTCGAGCGAGAGCATGAGGCTGCCCTTGAGCTGGTCTTTCGAGCGGCGCAACTCTTCTTCAGGCACAGGCTGATTCTTCAGGTTGCGAAATTCGCTGACCACTGACTGCACTACTTTCGCCGCCGATGCCAGCGAGGTTCCGGCGTAGACGGCCATGCATCCGGTATCGCGGTAGGGGTTGAGATCGCTGTAGATGGAATAGGCCAGGCCCTGGCGCTCGCGGATATTCTGGAAGAGGCGCGAACTCATGCCTCCGCCGAGCAGGGTGTTGAGGATGTAGCCGGCGTAGCGCTTCTCGTGCGCGATCGGATACGCGGGCACTCCGATGCACAACTGCACTTGCTCGAGCGCCTTCTTGTTGCGCAACACAATGCGAGGATCAATTTTGGGCGCGGGTGAGTGGAAGCCGTTTTTCGCAGGCTTCAGGTGTTCGAAGTGCTTGACGACCAGATCGACGAACTGATCGTGGTTGAGATGGCCGGCGGCGGCTACGATGATGTTGCCGGGAGCGAAGCGGTGAGTGTAGGTATCGAGCACGGTCTGGCGCTCGAATTTCTTTACCGTCTCTTTCGTTCCCAGGATCGGTTTGCCCAGCGGATGGTCTTTCCAAAAGCTCTGGGTGAAGATTTCGTGGACGAGGTAATCGGGATTGTCTTCGTCCATCTTGATCTCTTCGAGAATCACGCCGCGTTCGCGGGCAATGTCTTCGTCGGTGAAGTTGGGATACAGTACGAGGTCGGTGAGAATTTCGAGCGCCAGCGGCATGTGTTCGTCAAGCACCTTGACGTTGAAGCAAATGCATTCTTTCGAGGTGAAGGCGTCCATGTTGCCGCCGATGGAGTCGACTTGGCGGGCAATCTCCTCGGCAGTGCGATGCTTGGTGCCTTTGAAGACCATGTGCTCGATGAAATGGGAGATGCCGTTCGATTGCGGAGTCTCGTCGCGCGAACCGGTCTCGAGCCAAATGCCAATGGAGGCTGAGCGGATGTGCTCCATCTGCTCGGTGATGACGGTGAGGCCGTGAGGCAACACCTGGCGGCGAATATTGCGAACTTCTTTGACCATGATGTGGTTAGCTGTAGCGCTGGTCCTTCCAGAGGAGTCTTACTCTGGATTCGATGCAAGAGTTGGGCGAAGGACGTAAAGGAGTATTGTTACATACTGGGAAACATTGCATGTGTTCTAATGGTTGAATTTATTAAACGTTTATAATCATCGACTTACCTAACTTCCATAAAGTTTCAGGCACGGCAAGAATTGGGAGCAGGATGCCGGGAGAAATGATCGAAAAGGCACCAGCCAAGAATCCTTTGACAACGTTCGTATTTTTGTCAGCTGGCTTAATAGCTGGACTGGCTACCGCCTCTGCGGCCAGATTGTGGCCACCGATCTTCCCCATGCTCTTGGTACTCGGCGTAGGGCCGCTGTTTTTGGTCGCGGTATTCTCGGCGATTACATTTACTAGATCTTGGTCCCTCGTCGGTTCCGGGTGGTGGCGTATAGTCGCGGGAATCTGCATTTGCACTGGAGCGTACGTACTTGCACTGTTTACGTTCATTCTTGTGTCCGACTCGATGGGCACGGCATATGCTGAAGCAAACCGATTTGGCATTGGCGTATGGATTGGTTTGCTAGCGGCAGCTCTAGTCGCGTCGGCCTGCATCGAACTACTCGTTTACGTCCTTACCGGCAGATGGAGTAATTTCTATCTTGTCCGGTTTGCAGCGGCTGGGGCTGTCTGCGTCCTCGTAACTTTTCTTGCCGATAGAGCGGTTCATCATTACTGGACTTTCTATGGCATTTTCCTTCCGGTAGGAGAGGGGCTATTTTGCCAACTTGTCGGAGCGCAAATCTGTCGCGCGCCAGACCGGTCGGCTTAAGAAGATCGGAAATGAGTGAACCTCTGACATCGACGCTTCTAGGAATGGGCCGCGACGAGCTCACCGCACTAGTGAGCGAGGCGGGTGAGCCTAGCTATCGCGGCAAGCAAATTATGGAGGCCGTGTACCGGCAGCGGGTGGAGACGCTGGAGGAGATTTCTACTTTGCCGCAGGGGTTTCGGGAGAAGTTGGCTGCTAGTGGAGTTGGGGTTGGGGCGGCGCGGATTGAGCAGAAGCTTCTTTCTGTCGATGGGACGGTGCGGTATTTGATTGGGTTTGGGGATGGGCAGAGTGTGGAGACGGTTTGGATGCCGGAGGGGGATGGCGGGGAAGCTGGGGATGGGTCGGATGCTGGGGTCGAGGCTGAGAGTTCCGGCTTAGTTGCCTCAGGGGCTGAAGCCCAATTCCCAATGCCGGACTCTGACGCAGGCCTGGAAGGCCTGCTCCACCCTCCTCAGAATCGAGTCAGACCGGGCCGGTCTACGATTTGCATTTCCAGTCAGGTGGGGTGTGCGGTTGACTGCCAGTTCTGTTTGACTGCCTTGCTTGGGGTTAAGCGCAACCTTACTGCTGGGGAGATTGTCGGCCAAGTTTGTGCGGTTCTTAAGGATCAGGGCGTGTCGCCGCCGGAGGATCGCATCAACCTGGTTTTTATGGGGATGGGCGAGCCGTTTCTGAACTACGAGAATTTCATCAAGGCTTCGCGGTTGCTGGTTGAGGGCGTGGGGATTGCGGAGCGGCGCATGACGGTGTCGACGGCGGGGATCGTGCCGCGCATTCGCGAGTTCGGGGAAGAAAAAATCCGGCCGAAGCTGGCGATTTCTCTGAATGCTCCGAATGACGAGCTTCGCACGCGGCTGATGCCTTTAAACAAGAAGTGGAATCTCGAGATGCTGATGGTGGCGGCGCGGGAGTTTCCGCTGCGCACGCGAGAGTGGATTACGTTTGAGTATGTTCTGCTTGGCGGCGTGAACGACTTGCCGGAGAATGCGCGGGAAGTGGCTGAGTTGCTGCGCGGGCTGCGCTGCAAGGTGAATCTGATAGCGCTAAATCCGGGGCCGGGGATTGAATTTACGACTCCGAGCGCGGAGCGGGTTGCGGCTTTTCAGAACATTTTGCGTGGAGCGGGGATTCCTGCGTTTGTGAGGCGTCCGCGTGGGCGGGACATTTATGCGGCTTGCGGGCAGCTTAAGCGAACGGTTGAGGTTGCCACATCACCGGAACTCCAGTTACAGGCGATTTCTCCGTTGGCGCCGGAGGGGTGAACGGGATTTCGATGCGGATTGTGAATCCGGAATTTACGTTTTGCTGCCAAAGAATCTGCCCGTGATGTTGCTGCAGGATACCCCTACAGGCGCTGAGTCCCAGGCCGGAGATGGTCTGATCTTTTCTTCCTTCTTCTTTTTTCCCAGCTTCAGCAGAGCTGCCGGCGGCCTCGGAGATGTTGAGGATAGCGAGGCCGTCCTTTTTTTCGGCGGTGACGATGAGAGCGCCCTTGCTGCTCTGACCGACGGCATAGAGCGCGTCGTTCATGATTTGAATGCAGACCTGCAGCAACTGATTGGAATCTCCCTGAACGATGAGCGGCTCCGGCGAAAGTTCGCTGCGCACTTCTATGTTGAGAGCCTGCCACTGCGGCTGCGAGAGCTTGACGGCGGTGCGCAACAGAGTTTTGAGATCCACGGAAGCCATTGCAGCCGGGCCTTGCCGCGCGAAACTGAGAAGGCTGGCCACCAGAGACTTGGTGCGGCGGACATGCTGTCCAATTCTGGCCGCGAGTTCATGCTGTTCCGGGTTGAGAGGCGTGGTGAGAAGAAGATCGGAATAGCCGAGCATGGCGGTGATGGGATTGTTGAGTTCGTGGGTGACGCCACCTACGAGTTGTCCGATCGAGGCCAGCTTTTCCGCTTCTGTGATCTGGGCCTGCAAGCGCTTCAGGTTGTCCAGAGACTCACGCGAGTGGGATAAGAGTCGAAGCAATTCGCCATCGAGCAAGCGCTGCCGCACGAAGACCATGACGCCCATGAGAAGCGCGGCGCCCAGAGTCAGGAGCACGCGGAACGAACGGATGGGCGCGGGCTGAGCGGTATCGAGCAGCGCCCAGGCTGCAAACAGCGGAAGTGAGAAAGCCGCGATCATTCCCAGACGGGCCAGCCAAACGCCATGAGATGTGGATGTGGAAGGAATGCCGGTTTGCGGTTCGCGCTCGCGCGTGCGCAGGCCGATGACCGTGATCCATGCCATGGAAACCGCCAGGGGAATGTCGTAGAGGCTTCCACTGTAATAAGAATGGCGGCTAAGGGCCCAGTTGGCGATGTAAGAACTGGCGGCGTAGATAAAACTCGCTCCGAAAAGGCTCGCGTAAAAAGTTTTCCATCCGCCTTTGCTGTCTTTCCAGGCCAGCAGAAGGGCGCCCAGAAATGCCAATTTCTCAATGAGGTATAAAGAATTGAGATTTGCGCCGTAGGCGGGCACGTCAGCCACGACATACTGCCACGGAATGACAATGAGGACGTAGAGATAAGCCCACCAGACCATCATCAGGGCAAAATCGAGGCGGCGGAGCCGGGCGGCGTATTCATCCTCCTGGGCATGGGGCCGCAGCGCGAGAGCGGCCATGAGTGGCACAATGTGCAGGAAGAGAACAATATCGGCCGCGCAGAGATCGGGTACAGGCGTGCGCAACCAGATTTCGTGGTAGGTCCAAAACAACTGGTAGGTAAACCAGAAAGTGATGCCGATCTCAATGAATGTCCAGAACAGGCGCAAACGCCCGCGCGAAGTCACGATATGAGGAATGATGGACATCGACCCGGAGAAAAGCAGGAGGCACTGAATCACATCGCTGAGGGCGGTGAGACGAAAAGAGTCGTGCAGAAAAAGCGCAGCGAGGACCAGAGTCGCCAGACACACTGCGACTGCGGCGGTCCAAAGCTTGCTGTAGGTGCGCAAGAAGACGGTCCTCAATGGCATTCTAGTCTGGGAGTTGAGTGGGCTGCGGTTACGCAAGTAACTCGGGGAATTTGTAATTGGGTAATTTTGCAATTTGGTAATTTAAGGGTGCGCGGCGCGCATGAATGCGTGCGCTGATACGGATCTCTCCCTACGCCATAGACTGGCGGGGATGGCAGTCAGAAAGTTTTGCTTGCTCCCGATCTTTCTTTTCCATAAGATGCGGAGCATTCCCGGGGCGGCTGACAGATTTGTTCTCCAAATTCATACTTCAGTGGAAGTGACTCGACTTGCAGGCTGACGCTCATCACAGTTTTCTTGACCGACCGCAGGCTGCGACCGATCCCAGCGAAACTCGGCGGATCGAGCGCTGGCTGGCGACGGCGCGGGTGTTTCTGGCTATTTCCGCGCTGGCCGCGATCTACATGGATCCCACGCGGTTGGGACAAGGGCCGATAGCCTACGGCCTGCTCGGACTTTACCTGATCCATGGCGTGCTGGTGATGACGCTGTTGCGGCGAAGAAAGCAGTCGACGCCGGCGTTTCGCATCCTGGTTCACACTGCCGATATCGTATGGCCGGCGTTGATCTCAGTATTTGCCGAAGGACCGCGGAGCCCGTTTTTCCTTTTCTTCTTTTTCGTGCTGGCGGCTTCCGCCTACCGGTGGGGATTGTGGGAGACGTTGGGCACGGCGGCGGCTGAAGTAGCTTTGCTGTGGATTGAGAGCTTCGTGCTGCTGCACGTGTTGGCAACGCGCGGAGCAAGCCTGCCTTCGCGTGTTTTGTCGGGTCTGCAAAACAATCTGCCGGAGTTCGAGCCGAAGCGCCTGTTCATGCTGTCGGTCTATCTGCTGGTGATGGGGTTGCTGCTGGGGTATCTGGCGCGGCAGCAGAAACGGTTGCGCGCGGAGAAAGCGGTGGTGACCCGTCTTCTGGCAAAGATACGGGTGGAAGCGGGACTTACTGGAACTCTGCAGCAGATTTGCCTAGAAATTTCCAGCCGGTGCGGAGCAGCGCGGATGCTGATCGCATCGCAGGAAATTCACAGCCATCGAATGTTTCTGGGCGAGTTGCGCAGAGGGGATGAGGCGGCTTCCGAGTTCAAATGGCTCGAATCCAGCCCGCGCGACGCGAAAATCTATCTGGAGGATTTTCCGGGCGAGGTATGTTACGCGTCGAATGCAAAAGACCGATGGTCTGTGATCGCCGTGGACCACGAGGGAAATCCGGTATCTTCGCCCTCGAGTGAGCCGCTGGCTAAGCTGAAAGAGCGGCAATCCTTTCGGTCGCTGATTGCGATTTCATTCGTGTTCGGTGGCGAGTGGCGCGGGCGGGTGCTCGTATTCGATCCGTCGCGATATGGAGAGACGCACGAGGAGTTGCGTTTTCTGCTCGATTTATTCCGGCAAGTGGGGCCGGCGGTGTACAACGTCTACCTGCTGCACCGGTTGCGGCGGCGGGCAGGGGCTGCGGAGCGCGCGCGCTTCGCGAGAGAATTACACGACGGCGCCGTGCAATCTCTGATCGCGGTGGAGATGCAGGTGGATGTTCTGCGGCGCCAGGCGGAGACTACGCCAGCGGTGGTGAGTCCGGAACTGGGCCGGATTCAGGGTTTGCTGCGCGAGGAAGTGCTGAAGCTGCGAGAACTAATGCAGCAGATGAAATCGATCGACGTGGATGATCGCAGGTTCCTGAGCATCGTGACCGATACCGTAGAGCGGTTTGAGCGCGAGACAGGGATTTCCGCGCGCTTCGTGACCGATATTGAGAAGCTGGAGATGCCGGGGAAGGTTTGCCGCGAGATGTTGCGGATTGTGCAGGAAGGGCTGGTGAACGTGCGCAAGCACAGCAAAGCGCGTCACGCGCTGGTGAGGCTGAGTTCGAATGACAGCCAGTGGAGCCTGACGCTGGAAGACGACGGCAAAGGTTTTCCGTTTTCCGGCCGCCTGACGCAGGATGAACTGGAAACGATGGGCAAGGGGCCGATGATTATAAAAGAACGAGTGCGTTTAATTGCGGGCGCGCTCACTGTAGAATCGAATCCCGGCCTTGGGACGCGGTTGGAAGTCAAGGTTCCGAAGGGTGGAGAGGTTTCCGATGAATTTTAAGAAATCACAGCCAGTTCGTATCGTGATTGCGGATGACCATCCAATCTTCCGTGATGGTCTGCGGCGGTTGCTGGAAGCGGAAACGGATTTGAAAGTGATCGGTGAGGGTTCCGACGGCGCGGAAGCCGTGCGGCTGGCGCGGACGCTGAAGCCCGACATTCTTCTGCTCGATCTGGCGATGCCGAGGCATCCTGGGCTGGAGGCTTTGCGGGATCTGAGTTCGGGCGCGGTTGCAACTCCGGTGCGCGTGATCCTGCTGACGGCGGCGGCAGAGAAGAGCCAGATTGTGGAAGCTTTGCAGTTGGGCGCGCGCGGAGTGGTGCTGAAGGATTCCGCCACGCAGTTGCTGTTGAAAGCGATTCATACGGTGATGTCTGGCGAATACTGGGTGGGGCGGGAGAGCGTCTCAAACCTGGTGCAGTATTTGCGGACGCTTGTGCAATCTTCGAGCGACGAAGCGCGGCAGAGGAAGTTCGGCTTGACTCCGCGCGAGCTGGAAATTGTGGCCGCAGTGGTGGCGGGATACTCCAATAAAGAGATTGCCGAATACTTTAAGATCAGCGAAGACACGGTCAAACATCATCTGAGCAATATTTTCGACAAACTGGGAGTTTCTACCCGGCTGGAATTGGCTCTGTTTGCGGTGAACCAATCGCTTCCGCTGAAAAGCATTGGCTGACGATGGCTTAAGTCCATCGCCTAAAGTAACCGTAGATGGCACAAAAGGGCTATTGGCGGTATTCAGCAGCTCATTTATTATCTCCAGAATACCAGCGATTCACAAACCAGCCTCGGGACAAGAACTGATGGGATCACAGTTGTTGTGGTCCTTGCCCCCAGTTACAGTCGGGCGCGGTTACGACAAATATTAAGGAGAGCCCCGTGGCAAACTTTCTACGAAAACTTTGGCAGGAAGAAAATGGTCAGGATATCGCCGAGTATGCGGTGATGCTTGCGGTTATTCTGGTGATCGTGGTGGGCACGGTCCGGCTGATCGGATCGAACGCGAATAATGTGTTCTCGAACGTCGCCAGCGCTATTCAATAGGAATTCGATAGAAGACTCGGTCGATGGTCGAGCCCGACGTGTCGCGACATCCGTCCATGCGTCCCTGACTACTCGGCGAACTGGACGAAGAGCGCGACCCAGTCGTTTGTGCCTAAAACCCGGAAAGTGTGGCCTTTGCCCGTGAGATCCTCGGCGAGGAAGATTTGTCCGGGCTCCGCGTAAATCTTTTCTCCGCCCGCGATTTCAATCTCCGCCAGGCCACTGATTGGGATTACGTAGCGACGCTTATCCGCATTGTGCCAGCTTTCAAAAAAGCCGGGAGCCAGGCGCACCACGTACGAACTCGTAACTTTCACCGGTTCGGATTGTTCTATGGTGTCTGGCCCGCCCGGTATAGCAGAGAGCTTCACGCTGATCCGTTCCGCGTGGCTTAGGCCATCAGCGCCGGTGAATAGCCGCGTAGCCATGACGGGCTCACGTTGCTGAGCGGTGACGATGCTCCGGCCACGATAGGCATACGCGGCAAAGGCAAGCAAAGTAACGGTGGCCCCGAAAATAATCCGGATGGTGATGGATTTCATGCCTTCCCCCGCTGGTATTAGGGAAGCATGATACATCAGCCTGAGTTGAGGGCGCGGAGGTCGCTGTGGGCGTTCCGAGCGAACGACTTGCGCAAACGCACACCGGTTATTTCGAGACGGGCGCGGTTAGCGCGACCTTGTCGCTGCCGGGTGTCGAGATTCTCGTCAGGTACGGGAAGAATGGTGTGATCTCGAACGGTATCTTCTCTTTCGCGGAACTCAGCGCAACCGGCTTCGCCTTCGCCAATTCCACTTGATCGGTCAGGGGATCAAGCTTGATGCGTCCTCCAAGCGGGAGCGCGGCAATCTGATCGGTGCGTTGCGGCTGCAGTTCGGGCGCGGCCGAGAGCAGCGCTGACATGCGGATGCTCTTGCTGCTGGCGATGCTGTTGCCCATGTGCGGGCGAATCAAGTTGGGCAGCTCGGGAGCGGCCTTCTGCATGGCCTTCAAGAACAATCCGGCGCTTCCCAGTTTGTCTTTGTAGGGAGAGTTCTTCAGCAATTCCAAAGCCTTGACGTCGGCAGCTTCCTCGTCGGACGGTTTGCGTTTGAAATCGAAGCGCTCGAACGAGTCTTGGTCGGGGAAGAACATTCGGTCATTGAACGCGAGCTTGGTATCGAAGGGATGTCCAAGCACGATGTGGCTGAGTTCGTGGGCGAGGACCATGGCGAGCGAAGCTTCATCGGGAAGAACATCGAGCAGGCCACGGCTGACGACAATGGTGTGGCCGATGGTGAATGACTCGAGCGGCGAAGTGATCAGTACGCGGCAGCGGACATCAGCCTGCAGGTCAAGGTTATTGGTGACCAGCAAGTTGTTGACCACGGTTTGAAGAATCTTGTCGACCTCGCCGGGAGGAGCTATGAGACCGATCTTTTGCAGGCGTTCGACTGCGTTATCTTCAGCCTGGCGTTCCCACATGCGCAGAGCGACTACGGGATTGGCGTCGGCAGCGGCTTCAGTCTGGTCTTTCACAGACTGGGGAGAATCCACCAGAATCTGCGTGAATTCGGAATCTTTGTTCAGAGCTTTTAAGTCGTATCCCCAAAGACGGGTCTGGGCGCGGAAGTGGAGAGTCTGGCCCAGGTTGGTTTTCATATTCGACTCTTCGCTGTAGATGTACGCAGGAAGCCATGTGCCGGGGCGCAGGTTCAGGCGCCAACTATCGAAGTGCAGGTAGATGTTAGCGTTGGCTCGCGAGTTGTAAGTGCCGTTGAAGCGGACAATGTTGTAATCCTGGTCCTCGACCCACATGCGCCCGATGAAGCGGCCGGACCCGGCGTCTGACCTGGGTTCGACGTCGATGACGAGGCAGCGTACTTCTCCGAGAAATTCGCGGCGGACGAGAGTGAAGCTGTAATACTTTTTCTGGAAATCAGGATCGAGGACGACCATCTGCGCGAAGCCCAGCGGCAGAAAGTGCAACGCATAAAGACCAGTCAGGTGGTTGACCATGCGGCGGCCGAAGCCGGGCTGGCCGATAAACGAAGTGTCTTCAGGACCATCGCTCATGTCGAGGCGCCCGAGAAAATACTGATCTTTCACCGGCAGGGCGTTTCCCTCTTTATCGGTTTTAAGATCCTGGAGATACGTCTCGACCATGGGGCGCATGTGGCGCATCTGGGCGACGAACAGATGCTCCTTCTGAACTACGCGGTCCATCACTTCGCTGAACGACGCTGGAGGGGGAACCACCGGAGTAGCGGGAGCAGGAGTCGCTTGAACAGGCTCTGCTGGCGCCACGGGCGGCGCGGGCGCCGCATCACTAGGCGGCGCATCGGTGGTGGCCGGGGGTGCCGAAGCAGGCGCCGCAGTTGGCGCAGAAGCGGGTGCGGAAGGTGTTGCTGCCGGCGCAGAGGCCGCCGGATCCTGCGATAGCGCAGGCAAAGCGCAAGCCAGCAAAAGCAAAAATGAGAGTGAACCTACCTGAAAAATACGCATTAAAGACCTTCTGACTGAGAGCAAATTATGCCAACTGAAAAATAATATGCAAGACCACAGTGGAATCGGCGGGCTGGCCGTCGCGCATCGCCGGTTTGAAATGAATCTGTTGCGCAGCTTTGACGGCGTTGTCGTCGAGGCCGTGACCTAATCCGCGAACCACGCGCACCACATGCAGGCTTCCGGACGCTTCCAGAACCACTTCCAGAAGAACCTCGCCTTCGATCTTCAGACTACGCGCTTCCTGAGTATAGATGGGCGTAGGTTTCGAAAGGATTTCCGCGGGTATCGCTCTAGCTGCGGATTCTGCCGCATGCGAACGTATCGTCGGCGGCGCGGGAACATCCGCGCTGGCAAAGCCGCTGGATTGAACGGTGTTTGCGCGTGGGCGGTTTTCCGTTGTGGCAGTGCCATTGCCAAATCCGGAACTGGCGACCACGCCGGGCACTCCCTCGGCGCCGCCGGTGCCGTTGCCAGAGCCGGGCCCGGAAGGAAGATCGAACGATCCGGCGGCCGCAATGTTAACCGCTTTGCCTTGACCGGCCTTGGCGGGAATTCCGTTGGGATCTCCGAAGCCGCCGGTCTGCACTTGCGACGGAGCGCGCGCGATGGTGGGAGTCGCCGAGCTGCCCGTGGAAAACGTATTCATCTTCACTGCCTCTTTGGGAATGACGGGAGCGGCAGGGATGGGATCCAGCTTCTTCGGCTCCAGCCGAACCGTGGGAGCGGACTCATCTTCCACTTTCACTGGAGTCTTTGGCAGCGGAGCGGGCAGTCGTAAAGTATTCACCGGCTGGAGTTCTGCGACGAAAGTCGGCTGCGGCAGGCGGCGCACCGGTTGCGGGTCATGATTCACTGGAACTGGAGTGCTGACGAGTTCGATCGAACGAAAATTATGCTCCTGAGGCGAAACCACGGATGGATACAACAAGCGCACCCAGATGAGGAACGCCACCGCCAGCGCTTGCGCGCCGGAGCTGAAAACGAATTCCGTCCAAGGCTTTCTCGTCTCCGGAAGCAGGGAGAAGAGATTCTCTCGGGAAGCAGCAGGACTCATATCGGAGTTCACTCGTTAGCTGTAGAAAACACGCATTCGGAACTGAAGTTTCTGGGGCCGCGGCGAAAACGCTGGAACCGCCACGGCCTTATAAGTCTACAACGAAGTCGACAATCCCAGTGTAGAAAGCTGCACGGCAAAGGCCATTTCGGCGGCAACTTTGAAGTCTATCTAGCTAATGTTTCAAGTACTTACGCGGACCGCTTTGTGAGGTTCAAGCAGGCGGCGCAAGAAAGAGCAAAAAATTACACCCTAGGCACGGTTCTTTATACTTTCGCGGGTACCTTCCCGGAATCTTGCCATCGGAGCCCGCGAACCGGCCGAGCCGGTCCCCTGATTGAATCGACCATTAAGATCTTGCTTCAGACGGATAAAAGGTTAGCATTTATTCCGCCAGGGCCGTCCTTTTTAAACACTTTCTTCGGGCGCTTCTGACTAACAGCGCACCACTTTGGGACTGTCAATCCCTTTGGTTGCGTTGCGCGTGTCCACGACCAACTGGGCCTCGCCGACAATTTTTTTGTAATCGTAATCGGAGTGATCGGTAATGATCACGATGCAATCGTATTCGCCAAGCTTGTCTAATTCCGCACGCTTCATCTGCAGGTCGTACTTGCGTCCCTTGCCGATGAAAGGGAAGTAAGGATCGTGATAGCTGACCTGTGCGCCTTCGTGTTGCAAGAGTTCGATGACGGTGAGGGCGGGTGATTCGCGCAGATCGTCGATGTCTTTCTTGTAGGCCACACCGAGAATGAGGACACGCGCGCCGTTCACCGACTTTTTATGCTGGTTCAGCGCTCCGCCGATGGAGGCGAGCACATGGTACGGCATGTTGTTATTGATTTCACCCGCGAGTTCGATGAAGCGCGTGCGGAAATCGAATTCCTTTGCCTTCCATGAAAGATAGAAGGGATCGATAGGAATGCAATGTCCACCGAGGCCAGGCCCGGGGTAGAAGGGATGAAAGCCGAAAGGCTTGGTGGAAGCGGCAGCGATGACTTCCCAGATGTCGATGCCCATGCGCAGGCAGAGCAATTTGAGTTCATTGACCAGGGCAATGTTGACGCAGCGGTAGATATTTTCCAGCAGCTTCGTCATCTCGGCGGCGGCGGGCGACGAGACCGGAACCGTGCGATGGAAGATGGAACCGTAAAGGGTGCCGGCTAATTCCGCGGCTTGCGGATTGACTCCGCCTACGACTTTAGGAATGTCACAGCGGGCGACAGTTGTGTTGCCCGGATCCTCGCGCTCAGGTGAGAACGCTACGAAAAATTCTTTTTCCGCGCTGCCAGCGCCGGGGGAATTGTTGGAGGAAGCTGCCGTCGAAGCGGTGCGAGCAGCTTTCAGTCCCTGCTTGTTCTCTTTTTCGAGGATGGGCAGCATGACTTCTTCCGTGGTGCCGGGGTAGGTTGTGCTTTCGAGAATCACCAACTGGCCGGGCTGAAGATGCGGCGCAAGCGCGTGTGTGGTATCGGTGATGTAGCTCAGGTCGGGTTCGTGATATTGGTTGAGGGGCGTGGGGACGCAGATGATGATCGCGTCCATGGCATCGAGGCGGGAGTAGTCGGATGTGGCGGAAAAGCCCTGCGCCTGTGCGCTCCTGATTTCTTCGGCCGCGATGCGGTAGATATAAGACTCGCCGCGGGCGAGGGTGTCGACTTTTCGCTGATCGATGTCGAAGCCAGTCACGGCAAATTTTTGCTCGCTGAAGAGCAGGGCAAGAGGCAATCCGACGTAGCCGAGGCCGATGATTCCGACCCGCGCCTGACGCTGCTGGATTTTGTTCTTGAGTTGCTCGGGAGTGTGACTTGGGGCAGAGTGGTTCGTCATCGTCGCGAAAGCGCGTGTCTATTGGTGGAGTTCGCTCTCGATTCTAGCACGCACTTACGCGCCCGGGCGACGGCAGCGTGCCGAACGATTTCTTGTTTTCCGAGGTTGGGAATTTATGGAAAGACGGGCACTGAAGAAGCGCGCGTGGCTGGTGGTCTTGTTGGCGATTGGAGGTTTGTTGGCAGGGTTGGCCGCGAAAGCTGGCAGCTTTCTTATCGTGGATGAACCGCGCCGCTCCGATGTGATTCTGGTGCTGGCCGGGGAGACGGACCGGCGTCCGGCGCGCGCCCTCGAACTTCTAGCGCAGGGATATGGCCGCAGGGTGGTGCTGGATGTGCCGACAACTGCGAAGCTGTACGAATTCACACAGATTCAATTGGCACGGAAATATGTTGAGGATCTGCCGCAGGGGGCGCTGGTGAGCGTGTGCCCCATCGACGGACTATCGACTAAGGACGAATCGAAGGACGCAGAGAAGTGTATTGCACGCGACGGCGCCAGGAGCGTGCTGATCGTGACTTCGGACTTTCATACCCGGCGCGCGCTGAGCATCTTTCGAAAGGAAGCTCCCGGGCATGAATATTCGGCCGCCGCCGCACGCAATGACGAACAGTTTGGCGCGCGATGGTGGACGCACCGGCAATGGTCGAAGACTTTTGTGGATGAATGGCTGCGATTGATCTGGTGGAAGACGGTTGATCGATGGCGGTGAAGGGAAGGTCGCGGCAAGGCTCTTCACCACAGAGACACAGAGGAAGGCAAGAAAGAAAACGAATTCTGATTTTTTCTCCGTGCCTCTGTGTCTCTGTGGTGCAAAAGATCTTCGGAATATTAGAAAGTTTTCCACAGAAGCCGCCGTTCGATAGCACAAATTGCATTGACTGCCAAGAACTTTGGAGGGTAGGATTCGTTAACGGTAATCAACTCAGTTATTAGCGGAGCGTGGGATGGGCATGTCTGCTTTCCGGAAGATGGTAAGTTGCGTGCTGCTGTTGATGGTTCCGGGTTCGCTGTTAGCCGCCGATTCCGGTGCGGCCATGCTTTATGCTAATGGAGCTGCCTGGTTGAACGGCAGCCATGTGCCGAACTCCTCGGCGATTTTTGCAGGCGACCTTGTACAGACCCGATCTGACTCCGCAGCCAACATTCATGCGCCCGGCTCGAGCATCACGGTTCTCGGCGATTCCCTGGTTCAATTTGAAGGCGCATTGTTAAAGGTGGAACACGGGGGCGTGAGCGTTTCCACGTCGAAAGGTGTAGCCACCACCGCCGGCGATGTGCGCGTGGCGCCGGCCTCCAATGCGTGGACTGAATTCAATGTCACGGATATCGATGGAACGGTGCGAATCGCGGCCAATAAGGGGGACTTGACCATCACCGATGACGATGGCACGGTCACTCTTCCTCAAGGACAGGAAACCACGCGGAACGAGCAATCCGACCAGGGCGATAAGAAGAAGAAAGACAAGAAGCGTGCGGCTGGCGCGGTTCCGGCGGCTGGCGGCGGCGCGTTAAATTCTCCGGTAGCCATCGGGGTGGGAGCGGCGGCAATTGGCGGCCTCACGATATGGGTACTGACGCGGAGCAGCAATCCGGTTAGCCCCGCGACTCCTTAGTCAACGCGCGATTCCATTCGGCGCAACCTAATCGGCTCAACGAAAATTCCCACTATCGCCCTGCTCAGAAATGCTCGCGCAACTCCGCGAACCTGCCGACGATCAGCAACCGCTGACCTGCTGGAGCCGCGTTCACTTCTTCATGCTCCAGGATCCACGTATCGCCGTGAGGAACGAAAACCGCGTGCAGACCCGCGGCCAGCGCCGGATTGATATCGGACCTCGGGCTGTTGCCGATCATCCACGTGGATTCGCGAGCGAGTTCGTATTTCTCTGCCAGGGCGTGATAAACCGCGGAATCTTTTTCCGCCACGATTTCAGTTGCCGAAAAATATTCTTTCAATCCCGAGCGCTCGATTTTTCCCGATTGCTCCGCCAGCGCGCCCTTGGTCACCAGAATCAAACGATGCCGCGTGCGAAGATACTCCAGCGTTTGCGGAACCTCCGGCAAGAACTCAATCGAATGATTTTCGATAGTGTGAGCAAAGCTTGTGATCTGGGCATGCAATTCAGGTGTGACCGGCTGCACGCTCAGACACTCAAACGTGCGAACCAGCGAATGCGAGAAACTGTGCAGGCCGTAACCATGGGTCACGATGCACTCGCGCTCGACATTGTTGAGCACCTCGCGTACCTGCTCGGGGGAAAACTCAAGATGATTGAGAAACGAAATAAACTTCGCGATGGCGCGCTCGAAATAAACGTTGTTCTCCCAAAGCGTGTCGTCGGCGTCGATGAGAAGGGTTTGTGGGAGCAAGCTTTTAGCTCTTAGCCTTTAGCTCTTAGCTAGCCCGGTAATCGGGAATTATGACGCGGCAAGAGCAAAAAGGGGTCGGCACCGAAACTAGTTATTGCTGGCATGGCAAACGCGTGAGCTAAAGGCTAAGAGCTAAAAGCTAAAAGCTTCCCTACACCCAATCCACCTTCGCCTCAGGCCGAATGATCCCCGCCTTGTGCCCCATGTCGAGTAAGCGCACGACAGCCTCACGTCCATCCGGGCCATAATCCAGCGTGCGCTCGTTCACGTACATGCCAACGAAGCGGTCGGCGGTTGACGTGTCGAGATCGCGAGCGAACTGCATGGCGTAGGACAAAGCTTCTTCACGATGATCGAGCGCATACTGAATGCTGTCATGCAACGCAGTGTTGACCGCGGCAATCAGTTCAGGGCCGAGCGCGCGGCGAATGGCGTTGCCTCCGAGCGGCAGCGGCAATCCGGTCATCTTCTGCCACCATCTTCCGAGGTCGACAATGCGGTGCAGTCCGGCCTTGTCGTAGGTCAATTGGCCTTCGTGGATGATGAGTCCAGCCTCGTATTTGCCTTCGAGCACCTGCGGAATAATCTGGTCGAAGGGAACGACCTCGGTTTCGACACCGGGAGCAAAAAGCTGCAGCGCAAGATAAGCAGTGGTGAGCGTGCCGGGGACCGCGATTTTTTTACTTTTGATTTCATCCTGCGAGAACGGACGCGGCGAAACGATCATCGGTCCATAACCCTCGCCCACGCTGCCGCCGCATGACATGAGTGCGTACAAATCCTGAATATAAGGATAGGCGTGAAACGAAATCGCCGTGACATCGTAAACGCCTTCGCGCGCCTTCTGGTTCAGCGTTTCGATATCGCACAGCGTATGCGTGAAGCGCAGCCCGGGCACGCGCACCTTGCTGGTGGCGAGGCCGTAAAACATGAACGCATCGTCGGAATCCGGGCTATGGGCAATGCTGATCTCGCGCACCTGAGAAGCCGGATTGCCGCCGGAATGTTTCGCTTCGAGCTCCGAAGTTACTGTCATCGTTTGAACTCCAAACCGAGTGCTGCCGTGCTACTGCTGTGCATTCGAACGGCGCTGCCAGCGCGACGCAATTCCCGCGGCCATCATCACCTTAATAATCTCAGCAAACAGAAACCAGTAAAGACCCCAGCGAAAAGCCTGCACCACCGAGTGAGTCAACACCGCAAGCCAGGCCAAGCCGCTGGCAAAAAGTACAACCTCGCCAAGAAGACCACCCAGAGCGGCGCGAGCGAAACTCTTGCGTCCGTGCTCCATCACATATCCAGCCAGCCCTGCGACGACGGGATAGGCCAGAAGAAATCCGCCAGTGGGGCCAAGCAGATGCGCGATTCCCCCCACGCCCACGGGACTGAACACGGGCATGCCCGCTGCGCCTTCCATCAGATAAAGTGCAAGCGCCGCAAAGCCGCGCCGGCTGCCGAGCAGCAAGCCGACCAGCAGCACTCCAAAGTTCTGCACCGTCAACGGCACCGGCGTGCCCGGTAGTGGAATCGTGATGCGCGCGCACAGCGCCACGAACAAGCTCGCGCTCACTACGATCGCGACCTGCCGCGCACCTTCGAGAACGCGTTCCTGTTGACTGCCTGCAGTTTGAATTGCCAGTTTTGACATGGAAGACTCTCCAAATCTTCGGCGCAGAGCATCAGTGCTGAGTTCAGTGCTCAGATCGGTGCTCAATATCACTCGACTGATGCTCGCGTTCGGTCTCGCCGGAAGTCCCTTCCCGAGCGGCATGCGCAGCCTGCAGGTGCCGCCGCAACCGCATGTACAACGCGATTGCCACGCACACCACGACCAGCGTACTTACACCCAGGATCAGGAACCACCAGATCATCCGCACAACGCACAAGGATAACAGATGATCAGGCGGTGGGACGGGCAGTTTCGCAGTGATCGTCTTCTAGCTCTGACGCTAGCTCGCCTTCGCCATGGACCGCTTCTCGTGCATCGCCGCGACGCGCTTCAGCGTGAGCTTCAGCCGTTCGCGCGCGAACTTGGAGCCCGTGGCGATCTTCTCGATATTCTCAAACATATGCGGATCGCCGATCTTTTCACGCAGGTCTTTGAGGAAGGGATAAACCTTCGCGAGTATCAGGAACATTTCGCCGCTCACCGCGGGCTGGATGAACAACTCCTCACTGAGCGCCCCTTGCAACACGAAGGATGCAGCCATGCTCCAGTATCCGCCGACCTGGCGTAGCCAATTGTTTTCCTGCGAGCCCATGGCCCCGACAATCTTCATGCAATCGTCGGCGTTCTTCGGCCAAAATTCCACGACCCACCAGTTGCGCGCTTTGCGCATCTCGGCCTCGCGGCGCAGATCGTAGAGTTTCATTATGAGTTGAGCGTCTGTAGCGGTTGCTTTCTTGGACATGAGATCTCCTTACAGAATTGAGTCATTGAGCGATTGAGTGATTGAAAAACCGGCCGCCCGGCGCCGACGCCCGAAGAAAAAATCCTGAAAATTACCCAATTACTAAATTTCCCAATTACTCAATCGATTCTACGCCGTCGTTGCTGCAGCTTCTGCAGGCGGCGCCGGCCGCTCGTAGTCGCATTCTTTGTTCGGGCATGCGATCACTGGTCCGGCCTTCAGATTTTTTTCCACCAGGTATTCGCTGCCGCAACTCGGGCATTTTTCGGCGAGCGGTTTGTGCGCCGAAGTGAACTTGCATGTCGGATAATTTCCGCACCCGTAGAAAGTGTTGCCTTTGCGGGCGCGCTTCTCCACCAGATCGCCATCTTTGCACTCCGGACACTTCACGCCAATGTAGTTCTGTTTGACGTATTTGCATTCGGGATATCCGCTGCAAGCCGTGAACTCGCCAAAGCGCCCGTGGCGGATCATCATATTTCGATTGCACTTCGGGCATAGTTCATCGATCGGAATATCCGGAACCTTCTTGCCCTGGTCGAGTCGCCGCGTAGTCTTGCAATCAGGATATCCCGTACAAGCCATGAACTGACCGAAGCGCCCGCGCTTGAGCACCATCACGCGTCCGCAGTTCTCACAATATTCTTCCTGAGTGGTCTCCTGAACGTCGGCCGAATCGAGGTCGGGCAGGTTGATTGGATTTTCTTTCGTGAACGTACAAGTGTTCGGATCTTCCTTATCGTAGGTGCTGCACGCATAAAACGATCCGTGCCGGCCCCACTTGATCACCAGAGGCGCGCCACATTTCTCGCACTTCTCGTCTGTGGGCTTCTCCATCCGCTTGATGTTCTCCATATGCTTTTCGGCATATTTGAGATCCTTCGTGAATTTCTTGTAGAACTCGGCGAGCGTGTCGGTCCACTTCTCTTTGCCCTCTTCGATCTCGTCGAGTTTTTCTTCGAGCCCCGCGGTGTAAGCCACATCGAAAATGTCGCGGAAGTTTTCCACGAGCAGGTCCGTGACTACGAGTCCAATCTCCGTGGGAGTAAATTTGCCACCCAATTTCTGCACGTACTGCCGCTCTTGAATCGTCGACAGAATCGCCGAATAGGTTGACGGACGCCCAATCCCGCGCTCTTCCAGTTCTTTCACCAGCGACGCTTCGTTGTAGCGCGGCGGCGGCTCGGTGAAATGTTGCTCCGGCTTCAATTCCTTCAACGTAAGCTTCTGGCCAGCTTCCAGCGCCGGCAGCTTGTGTTTCAGTTCTTCGTCTTCTTCGTCCTTGCCTTCTTTCGATTCTTCGTAGACGCGCAGGAAGCCATCGAACTTCATCACTGATCCGGTTACGCGGAACCAGTAAGCATCGCCATTCTTCGATTTCGCATCGATATCGACCGTGGTCTGGTCGAACACCGCAGGCATAATCTGCGACGCCACAAAACGCTGCCAGATCAGCTTGTAGACCTTGAACTCATCCTCTTTTAAGTACTGCTTCACCTGATCCGGATGCCGCATCGCCGAGGTCGGCCGAATCGCTTCGTGCGCCCCCTGCGAATCCTTCTTCTCCTTATATGTATTAGGAGTTTCGGGCAGGTAAGCCGCGCCATATTCATTGCCAACATATTCGCGCACTTCCTGAATCGCCTCAGGCGCAACCCGGGTTGAATCGGTACGCATGTAGGTGATCAGGCCGACCAGGCCTTCTTCGCCCAGTTCCACGCCTTCGTACAAACGCTGTGCGATCATCATGGTGCGCTTCACGCTGAAGCGCAGCTTGCGCGAGGAATCCTGCTGCAACTTGCTGGTGGTGAAGGGAGGCGCTGCATTGCGGCGGCGTTCTTTCTTGTCAACCGAACGCACCAGCCAGTCGGCTTCTTCGATCGCGGCGCGAATCTTTTCCGCATCCTCGCCGTTGGTGACTTCAATCTTCTCTTCGCCCTTGCCCAGAAACCGCGCGTCGAACGCAGGAGGCTTGCTGGCAGCCAGGTGTGCGTCGATCGTCCAATATTCTTTTTTCTCGAACGCCTTAATCTCGCGTTCGCGCTCAACGATGAGTCGCAGCGCAACCGTCTGCACACGCCCGGCAGAAAGCCCGCGGCGGACTTTATCCCACAGCAGCGGAGAAACTTGATATCCCACCAGTCGATCGAGCACGCGCCGCGCTTGCTGCGCATCGACAAGATTCTGATCGATGGCGCGAGGATGTTCGAATGCCGCCTGCACCGCGCGCTTCGTAATTTCGTTGAACGTAACGCGCTGAATGCGTGGAGGCCCGTCCGGGTCTTCCTTCTTCTTCTTTTTCGATTTCTTGCCGTGGCCGTTGCCGCCCAGTTCAAACGCAAGATGCGCTGCGATGGCCTCGCCTTCGCGGTCCGGGTCAGGCGCCAGATAGATCGCATCCATCGGTCCCGCCAGCTTTTTCAGCTTGGCCAGAACTTTTTCTTTGCCCGGGATGACGACGTAGTCGGTCTCAAACTCCTTGCTCGTGTCCACGCCCAGAGTGCTCTTAGGCAAATCCTTCACGTGGCCGAGCGAGGCCTCGACAGTAAATCCCTTTCCCAGATATTTCTGGATGGTCTTCGCCTTAGCCGGCGATTCGACAATGACTAAACTCTTCAACAATGGAACCCTCAGTTCTTAAGTTTTCGCTTTGAACCTAGCACGAATGGGACGAAAGCAACAAGTTACGGGTAAAAGCTATTAGCTCTTAGCCTTTAGCTCTTAGCTTAAACGCTTACGCCGCCGTGGGCTTCCTCAGCTTCCCTGCCAATGCTGACAACATCCTCATGATCTCGCTCACGTCCGCATTTAGGATTTCGTACTCCTCGCTCACTACCAACCCCAAATCTCTCGCTGAGAGGAAATGGTAAGACAGTTCAGCGCCCGATCCCATCGCGATTTGAACGTAGCGCGCCAATTCTCCGTCGGATCGCCGACCGCAGCCTTCAGCCAAATTCGCGGCGATCGAGGCGGACGCGCGCCGAATTTGACTGGTGAGACCGTAACGCTCTTCCTTGGGGAACAGAAGTGTCGTCTTGTAGACCGCCAATGTTAGCTTGTGGGCCTTCTCCCAAACCAACAAATCCTGGTAATTTCTCATGGCATCACTCCAATGCATTCGTCGTAGGGTTTGGCTAAAGGCTAAGAGCTAGAAGCTTTTCACAAAATTCTTCCCCGCCATCTGCCTCACCTTGCCACTCAGCTCAAGCTCGAACAACGCTGCGAAAATCTCCGAGGACGACATTTCGTTTTCTAATTTCTCCACGAGTTCATCGATGTGCATGGATTCATCCGCTTTCAACAGGCCCAGAATCCGCTTCTCGTGCGGCGGAAGCCCTTCGTCCGGGAATAGAGATGCGGAGGAGCCGCTCGCGGATTCAGGCGAGGCCGCCGGAGTAAGCGCCAGTTTCACTTCGGTCGGCAGATCTTCCCACACATCTTCCCAGGTCGCGACCAGCTTCGCGCCCTGCTTGATCAGCGTGTTTGGACCCCAGGCATTTTTATTCGTAACGTTGCCGGGCACGGCAAAAACGTCGCGGTTCTGCTCGAGCGCGCAGCGCGCCGTGATGCGCGTCCCGGAATATTCCGCGGCCTCCACAACCAGCACGCCAACGGACATGCCGCTAAGAATCCGGTTGCGGATAGGAAAGTTTTGCGGAAAGGCAGATGTGCAAAGCGGAAATTCCGAGATCAGCGCACCGCCCAACGCGAGTATCTGCTCCGATAGCCGCGAATTTTCCTTCGGATAAATCACATCCACACCCGTACCAAACACCGCAACCGTCCTGCCCTTCGCCGCGATCGCGCCGCGGTGACTGGCGGTGTCAACTCCGCGGGCCATGCCACTAATAATGACTAACCCTTGCGCCGCGAGATCGCACGCCAGCCGTTCCGCCATTCCCGAGCCGTAGGGCGTAGGGTGCCGCGTGCCGACCATGGCAATCCCAGGCTGTGTCAGCACTTCAGCGTTTCCGCGAACATAGAGCACAAGCGGTGGATCGTAAATCTCTTTCAATCGCGTCGGATAACTACCATCTTCCAGCGAAAGCACCGTGACTCCCGCCGCCGCGGCGCGCGCAATTTCTTCGCGCGCCAGTTCCGCCGATTTTCCGGTGGCGATCGATTGCGCCGAGACCGCCTGAATTCCAGTGCCTTCCAGCTCCGTAAGCGATGCATGGAAGACCGCTTCGGCGCTTCCGAAATGTTCGACCAGCTTTCGAGCCTTGGTTGGTCCCAGCCCCTGTGTAAGCGAGATGGCAAGCCATTCCAGAATGTGAGTAGAAGTTGGCGATGGCGCAACGGCATTGGGCAAGTTAAAACTCCGATCGTCACCCGGTCAAAAGAAAGAAACGGAGGCTGGGCGGACTCTAACCACTCGGCGAAACCATCGTCAAGGGCAGCCGTCACAACTCCCGTAAAAATTGGTCTGCTAGAATCAAAACAGGAATGAGACCTCTACGCATCTCGGCGATTTCCTACCTCAACACCGCTCCCCTCATGTGGGATTTCGAGCATGGTGAGGCCGGCGCAGAGTTCGACATTTCCTATACGTTACCCTCGGCCTGCGCCCGCGCTCTCGAAGCTGGAACCGCCGACATCGGAATCATTCCGGCAGCCGCTTATACGCAAGTCCCCGGGCTAATCGTGTTGCCCGGTGTAGCGATAGCATCGCGCGCCCCCGTGCGTTCCATCCTTCTGGTTAGCCGCGTGCCGGTTGAGAAAATTCGCACCGTGGCTCTCGATACTTCTTCGATGACTTCCGTGGCGCTGACCAAGATTCTGTTCGAGAAATGGCTGGGCGGTGGCAGAACGTTCACCTCAATGCCGCCGAACATCGAAAAAATGCTGGCCCAGCACGATGCCGCATTGGTCATCGGAGACCCCGCGCTACAAATCGACCGCTCGCGCTATCTCACGCTAGACCTGGCCGAGGAATGGATTCGCCACACCGGCAAGCCTTTCGTCTTCGCCTTCTGGGCAGTTCGTCAGCAAGCTTTGCAAGAAAACGAATCGTGTGGGGACGGACGCATTCGTCCGTCCGCGTCGCGAAGCGACGCCAGCGTGTGGCAGGATCTAGCCACAATTTTCCAGCAATCCCGCGACCACGGACTAGAGCCGGCAAGCCTCGATCAGATTACAAGCGAATGGGCGCCAAAGCTCGGGCTCAAGCAAGAAGATGTTCGCTCCTACCTCACCGAAAACATTTATTACCACTTGGACCCTCCGTGTCTCGAAGGCCTGCAACTTTTCTATCGCTATGCGGCCGAAATCGGAGCGCTGCCCGCCGCGCCCGCGATTTCTTTTCTGGCCGCGAACACCGCGGTTGTTTAGCGCAAACCAAAAACTGAATGCTGCCTCATTTACATCCCCTGCTAGTCGTCACGATGTGGCAGCGACTGCGCCGCCTGGGCGGTCCCGGCCTTGTCTTGCTGGGCATCGCCGATAATTCCATAATTCCAATGACCGGCAGCATGGACGTCCTCACCATCTGGCTGGCTGCGCGGCACCGCGAACCGTGGCCCTACTACGCTTTCATGGCCACGCTGGGCGCGGTGATCGGCGGCTACATTACTTATGCTCTGGCGCGTAAGGGCGGCAAAGGGACCATGGAGCGCAAGCTCTCGAAACGCCGAGCCGCCCAGGTTTCCAAAGCGTTTGAGCGCTGGGGATTCGCCGCCGTCGCCGTCCCTGCCCTCATGCCGCCTCCATTTCCTTTTGTGCCATTTCTATTGGCCGCCGGCGCCATGCAGTACTCGACCAAGAAATTTCTGGGAGCGTTAACCCTCGGCCGCGGCGTTCGCTACAGCATCGCCGCCTTCCTCGGATTCCACTACGGCCGCCACATCCTGCGCTTCTTCAACCAGTACTACAAACCCGCGATGGCAGTCCTGATCGGTTTTGCGGTAATCGGCGCGGTGCTGTCGCTAATTCAATACCTGCGCATGAGAAAAAAGTAACTCAATGGATTTTCTCCGCGTCCTCCGCGGCATTTCTTCGCGATCTCCGCGGTGAGAGGCTTTTGATCTTGAAGTCCACTGATGGATGGGGAGCGATTCAGTCGCTCGCACTTGGCCCAAAGCCAAGCACTCCGTTAGAATTAAATGTCAACATGTCCCTAACCAAGTCCCAAGCCCTCGAGCTCTTCCACTCCGACGACCTGATCGGCATCGGCATGGAAGCCGACGCGGTGCGCCGCCAGTTGCATCCCGAAGGTACGGTCACCTACATTATCGACCGCAACATCAATTACACGAACTTCTGCACCGAGTACTGCACCTTCTGCGCCTTTTATCGCCCGCTCAAAGGACCCGCCGCGAAAGAAGGCTACATTCTCGAGTTCGACACCATCTACGAAAAGATCCGCGAGACCGTCGAACTAGGAGGCACCGGCGTCCTGATGCAAGGCGGCCTGCATCCCGACCTCAAGATCGACTGGCACGAAAAGATGCTGCGCGGAATCAAAGACCGCTTCCCGCAAATTCATCTTCATTGTTACTCAGCATCCGAAATCATCGCCATAGCCGAGTACAGCGAACTCAGCATTCGCGACACGATCCTCCGCCTGCGCGATGCTGGCCTCGATTCCATCCCCGGCGGCGGCGCAGAAATTCTCGACGACGAAGTGCGCTACAAAATCGCCCGCCTGAAATGTTTAACCAACGACTGGATTAACGTCCACCGCACCGCCCATCAGATCGGCATGCGCACCACCGCAACCATGATGTTCGGCGTAGGAGAAAATTACGAACACCGCATCAACCACCTGCAAGCCCTCTACGACCTGCAGGAAGAAACCGGAGGCTTCACCGCCTTCATCCCCTGGAGCTTTCAGCCGCAAAACACCGCGCTAGGCGGCCGCCACTGGGACGAAGCCACCGCCGTCGAATACCTGAAGGTGCTAGCCATCTCGCGCCTCTATCTCTCAAACTTCGTCAACGTGCAATCCAGTTGGGTCACGCAAGGCCTAAAAGTCTGCCAGATGGGCCTCCGGTTCGGCGGCAACGACGTAGGCTCGGTGATGCTGGAAGAAAACGTCGTGAGAGCCGCAGGCGTGACCAACTGCACGACTGAAGAAGAGTTACGCCGGATTATTCGCGACGCGGGATTTCGGCCGGCGCAGAGGGATACGTTGTATCGGCAGTACTTTCTGAACTAGAAGTACAACCCGGCGACTCCGAACTCTAGGTGCCCGTCCATCGACTAAGCGGTCGAAAAGGACCGAGAAACTGTCCATCTACTTCATTTTTCGCTTGAACAATTTCGGTTGAGGGTTAAGAATCTACGAGGTTAGTGGCCCACTTAGTCCCACAGGACTCGGCAATATAAGTTCTCCTTAGAGGATCTGCCGTGGAACCGAGCGCCCAGAAGCCAGTCGAGATTCCCATCAAGAAAGACAAAGTCACCAAGCCACGGACGCCGCCGCCACGAACGCAGCCGGATCGAGACCTTGAGGACCGGCCTGCCGTTCTGATCCAGATTGAGCTCACGATGTGGTCGGGCATCGCACCGGAGGTACGACAGGAGCAACTCGTTGCGCTGGATGAGAGGTACCACGACATTCTCAATGAACTTTACGGCGTCGCCAACCTTTGCGTGGACCGGCACGCAATCTTATCGAAGTATCACACTTGGTGGCGACGGGTACTTATTGTCGGGACTGGGGTTCTTGCCTTGATTAACATTCTTGCCGCGAGCAAGGACTTAAAAGAATATGCAACCGCCGCGGCTCTTTCGGCCGCAGCCTTCGCCGTATTACTGGCGATACTCGGAAATCTGGAGAGTTTCAGCAATTGCCTGGAGAAAGCGCAGGCGTTCCGCGAATCACGTGAGCTGTTTCTGGACGTCGCAAGAGAGTTCGACCGCAGGTGGGACATCTATGTGCGACCCTTAACAGATACCCCAGAGGCATGTGTGAACGCTGCAGAGCTATATCGGCAGGTGGTTGCGAAGGACCGCGATCTGCGAGCTAAATTCAAAGAACTGACCAAGACTGAGGCGAGGACAACCGGAAGGAAACCGTGACCGAAATGCAACAAGTCACGACGAGTTTTAGCGGCTTGGCCAATACCGGGCAGACCGCAGAAGTGTACTCAGGCCTTATCGAGATGGGGGAGGCCACCAAGGAGGGAGACTATGAGAAGAACACTAAAGGACTCAAGAAACCATGGATTCTACCCATCCGTAGGCCCCCTATAACCAAATGGCCAATCTAGCCTCGGAACATAGAATGGAAATAATTGCATTTGCGAGCGGCAAAGGCGGGACCGGTAAGACGCTGATGGCTTCCTGTCTTGGCTATGCCCTAATTCAGGCGGGCCATCGGGTGCTAATGATCGATGCCGACCCGGCCACGGACGGACTGTCGCTATTCCTGCTTGGGCCAAAGGGCACTAAGCAGATTCAAGATTTTCAGGAGGCAAACACCTTTACGGGGGCCCTGCACGCATTTAGCCAGGGAGGATCTATGCTATGCGAGCCCCGGCGCATCAACCGCGCGGGGCCCGAGGACCACGGGGTCACTTACCAAGCCCTCATAAGTGGGAGGGGCCTTTACGGGGACGACGCCACGCTCTCGCAAACTCTCGCTGTCCCAGACTTGGATCAGGAAACATTCCGGAAGGCAGTCAAAGAATTGTTCGCTTCGCTGAAAAAAGGAGATCGCTACGATTATGTAATTGTCGATACGCGCGGAGGCTTTGCCTTTGAGAGCACCGACGTATGCGCCCTGGCAGACAGTCTCATCGTCGTCACCGAACCCGACTTCACATCTTTCTACCAAGACAGAAACCTAATAAGGCGAATCAGCGCCGCCTCCGAGCAACTAGGTTCGAAGACCCTGCTGCGCTCGGTCATCGTGAACAAGGCCACGGAAAGCGAGCAGAAGACGGACGAACTAGACCTCAGAAAAGTGGAAACATCATTTCGCATCGAGCTCACCAAAGAATTTCCTCTGCGCTTTGAAGATACCCATCCCGTTCCGGTTGATGTCGAGGCGCTGAAGGCGTACAAAACCCAGCGGCTACCATACCGCACAGCACCGGCTTCGCTGTTCTCATTCGCTACTCTGTCCGCTTTTTCGGACATACTTCAGGTTGTAACGGCGCGTTGGCAGGAAGAGCAGATAAAGGGGTGGAACGCGCTGGTTACGAGCGTCTCAGAGGCCGTAGAAAGCAGAAACAAGGAACTGGCCGCCGAAGCAAACAGGAGCAGGCAGAGGGAGGAGCAATCAGTCGAACTGCAACACGAAAACAGATCCTTACAGCAACTCGTAGAACAGCTCAAGAGAGAAATCGATAGGACGGAAAGGCAGTACGAACGTGAACTCGCCCGACTTCCCTCTGAGAAGTCGACACCCCAATCGAAGAACCCGGCCGTCAGAGGGAGGACATTTTTCGGCCTGACATGGAGGGTGTGGTTTGTACTACTCATGGCTGTCGCCTTCCTGGAGCTTGCGGGTTTTGTGAGCTTCCGGCTTCTTCGAGTGTACGAGCAGAACCGTATCGACAGCCTAGTAACCAAAGCCTACGACAACTCGCTGCCGGTGGCTTTACGCACAACATACGTGAAAGAACTGCTAACCAGCTACCACAAGGCCGACTTCGCCGGGATTAGCCTGGAAAACGCCGTTTTGGACAACTCTAATTTCAGACAGGTATCTCTCCAGGGAGCGGATTTTACAAACGCATCACTGAGCCGGGCAGATCTATCATCAGCCAAGCTAACAAGAACGACGTTCACCGGGGCCGACATGTCAGGAGCGCAACTACAACAAGCTCAGGCCGCTGGGGCGGACTTTTCGCACGCGAACCTAGCGAAAGCGGACCTAACGTCTTGCGATCTTACCAATGCCCTTCTTTTCGGGGCCGACCTCAGGGGAGCCAACCTCACGAGGGCAACCGCAGATTCGATACAGCTGGAAGCGGCCATTTTTGACCAATATACGACCTTTCCGGATGGCACGTCGGGGCACAAGCCGGTGGAGCTACCCCGCTCCGCTGCCGTTCCCACGAAAAAAGGATCGTGACATGAAGGCCACCCTCGATTTCGTCGCCGTCTTAAAATGCAAACGGCCCCGGAAATCCCGAGGCCGTTCGCGAGAGCCGGTAGCCGGTACCCCATCAAGGTCACCCTTATGATCGAGACGACGCCGCCGAGAATCAAGTTATAGGCGCCTATCCACCGCGCCGGATCCTTGCGTGCTATGCCGTTGGTCATCTCCTCAGAAAATTAAAGGCATCTTAGAATCAGGTGTCGATTGAGAACGCTAACCTCCTCCTGCCAAACGTTTGACGTCCACCTGTAAGCGCAGGCGACGAAGCTTATAAAGATAATCTCCAGGAGGCAACATATGGCTGCAGGTGCAGCTCCCGCTCCCGAAGTAAAGGCCGAAACAGAAACCGAGACCAAGCGAACGGCTCCCGCGCCGCCCACAACAAAGTGGCAGCGCTTCCAACAGAAGCTCCATGAAATTTTTGCTGAACGCGAAGACCACTCAGGCTGGCACCAATAACGGCCGGCGGATTCTCGATTCTTGCAAGAGCGGGACCTGCGAAAAAGTCCTTGTCCTTTTCCAGGCCTCAAAAATGCAAACGGCCCCGGGAAATCCCGAGGCCGTTCGCGAGAACCGATAAATCGGTACCCCGTCAAGGTCACCACCATTATCGAGACAATGCCCCCGAAAATCAAGTTACTTTGAGGAGGGTCGCACCCCGTCCTGCGAACCCTCCACTTGTCCCTGAGAGACAATCTTCCCGAAGGAAGGTGGACCCCCGGAGGGACTCGAACCCTCACTCGGACCTTGACGGGGTCCTGTGCTGCCGTTACACCACAGGCCCACGAGTCAAAGCTTACTTCAGCCATGACAAGGATTCAGGCCTCTATCCTGCATTTACTGAAGCGGAGTTTCGTTTTGGAACAGCCTTCGCGGTCCTGACCTGCAGGGCTTGCCATCCGCGCTAGAATAGCCTCAGCGAGGCCCCCATGCCGCAACTAACGCCGCAAGTCTCCGAAGTTCTCGAAAAAGCGCTGGCCCTCTCCAGCGAGGATCGTGGACTTATCATCCACCGGCTCGTCGAAAGCCTCGACGATGAACCGGCCGAAGAAGGAGTCGAGGCCGCTTGGTCGGAAGAAGTTAAGCGCCGCGTGGAAGAGATTCAGTCCGGCAAAGTCGAAATGATTTCAGGCGATCAGGTACTCAGGGAACTCGCCGAAGAATTTCCCTATGAATCCCACCGAATTTCCGGACCAAGCTCTTGTGACATCTGACCTTGCGTTCCACAGTTTCTCGGCCGATGATGTTAGGGAGCGAGAGCCGCAAAGTCGGTTCCGAGGCACGTTGTTCTTTGACAATTGAACAAAACGCAATAAGTCCTGTTAATTCAATATTTTACGATCTGCATCATTGATTCTAAACAGCTTAGCTCGTGCCCCATCCGCTAAGTCCTTTGAATGGAGTATTTTACGCGCAACCCCTTTGTTTTCATTGGTTTACTCGGATGGCAAAAACGTAAGTTGTTGATTACAGATGTTTTACGGTCGCAGCCGTGCAAATTTTTTTGATCTGGATTCGAGCCGAAACCGGGTTAGAATAGCTAGTCAGAGAACTTGATCGGTCCTCACGGTCACGACTCGGGCGACTCTGGAATTCCTCCCCGCATCCGAACACCATAATGAAGGTTTTTTCAACAGCTCTGTTGTGGCTAGTAGTGGCAGCAGCCGCGCTTTCGGCGCAGTCCTTGCCTTCATCTTCATCCGTTGCGCAGAGTTCTGCCACTGCGCGGGCCACTCTCAGCGGCCTCGTCACCAAAGATCCCGGCAGCGAGCCGGTGAAGAAGGCGATCATCGAACTGATCGCCGAGAGCCAGAGCGAAGGCGGAAACTACACCGCGCTTACCGGACCGGATGGCGGCTTCCGTATTGAGAACATCGCGCCCGGTCGCTATCACATGTTCGTCGAGCGCAGCGGTTTTCAGGAAATCGACAAGCATCGCCACAGGACTGAAGGCCGCGTGCTTACGCTCGTCGCCGGCCAGGAGATGAAAGATCTGGTCATTCATCTGCAAGCATCGGCGGTGCTCGTCGGGCGAGTGACCGATGAAGACGGCGATCCCATGCCGGAATCGCAGGTCGCCGTGCTGCGTCAAACATTCGTCGCCGGCCGCAGCCACTGGGAGCAGGTTGGGGCCGAGCGCACCAACGACTTGGGCGAATACCGCATCGCGGGCCTTGCGGCCGGCAGCTATTTTGTCGCGGTCACGCCGCCTCCAGACTTCAGGAGCCTGATCGAAGCCAGCGGTCTTTCATCTGCATCTGCACCTGCGGCTCGCGCCCGGGCTGCGGCCCCCGACAAGCCCGCGCCAGCCGCGTATCAAACCACTTATTATCCCGGCACCAGAGATCGCGCGCAGGCCGCCGCAATCCAGTTACACGCGGGCGATGAGTTTCCAGTAAATTTCTCGCTAACACCCAGCCCTACCTTAACCATTCGCGGGTCAATTGTGAATCTGCCGCTGGGCGCGAGTGCAGCGATTATGCTGCAATCGAATGATTTCAGCATGGTGCTGAATGGCGGGGAGGTGCACAAAGACGGCACGTTCGAGATTCGCGATGTTTCCCCCGGAGCCTACACGCTTCTCGCCACAGTCGAAAATGCAGCGACGCCCATGACCGCCCGTCAGGCGTTGCAGGTTACGTCTGCGAACGTCGAGGGCCTGCGGCTGGCTCCGCAAACGGGCGGTTCCATTCGCGGCCGCCTGCGCATGGAGTCGAACGGCAACGCCCGCGTCGATCCCACCCAGCTCTTTCTTCAGTTGCGCTCCGCCGACGGCGATGATGACTCGCTAGCGTCCTTTAGATTTGAAGACGGCTTCTCGACGCTGGCACACGTAAATGCGGATGGCAGCTTCGAATGGAAGAACGTGCCTGCGGGACATTATTCAATTCAGCTTTCCGACGCCAGTGCAATGCCGGACTGGTTTCTGAAATCAGTGACGGCAGGCCGCGACGCGGTCGATTCTGGATTCAGCGTAAGCGGTGGCACTACATCGGTTGATCTGGTTGCGAGCGCGAATGGAGCCGTGACCGAGGGCATTGCCACAAATCAAAAAGATGAGCCAGTCGCCGACGCAGTTGTCGTCGCGGTGCCAGAAGTGCGGTTCCGCAGCCATCCCGAGCGCTATCGCAAAGCGGTCACCGATCAGAGTGGGCACTTCATTCTTCGCGGATTGTCTCCGGGCGATTACACGTTGTTCGCGTGGGAAAGCGTAGATGGCGATGCATACTACAATCCAGAATTCCTCAAGGGCTATGAGGGGCAGGGTAAGGCGCTGAGTTTGAGCGAAGGCGAGCGCAAGAGCTTGCAGCTCAAGGCGATTCCCGCGGCTGAAGATCAACCCGAAGAGCAACACTGAAAGACCTTTTCTCGAACGTATGACAGGTTATGAGGTTCATGACACTCTGGTATAATTGTGTCATTCCAATCGGAGTGTGCCAATGTTAGAAGAAGCCCGGACGCGAGTGAATGAGAACGGTCGTGTTGTAATCCCATCTTCGTTTCGAAAGGCGCTCGGCATCGAGGTGGGAGATGAAGTCGTCTTGCGGATCGAAGGCGACGAACTGCGCATCACTACCCAGCAACGCCGAATTCAGAAAGCGCAGCGCCGCGCTCGGCAACATGTAAAGCGCGGCACATCGCTAGTGAATGAACTGCTCGCGGAACGCCGCGAGGCCGCGAAAGGTGAATAGCAGCGTGAATAAGCGATGACCAGGATTGTGCTAGATGCTTCCGCGATCCTGGCCGTGATCGGCGGAGAACCCGGGGCAGAGAAGTTGACTCCGGCCCTGCTGGCCCGAGCCGTCGGCAGCGCCGTGAATCTTGCCGAAGTGCAAACCAAACTGGTGAGCCGTGGCTGGACTCCCGAGCAAGCATGGGAAGACGCCACAAGTCCGGTTCGTGAAGTTGTGGCATTCGATGAGCATCAGGCCAGACTTGCCGGCGATCTGGCGATTGAAACCAGGCATCTTGGTTTATCTCTCGGAGACCGCGCCTGCCTCGCCTTGGGGATCGCGCTCAGACTCCCCGTGTATACCGCCGAGAGAGCGTGGAAGAAGCTTAAGCTCGGCGTGAGAATTCATGTCATCCGCTAAGGCCGCGTCGAATCCGGTAGAATAAAGGTTTTCACCTTACCCCTTGCTCCACTCTGATCTCATTCTGTCTTCGACGCTGGCCGCTTGGACTGCTCCCAAGGGCATTGGGCCTTATCTGCGTCAGCATTTGTTGGATAAGACTTTTCAGGGGCTCTACCACACCGACGCGTTCGACCGCGCGCTGCTGATTCCTTATTTCATTGTGCTGATCCTGCTCGCTGCGTACGGGATGCACCGCTACATTCTCGTTTATCTGTATTACAAACATAAGAAGAACCGCACTACCGAACCGGCCGCGTACTTTGAAGATTTGCCGCGCGTTACTGTGCAACTGCCCATCTTTAATGAGCAGTATGTTGTCGAACGGTTGCTCGAATCGATTTGCAAGCTGAAGTATCCGCGCGAGCAGTTCGACATCCAGGTGCTCGACGATTCCACCGATGAAACCGTCGACGTGGCGCGCAACCTCGTGGAGCGTTATGCCGCGCTGGGAAATCCGATCAGCTACCATCACCGCACGAACCGTGAAGGCTTCAAGGCCGGAGCGCTCGCCGAGGGACTAAAGACTGCGAAAGGCGAGTTCGTCGCTATCTTCGACGCTGACTTCACTCCGCCGGAAGACTTTTTAATGCGTACTATTCATCACTTTACAGATCCAAAGATCGGCATGGTGCAGACGCGCTGGACGCATATCAACCGCAATTATTCTTTCCTTACCCAGGTGGAAGCGATCCTGCTCGATGGGCATTTTGTGCTCGAGCATTCTGGACGGGCGCGTAGCGGTGTCTTCTTCAACTTCAACGGCACGGCTGGAGTCTGGCGGCGCGCAGCCATCGATGAAGCCGGCGGGTGGCAGCACGACACGCTCACGGAAGATACCGATCTTTCTTACCGCGCGCAGCTTAAGGGATGGAAGTTCATCTATCTGCAGGATGTGGAGTGTCCTGCTGAATTGCCCGTAGAGATGACCGCGTTCAAGACGCAGCAGGCGCGGTGGGCGAAAGGGTTGATCCAGACGGGGAAGAAGATTCTGCCGCGGGTGCTGCGCAGCGACGCGCCGCTACACACGAAGATTGAAGCCTGGTATCACCTCACCGCGAACCTGAGTTATCCGCTGATGATCGTGCTCTCGGTGCTGATGTTGCCGGCGATGATCATCCGGTTTTATCAGGGATGGTTCCAGATGCTGTTCATCGATCTGCCATTGTTTATGGCATCAACGTTTTCGATTTCGAGTTTCTATCTGGTGTCGCAGCGCGAACTGTTTCCCAAAACCTGGCCGAAGGCGCTGCTGTATCTGCCGTTCCTTATGGCTCTTGGCATCGGATTGACAATCACCAACACCAAGGCTGTGATCGAAGCGCTGATCGGCAAGGAGAGCGCTTTCGCGCGCACTCCGAAGTATCACGTAGTGTCGAAGCGAGACAAAGTTGGCGCTACCAAGTATCGCAAGCGCCTGGGTTGGGTGCCGTGGGTTGAACTGCTGATTGGCAGTTACTTTGCGCTGACTGTTTTTTATGCAATCGAGAATGAGAACTTCGTTACGATTCCATTTCTTCTGTTGTTCGTGTTGGGTTATTGGTATACGGGATTGATGTCTCTGCTGCAAGGCCGGTTCTCGGGTGTCGAGCTTAGCGCGGAGAGTCACACGAAGCCGTTTCCCGTGGGAGTGTGAGACGCCGGCGCTACAACTCATTTACAATCCACTCGCCAAAGTTTCCGAACGGACACGGTCCGCATTGACTCCTTGTTGAGTGCGTTCGTGGCCTGAAGGAGGATCCGATGCTCCGCTTGCGCAATCTGTTTTCGCTTCTCTCAATAGCATTGCTTGCCGCCTCGTTCCTGAGCTGTGGCGCTCACGATTCCGATGAGTATTTTGTATTCGTGGCAGCGAACCTCCAAGTGCCTTACTGGCAGGCTGCCGGCGCGGGTTTCAAGAAGGCGGCGGATTTATTCAAAGTGCGCGCTGATTTCGTCGGCCCTAACAGCTACGATCCGAAAGCCGAACGCGACGCGCTCGATCAAGCGGTGCAGAAGAAAGCTACGGGCATCCTGGTGGGCGTGACTGATTCGGCGCTGCTCAAAGACAGCATTGACAAGGCGATCGCCGCCGGCATTCCCGTGATCACCATGGATTCCGACGCACCCGCCAGCAAGCGGCTCTTCTTCATTGGGACCAATAACTACGCGGCCGGCGTGAGCGGCGGCATGCGCCTGGCGCAAGAGTTGCACGGCAAGGGCAACGTTGTCGTTTTCACTATGCCTGACCAACACAATATGCAGGACCGCCTGCGCGGCTACCGCGATGCGCTCGAGCCCGCCGGAATCAAGATCACGCGCGTTGTGGATATCCAGGGAGATCCGCGCATCGCATTCGATACCACGACTCAGATTATCGGTAAAGAGAAAGATCAGGTCGATGCCTTCGTGTGCCTGGAGGCGCAATCGGGCAAGGAAGTTGCCGGCGTGCTCGCCAGCTATCAGGTCACCGGTAAAGTTGTGATGGCGATGGACACTGACCCTGAAACGCTCGACTGGATCAAAAAAGGCGGCATCGCCGCGACCGTTTCGCAAAAGCCCTATACGATGGCCTTCGTGGGCATGCAGATGCTCGACAATCTTTATCATCACAAGCCGCCCGCGCTCGACGCCGATTGGTCGAAGGACAGCTTTGCGCCGATCCCATCCTTTGTGGATACTGGTTCGGCGGTGATCGACAAGAGCAACGTGGACTCGTTCCTGCAAAAGCAAAGCGCCACGGGTGGGCAGAAATAGGGATGCGAGCCAAACGCGCGATTATTGTGTCGCAAAAAGCGCGACACTTCGCGCGGCTCGCCCAGATTCCCTCGGCAGGCTCGGGACAGGCTCTTCACTGCGCAAAAGGCGCTTGTTCAGGATGACAAGCCACGGGTGACGGTGGAGGCAATTTCACGTCAAAGGAATGGATGGATTACACAATGGGAAAGCTGCATTCTGCTTTTTTTCTAACAGCTGTCTTTGCCGGTCTTTTTATTTCCGGCGCTGCCAAGTCGAGTTCTGCTTTAGAGCGGCAGCCCAACTCTGATTATCACGTGCGGCGTGAAGCGCTCGCGAAGAAGGCGGCGGGTGTTGTCGTTCTATTCGCAGCCACGGAGAACGACGGGCCCAACGATCTTTATGGTTTTCGCCAGGACGACAACTTTTACTATCTCTCCGGCTTGAGCGAGCCGGGCGCGGCTTTGTTGATTGCATCGGCTGCCGAGGCCAAGGGCGATGCACCGGCTCGAGCGTACACGGAGATCCTCTTCCTGCCTCCGCGCAATTTGACGCAGGAAAAATGGACCGGGCCCAAGCTGGGCGCGGAGAATGCTGAAGCGCCGAAGATTACCGGCTTTGATCGCGTGGAAGATATGGGACGGCTTCCCGATGAGGTCGCGAAGTATGTGGGCGGCGCGCGTCCTGCGATTTACACGGATGTTTCTACGCATGGCGAAACCTCGCCGTCGGCCGCGCCGCTCGCATTCTTGAAGCGGCTCAATGCGTATCTATCGTTTCAGGATGTGAAACCGATGATCTCGTCGCTTCGCACAACTAAAGACGCGGGAGAAATGGCGTTGATACAAAAGGCGGTCGACGCTTCCGTCGCCGCGCACTTTGCCGCATTCAAAGCGGTGAAACCGAATGTGAATGAGCGCGAAATCTCCGCGCTCATGCAATACGAGTGGGGCAAGCGCGGCTGCGAGCGTGTGGCTTACGCGCCTATTGTGGGCTCGGGTTATTACTCGACCGTGCTGCACTATTCGGATGATGACAACGTGATGAAGTCCGGAGATGTGGTGGTGATCGATGCGGCGGGTGAGTATTCGATGTACGCATCCGACATCACGCGCACGTTGCCGGTCAACGGCCACTTCACCGCACGCCAGCGCGAGATCTACGACATTGTTCTCGGCGCCCAGAGCGCTGCCGCTGCGGCTTTTGTCTCCGGCAAATCGACCATCAGGGGCGATGGTCCCGATTCGCTTTACAAGGTTGCCAAGGACTACATCAACGCTCACGGCAAAGACCTGCACGGCGAGCCATTAGGGAAGTATTTCATTCACGGGTTGGGCCACTCTGTCGGGCTCAACGTACATGATGCGACCGACTATAGCGTTCCGCTGGGGCCCGGCCAGGTATTCACCATCGAGCCGGGAATTTACATTCCCGAAGAGAACCTTGGTGTGCGCATTGAAGACGATTACTACGTCGATGCAAACGGCAAGCTGATCAAGCTGAGTGGGGCACTGCCGTCAGGGCCCGATGAGGTGGAGAGACTGATGACGAAATAGAAGTCAGTCTGAGAACTGGTCCACCGACGTGCCAGCATCGGGCGGGTTGGTATAATAGCTGGAGGAGACTATATGCTCGCCTCACAACAGCAACGCCAGGAACCGCCCAAGAGGCCAACTGCCACTCCTCCTCCGCGTCCGCAGAATCAGCCATTCAAGAAGGGCGGATAGCGAACGCCATATACGCGAGGGTTCCGAGCTCGACAAACAGCGCAAGTGCCATGAACCAAAAAGCCCCGTTGAGCGACCACGCCTTCGCCTTGTTTAGAACGTGATTGTGAGAGATTCTTCCGTTTGCCAGCTCCATGGAAAGAGTCGTCACGCCTTCCAGTCTTTCAGCATCAGATTCTCCTAGATCGGCGAGCCAATTGGCGTACGTTTCGGGCAAATCATCGAACAGGTAATCCTTCGGCCACAGACAGGCCACGCAAAATATTCCTGAAATCACGACAAGGGCAATCACGGGAATTTGTGCCAGCTTTGGTGCAGCCTTTAGCCTGTCGGCTGTCAGCATTGTGGCGGCGATGGTTCCGAGAAACGTCAGGATCAAAAGAACGATGCTGGCCTTCACGTCGAACGTGTCACCCAGTTCCAGCTCAAATCGGTCGCGTTCCCTTGTTCTTTCCCCAAGAAATTCGTTCGTCGTCATGGCTACCTCCGTCTGCAAGCCGCTTGGGAACGGCTCCTACGAAATATATTCCCTGATGTACTCGTCTGTGCTGTCCGCCAGTTCGCGCAGGTCGCCGTCGAAGATTACTTTTCCATCGCGCAGGATCAGGAAGCTCATGGGTACTTCGCAACGCTGGCCGGCGGGAAGCGGAACCATGCGGTTGGATTGTTTATCGAATTGATGCGTGGCCATGGTGAAGGCATCCTGCAGGCGGTGCGTCACCATCAGGGCGCTGGTCTTGTAAACGTCGCGCTGCTTCACGATCAGTTCGATGATGGTGTTCGAGGTCACCGGATCAAGGCCGCCGGTGGGTGAATCATAGAGCAGCAGTTCGGGCTTCGTAATCAGCGCCCGCGCGATGGCTACGCGGCGCCGCATGCCTCCAGAAAGTTCGGCGGGATTGAGATCGAGTGTGTGTTCGAGTTCCACGAAGCGCAAGACCTCGCGTACTCTGCGGTCGATTTCGTCGTCATAGATGCCGTGCTCCTCCATCAGCCGGTACGCAACGTTCTCGCGCACGGAGAGCGAATCGAATAAGGCGCTCTCCTGGAAGACCATGCCCACCTTGGCGCGCAATGCAAACAAATCTTCCTCGCGCATCTGGGTCACGTCCTCGCCGAGGACGATGATGCGTCCTGAGTCCGGCCGGAGGAGGCCGATGGCCAGCTTGAGAATCAGGCTCTTGCCGGAGCCGGCCACGCCGAACAGCGCCTTGGTTTCGCCGCGGTTTAAGCGGAAGGAAACTCCGCGCAGCACTTCATTCTCGCCGAAGGCCAGCGCCACATCTTCAAACACGATCGCTGGCGCCGAATTCTCCTCGGTCGTCACGGCGGCGGAATCGAGCGGTAAAGTTGGCGCTGACATGCAGTTAATTTAACGATTTAGTTTAACGACAGCACGGCCATCAGGAACCGGGTTACGAGCAGGTCGAACGCCAGAATCATCACGGAGGCCGCGACCACAGCTTGTGTGGTGGCGCGGCCCACGCCCTGAGTTCCTCCGCGGGCGTTCATGCCGTAGAAGCAGCCGATGGTCGCGATGATGAAGCCGAAGAGCACCGGCTTTGCCAGGCCCATGAATATATCCTGAAACACCAGTGTTTCCCAGGCGTTCGACCAATACTGGCGGGCATCGAGGCGCAGCAGCACTTTGGCGATGAACAAGCCTCCGGTGAGGCCGACGAGGTCGGAAATGATGGTTAGGAAAAACAGCATGAAGACCGTGGCAGTCACGCGCGGCGTGACCAGTTTTTTCATGGGGTCGGTGCCGAGGGCGCGCATGGCGTCGATCTGTTCGGTGACGACCATCGACCCGAGTTCGCTCGCCATGCCGGAGGAGTTTCTTCCAGCCACCATCAGGCTGGTGAGCACAGGGCCGAGTTCGCGCACCATGGAAGTCGAGACTAACTGGCCGACCAGAGTGACGGAACCGAAACGCTCGAGCGTGTTCGAGGCTTGCAGTGCGAGCACCGCTCCGGTGAAGAAGCCGGTGAGCACCACGATGGGCAGCGATCCCACGCCGATGGTGTCGGCTTGCAGAAGCATGTCGGCGAAGTAGCGCGGTTTTCGAAAAATATTCGCGACCGCATGAGCGGAGAAGAGAACGTAATCCTGAACTGTCTGGACTTGTTCTTTGGCGAGGTACGTGGGTGAGGTGATTTCCATGCGGTTCGGGATACGCGTGGAACGAACCGTCACGCGTTCCGAAAACTATAACAGAAGCGCAGTGGTCAGTGATCAGTGGTCAGTGGTCAGAAAAATCCAGCATAGCTGTGGTGGAAATCAGTCAGGGTGTCACTAGCCACTGATCACTGCCTTCCTACCCCCGCGTCTTTTTCTTGATCTCGATATTCAGGCGGCGGATTTTCTGGTTCAGCGTGGAGAGCGGAACTTTGAAGTGTTCGGCGGCTTCAGTTTGGTTCCAGTTGCACTTCTCGAGCATGTCGGTGATGATGCGGCGCTCGACGTCTTCGACAATTTCAAACAGCGACGCATTCGCCGGCGGATCGTGCAGCGTGAAGATAGACCCGCGGCCGAGCAGATGATCGGGCAGCAGGTCGATTCCGATTTCCGCTCCGGACGAGAGCACCACGGCGCGCTCGATTACATTTTCCAGTTCGCGCACGTTGCCCGGCCAGGAGTACGACAGCAGAGGCCGCAGCGCTTCTGGCGTGACATGCCGCGCTGGACGGTCGTTTTCCTCGGCGTATTTCTTGAGGAAGAAATCCACCAGCAGGGGAATATCCTCTCTGCGCTGGCGCAAGGGAGGAAGTTCGATGGTGATCACGTTCAAGCGGTAAAACAAATCTTCGCGAAAACGTCCGTCGCGCACCGCCTGCCGCAGATCGACGTTGGTGGCGGCGATGATGCGCACATCGACCTGAACTTCCTGCACTCCGCCGAGATGCATGAAGCGGCGATCTTGCAGCACGCGCAGAATCTTGGCCTGTGTGTCGATCCCCATGGTGGCGATTTCGTCGAGGAACAGCGTGCCCCGGTCCGCCATCTCAAACAGACCTTTTTTCGAAGCGATGGCGCTGGTGAATGCGCCCTTCACGTGGCCGAAGAGTGTGGATTCGAGCAAGTCCGTCGGCATGGAGCCGGTGTTGACGGGGACGAAAGGCCGGTCGTGGCGCGGCGAGTTGAGATGCAGCGCTTTGGCAATGACTTCTTTGCCGGTGCCGCTCTCGCCTTGTAAAAGCACGGTGGAGCGGCTGTTGGCGACCTGCGCAACGAGGTCGAAGATCTTCAGCATCGGCTCGCTTTTGCCGACGATGTTTTCGAAGTTGTAGCGCTGCTTGAGGGCGCGCTTGAGTTGAATATTCTCTTCTTCGGCGCGGCGCCAGCCCACGGCGGCGCGAATATCGGCGAGAAGCTTTTCGTTATCCCAGGGTTTCGTAACGAAGTTGGCGGCGCCCGACTGCATCGCGCGCACGGCGTTCTCGACCGTGCCGTAAGCCGTAATCATGATGACGGGCAGGCGGGTTTCGTGGGCGCGAATCTCCGTCAGAATCTCCATGCCATCGCGGCCGGGCAATGCGAGATCGAGCAGGATCAGGTCGAAAGGATGTTCCCCGATGCGCCGCAGGCCGGCTTCGCCGGTGTGTGCCGTTTCGACGGCGAAGCCTTCCATCTCAAGCAGAGTTTGCAGAGATTCGCGAATCTCGGCTTCATCGTCGATGATGAGCACCGCGCCCGCGAGGCCGCGCGTTCCATTCATCAGGGTGCGCGCAATTACAGCAGCATCAGACATATTCGGCCTTGGAAGGGACTGCCTTCTTGCTTAAAGGGAAATCGAGAGTGAAGGTTGTGCCGGCGCCGGGGTGGCTCTCCACGCGAATCTTGCCGGCGTGTTCCTGGATGATGCCGTAGGTGACGGAAAGGCCGAGGCCGGTGCCGCGCGCCTGGCCTTCACGCGGCGAGGTCTTCGTAGTAAAAAATGGATCGTAAATGCGCTGAATGTTTTCTGGAGCGATTCCGGTTCCCGTGTCAGACACGCTCACGCTAACGCTTTCGCCGTTGAGGGTTGATACGCGGAGCGTTCCGCCGCCCGGCATGGCGTCTTTCGCGTTGAGAAACAGGTTCAGAAACACTTGCTGCAATCTTCCAGCATTGCCTTGAATAGGCGGCAGCTTGGGTTCGAACGCGTTTTGCACTTCGACTTTGGCAATTTTGAACTGGTGTTCGAGCAGCGCCAGAGTGTCGGCGATCACTTTGTTGACGTTCACATCGCCGATTTCGCTGCCGCTGGTGCGCGAGAAATTCAAGAGATTGTTTACGATCTCCGACGCGCGGAAGGTTTGCCGCGTGATCTTTTCCAGCAATCCTGATTTCTGCGGATCGCCCTGCAACTGCTTGCTGAGCATCTGCGTGTAGGAGGAAATCACGGCCAGAGGCGTATTGACTTCGTGAGCCACGCCTGCTGCAAGCAATCCGATGGATGAAAGTTTATCGGCCTGCGAAAGTTGCACTTCGAGATCGACGCGTTCGGTAATGTCGTCCATAATCACAAGGCGGCCGATGACCTGGAACTTGCGCGTCACCAATGGAGCGACGGCCACATTCACGGTGCGGACTTCACCCGCGGGCGTCTTCATGCGGAACTTGTACAGGTTGCGAATACCCGCGTCCTGCCGCATGCGGTCGAATTCTTCGACGAACTCCGCCGGGAAAATCGCCTTCAGCGGCTGGGTGAGAGTCTGCCAGCGCGGCAACGCGTACATCACTTCCATCTGCGCGTTCCAGCTTTCAATGCGGTCTTCCATATCGAGCGCCATCACTCCCACGTTGATGGATTCGACGATGTTTTCGTTGAAGTCTTTGAGGCGCTCGTACTCCGCCGCCTTTTGTTGCAGCGAGGCATAGAGCTGAGAGTTCTGAATGGCGATGCCGAGATAGCCGCCCAAGGTCTCGAGCAATTCCATGTCTTCGCTGGAAAGAAAGTCGCCCTGCACAGTCTTGCCCAAGCCGAGTACGGCGATGGTTTTGTGCTGCGCGTGGCAGGGGATGTAGTAATTCAGATCGAGCCGCGCAATGGCTTGCTGCGCCTCTGCCGTCTCGCGGGGCACCTGGTGCGTGTTCTCAAAAAAGAGATGGCCGGCTTGTTCAGGGCGCGGCGCGCTCAGGAACGAAAGATCGATGTTGCCGGGTGCGGACAAGCCAAAGGACTTGGCCAGCGCAAATTCTCCGGCTGCGTCGCCCGCCAGGAAAATCGCCATCCGGTCGACCGCAAGCGTGCGCGATAAGCGGTCGATCAGCGAAGCCAGCAGCGTATTCAGATTGGTCTCCGCACCCAACTCGCGGCCGAACTCGAGCAACGTGCGGCGATAGTCATAGCTGGTGCGGTAGAAGAACTGATCAATGTGATCTTGAATCCATTTGCGGACAGGATCGAACAGCAGAGCGGTGACCACCACCGCCAGCACCAGGCCCATGGAACCGGAGTTGGGCCGCCAGTTGTGCACCAGCAGGGCCACGCCTGCGACCAGCGCAAAATACAATCCCACCACGATTGCCGCTGCGAGCGTGTAGACGACTCCACGCTTAAAGATCAGGTCCACATCCATCAGGCGGTAGCGGAAGATGGCATACCCGAAAGTAAGTGGCAACAGCGCCAGTGACAACGCCGAAACCTTCATGCCCGCGCCGGGCAGCGAACCCATCAAATATGGAATGACGTAAAAAATGGTGTAGGGAATGATCGCGAGAATGGTCCCGCGGGTCACCCACTTCAACTGCTGGCGCAGAATTGTCGTACTCGCGCGCCGGTAGCTGTACCACAACACGACGGCTGCGGCCAGAAAGAATAGAGATCCGTAAGACATCTCCATCCGGTCGAGGTTCCAGCGCAGCCGCTCACTGGCCTGCAGCCATTGCATGGCGGCGACGTGCGCTGTGAGCAGCACCGCAGCGGGAATGTAGACCAGCGCGAGCACCCACGGATGCTTGCGCACAAACTCGCGTTTCTCAGGAAAGATGAGAACGAAATGCAGGAAAAGAGCCGGCTGCAATACTCCAGCAGCGATGTTGCCCCAGTAGATTGTCCAATCAAAATCGTTCAGCTTGCCGGTGTACTTGAAGGAATACGCGATGAACGAGACGAGACAGAAAATGTAGAAGTGCGTGGAGCCGGGAGCAGTCCAGCGCCGCAGCAGAACGTAGAGTCCGATGCCGAGGTAGATGAGCGCGATGAGCCGCAGCCAGTTGTTGAGCGAACGCTCCGCCGGAACCAGGATGACGCTCGAATCGAGAGGAACCGACTGCCGGAGCAGGGAATACGCGGCTTTCGACCAGACGCCGTTGCGATAGAGCTGGCGCTCCAGCCCGGACATATTCTGGACGTCCTGTCCGTTGATGGAAATCAGTTGGTCGCCGGGCTTGATTCCGCTTTTGGCGCCCGGCCCGTTGGGGTCGACGCGATCCGCCGTCAGGCGGCCGCCGTTTTCGACCCACCAAACGCCGTCGTCGGGAACCTGGAACTTCCATTCGGAGTTGAGATTGAAACCGGCGAAGACGACCGCAGCCACTGTCAGAATAAACAGCAGGACAGCAACCGAGCGAACTTGGCTTTCCCGGTTCATGGGTTTTAACGGCGCGCCTACAGTCTGGTCGGCGAGCCGCAGAGCTGCATCGGGCGAAAGAACGCCCGACTGCTCTATGAGCAACTTCGGTGCCATGTCGTTTCCCATTCCAGAACCAGCTAAGTCCCTTGTCTAAAGCAACTTCCAAGATTATAGATGGCTTTCGGGAAAGGGGGTACGCTTTTGCGGATGTTTGTGTGGAATATTGTATGCGACTGGGTTAAAACGTCTTAGGCTGGATCCCGCAAGATGCACCCGCCGACCGGTCGGACGGAGATTGGCGCGCCGGAGAACGAGGACACTCCGCCGTTCCATCCAGATGAGGGTAGGTCTTCGGCCCGCAACGCGCACGGGCCGAAGATGACAGGGCTTGTGAAGTGGTATTCGGCCGGAACTAGGACGGCCAAGCCGCGGTGTGCGGCGGCGATGCGGCCTCCGTGCCAAGACTCACTCGAATCACGTTCATGAGTTCCTCGTTGTCGGCGGGCTTCTGAAAAAACGCAGCCGCGCCGGCTTTAAGTGCTCGTTCTTCGTTGGTTTGAGGATCGCGCGCGCTCAACACAATCACTGGAACGCCGGACAGCGCATCGCTGGTCTGCAACCGGTCGAGAACCACGAAGCCGTCTCCCACGGGCAGGCCAAGATCCAGAATGATCAGGGCGGGACGCTCTTTCTGGGCCTGAGCGATGGCAGCATAGCCATCGGAAGCGGTCGTGACATCGTAGTTGTTGGCTCGCAAGCGCAGCCTGAGGGCGCGCACCAGGTCGGGATCATCATCGACTACCAGAATCTTTGCTTTCGACATTTGTGTTTCTCCTTTTTAGTCTGTGGCTGGTTAGTTGGAAGTTTGTGCGCCGTTTCGGGCACCCGCATGTATCTGTCTGCTGGCTAGAATAAGTTGTGTTACATGGTCGGCTACGGTTTGAATCTGCTGGTCAAGAGATTCGTCGGGGCCGGGAAGCGGAAGCTCCACCGGCCTGGTCGTTATGTTTACTCTGCATTTGGTTTTAAGGCTCTCCACGCGCTCCAGTTGCTCGCGAATACGCGTGGCCATGATTCCGGCACGCTGCAAATCGGTGGAAGCCAGCACAAAAAGAGTCTCGGTGGTTCCGGAAGTGCCCATCGGCGGCAATACCAGGTCTTTATCGAGATAGACGCAATGCCGCAGAATTTCTGCGCATTCCTGCCAGGTTTCCTTCCAATTGCCCCGCGGAGGATTCGAAAGTGGCGTGAGTTCGACCTTCACCAGCACAAAATCCGGCCGTAAGCGGCCTTCATACGAGATGACGGGCGCCAGCAGTTTGGCGAGCGAGTAAACGGGAAGGGTGAATGTGAACGTGCTGCCCTGGCCGAGTTCGCTCGACACCCAGATGCGCCCGCCATGCAGCCGGACGATTTCCCGGCAGATGAAAAGTCCGAGTCCCAATCCGGAGCGGTTATTGTCGACCGAATCGGGATCCTGATAAAGGCGCTCAAAGATCAGCGCCTTGGCTTCAGGACCAATGCCGCGCCCGGTATCGCTCACCGAGAGGTAGACAAAGCCGGGGTCCGCTTCCACCAAGCTGGCCTGCACCATGACCGACCCTTCCGCGGGAGTGAACTTGATGGCGTTATCAACCAGATTGATCAGCACTTCGAGCACGCGGTCCGGGTCGGCGTGCACCAGACGCAGCCGTTGATCGACTCCGATTTCGAGCCCGATTTTCTTTTCGTCCGCGGTGGGCCGCAACATCGCGACCGCCTGCTGCACCAGTTCGCCAAGCGCGACGCAGCGCGGCTCGATCCGCATCTTGCCGCTCTCCGCCCTCGTCGCTTCCAGCAAATCGCGGATCATGGCGTGCAACTGGTTCACGCTCTTGAAGATGGTTTTGAGATGGTCAGTTTGTTCGGGCGCCAGAGTGCCCGCCAGTCCATCCAGAAGCAGGCTCACGTACTGGTGAATGCAGGTGAGCGGCGTGCGCAGTTCGTGCGAAACGTGCGACAAGAATTGGTTCTTGAAATCGATTTGCTGCTTTTGCGCAATTTCAAGCGCGCGCGCAAGCCCTTGCCGTTCCACCGCGTAACGGATGGCCCTCTCCAGATGTTTGCTCGAGATATCGCCTTTAACCAGGTAATCCTGCACTCCCTGATGCAGCGCTTTCATCGCCAGCGCTTCATCGTCCTGCCCGGAAAGCACCACAACCGGCACGTTGGGAGAATGCTCCATCACGCGGCGGAAGGTTTCCGCGCCACGGCTGTCGGGAAGGTTCAGATCGAGCAGGACCACCGACGGCGTTTCCCTGGTCAGCGAGGCCAGCCCATCGGAGAGCCGGTTCACGCAGCTTACATTCACCGGAGACGCGCCTTCGACCAGTCGCAGGCGCACCAGATCGGCATCGCCAGGGTTGTCTTCAATCAGCAATACGTTCGTGGTTTGGCGATCCATTACTCTCCTCGTGGTGGCAGGTTTACAAAACCGAACCAGAACTCTTCCATGGATTTGACCGCGAAAAAAAAGTCGTTCAGATTTCCCGGTTTGCTCACGTAGCAATTCGCACCTAAGTCGTAGCTGCGCACAATGTCCTTGCGCAACAGCGAAGTGCTGAAGATGACGACCGGAATCTGGCGCAGATCGGGCGCGGCCTTCATCGCCGTCAAAACCGCCAGCCCATCCTTCTTCGGCAGATTCAGGTCGAGAATGACTAGGTCGGGCCGGATCGCATTCGCATACTTGTCTCTGTGATTCAAGAACGCCATCGCTTCCACCCCGTCGCCAACGCTGTGGAGCCTGCTGCGGTGCTTGTTTGCCGCCAGCGCCTCGCACACCAATGCCACATCGGCCGGGTTGTCGTCCACCATGAGCAGATCGGAGGCTGGCTTCACCGCTGCACCTCTGACTTCGAATCTTGCCTCGCACCATGTTTCGAATCATGTTTCGCATCTGCCTTCACCTCTTGCTTCCCATCCGGCCCATGCGCAGGCAGTGTGAACTTGAAGGTGGAACCCTGGCCCGGTTGCGACTCCATCCAGATCTTTCCGCCGTAGCGCTCGACAATCTTTTTGCAGATAGCTAGGCCAATCCCGTTGCCGGGATATTCCGTCCGTGCGTGCAAGCGCTGGAAGACAACAAAAATGTTCTCCGCATGCTCGGAGGCAATCCCGATCCCGTTATCGCTTACGCTGAACTGCCATCGCTCACCGGCCGCTTCCGCCTGCACCGCAACCACCGGAGGTTTTTCCCCGCGAAACTTAATAGCGTTCCCAATCAGATTCTGGAAGAGCTGCGCCACCTGCGTACGATCCGCCCAGACCGCGGGAAGCTCCGCATAACTAACGCTCGCACCGCTTTCCTGAATCGTGGTGGCCAGGGTCTGTACCACTTCCTGCATCACCGCGTTGCAATCGACGGTCTTACTAGTTGGTTCGTTGCGTCCCACGCGCGAGAACGCCAGCAGATCCTGGATAAGCACCTGCATGCGCTGCGCCCCCTCGGAGGCATAGCCGATAAACTTATCCGCATTCTCGTCAAGTTTGCCGCGATAGCGTTCGCCAAGAAGTTGGGTGTAGGCAGTGACCATGCGCAGCGGTTCCTGCAAGTCATGCGAAGCCACGTAGGCGAACTGCTCGAGGTCGGCGTTCGAGCGCGCCAGTTCGTCCACTTTCTTGGCCAGATCTCTTTCCGCCTGCTGACGCAAGCTGCGTTCATGTTTTTCGCGCAAGGCGCGGCGTACCACTTCGGGCAATCGCGCCAGACCATCTTTCAAGACATAATCGGTGGCGCCTTGCTTGATGCATTCCACCGCGGTCACATCACCCAGCGCGCCCGAGACTAAAATCATCGGGATATCGAGGCCTTCGCTGCGCAAGACCTTCAGCACTTCCATGCCCTTCCAGGTCGGGAGGTTGTAGTCGGCCAGTACAATTTCCGGCGGATGGCTACGGAGCATCCGCCTAAACGCCGCTTCGTCCTGCACCACGTCGGCCGCAACATCGAAGCCGTCTTTATTCAGGGCGCGCACCACCAGAGTGGCGTCAAGCGCGTTGTCTTCCACCAGCAAGGCGCGCAGCTTGGTCTGGGGTACGGCCGAATCCTGTGTCCCGAGCTTGGTTCCCGCACTGCTCATGGCGCCTGCTTGGCCACTTGTGGCGTGGCATTGGTGATGGGAGGCCGGTTGGTGACCAGCCAGTACAACCCTAGTAACTTCACCACTTTCCGGAACTCATCGCAGTCCACCGGTTTCTGGATATAACTATTGACTCCCAGTTCGTAGCCTTCCGCCATATCCCGCTCTTCCCGCGAGGAAGTCATCAGGACGACAGGGATGGTCTTGGTTCGTGCATCGTCCTTGATCTGCTTGAGGACCTGCATCCCATCCACTTTGGGCATTTTAAGATCCAGCAGAACCAGCTTCGGAGGATGATCGAAGGACCGTTGCGCATGGGGCCCGGTACAGAACAAAAAATCCAACGCTTCCTCCCCATCGCGTGCGATGAAGACGTGGTTCGCCAGACCTTCCGTGCGCAAGGCATGCAGCGTAAGTTCCACGTCCTCTTGACTATCATCGACCAAAAGGATATCGACTTCATTTTCATTCATACTTGAGCTCCTGCCGCGGCCAACTTGTTCGTAACTTCAATGGCTGCAGCTTCGATCGGCTTGGCAGCTGCGAGAGTGAAGTAAAAAGTCGCGCCCTTCTCCACTTCCGCCTCCGCCCACACCCGGCCTCCGTGCTTGTGAACGATGCGCTTCACCGTGGCCAGGCCAATGCCCGTGCCTTCGAAGTCTTCGGCGCGATGCAGCCGCTGGAAAACCCCGAACAGCTTGTCCTGATACTTCATGTTGAAACCGACGCCGTTGTCGGAAACTGCGATGACCATCTCTCCGTTTTCCTGCCTTTGGCTGATCTCGATAATGGCGCGCTCGCGAGCCCGGGTGAACTTGAGAGCGTTGGCGATCAGGTTTTGAAAGACCTGCTTGATCAGGATGGGATCGCACTCCGCCGGGGACAAGTCCGCGATCTTCCAGGTAACGGCCCGCCCTTCGGCTTCCGGCTGCAGCAGGGACACAACTTCCTCGATCACGGAATTCAACCTCGTGGCCTGGAGATGGAGAGCGTGCCGCCCCACCCGCGCCAGATTCAGCAGCTCATCCACCAGCTGCCCCATGCGGTGAGCGCCGTCTTCGATGCGTTTGAGGTGATTCTGTGCTTCCGGGGGCATTCCAGGGCCAAAATCCTCCATCAGGATCCTGGAAAACCCGCCAATATGCCGCAGCGGCGCCCGCAGATCGTGCGACACCGAGTAGGTGAAAGCCTCGAGTTCATGATTGGCCACCTCCAGTTGCGCGGTGCGCTGCGCCACCCGCTCTTCGAGTTCCTGGTTGAGTTTGCGAATTTCCCGCTCATCCGCTCTTCTCTGCGTCACGTCGCGGAAAGCGACCACGCCGCCACTTACCGCTCCGTTCCGATCTTTCAAGGGGGTGCCGTTGACCTCAATCCAGACCCCTTCGTCGAGCTCGGCATTGCGCACAAATATTTGGGCAGTACATGCTTCTCCGCGGATGGCGCGTGCCAAAGGCAACTGATCGGAGGGGAAGGGTGTCACCATATCGTCCAGGTAAAGGCCATAGTGCGCCGTCCATTCCTGGCTGGGCAGGTTGGTTGCGCCCAGGCCAAGAATTTTTGCCGCGGCCGGATTCCAGAGGATGACCGCTCCCTGCTCGTCTGCGGCGACCAGTCCCTCCTCCATGCTGTCCAGGACGGACTGGAGTATGAGCTTCTGGATTTCCAGGGCCTGCTGTGAGTGCAACAATTCCTCGGCGTGCCGGGCCAGGTCAGCCTCGGTCCGCTTGCGCTCGGTGATGTCGCGAGCCACCTTGGAAAGCCCGACGACCGCGCCGTCGGCATCCCGAATCGGCGAAATCGTCGCAGCGACGTCAATTCTCGCTCCATCTTTCCGGACGCGGACAGTTTCGAAACGCTCTACGCTCTCACCGTGCTGGATGCGCGCCAGGATATCGGACTCCTCGTTCATCCGTTCCGGCGGGAAAAGCATCAGCATGGGTTTGCCCACGGCTTCTACTGACGAGTAGCCAAACACTTTCTCGGCTCCGCGATTCCAGGCGTTGATCGTCCCGTGCAGATCCTTGCTGATGATCGCGTCATCGGAGGAATCGACGATAGCGGCCAGGCGTTCGCGTCCTTCCGTGGCCCGCTTGCGCTCGGCGATCTCCGCTTGCAGCGCCGCCGTCCGCTGTTCCACACGCTCTTCCAGTTCGGCATTCAGGGTGCTCAGTTGCATCTGCGCCCGTGAGCTGACGCCAATCTCGCGATTGACGGCGAGCTTGGCCAGCACCCACAAGCCTGCCCCGAGAAGAGCGCCTACGACGGCGGTAACCTTGGAGAAGCGCTGCCCCGCGTGGGATCTTTCCGTGCGCTGGATAAGCAACCGCGTTTCCTCGGCATACATGTCTCGAGTGGTTGCCCGCACTGCGTCGGTGAGCCTCTCGGTCTCCAGCGCGTCGCTACCGCCAGGGTAGGCCTGCGACTGGCGGCGTTTGGCGATGACGAGTTCAGCGAAATCGAGCGCCGTGCGTATCTGCGGTTCGAGAGCATCCAGTCTGCGCTGCTGGCTTCGATTGTCCGCCGTCAAATGCCGCAACGCATCCTCGTCCTGGAGGAGGCTCGTGCGCGCGATCTGGTAGTGCTCCAGCAACGGTTCCTGCCCGGTCAAGGCAAATGCCCGGGCGCTGGTTCCCGTTTCGATCAGATGTCTCGTGGTGCGCTGAATTGTCTCCATCACCTCATGCGTGTGCGACACCCAGTAATCGTCCTGCTCGGCGTGCCGGGCACCCCGCCAGGACGAAACCCCGATCGAGATCGTTAAGAGGATGGCTACGATAAACCCGACCGTGACCCTGCGCCGGAGCCGAGCTTCGGCCGGTTCGTCAGGCGAACCTGTGAGCAGAGGAATGGCAATCCCAGCTTTGCCGAGGCCAGATGCCGTAGCGCGCTTCACGGGCCCGATCGCTCCTGACATTTTTTTCCTGAGAAGGGAGATGAACGAGAGTCCGCAATTCCTCGAAGCGCAGCCTCGTCAATTAGGTTATCGGCGGGATCGGGGCTGTCTTTAGGCTGAAACCGGGCCGGAACCACAGCGCAGGAAACCGGGAGTGCATGCCCGCCCATGCCCCTTCGCTTGCAAAGAAGAGCATCGCTCAGTCTGTTTCGGGAAAAGTTCCCAGTTCGGACCCGAAGCACACGTTGTCATCCCGAGCAAAGCGAGGGACCTTGGTGTTTGCCAGCAGCGCCTCTCACCGTAGTGACGGCAAGAACCAGGATCCCTCGCTCCGCTCGGGATGACATTCCGCAGAGCGCGGACCTTTCGCAGAGAGCGCATCCATAGCAGAGAGCGCGAAACTCAGCCAGCCTTCCGTTCATCCTGCGGAACGTCCGTAGAAATCCCGTCATCGTCCCACTCAAACGAGAGCGCCCGCGCCGTGGTCTCGATCGGTTCAAGCTCCGGAATGTCATCGGCCACGGACGCGCCCAACTCGGCAAACTTGCGCGCTGAAACCAGCACCCGGCTCTCGAGCGATCCAACAGCCTTGTTATAAGATTCGACGGCGCGGTCGAGTCCGGTGCCGACCGCGGCGATGTGGGTCGCGAGCAGGCGCAGGCGGTCGTGCAGTTCTTTACCGAGGGCGCTGATCTGCTGCGCGTTACGCGCCAGCTTTTCCTGATTCCATCCGTAATTCACGGCTTTCAGCAGCGCAATCAACGTAGTCGGAGACGCCGGAATGACACGGCTAAGCACTCCCTGCTCGATCAATCCTGGGTCTTGCTCCAGTGCGGCGCTGAAAAACGTTTCGCCGGGAAGAAACATCACGACAAACTCCGGAGTAGATTCGAACTGCTCCCAATAATTTTTGCCCGCCAGAGTCTTCATGTGATCGCGGACTTGCCGCGCATGATTGGCCAGGCAAGCACGCCGCGTCTCTTCGTCGGTAGTTTCGAAGGCATCGAGAAAGGCTTGCAGCGGCGTTTTCGCATCCACCACAACGTTCTTCCCGCCGGGCAACTTCACCACCAGGTCAGGACGCAGCCTTCCCGTTTCCGTAGTCACCGACTGCTGCTCAGTGAAGTCACAATAAGAGAGCATGCCGGCGATCTCAACCACGCGCCGCAACTGAATTTCTCCCCAGCGCCCGCGCACGTTGGGAGTGCGCAGCGCCTGCACCAGATTACCGGTCTGCGATTGCAGCTCTTTCTGCGTGGTAATCAGCGATTGCACCTGCGCGCGCAGTTCGCCGTAAGCGTCACCGCGGGCAACTTCCATCTGCTGAATCTTCTCATCCACTTTATTCAGCGAATCGCGCACTGGAGCGACCAGGTCAGCCACGGCTTTCTGCCGCTTGTCCAAGTCGCCCTGCGCTTCGCTTTGAAAGCGCTTCAAAGTCTCCTGGGCGATCACAAGAAACGAAGAGTTATTGCTCTTCAACGCATCCGAAGCCATCGCCTTGAAAGCATTGCGCAAATCGTCGCTGGCGCGAGTGACTAATGCGATCTTTTCGTCGTTGGTCTTCCGTTCCGCTTCCAGCGCTGATTCGAGGCGCGCTTTGCCCGCCACCAACTCGGTCTGAGCCTGCTGAAGCCGCGCCAGATCGGCCTTTCCGGCCGCTAATTCCTTTTCCATCAATGACAAACGCGCCGTAAGCGTGGCCGTACGCGAGCGCAGCACAAGCCAAGCAATCACGCTGCCAAACAACAGGCCAATGACCCCTATGACACCAAGTTCCATAGCGAAGGTAACTTCTCCAGCTGGTTTCGAGCTTCTAGCGTAGCACCAGCAGCAAGTTTGAGCCTGAACGGATTTGAGTCCGGAGCGGATTTGGATCTGGACTTGATTTGAATCCGACAAAGATCCCACCCAGGGTCGTGTTGAGTAGGCACAAGCTGATGCCAACGGGCCTTCAATTTAGCGTTCGAAGAGTCGTTATGGTGCTCCTGCTGGTGATGGGCGCCACCACGGTACGGCCGTCAGCGCGATTGATGGCTGCTTCCGGCGGAAACGGCGGTGCCCCTGGCCAATCGGCGCAGAGCGCGACACTGAAGCCGGCCGCGGCCAGCTCTCCCGATATTCCTTTTAACGACTTTGATTCCGAAGCAGAACAGGTGTTGCTGCAACTCGCGAATCAGGCCAGAGCAGAAGCGGGCGCGCCTCGCCTAACGCTCGACGCAGGACTCAGCCACGCAGCCCGCGTCCACGCCGAAGCGATGCTGGCCGCGCGGCAACTTTCGCATCAGTTTGAAGGTGAGCCCTCCCTACCCCAACGCCTCGGCAGCGCGACCCATACCACGCTCGATCAGGAAGGCGAAAACGTCGCACTCGACTACGATGCCGCCAGTGGACATCAACATCTCATGCTCTCCCCGCCGCATCGCGCGAACCTGCTCAACCCGGCTTACAACGTGATCGGAATGGGAGTGGTCCGCAGCGGAGACCATCTATACATCGTGCAGGATTTCGGCCACGCCCTCCCCAACTATTCCGCCGCGGAACTCAAGGACCGCATTGCATCCACGGTAGCCCAAGCGCGGCATCAGGCCACGCAGCCTGATCTCGCCCGCGCCGATCTGCCAACGGCAGACGATGCGGCCTGCTCCATGGCGCAAGCCGACAAACTCAGCACCTCCCCCGTTCATCAGCTAGCCCAGCACTACACCGTGCTCACCTACACCAGCCTGCATCCCGAAACCCTGCCCGCGGAAGCCAGCCACGCGCTCGCCAGCCACAACCTGAAGAACTTCTCGCTAGGCACCTGCTATGCGCGTACTGCGACGTATCCCACAGGCGCGTACTGGGTAGTGCTATCGCTGGATTGAAGCGCTAGCATACGAACATAAAGTCCTACGCCGCACAGCGCGGTGAACAGTTCATCCTTAAGCAAGCGCGTCCTAGCTAGCTTTCTCCTCTTCAAGCCGCTTTCGGTAGGCGTCGTCCGGATTGGTGATTATGTCGACCCACTTTTGGTTGGGCGCGGGCTCAGCATCGTAGTTATCGTGCCAGTTCCACCACTTGTAGGGACCTGTCTGCGGATAACCTTCCGGCGAGTCCTCCCAAGTTTCTTGACGGCCAAGCGGCGTGATGTCGAGATAGCTCCAGACGCTCCCCATCGCTTCGTCGCCGCGGCTGTTAATGAAGTACGTGCGGAAAACTTTGTCGCCGTCGCGAAAGAAAACATTGTGGCCGTGCCACTGATCGACACCGAAATCTTTGTCGAAGCTGTCGGTCATCGTGTACCACGGCATCTCCCATCCCATGCGCGTTTTCAGGCGCGCAATGTCGGACTGCGGCGCGCGTGAAGCCCACGCGAGCGTGGTATCTCGAGCGTTCAGATGTGCCAGGTGGGAGACCTGATCGGCACCCAGAGAACAACCCCGGCAGGCATGGTCGGGCCAGCCGAAAACTCCAGGCTCGAAGAACGCGCGATAAAGGACCAACTGTCTGCGGCCCTCGAACAAATCGAGCAAGCTAACCTTCGCGTGCGGTCCATCGAACTCGTATTTCTTGTCGACAGCCATCCACGGCATCCGCCGCCGCTCGGCAGCCAGCGCGTCCCGGGAGTGCGTGAACGCTTTCTCCTTCGCGAGCAATTCCTTGCGCGCAGCCTCCCACTCCTCTTGCGATACGATCGGCGGCATCTTCATCGTCGTCTTCGTTTCAGGATGGGCATTCTCATTCACGTCAGTCGACATTTCGATTTTTCCTTTCCTCTGAGTTCGTCGGGACTTCTCCTGTGCGTTTTTTGCGGGATACTTTCACCGCCAGGGCTGCGAGACTGCCGGTAGAAACTGCACCGGCAACAACTGATCCGATGGTTGCCAAGCAGAATGGGCACATCGTTCACTCCTCGGCAGAGAAACTAAGTTGACGCTACGATGCTGCGGCTCGGCTAGCAGTTGCCTCAGGGAAAGCAAGGCTCCTCACGCGAATCCATCTTCGTACTTTGCAAGACAGGATCGGTGCCCACTATGATTTTGAGACGGAGGAAGTTGCGCGACGTTAGCGCAGTGCGCTGGGAGCTAGGCAAAGAATGTTAAAGAATGGATCAGCCCGAGGAACGAACTAGCTCGGATCTTCGCAGAACGCGACACGGCTCAACATCGAGTCCAATTCCGGATTCATCGCAGCGACTTCACTGTACGACTCCGCGTGCAGGAAGTACGGATTGATATAAGACAGCGTTTCGTTGATGAAGATCGAAGAGTGCGAAAGCAGGCCCGTATGATCTGCGTTCCGATTTCCGCTCCGTATTGCAGGACTCGATGCTATAGTGCGTACCCATAGGGTCGCGCGCAGTTTGGCGCAAGGTAGGACTTCAATAAGCCTCAGACCTTATAGAGTTCGGAAGAGTTCGCACTCCCCCCTTAAGCAAAACATCAAACCACATTCCCAGAGGATGAGTATGAATTCCCTAGCCCGCCGAAACTTCTCGCAACGAATATCTCGCGGTACTGTTGCCGCGCTTGCCGTAATCATTTTTTTAGCCCTGACCGCCGCGCGCCCAGCCCTCGCACAAAGCGAATCCATAATGTACAGCTTCTGTGCTCTCGCCAACTGCGACGACGGCATGATCCCGCAAGGCGGTCTGATCATGGATTCGAACGGCAATCTCTACGGCGTCGCTTTCAACGGAGGCGACTATATTCCAGGCGGCGTTGTGTTCAAGCTCAGCCCCGAGGGTGAAGAGACGATCCTGCATAACTTCGGCGCGATCCCCAACGATGGCAATCAGCCGCAAGGCGCGCTGATCATGGACAAGCAGAATAATCTCTACGGGACCACTTGCACGGGCGGCGCCAACGATATCGGCGACGGCGGCGGAAACGGAACCGTTTTCAAACTCAGTCCCGACGGAACCGAAACCATTCTGTACAACTTCGGCGCAGACAACAACGACGGCAGTGTCCCGCGGGCAGGCGTCGTCATGGACAGCAAAGGCAATCTTTACGGCACCACCAACGAGGGTGGAGCGTATGGCGCGGGCATTGTCTTTCGCGTGAGTCCGGAAGGCAGGGAAACCATTCTCCACACTTTCGGCAGCACCGGCGCCACCGACGGAGTCGGTCCCTGGGCCGGCCTGGTTATGGACGCGAACGAAAATTTGTATGGAACCACGTACCAGGGCGGGCTCGCCGACGCGGGCACGGCCTTTGAGATCAGCGCCAAAGGTGAATACTCCATTCTGTACAGCTTCGGGGCGACCAGCACCGATGGCGCACTCGTGGATACCAGCCTTACCTTGGATAGCCAGGGCAATCTCTATGGCACAACCTACAACGGCGGCACCAACAATGTGGGCACGGTCTTCAAGCTCACGCCGACTTCGAGCGGCGCGTGGCGAGAGACCATTCTCTACAACTTCAGCGACCACGACAACAACTGCTACTTTCCCGCATCGGGTGTTCTCCTCGGTGCAAACGGCGACATATATGGCACGACCTTAGAGGGAGGAATCGGAAGTGCGTTTCCTGCGGGCTGTGCCTATGTGCTCAGTGCTGCCGGAAAACTGACCAACTTACATAGCTTTGACGGATTTCCTGACGGCGCGAATCCGGCGGGCAACCTGCTGAGAGACTCGCAAGGGAATTTGTACGGGGAGACGTCATCGGGCGGGAACGTCGACTACGGGATCGCGTTCAGGATTACCCCGTAAAAGTGCGATCAACGGATTCAGCTCAGCGCTGAATCCGTTCGATCAGGTACGCTGCGGAGGCCGTTCGTGGCTGCGGCATCGCTATCCGAATAACGATGTCAGATTCGATTCGCCAACGGCCTCAGCCGCGTCGGCAATATTCCTCAGTTCCGGATACTTCGCGATCAGCGTCGGCGGCGCAAGCACCCGCTTGCCGCTCAGCATCGCCTTCAATTCCAGCGCATTCACTCCAGCTTTGCTTTCGAAATGATTGTTGGTGATCACATACGTCGTGTGCGCCCGTTCGGCGATGCTCTCGATTTTTTCCTTCCACCCCGTCAACTCGCGATAGTTATAAAGATAGTTGTAGCGATCATTGCGATTGTCGGAGCCGGAATTTTGGTCCGCGGAACCCTGATCGGCGAACCAATTTTCATAGTTCCGCCCGTGCAAGCGCACATAGCCGATGGTTGAAGTCACATGCTCGGTGGGCGCCAGCGAGCGCCCCAGCACGGGCTGGTCGATGTTGCAGAAGCCGACATCTTTCTGCGCGAACGCGGCCAGCGTAGCGGCATCGTTCCAACTGGAGTGGCGCACCTCAACCACTCGCGGATATTCAATGAACTGCCGCAGTAGTCGCTCCAGATAATCGCGGTTAAGCGAAGTATTCTTGAACGACACCGGGAACTGAATCAGCAGCGCGCCCAAGCGTCCTTCTGTGGCTAAGGCGTCGAGTCCCTCGCGCGTGCGAGCTTCGTCTTCATCGGTAGGACGAATCGTCGCCGCCGAAGTAGGCTCCATCACTGCGATAGGAGAGTGCGTGAACGCGCGATAGAGTTTTGCGGTGAAGAGAAAGTTCTTGTTTACCGCCGCTACCTTGCGGCACCACAGCTTGGCCCACTCGGGTTTCAGCGGCCCATAAAACGACGTATTGATTTCGGTGGTATCGAAGAAGCGGGCAAGATATTCCAGCGGATGCTGCTTCCGCCGCTGCATGCCCGGAGGATAGAAAACTCCCTCCCAATCTTTATAAGACCAGCCCGCAGTTCCGACGCGGATGTCTTTCTCATGCACCAGCGGCACGCGAACTTGAGCTGAGGATTCCATACGCGGAACCGTTACGGAGGATTGCGGCAAGGTTAGCACAGGTCGGCCTCCGGGCTTCGGGCCTCGGGCTTCCACTTCCTCCCGAAACTTTTTGGACGCGTCCTTGGTGCGTACACACACCACCGACGCGCCATTCCATCCATCCTCTGCGCTGCCTACACTGAAACTACACACCGCTCGAGATCGTCACCGGGCGCTGCAGGAATGAGGTTTCAATGCAAACGAAATTACTGCTGAGTATTTTTCTACTCCCAGTCTTTCTAGGAAATCAAACAGGAAATCAGACTGGGAATCAGACCGGCGATCCCGCCTACACCGAATCTACATTCGTGAACTTCCCTTCGATCACCAACGGCCCAGTGCTGCCCACCGGTGGCCTGCTCATCGACGCGGCCGGCCATCTATACGGGTCGGCGCAAGGCGGCGTCAACAACCTCGGAGCCATCTTCAAGGTCACGCCGTCTGGTTCCGTCAGCGTGCTTCACAGCTTCAACGGTAGCGATGGTTCTTATCCCACGGTGAGTCTGATTCGCGATGCGGCAGGTAATCTTTACGGAACCACCAGCCAAGGCGGGGCCAGCGCAGACTGCTCTTGCGGCACAGTGTTTAAGCTCGCGCCCGATGGCGACTTAACCGTGCTGCACAGCTTCACCGGAGGTTACGCGTACCCAAGTGCCTTAACGCTCGACTCAGCAGGAAATCTGTACGGATTCGAGTACGCGACGAATGCGAACGGCAGCATTTTCAAAGTCACGCCCGAAGGCACTTTCTCCGTGGTCTACAACTTTTGCTCGCTGAGTAATTGCGCCGATGGTTCGACGCCAGTCGGCAGTCTGATCATCAACAGAGCAGGAAATTTATACGGCGCCACGAATCGCGGTGGAGAGTTCAATCAGGGCGCGGTGTTCGAACTGACGCGGGAATATGCCGAGACCGTGCTCTACAGTTTCACCGGAGGCGCCGATGGCGGCAATCCGGTAGGCAAGTTGACTCAGGACGCCGCGGGAAATATGTACGGAGTCACCTATGCAGGAGGCTCCACGCCATCCAGTTCCTATGGAACGTTATTCAAGATCACGTCAGCCGGAGCGGAGTCGGTGTTGTACAGCTTCTGCCAGCTAACCAACTGTAACGATGGCGCGCGCCCAGCCGGAGCGCTCACGCTCGATGCCTCGGGCAACCTCTACGGCACCACCATCCTAGGCGGCACCAACAACGCGGGCGTGGTCTTCAAAGTAACGTCTGAAGCCACCGAAAGCGTCCTCGAAGATCTAACAACGTCAGCTGACGGCGGAAACGGCGCAGTGCTCGACAAATCTGGGAATGTTTACGCGGAGATATACTCCGGCGGAAAGAACGGCCAGGGCTCGGTACTGAAATTAACCGAAGATACCGATTCGCCTCCGCAATGCGACATAAGAGCCCGCATCGAACCAGAAAACTGCCGACCGCGCGAATAAAAGGGTGTCCCGTTTCTCGCGTCTTTCGCGAGAAGTGGGAATCACAAACGCAAGCATCGCCGTTCTCGACGTTGAGTTCGAATGCTTCCCCCGCAACCACAAAAGAAAAAATCGCGCAGGACCCTTTCTCCGAGCGCGGTACGTTGTAGGACTCGAGACCAACATGTCTCAGGGCTTTGTGCGCATTCCATGCCGATACCGAGTCACCAAGTTTTCCACAGCCCCATTGTGACATCTGACCTTGCGCCGCACTTTGAACTGGTGCAATCATGGCTGAGGCAGTGACAGTCGGCTGAGCCCAAATCACCCAGCCATAAGTTGCTGATTTAAAGGAACTTAGTTCTAACTCGTTTGGGGTCAGGATTTTGCCGGGAAATTCCCGCTAAGTCGATGATTCCAGATATTTTGCAAAAAGGGGGGAGGGGGTACCGGGTCGATTTTTGATCGATGTCCGGCCCGAAAGCGAACCAGTCAACGCAGGCCCAAACAAGCCCCAAACTTTATTTTTGGCCCCAAAATGGCAGCAAGGCGGCAGCGCAAAGCGAGCCTTTCTTCGCGAACTTCGCGGCATTCCTTAGCGCACTTCGCGGTTAAAGGCTTTTTGACGCGAAATCAGTGCAGACGATGGCATTGCGTGAATGGGTGCAAGGATTTCGGAACATTCAAGGCCGCTGGAAATGGCCTCGAGCTCGCCACATTCCTGAACCGAGATCAACCCTGCTGGGGAGAAAGACTGGAATAGAAGATGTTTCGGTACAAAGTTGCAAGCGCAAAACAGAGCCGACGACCAACGACTGACGACCGACGACGAACGACGCACCACTAACGACCAGCTGTCGCATGATCTGACATGCGGCGCTTGTTATACCGCAACGCAACATTCATGTACACGTTGCCCAGGGAAGTCTCAAAGCAGATCATCAGCGCCTCGACGTCTTCGCTGGTCTTATCGCCTTCGTCAGACGTAACCAGCATCGGAGGATGCACGCGGAAATGAAATCCCTGGTCGTTGAGCGCGCACACGGCATTGCCAACGACCTGGTTGGCAAGCTCGAAGATGGTCTCTCTGATCAGCCCATCGGACTCAGGCAATTCCGCGCCCGCATAGTGGCTGGCCACGCGCACCGCAGTCTGAGGCTCGAGGTCGAGCACAATGCGGCCTTCGATGTCGCCGCTAAGCGCCACCATTCCGGCCACACCTTTGCGGCGGTAAGCATGCTCGTCCATCGCGAGGCTATCCACTTTGGTCGAGCCCTGCAGACCTTGCGACAACACAGCGTCGGCCGCGTTGATGAAAGGCTGAATCAGTTCCATCTTCATGCGACTAGACCCCCGAGTTGGCCGCTGCTGCAACCGCGCCGTCTTCTCCAAGAACGTACTTGATGACTTCATACAGCACTTCCGGCTTCACCGGCTTCTGCACGAAATGGCGCGCCCCGCGCTGCAATGCGGCCACAATGTTTTCCTGGTATCCAACGGATGACACCATGACGACGCGGGCCTCAGGATGCGCCTGGACGATTTTCTCCGCGGCTTCAATGCCCTCCATCTGCGGCATGGTGATATCCATGAGCACGATGTCAGGTTGCGTGCGGTCGTACTCGCTGATGGCGGTCAAGCCGTCACCAGCTTCAGCCGCCACTTGCCCGCCAAAGCTTTCGATCATGCGGGCGAGATTTTTGCGCGCGAACACGGAATCGTCCACGATCAAGTAGCGGACCGACTGTCCGTCTTTGCTACGTTTTACTGCTGCGAACTGTTCCATAACAACCTCCTCGATCAAATTGCTGCAAATTCGTTTTAACGTCCGACGCGAAGCGCTTTTCCCGCACCGGAAATTTCTCCGCGTCCGCAAAGCGCCTGCAGAGTGGCGGAAAGTACATCCAAAGCAACCACGCGCGTGGCATAGCCGCGTTCAATGGCAGCCTTCGGCATGCCGAAGACCACACAGGATTCTTCACTCTGCGCGATGGTCATGCCGCCAGCTTGCTTCACTGCACCCAAACCTTGCGCTCCGTCATCGCCCATGCCTGTCATCAGCACTGCGATCGCCTGCGAGCCGAATTCATCGGCCGCGCTGTTGAATAAAACATCTACGCTGGGCCGATGGCCATTGACGCACGCGTCGTCACTCAGCACGATGATGTCGCCCATCGGCAGACGCTTGACTCTAATATGCCGGCTTCCGGGACAGATCAGCACGCGTCCGGCCTGCAACACGTCGCCCGATTGTGCTTCTTTCACGCGCAGCGAACACAACTCGTCGAGGCGACGCGCAAACATATCGGTAAAGCCTTCCGGCATGTGTTGCACGACCACGATCGCTCCCGGAAAGTCCGCGGGAAGTTGGGCCAGCAGAAATTCAAGAGCTTGCGGACCTCCGGTGGAAATTCCGATCGCCACCAATTTGCTGGGAGCGGCTTTCACGGCTGAGCTTTTTTCCGGCGCGGGCGTTCGCTGCAAAATTCCTGGACGAACTACCTTGCAACTGGCAGCCACGTGAATTTTCGCGATCAATTCTGTCGCGGTTTCAACCATGTGCGCCGAAGCGTCCCGCGGTTTGGTGACGAAATCGAATGCGCCCAGCCCCAACGCTTTCAGTGTGACGGAAGCGCCATCTGTGCTGTGCGAACTGACCACGATCACTGGTAGAGGATGCGAACGCATGATCTCTTTCAAAGTGTCGATGCCGTTCATGCCCGGCATTTCCAGATCCAGTGTGACCACGTTCGGTTGCAGCTCTTCAATCTTTTTCAGGCAGAAGTTTCCGTCCATCGCCGTCCCGACTACCTCGATGGTTGGGTCGGCTTCCAGGATCTGCGGGATGAGTTTTCGCATGAGGGCGGAATCATCCACCACCAGCACGCGTATTTTCATGCCGGATTTCATGCCTGCCCTCCAGCGGCGCCCAAGGCCAGGCGAGCGCGATCAGCATGGTTCAGCAGGAGTCCGCAACGGGCAACGCCTGCGGTTTCAGGACGTGTGCGCGCGACATGTTCGACAACCGCGAGCAGATTCAAGATCAGCACAACTTTTCCATCGCCAAGAATGGAAGCGCCATTTACCAGATCGGTGGAAAAAGTGTGATCGTCCAAAGCCTTGATGACCAGTTCTTCTTCGCCCTCAAGAGCATCGACGGCCAAACCGTATTGTTTTTCGCCGACGGTAATTACCAGGATGAACAGCTTGCGCGACTCGCGGTCTGCATCGAGGGGCGCGCGTCCCAGGCGCAGAAGCGGAAGTATCTGATTGCGCAACTGCAGCACTTCGTAGTTGTCGACCTGATGGACGTCGGATTCGAAGGTGCGCGCAATCTGGCTGACCGCATTCAGCGGGATGGCGTACAAGCGCTGCTCCACCCAGAACATGAGGGCCTTGATGATCGCGAGCGTGAGAGGTAGTTTGAGACGGAATGTTGTACCCTGGCCTACGCGAGTCTCCACGTGAATTGTGGCCTTGAGCCGCTGGAGCACGCTCTGCACCACGTCCATGCCGACGCCGCGTCCGGAAACTTCCGTGACTTGCTCAGCGGTGCTAAAGCCGGGGCGGAAAATTAAATCGAACGATTCGGCTTCGCTCAAGCGCTGGGCTTCTTCGGCCGTGAGCATTCCGAGTTCGATGGCTTTGCTGCGAATCTTTTGTGCATCAATGCCGCGCCCATCGTCGCTGATTTCGACCACCACCTGATTGCCCTGGTGATAAGCATTCAGGCGAATCTTTCCGCGCGGTGACTTGCCCTGAGTGCGGCGTTGTTCGGCTGGTTCGATGCCGTGGCTGACGGCATTGCGCACGAGATGCGTGAGGGGTTCGGCGATAGCATCGAGGATGCCTTTATCCAAATCGGTTTCCTGGCCGCTCAGTTCGAGATCTACTTCGCGGCCGCACTGGCGCGCCAGATCTCGAACGATGCGTGGGAATCGCCGGAACAACTGCTCGACCGGTACCATGCGAATCTTCATGACCGAGCGCTGCAGATCGTTCAGCACTCTCGCTTGAAAAGCCATGGCATCGGAAAACTTGCCGCGCAACGCTTCCTTGGGATAAAGCTTGCCGAACTCAGTGAGAGCCTGCTGCAACATCGACTTGCCGATGATGAGTTCGCCCACCAGGTTGAGCACGTTGTCGATGCGGCCGGCATCGACGCGGAGAATGTTTTCCGTTAGAGCTTGCGGCAGGCTTGGTTCCGTTGCCGGAGGTTGTGCTTCGAGCGTGCTTGCTGAAGGCAAGTTTCCCGAAGGCGCAGTCGAGGCGGCAGTCTCTGCAATCGCAGGCGCGGGCGGTGCAGGCTGCTCCGCCACTTTGCCGGGGATTTTTTCCGGCGATGCAGCCTGGATCAGAGTGACCGTGGTTTCACCGGTGATCGTTGGGATGTGGCACTTGGCGGCGATCTGCGCTTCGGTCAGCAAGGTGGCAAAGATGAACTCGACGTGCCGCGAAGCGGCGGGGGACTTTGCGTCGGGGCGCACCACCAGCACCTTGCCGACTTCGCGAATAGCATTCTGGATCAGTTGCCGCGCGGCGATCGGCATGGTGCAGAGAGGATCAATTTTCGCCACGATGTCGTAGATTCCCAGGCCGGCGGCTTGCGCTTGGGCCAGGCTGCGCTTTTCTTCCTCCGTCCAGTCTTTGTCGGATCGCGGAGCGGACGCTGCAGTTTTTTTCTTGCGTGTTTTCTTGACTGCCGGAGCGGCAGTCAGTTCATCGATTTTTTTCCGCAGGTTTTCCGTGGCGGGCATCGGGCCTCCGCCATGGTAGGCCGCGAGCATCTCCGCAAACACGTCTGCGGCCATCAAAGCGATTTCTGCGAGCGCTCCGTGAGAAGCGGCGCTTTCGAGCGTGAGGGCATCTTCGAACGAGTGCGCCAGTTCACTCAACTCACGCAATCCGCACGCCGCGGAGTCGCCCTTGAGCGTGTGCACCGTCCGCCGGATCGAACGCACAATCTCTTCGTCGCCGGGATTCTTTTCCAGCTTCAGAGATTCTTCGTTCAACGCCTGCAGCAATTCCTGCGAGGTCTCAAAGAAGAGTTCCCGCAGTTCTGCTCCGCGCTCATCCGGAGGAATTGTCACTAGCGCACCTCAATCCGTTCATAAGCCGTGCCGCTATCGCGATGCACCATGTGAAATTTCTCGGTGAGACCCAACAGGCTTTCCGCGTGGCCGACAAATAGGTAGCCGCCTGGATTCAGGCAGCGGTAAAACTTTTCGATTAGCCGTTTCTGTTCTGCTTCATCGAAGTACATCATCACGTTCCGACAGAAGATCACGTCATTGCGTTGCGGAAGGTATTCCGTCTTCAGATTGTGGAAGTCGAAGTGAACCATTTCCTTCAACGCTTTTTTGATGGCATAGCGGTCGCCAACCTTATCGAAGTAACGCAGGCGAAAGCTGTAGTCGACAGTTGACATCTGATGCTCGTTATAAAAACCTTCCTGCCCGGTGCGCAGCACGGAATAACTGATGTCGCTGGCAAGGATTTCCACGCGCCAAGGCGGGGGAATCAAGGGCTTGGGCAGAGCAATTTCGACCGGCAGCGGATTGCGCAAGTAGTGGTAGGCCAGCGTGTCGGCAGCCATCATGCCCAGCGTGTAAGCCTCCTGCCCGGTGGAGCAGCCTGCGCTCCAGATCCGCACGGAATATTCCCGGTGCGCTTGCTTGCGTTTCAACAAGTCTTCCAGAACATACTTTTGGAACAAATCCAACTGCGCCTTGTGGCGAAAAAAACTGGTTTCGTTGACGGTGAGATTCTCGACCAGCTTGGCTAGTTCGGCCTTGCCATCCTGGCTGATCAACAGCCGGTAATACGCGTAGAAAGAATCGGCGCGGCATTCTTTCAGCCGCCGCAGCAGACGGTCCTGCAAGAAGTGCGTGCGACGCTCGTCGAAGTGCATACCGCACTCCTGATAAACCAGCGCCTGCAACAGCCGCAATTCCGCATCCGTCAAGATAGGAGCCGGTGCCGCTCCAGATGTACTCATGCTCTCTCTCGTTCTCCGCGCTCGAGTTTCAAAATTTTTGTCGTCGCTCCAGCCGTATGCGTGATTGAGGCTAGCGTGCCGAAGCTCCCCGAGCATCCGCTTTGGCAGTTTTGCCTTCCGTGCTTCCATTGGTTTGCAACAGGCTGGCCGGAGCCAGCAGCCTGGTCATGTCGAGCAATACGATCAGGCGGCCTCGAACTTTGCCCAGGCCAGTGACGCAGTTCAACCCGCCTTCCTGGAATGCGGCCGGCGGAGGCTCGACGTCTGCGGCTGCGATCTTTAATACTTCCGTGGCAGAGTCCACGATCAATCCCGCCAGCTTGCCGGAATGTTCGACTACCAGGATCCGGTTCTGTTTTTTCAGCGTGGCCAGCTTGTCGCCAAAGCGCTTGCGCAGGTCCATCACCGAAACGATCTTGCCCCGCAGATTGATTACGCCTTCCAGATAATCGGGCGCATCGGGGACGACCGTGATCTCCGGCACGCGCACGATCTCGTGCAGCGAAGTGATGGGGACGCCGTAAGTTTCGCGTCCTACGCGGAAGCCGACGATATGGAGTTCGCGGTTCATAGTTGTTGTGAGCACCTAGTACCTGGTACCTAGTAAATGCAGCTTCACTCGGACTCGGTACTCGGTACTAGGTACTCGCTACTATCTTGCTGCCGCTCCCCGGGCGTGTTGCGAGTTCTCTGTCACGCGCCGTGAAGCTTCTTCCAGGGTGAAGCGGTCCATGAAGTCGAGCAGGCCGCGTGACATCTTCGACATCTGCTCGGCAGACGCCGCCAGTTCGGTTGAGCCGGAGGTTGACTGCTGCACCAGTTCGCGCATGCGCTCCATGGCTTTGACCACGGCGTGCGCGCCTGAAGCTTGCTCTTCCACCGCCGAGTTGATTTCGTGCGTGATCTCGTTCAGGCGCGTCGTAGCCCGCGCGATTTGCGACGAGCCATGCGATTGCTCGTTGGTGGCCGCGCCGATTTCCTGGGCGAACTTGTACACTTCGGTGACTACGTTTGAAATTTTGCGCAGCGCTGAATTCAATTCGCCGCCGAGATCGAGGCCTTCGTTCACGATTCCGGTGGAGCGGTCCATGTTTTCGACGGCCTTGCGCGCTTCCTTCTGAATGCTCTGGATGAGTTCGGAGATTTCCTTGGTGGACTGCGCCGATTTTTCCGCGAGCTTGCGGACTTCGTCGGCAACGACTGCGAAGCCGAGGCCGTGCTCGCCGGCGCGAGCCGCTTCGATGGCGGCGTTAAGAGCCAGCAGGTTGGTTTGTTCCGCGAGATCGTCGATGACTTCGATGATCTTGCCGATATCGTCGGCGCGCTGGCCGAGGGCTCCGATGATTTCTCCCGAGGACGTGATGGTCGCGTTAATGCGGTTGAGGCCGTCGGTGGCCTTTTCCATGGTGGTGATGCCGCTGTGAACTTCTTCGCGCGAGCGGTTAGAAATATCGAGCAGCACCTTGGCGGTGTCGGCGACGCGCTGGATGGAAGCGACCATCTGATCGATGGATGCAGAAGTTTCACTTACGCTCGAAGCCTGCACCTGCGTGCTCTTCACCATGTTCTGCACGTTGACGCTCATTTCGTGCATGGTGCTGGTGACTTCGTCGATGGCCGAAGACGCCTGCAGTCCGACCTTGGCCGAATCGTCGGAGGCGTTGGCAACTTGTCCGCTGGCACTGGCGACTTGCGACGAAGCGTCACGTACGCTGCGCACCAGGCGGCCGAGACCTTCGACCATCTTGGCGAAGGCGTTGCCTAATGTGTCTTGCGGCGAGCGCGGCTGAACCTGAACTGTAAGATCGCCACCGGCAATGGCTTCGGAAACGGCAGCCATTTCTTTCAGATAATTGACCATCTTGGAGAAGGTGCGCGCGAGTTCTCCGATTTCGTCCTCGCGTTTCACGTCGATGCTGTGATCGAGGTCGCCGGTGTCGCCGATCTGCCGCGAAACCTGCATCAGTTTGTTCAGCGGTTCGATGATGGATTTGGCGGTAGTAATCGCGACCCAGACGCCGACAATCAGGGCAACCAGCGTACTGATGACGGAGAAGATGATGGTGAGCGCGCTCGCTGTCTCATCGGACTTGCGCCGGGCGTCGACCAGCTTGCGGTTTTCTCCATCGGCCACATCGAGGGCTTCCGTCAAATTCTTTACCCACGAGGAAGCGTCTTTCTGGAGGTAGTAAATCTGCAATTCGGCCACGGTCGCGTTGCCTGAATCCACGTCTTTGCGTTTCTCGATCAGGGGCTGGGCGAATTCCTTGGCCCAGGCTTGTTCGAGTTGCCCGACCTTGTCGAGCGCGGCTTTTTCCTCATTGGAGTTGGACAGCGACTTGCCGATTTGCACTTTCTCCGTGAGCGTGCGCAGGCCCTCGTTCATGAGTTCCACCTCGCGCGTGTCGCCACTGAGCAGGTAGTTGCTCAGGTCGAGGCCGTTCTGCATCATCTGAGAGCGCACGTCGTTCGTAGCGCCGGCTAGGTCGAGCGACACTTTAGCCGCGTCCTTCGCAGCGTGCTCTCTCAGCACCGCCACCAGGTTCACGATGAACAGCACCACCACCATGCTGAGGATGATTCCGAAATTCTTGTAGAGCCTTTTGCCGATCGTCATGCCGTTCCTCCGGCCGCTTTCCTATTGATGAGGTTCGAATTTGAAATTCACGATGCCTGAACTCTCTCCTGCTGCGGGCTCGAAGCGCCATTTTCTGACCGCGTCCAGCGCGGCATTCGCCAGCACCGGATGCCCACCCACTACCTTCGCTTCTTTCACGCTGCCGTTCGGCGCCACCACCACTTGCACTTTCACCGAGCCGGAAAGATTCATCTTCCGCGCCAGGTCGGGATACACAGGCTGCACTTTGCTCTTAACCTGGCGAGTGATTTCGGTCTGCGCATCTTGCGCTCGAACTGGCACCACTCCAGACCCAGTTGCCGCCAGCACTGCGAGCAACACCCCCGTCCGACGTAAAGACACAGTTCCTCCCTGGCAATAATCCTGGTGATGCCATCGGAGCAACGCCGTGGCCACCGCCCGGCTTTTGAAAAAACCAAGGTAATCATGGGGATATATATAAAAGCAAAAGACTTAATCCGATCGAGAAGGCGTCCTACCGATTTACCTCGGGTTAAGCTTCGTCTCATTTGGATCGCTGGCGGAATGGAGTCTCACACTGAGATCGCGCGGCTCGATTTTTCTCGCATTTGACACCTAAGGCACCTCTCAACCCATTTCGCTTGACTCAAAATGAGATGACGGGATAGTTTTCCATTAGATTCAATCACTTGTGAGAATTCTAAAGCCGCGTGCCGGAAGTTGGTGACGCTCTGAACATGGCCGGAGTCAACTCGACGCCGTTGCCGGAAGGCCGCGCCTTGCCCTATTCCGACGATGCCTTTCAGAATCTTCTTCTGAAGATTGCCGCCAAGGCGTCGGAACGCCCCAGTGCTGCGTCGCTCATCCAGTTTTTCTGCCGCTCCACGCGCGAATTCTTCCAGGTTAGCGGCGTCTATTTCTGGCGTCGTCATTCGGGGGACGAACTTGTCGGCGAACAAGCTGACGGCAAGCTGGCCGAGCGCTTTATCGGAATCCGGTTGCTCCCGCAACAGAGCGCCAATACTGCCGAGGCCGTGCGCAAGCGCCGCACCATCGTTGTCGATGCGGAGCAGATGAGCCAGACCATCCCGGCTCTGCGCCAATTTGAGGCGCGCTCGCTGATGGTCGCTCCCTTGGTGGTCTTCGATGAAGTGATCGGCGCGACGACTTTTCTGCACGACTCCGAGGAAGCATTTTTTAACGACGACCTGGCCGCCAAGGCCACTATTCTGGCCGGGCAACTCGGCAGCCTGCTCGAAGCAACCCGGCTCGGCGAAGCTTCGCGCGAAGAACATCGGCGCACGGAAATTCTTGCCGAGGTCGCGAGTGCGCTGCACGGTACTCCCGATGTAGCGGCCGTCATCGATGCCCTGGCGGACCGTCTGCGGGTGTTGTTGCGCACGCGTTTGGTTTCAGTTCTTTTGCGCCGTGAGGGACCCTTCGAATTGCGCGGCGTCTCTGCCGACACCGCGCAATTGGCGAACGCCTTTCGCGCCGGCCATGACCGGCAGACGATCCGCTTCGCCGCCGATATGGCGCAACGCGCGGTCGCCGCCGGCGAGGTTATCAGCATTTCTATCGGAGGCGAGTTGCACTCGCTCGGTTCTATGGTCGCTCCGGGAATGCTGCTGGCTGCGCCTTTTCGCACTACTCACAAGCAAGGCGCAATTCTCATCTATCCGCGCTCCGAGGGAGCCTTTACCGCGGAGGAGAAATCGCTGCTTTCGGCCATTGCCGGCTTCGGCGCAGTCGCCGTGGCTCACGCCGAACTGTGCGCCACCGCGCAAGGCCAGGCCCATGAATTGCATCAGTTGCTGGATATCTCCTCGGAACTGAGTTCCAGCGGCGATCTCGAACATTTTCTGCAGGCGTTCGTGGTGCGCGCCGCCGATTTTCTCGGCTACGGCCGGTGCCTTATCGCTCTGCTTGAAGATGGCGTGTTCCGGGTTCGCTGTGCCGTCATTCGCGGCCATGCGCGGACTGTGGACACAATTTTTCCAGAGGGCATCGCCACCCGCGCCCTGCGTGAGAAGGAAGTATTCTGGTCCGACGATCTGACCCAACTCGCTGGCGTGAATCTCGAAGTGGTGGCACAACACCAAGCCAAGCAATTGCTGGCCGTGCCCCTGTTGGGCGCTGACGGAAAAGTGCTGGGCATGTTCGGCGTGCTCGACCGTCTGGACAACACTGGGATTTCGCAGCAGGATATTCGCCGCGCCCGCGCCCTCGCCGCCCAGGTCTCGGTGGTGCTTGAAGTCGCTCACAATTTGCACCAGTCGGAACGGCATCGCAAGCGCTCTGAGGCGCTTACGCAACTGGCGCGCGAGATTGACGGCCTGCTGTCATTGCCCGACTTCGCCGGCAAGTTTGTCGAACGTGCCGTCGCCTTAGCCGGAGCCCAAGCGGGCGCGCTAGCCCTGGTTCAGGATGGACGATTCCAGACGGTCACGCTGCATCCCCCGACTGTCGCGGGTCACCAGGATCGCGGCCTGCACCAGCGACTCACGCAGGCTTTTTCAGAATTCGCTGCGAAGCGAACTGAATCGATTATTGCGAGCACTGCCGCCGAACTGCTCGGTGCGGAGTTGGCCTCGACCCTGAGCTGGAGCGACTTGGTGGTGGTTCGGCTTCCCGGTCCCAATGGAGATCTCGCCGGTTTGCTTTGCCTGTCGGGACGCGACCGTCCGCTCGCCGTCGAAGATCGCGACCTGCTCGATGCCATTGCCGGACACGCCGCCATGGCATTGGAAAATGCCCGCCTCTTTACTCGCATCGAACAATCGAACCGCCACTGGCTGGAAATCTTTGACGCCATTACCGACTTCATCGTCGTGCATGATGAGAATGACAAAGTTCTGCGCGTGAACCGCTCGCTGGCCGCGATGATTGGCGTGGCCCCCGGCGAATTGATCGGCGTGAACATGCGCGCTCTGCTGGCGCTGACCAGCGAACCCGCACTTTATTCCTGTCCTTTTTGCCGCGCCATGGGCGAAAACACTGACGAATTCGTTCATCCCGCGCTTGATCGCACTTACCTCGTTTCAACTTCGCGCGTGCACGGAGCGTCCAGCGAGAGCCTGCAAACCATTCACGTTCTCAAGGACATCACGGACCGCCGCGAAGCCGAGCGCCGCTATCGCGAATTGTTCGACAACATTCAGGAGGGATTGTTTTTCAGCACGCCGGAAGGCCGCTTCATCGAAGTCAACGATGCCATGGTGGCGATGCTCGGCTATTCCAGCCGCGAAGAACTTCTGCAGGTTGATATCCCAACGCAGATTTACTTCACCCCCGAAGAGCGTGACCGCCACGCGCAGGCTATGGAAAACGACGGCCACCTGCGCAACTTTGAAGGCACGCTTCGCCGCAAAAATGGCCTTCCCATCTATGTACTCATCAATGCTTTCGGCATGTACGACAATCTTGGCCGCCTGGTGCAGATCCGCGGGCTGATGCTCGACGTGACCGGCATTCACACTTACCAATCGGAACTGCATCGCGAGCGCGACTTCTCCGGCAAAATCCTCAGCAACACGCAGAGCTTCATCGTCGTCGCGGACACCGCCGGCCTCATCAGCTACGCCAATCGCCGCTGGTTCGAGGCGGGATTCGAGCAGCGCGAACTTCTGGGACGTCCGCTGTTGGAGTTGGCCGCTCCCGGCTACGTTCGCCCCCTCGCGGACGCGCTTCAGGCTGTCATGCGCGGCGGACAAGTCGACAATCTGGAATTGCAAATCATGCGGGGCAACGGAAACGCCGGCCACTTCTCCGTGAACCTCAGCCCCATGCGTGACGAGCAGAGCAACATCAACAGCATCGTCGTGGTCATGACCGACATTACAGACTCCTCGGAACTGCGCGACAAGTTGGTTCACGCAGAGAAGATGGCAGCCGTTGGACAGCTGGTTTCGGGCGTGGCTCACGAAGTGAATAATCCCCTCACTGCGATTCTCGGCTTCGCCGACCTGCTGATGGACAACCCCGAGATTCCGGAGTCCGCGCGGAAAGATCTGCGCGTAATTCTGCAGGAAGCCCAGCGCACCAAGCAGATCGTGCAGAACCTGCTCAGCTTCGCGCGCCAGATGCCGCCGCAGCGCAACGCCGTGCAGCTCAATCTGATCCTGCGCCGCACCATCCAACTGCGCTCTTACGATTTCAATAGCCACGGAGTAGAAATCATCGAGCATCTCGACGAGGGTTTGCCCGACGTCATTGGCGACGCTCATCAACTGCAGCAGGTGTTCCTCAACATCCTGAACAACGCCTACGACGCTGTACACGAAGTCGGCCGGCCCGCGCGCATCGAGATCATGACCACGAAATCCGGCGACGGCGTCGAAGCTTCTTTCCGCGACAACGGCTATGGCGTTTCCCATCCCGATCGGATTTTCGATCCCTTCTTCACCACCAAGGAGGTCGGCAAGGGAACCGGCCTCGGCCTCAGCATCTGCTATGGCATCGTGAAGGAGCACGGAGGCGAAATTCTTTGCCACAACAACACCGATGGCGAGGGAGCCACCTTCATCGTCCGCTTTCCCGCAGCGCCCCACACCGCCTCCTTGAGTGTGGCCGCAGGAGTGATACAAAAATGACAACCCAAGCCATTCAACGAGCCCTCCACCCCGTTCTGCTCATCGAAGACGAGCCATCCATCATGGCTTTGGTGAGCGCCACGCTTGAACGCAACGGTTACCAGGTCGTCTGCGTCGAGAGCGGAGCCGATGCCCTGCGCCTGCTCGAAAAAGGCCAATATCTCGGCGTCGTCTCAGACATGCGCACGCCCGGCGGCGTCGATGGCGCTCAGGTGCATACCTGGATTTCAGCGAACCGTCCCGATCTCGAAAATAAAGTCGTGATCATTACCGGCGATTATGCCAACGAAGAAACTGTCGCTACGCTGCGCAAGATCGGCGCGCTCTATCTGGAGAAGCCGTTCCGCGTGCAGGATCTAATCTCGGCTGTTGAGAAGACTATGGGGAAAGCCCGGTGAACGCCGACTTCAACAAGCCGCCTTTAGGCAAGAGCGCTAGAGCTTTAAATAGGGAAGATCTGCGTGTGCGTCTGCTGATCGTTGATGACGAGCAGAGCATTCGCAAGCTCTGCATCACGGTCGGCGAAGCGTTGGGCTTCATTTGCCTCGAAGCCGATAGCGGAGAATCCGCGCTGGCTTTGCTCGAAGAGCAGCCGGTGCACATGATTCTCAGCGACATGGTGATGCCGCATATGTCAGGCCTCGAATTTCTGGAGCGGGCAAAGAAGCTTCTGCCTCGCACTGAAGTGGCGCTGATGACCGGGCACGGCTCCATCGAAACCGCGGTGCAGGCCATGAAGCTCGGCGCGTACGACTACATCACGAAACCGTTTTCGCCATTGGAGGAATTGCGGCTGTTCCTGCGCCGCATGGCTGAGAAAGTTCGACTGGTTGAAGAGAACGAATTTCTGCGCGAGCGCATGGATTCCGAAACCGCTGTGCACGGCATCGTTGGATCGTCCGCCAAGATTCAGGAAGTGCTGCGCATCGCTTCGCGTCTCAAGGACACGCGCACCGCTGTTCTAATCTCGGGCGAAAGTGGCACCGGCAAAGAGTTGGTCGCACGCGCCATTCATTTTCGCGGAGCATTTGCCAACCGTCCCTTCGTTGCGGTGGATTGCGGCTCGCTCGTGCCTACTTTGATCGAGAGCGAACTCTTTGGCTACGAAAAGGGAGCGTTCACCGGCGCGCTGAAATCGAAGCCGGGATTGTTTCAATCTGCCGACACCGGCTCGGTCTTTCTGGATGAAATCGGCGAGCTGCCGCTGGAGTTGCAAGCCAAGCTGCTGCGCGTGCTGCAGGAAAAAGAGGTGCGGCCGGTCGGCAGCAATCAGCGCGTCAAAGTGGACGTGCGCATCATCGCCGCCACCAACCGTGATCTGGAAGCTGCTTACAAAAATGGAACCTTCCGCAAAGATCTATATTTTCGGCTTAACGTTGTTACGGTGCACGTGCCCGCGCTGCGCGAGCGCCGCAGCGATATACCAATGCTGGTGAGCTGGTTTTGCGAACGTTACGCTCCCGGTGGAGATCTGCGCGTCTCCAGCGCAGCCATGAAAGCGCTGATGAGTTACGATTGGCCGGGCAACGTTCGCGAATTGGAAAACTGCGTGGAGCGCGCCGTAGCACTGGGGGACGGAAACCTGATCGACCTGGGCGATCTGCCTACGTCGATCGCCACGTTAACTTCGCCAGCCCCGCGATCGACAGACTCCGCACCGGAATTGGTTTCCGATCTCGCGGCCGCAGCCGAAATAGGTTCCGGCGACGGCGCAACTACTCTCTCCACCACCGATCTTGAAGACATTGAGCGCGCCACCATCCGCCGCGTCTTCGAGCAAGTCCACGGCGACAAAGCCCTCGCTGGACGGATGTTGGGCATAAGCCGCGCCACGCTCTACCGCAAACTAAAACGCTACAACATCAGCGGTGCGCCAGCGTCAGGACCGTCAAGCCACACGCTGCAATAAGTCGGGGTAGGTTCCTGAGTTCGAAGTGAGCAGATTGCAACTTATCTTATTGGAGCTGAAGGCAAACCCTATCGGCCTCACTAAGTCATCCGGTCATAACATGCTCTAAAAGCCTTTTTAAGATTTATGTTGACAAAGTCTCCGCCGCTGCTAGACTGCTGGCGTTAAATCTCTGGAACCGTCCCCCCTAGATATATGTTGCCTTCGCGCATCATCGAACTGGACGCATACATTATTGTCTACGGGCTTGCTCTTATTGTCGCACTCAAACTATTAAATTCCAGCATCAACATGCGCGGCCTTCTAATTGATAAATCCCACCCCTCAAGGGTCAGTCCGGCACGGGTGCAGCTATTAATCGCGACGATTTCGTTGTCAGCCCAATATGTGCATGCTGCTTCAACGTCGCTGGACGGCTCGTTTCCCAAACTCGGATCTGGCTGGTTGTATTTATTTGGGGGAAGCAGCGCCATTTACGTCGTGAGGAAGGCCTTCGAACGGCGCACGATAAATAAACGCTTGAGACAGGGCCAATAGGAGAGCAGCATGAGTACCATGAGTAACGTCATCAGCAACCTATCGGATTTCTGTGAACTCTTAGCATGCGTGTTTCTCGGAGTTCTCGCGGGTATCCTGCTGTGGAAGATAGCTTTCGACAAGATCGACCTAGAGTGGCTGATCAGTGAGGACAATGGACATGCCAGCATGTCGAAGTTCCAGCTCCTGATATTTACCTTTGTAATCGCTATCAGCCTCGTTAAACTCACCGAGAAGCTGGGCAAGTTCCCGGTAATCGACAATGGTGTGCTTACCCTGCTGGGAATAAGCGCCAGCACATATGCCGTCGGGAAGGGCATCCAAAAGTCCGGGATGGATACTGGGCCCATAGCCCCGAACTCGCCTAAGCTTCCGAAGCCCACAAATGGTGAGCAAGACGACCCAGCATCCTCGCACGTCCAGCGTGCTAAGGAAGCAGCCGACGAGGCCATAAGGCACGCCGACACCGCTCGTAAGGCCGCCGCGGTCGCAACTGCAGAGGCCGATCAGGGCAACCAGAATGCTGGTGGTGAACTTGGGCGTCAAGGATAAGCTCCGCGTCTTTTCGGGTACCTGAGCGGGCACTAACTCGGCAGAGGTAGGTGGACTTAAATGCCAAGCAAGCCACGAACGACGGGTAGCGCCGTGAGGACTGTGGCGCCCCTCGTCCCCCTGGCCATAGCGTTGATCCACGGTGGCCTGACCTCTACGTCAGCCACCTCTACGTCGGGAAGCGGCAGCCGCAGGACCCCTCCCTGCGTGGCCAGCCTGGACTCGTGTCCTATAACAGGCTGCGCCAAGGAGGACGACGCTGACGAGCAGCTTTTGAACCAAACCAAGCGGCACCTGCCCACAGCCACCGCAGCCAAGACGCTGACTCTCGCTGACTTCACGACCCTGCAGAACCACGCGGACTCTACTGTGGATCAACGCCAGCCGCTGGACGCCACTGCCCGGGCCGAACTACATGACATTCTTGTCAGCAGCGGTCAGACGGTATCGGAGGGCGACTTAGTTCAGGTTGATGGATACCTGGTGGGTAAGCCCCATCCCAACACCGGCGAATCGGTCAACTGCAATCTCGGTGGTAGCGCGAACAATGACTTTCACATTCCGTTCGCCGACGACCCAGACAAGACCCCGTTCGAGGGAATCGTGGTCGAGATGATCCCGCAGAGCCGCCCATCGATTTGGTCGGTCAAGACACTAAGCAAGGTCGAGGCTGCGCGCCGCATGGTTCGAGTCACGGGCCAGCTTTTCTACGACAACATGCACGTCGTGAATGACGACCAGGATGAGCCGAAGGGCGGCCAGCCGCCCCGCTTCTCTCTGTTCGAAGTCCATCCCATTGTCACCATCTCGGTCTGCAAGCAGCAAGACACGACATGTGAACCGAATGACTGGGAGTCGCTCGACGCCTTTCTGAGCGATGCAGGCGGAACGAAAGAAGCTCGAACCGCCAGATAGGTACGTTGTCGTCCTTCGCTTCGCGTTCCACGACGAGGGTGGGAACCCTTAAATGTGCTTTGAAGCTCCGCGCCGAACACCAAAAAAAGCACCCTGAGAAAACTCAGGGTGCTTGGAACGATTCAACGTTAATGATCCGCTAGCTGGGCTTCTTCTCTTCCTCTTTCTTCTTCTCCTCAGGTGTCTTCGGCGGAGGAGTCTTCTTTGGAGGAGGAGCTGCCGGTTTTGCAGCAGCCGGAGGCGGCGTATGCTCCGCCGGTTTTGCTGCTGGTGGTGGCGTTGCCGGACGCGGCGCGGGTTTCGGCTCTGGACGGGCAGCTTCGGGCCGCGCAGGTTCCGGCTTAGCTGGTTGTGCAGCGGGCGGGCGCGTGGGCGGCTCAGCGGGTTTGGTTTCAGGACGGCTCGGTGCTGGCTGTGGTTTCGCCGGCGCTGGAGCGGGCCGTGTCGGTTCTGCAGCCGGACGATTAGGAGCTGGCTGTGCCGCAGGCGGGCGTTCCGTACGCGCGGGGGGTGCAGCTGGCTTTGCCGGTTCAGCGGGACGGCTCGGTGGCGCTGCTGCTGGCCGGTTCGCCTCAGGACGAGCTGGTGCTGGTTCTGCCGCCGGACGATTCGGCTGTGCTGCCGGAGCAGCGGGCCGCTCGTTCGCACCGGGCTGCGCTGGACGGTTCGCGGGTTGATTCGCAGGCGCTGCCGGCTGCCCAGGTCGTGCAGCAGCAGGCTGATTAGCAGGCTTGCCCATGGTTGGCGTAGCAGGTTTCGCCGGAGGCGCAACCTTTACCGCCGGATGTGCGGCTGCGGATGCTGCCGGATGCAAACTCGCCACTTGCTGCCTGCCCAGTGGAACTCCGGGATGCGCTGCCATGGCCTGTTGCCGTGCGGCAAACGTTGGCGGAGGCGGAGGTGGTGTCTTCTTCGCGACTACCTGCCGATTCGCGACGGCCGCCGGAGGCGCTGCAACGTGTCCTGCCGTAGAAGCTTTCGCTCCCTGCACGGCTTGCCGCGTCGGAGCAACTGCAACCCGTCCACTCACCGGAGCAGACGCGATCTGTTGCGCATTCACCGTGACCGCGATTTTCGCCACAGGCTGCGCGCTCGCGAAACCGTTTTGCGGAACGGCCATCACCGCGCCCTGCACACCACGATTCGCGTAAGTGATGTTGGTGATGTTTGTGGTGTTGTTTACGACTGTCGTGTTATAGACGTTCGTGATTACGGTGGTGCTGACGACTGTATTGCTGACATTGATGCGCGTCATGTATCCCGCGCTGACGTGGTAAGAAGGCACCCAGACTTCGCGCGGACCGAGAGGGAACCATCCAATGTTTCCACCCCAGCCGCCGCCTGCGCCAATGAATACAACCAGAGCGGGCGCGTACACGGCCTGCACAGCGACCGGTCCGGGAATCCAGCCCCAGCGTCCGCCGACCGAAGCCCAGCGTCCGTAATGGAACGGTGCGTAACCCCACGGAGAATCATCCACCCACGTGTAGCCCCACGGATCGATCCAGTCCCAATGGCCGGTGTGATAAGGCGCCCATCCCACCTCAACCTGCGGAAACCAGACGTGACCGTATTGCCCATCGTCGCGCCAGTTGCCGTGGTCGTCGAGATCGTCATAGCCGACGACGTCATGCGAAAGATACTGCGCCGACTTTGAAAAATCGTAGCGGTGATCGCGATCCTCGGTCCAGTTATCGAATGTATCGAAGGCGTAAATCGGTTCGACGTTTGCGGTAAGTGAATCCGTTCCGCTGAACGTTCCTCGTTGCCCGGTGCGCAGATCGAAACTCTCGCCGCCACCCGTGGCCTGGCCTTCGCCCACGCGAACGCTCACCACCGAATAGCTCCCGTCTTCGCTCGCTTCCATGCGATAGCGGCCGGGTTGCAGGATCGTGAATGCATCGTTCGGCGTGTCGATCTCGAAGTCGTCGTCCTCGTGTAGCCGGCGGACGGAAATGTTGATCATGCCGGAGGAAAGTTGGACCTGAATCGTGTTGTCATCCAGATTCAGAAAAGAGATGCCGGTGTTTTCCGACAAGCGAATCGAGGCTGAACCCAGTTGCAGTTCGGCGCGGGAATCCCTGTCAGTCCAGAGTTGATCGCCCGTGGTCATCGGCCGGTTGAGGCCCGCGCCAACCCATTCGGTTTCTCCCGCGGGTAGGAATGAGACGGAACCTTCCATATAGCCGATTCGAGCGACACGAGTCGGCGGATCATCCTGATCTTGAGCGCTTAATCGCGCCGGTAGAGCGATGGTGGCGAGCGTAAGCGTGAGCAGCGCGCTCCACAGGCCAAGCTTCTTCAATGCATTACCCATAGTTGCCCCAACTTTCTATTTGTTAACTCGCCAACCCGAGTTGGCGGATAGTATGCCGATCTATGATGCGGGAGGCAGCCATTCCGTTTACATCTTTCCTGCATCTTTGGTGTGGAATTTCGGTGGAACAATGATACGACGTATGGACAGTTTCGGCATAGGTCTGGGAGGTTTGAGTAAGGGATGGAACGGTTAGCGTGTCTCGATCTGGACCGGGCCAGTGCCAATTCCGGTACCAGAGTAATTACCATTGGTTATGGTAAAGTAAATGCCATGATGACTACCCTGACTATTGATCGGGCGGGGCGCCTGGTGTTACCCAAGCCGGTGCGTGAAGAACTGCAGCTTGCAGCGGGGGATTCCCTTGAGCTGGAAAGCTCGGAGGATCAAATTATTTTGCGACCGGTGCGAGGGACCGCGTCCTTGCGGAAGAAACAGGGTGTGTGGGTGATGCGAACCGGCAAGCCGCTTTCCGCGGAAGTAGTCAACCAAACCATCCGCAAGATCCGCAATGAACGTGGGCGGATTGATGCGACCTCTCTCCGGAAGTCGCGAGGCCGCACCGGAGAAGCGCGTTGAAATGGTTCTTTGACACCTCGGTGTTGCTTCCGGCATTTCTAGAAGATCACGCGAATCACGAGCGCTGTCTGGCCGTTTATGCTCCATGCAATAAAAGAGTCGCATGCTGTGGCGCTCACAGCCTTGCCGAAGTCTATGCGACTGCGACGAGGTTGCCGGGCGAGTTTCGCGCCAGTCCGGAGCAGGCGATTCTCTTCCTCAGCGACATTCAGGAACACCTCACGATCGTGTCGCTCGAGAGTTCCGAATACTTCAAGGCCATTCAAGGGGCTGCTGTGAACGGGATCGTTGGCGGAACGATCTACGATGCGCTCCTCGCGGCGTGCGCGATTAAAGCAAAAGCCGAAACCATTTATACCGACAACGAAAGGCACTTTCGCATGCTCGGCCCCGACATTGCTCGCCGAGTGAGAAGGCCCTAGGGTTGAATTCCAGCCCGAGACGTCTGCGAGATGTATGTGCTCTATCACGATCCTCCGTTTGGTCGCGTGCTGGCGAAAATGTCGGACTAAAAAAAGTTAGTGGGACTCATCCGTTTGTCATTTACCAGGCGATGACTCGAATCCTCATGGGCTGTGAGGTGGGGATCGGATGGAGAAAAAAATTAGGGCCGACCGCGCTAAAATAATACAAACAAAGGAGTTGCGAGAACGGATCTCAGCGAGATCCGGCTAAAATCTTCCATCGAAAGGAGTTAGCTGCAAAATCCTCAAAGTGAAGGAGTTAGCGATACAAATCGCTGGCTCCGGGGTTCGTTTTTCGGTTTTCAAAGAGCTTGCGCCCTGGCGCGATTCGCGCCCCGCAGGGGTACTTTGTAAAAGCTTAGCTCAAAGGCGGAAATAAAGATGTGACGGATGAACATGAGGGCTGTGGAAAACTGGTTGTTGTGGATTGCATCGTGGCTGCCGCATGCCGCTCTGTCGGGACCAGATTCGGGAGTCTTCCAACTTGCCGACCCAGGCTCGCCTTCAACGGCTCGCGGCCCGGATGCCGACTTCGATTCGCTTTCTGGCCTGCTTCGGTCCTCTCACGTCGATGATGCGATATTGTTCGCGGCTTAGCTCGTGATAGTTCACGAAAAATTCTTCCAGCTCCTGAACGAACGTGTGCCCGAGGTCGGCGATGTGCTTGATGTCGGCAAAGCTGTGATTTTCTTTCTCGATGGCAACAATTCGATCGTTGCGCTCCTTTTTCTTCTTGTCGCTTTGCTCGCCTTCGATGATTCCAATCAGGCGGCATTTCAAAAGGCATCCGGGAAAAGCTGGTTCGTCCATTAGAACCAGTACGTCCACGGGATCGCCGTCTTCGCCGAGGGTGCGCGGAATGAAGCCGAAATCGTAGGGAAATGCCATTCCAGCGGGCAGCACCTTTTTCAGCTCAAAAACTTTCTGCTTCTCATCAAACGCGTACTTGTTGCGGCTGCCTTTCGGCGTTTCGATCACCACCTGAAGCAGTTCACCATCATCCTGATCGAGGTATGGAAGTTGGGATGGATCGGCGAGCGACTTCTTGAGGCTGGACTTCTTAGGATTGGAGCCTTTACTCATGGAAACTCCTGCGGTCTGAGGATTTGTTGGGAAGTGAAGCATGAGACGGATGTTCGGAAGTATTGGAGAGCCGTAGGCGGAGACGTCTCGATAAAATTTCGCGAAGTTGCCAGAGCGACATGGAGGTTACAAGCCAGGCAAGGGTCGCCGAGACGAGGACAATCGGCAAGCTGAAGTTCGGCAGTTCTCGCCAGACGACGATAGCGAAGGCGACGAGGCCGATGCTTCCGAGGGACGCTCCGGCCGCATCGACTCCGGCGGCGGCGCGGCCGCGTTTCGTGCCGTCCAGTCCGGCTTGATCCTTCTTTTCCCTTTCATGTTTTTCTATGAGAGTCGCGGCCGCAGGCAGGATCGCGGGGAACGCAAGGAAGAGGCCGCCAATGCCCGGGCCAAAACGTTTTGCGATTAAACCCGCGAGCGCAGTGACTGCGCCGCCGAAAAGGAAGCGAAGAAGATATTCGTACCAGTGAGATTCGGCCAAGCCGGATACATCGATTTTTAATTTCACCCGGCCCACCCGAGGCCGTAGCAAAGGCCGAAGGCGCAACTGAACCACAACAACATCGACAATATAGTCACGGGCAACACCGGGAGCTGCCAGCGCACCAGTGATCGGCTCACCAGACAGGCATAGAAGAAGAAGGCAATCGCGCCGACGATCATCGACCTTGCTTCGGTGGCGGCGTAGGCTGTTCCTTCCATCATGACGGTCAGGACCAGAGTGGCGAGTGCGACAGAGGGAGCGGCGCCGAATATTCCCGCAAAGCTTTTGGGTTTCAGCAGGTCTGCCAGCAAAGTGAATGCAGTAACAACTACTCCGCCGACTAGCACCCTGATCAGGATTTCTTTCATGCTGAACCGTCGGACACTCCAAACCGAGAATCAAGGAGAATGATTGGCGCCGGAATCAGGTGTAGCTGGTAGGCTCACGGACTGTCTTCCCTAGCACAGCGTTTTGGATAGTGCAGGTTTTGAGAATGTTGTCTCATGCTGAGACGGGACTTTCGGCGTGACATGCTGGAATGCTCGTAAATGATTGAAAAATATAGCGCCTGAGTGCTAATCCTTCCGTTCCGCACTGTGGTCTCGGTCGTGCTTCTCTGTCTGGCGTAACCGCGTGTTCTGGCTCCCCAACGCTCTTCCTAACCGGGAAGAGGGGGAGCCCAACCCGCACTTTTCGGTGGCATAGCAGAGACAAAAAAATTTCCTATGGCGCATCAGGCTACAGCTCCATCGCGGACGGCGCAAACCAGTGCAGTCGCCGATCTTGCACGTTTTTTCCCCGAGGCCACGCCCGTGCGTATACCAGTACAGTTCACGCGCCGCAACTGCGCGAGCAACGACAGCAAAGCGTCTGCGAGCGTAGAGGAACGCACCATCATAGAATTCGGAACCGCCCGCGAAGTTTTGTTTGCCTGCACCACGCCGCTGGAGTTTGCTGACGTCCTGCGGCTGCGTAACTCGGATGGATCGCTCGATACGGAAGCCTCGGTGGTCGCGGTGCAATACCACCCCGGCAAAACTATCGTGGCTGCCCGCTTCAGCAACTCAGTTCCCAACTGGATCGTGAAATCATGACGCAATCGCAATCTTCGTCGCCGCAACCATCAGGAGCGGCTGCAGATGCCGCAACCCTGTGGTCGAGCTTGCGACGGCTGCATCCCATTTATGCCGAAGTGGCGCGCGAGTTCGTAATCGACATGCCCGCGTGTGCCGACCTTGAGGCCGGCGCGGAAACTCCGCCGCCCGAATCAATCGAGCAGGCCCAACAGTGGTTGAACGACATGGATGAAAAAATCCAGGTTCACCAGTTGCGCCAGTTCCTGCAAATGAGTTCGCTCGTGGATCACGACGGTCTGGTCCTGCTGCTGCAGCACTTTCTGGCCAAGGCTACGAAAACCGATTCCGTGCGCGACAAGATTGATTTTCTGCTGGTGCAATATTTCAGCCAGAGCGCGCCCACTGAACTTGAGGACAGCAGCGCCGACATCGCTTACGTGGCACGCGGATTGGAGCCGATTCTGGGCAAAGTGGAACTTAAGGCGCCGGTGTGGCTGAACCAATTGGATCGCGTGCTCGATTCCGCGCGCCGCTGCCGTTCGCTGGACGAACTGCTGCATGGCGGCGTGCTCGACCAGGGACGCAAGGCCAAGACGCAGGCCGGCGATCTGTTCTACCTGCCGATTGCGCTGGTCGCGTTTACTCGTTTCGGATACCTGATGCGCCGCGTGTTCTTCCGCTTGATGCTCGCCGATCTCAATAACATTCTCGACGGTCTCAGCGAGTTGGAAGAAAAGGGCGTGGAGATGATTGACTGCCGGCGCGCGCAATTCTCCGCGCAGGAGCCAATCATTCGATTGCGCATGATCTGCCAATCGTGGAAGGTGATGTTCCAGGCGGAGTATTCCTCGGGACAGCCGCTGCGCATGCTGGTGGACCTGAGGGCATCCGTCGAAGCCGCCCTGGGCCTGGGTTCGGGCAGTGCGGACGCGCAAGCCGCGCCGCGAGCCGCGGCCGCTGCTGCCGGCGCTGGTGGCAGCGCTACGAATTCGAAAGCGGGAGTTGGTCAGTCTTCGCCGGGAGCAGTCGCGCAGCCTCAGGCCAAGTTCTCCGTTGCTGCCTCGGAGGCTCCGGAATTCGAAATCTCCGTCGCTCCGCAAGAGTGGAATCCGGATGAAGACTCACAACCTGGTAAGAAGAAATAAGAGTAGAGAAGGAAATTTGCAAGTGGATCAGCCGACCGTACTTATTATCTCCGACGACGTGGAATTTTCGCGCAGCATCACAGCGCGCTGGCAGATGGAGCGCCACGTTCCTACGTTCACCATGCTCAGCGGAGATCTCTGGCCGCGTTGCGTCGACAACTTTGCCGTTGCCATCGTCGGCCCGCTGCGCCGCGAACTGCTTTCGGTGGTTCTCGAACCGCTGCACTCGACCCAGCAACCATTGTTCTGCGTGTGTAACGATGCCACCACTGCGCAGCTGGTGCGCGAGCGTTGGCCGCGAACCTCAGTGCTGCGGGACGATGAACAGTGGCTCAACATTTTGCTTCCGGCAGCGGGAGAAGCCGTGCTCCGCTCCGGCGCTGAAGCCCGTGCCCGCGTTGCCGAAGACGCTTGCGTCACACTGGAACGCCAGGCCATGCTCGGCCGCTACATGCTGGAGATGCGGCATGGCCTGAACAATGCGCTTACCTCGTTGCTGGGGAATTCCGACCTGCTGCTGATTGAACCTGGCAGCCTTTCAGCACAAGCTCGCGCGCAGATTGAAACCATTCGCAACATGACCTTGCGCATCCACGAAGTGATGCAGCGATTTTCTTCCCTGGAAAAAGAAATGAACGTGGTAGCGCAACAGCTGGAGAGGGATTCAGGTAAGTACCGCGTTGCCACGGCAGCAGGCGATTGAAACAAAACTCACTGCCTGGCGCCGAACCTGGTACCGGGAACTGAGAACTGAGAACCGAGAACTGAGAACCGACCATGCACAAGCTAATCGCGACCAGCACCATCCTCGAACATGAACTCTCGGAATTGCGCCTGCTGGTGGAGCGCCAAACCGGTATCGTTCTTGATTGTCCTAACAGCGCGCTGGCCGCGCACGTCGCCGATTACGTAGATGCCCAAGGCTTGGGATCTTCGTCGACTCTGCTCGAGCGTTTGCGCTCCTCCGAGCAGGATCCTTCCGGCCTGCCGTTGCTTCTCGATGGATTGGTGAACGTCAACACCGGATTCTTCCGTCATCCCGGAGCGCTCAATGCTTTAACGCGGCAAGTGGTGCCGCAGCTTTGCGCGCGCAAATCCGCGGATGGTCCCAGTCCGCTGCGCATCTGGAGCGCGGGCTGCGGCAGCGGGGAAGAGACGTACTCCATCGCCATGGCGGTTTGTGATGCGTTGAGCCACAACGGTTCTGGTGCTGGGAGTAATGGCAGCGGCTCGAACAACGGAAGCGGCAACGGAAATGGAAAGTCGGCGGCTCGCAATGGTGGCATTGCCGATAGCGCGCCGGTCGCGTCAGCGAACCTTGGCGCAGGCTTGTCGATTCACATCGTAGGCAGCGACTTGCTCCCGCGCAATGTCGAAACCGCAGATCGCGGCGTATACCGGCAGTCGGCTTTGGATGGGCTGCCGCCGGCCACCATCCGCAATTATTTTTCTAAGATCAGTTCGCCCGTGGTTGTGCCGGACGAAGTTTATGACGAATTCGACGACGAAGGCCGCAGCCCAGCAGTAAGCCAGGGAAAAAATGGCGCGTCAGCCGGAACGAATCCCGCAAATGCCGCGCACCTGTTAGTAAAGCCGCGCTTGCGCAGCCTGGTGACGTTCAATTGCATGAACCTGGCCCGCCCCGGCTACATTGGACGCTTCGATTGCATCTTCTGCATGGACGTGCTGCCGCACTTCTCGCGCGCACAGCGCATCGCGCTGCTCGAACGCCTCCATCTTTATCTCGAACCCGGCGGATATCTTTTCTTGAGCCAGACTGAGAAGCTCAGCGCGCCTAACTTGAACTTTCGCTCCGAAACTTTCGATGGCTATACGTTTCATCGCAAGCCGCTGGCGGCTAGCGCGGCTTATGGGCGCTAGCTTCAAAAACCACGGTTGCTCTTTGGGATCCTCTTGGGATAGACTAGACTAAGTTAGTTTAGTCTATAAATTATCCCATGAAAACAGTTAATATTCACGAAGCCAAGACCCAGCTCTCCAAACTCGTCGAAGAAGCGTTCGAGGGAGAGCCTTTTGTGATTGCGAAGGCTGGTAGGCCGATGGTGAAAGTCACAGCCTTGGACGCTCCCATGGGAAAAGAAGTCAAGCGCCTTGGCTTTATGGCTGGGCAAATCTCCGTGCCAGACGACTTCGACCGCATGGGTCAAGAAGAAATTGAGCGCATCTTTACGAGCGGAAAATGAAGCTTCTGCTCGGTACCCACCTCCTGCTCTGGGCTGCGGGAAAACCAAACCGGCTCTCCGCGACCGCCAGAAAGTTGATCGACAGCTCAGCCAATGAGCTTCTATTCAGCGCAGGTAGCGTGTGGGAAGTGGCAATTAAACGTGGACTCGGCCGCAGCGACTTCCAAGCCGATCCCCGGCTGCTTCGGCGCGGCCTGCTCGACAACGGATACGACGAGCTGCCGGTTCTCAGCGAGCATGTGATCGCCATCGATGGTCTGCCGCTCATCCACAAAGACCCATTCGACCGCCTGCTGGTGGCGCAAGCCATCGTGGAGGGAATCACGCTTCTCACAGCGGACTCGATAGTGGCGGAATATCGAAGACCGGTACGGCTCGTTTGACGTTGGGCTTATTTTAGTTTGTCCATATTGTCTATTTTATCTATAATGGATAAATGAAGGTCGTCACCTCCACTGACGCAAAGCAGCGCTTCGGAAGCATCGCGGAATCGGCCCTGCGGGAACCCGTTCTCGTTCGAAAGCAAAATCGTGACTTCGTTGTAATTATGTCGGCGGAGCAATACGAGCGCATTCGCAAATCCAATATCGCAGAACTGGAGCGAACCATGGACCGCATCGGCGCCCAGGCCGTTGCGCGGGGCATGACCGAGGAGATTCTTGCTGACATCGTGAAAGACTAATGCGAACCGTCACCGACACTAACGTTCTTGTCAGTGCGGTGATATTTCCAAATTCTGTTCCGCGGCAAGCCCTGAGAAAGGCGCTCCACTGCGGCATTCTTTTATTTTCCGACTCCACGTTGAACGAGCTGAAGACGGTTCTCTTCCGGTCAAAGATTGACCGCTATGTCACCCGTGAGGAACGGGCCGTTTTCCTGGCTCAACTGGAAAGCGTAGCCGAAATGGTTCCCACCGTTCAAATTGTCCGCGAGTGCCGCGACCCGAAGGATGACAAATTCCTGGAAGTAGCGCTGAACGGGAGGGCGGACGTGATTATTACTGGCGATGTGGATTTGCTGAGGATGCATCCGTGGCGGGAGATTGAGATTCTGACTCCGGCGGATTACTTGAAGAAATGACCAATTACTTTGTGGAACGCCGATAAAACAAATGCGTCATCCCGAAGCTCCGCGTTCGCACCAGCGGGGCGAGGGACCTCGCGTGCAGCGATCCGACTTCGTTCCCATTTCTGGCGACGCGTCTTAACGCCAAGCTGCAAAGGATTTAGGCCAGCCTAAGAACCGCTCCACGCGGATGTGGCAGCCAGGGAATAGATCTCGAAGTTCACGTTTTGTGAGCAAGCGAATGGATTCAGCCTCGCGTATCTGTTTTGATTTTGCTGCGCTTGGTTTCTGCGCGAGACCTTGCAGCGTCAAGTAGCGATGAGCAAAGTCGCTAAAACAGCCTTGCGGTAGCCAGTGCACGAATAAGGCCAGGAAATGCGGTTCGATCGGAAACCAGCGATTCGGCGTCTGGCAGTACACGCGCCGCCCGAGTCGCAGCATTTCCTTGGCGAATTCTCGCTGGCGTTCCCAATTCCCTAAGTGCTCAATCGCCGAGTTGGAGTAGGCGAGATCGAAACTTGTGGATAGTGAAGAGTGGCAAGCGTCAGCCTGAACAAATTGCAGTCCCGAAGGCAGCGGGCCGTCGTTTTGGATAACGTTTACAAGGGTAATAGAAGGGAAGCGTATCCCATCCCAGCTCTTTAGAGTGCCGCCCATGTCGACAACGGTACGACAGTCGGCGAACTCGGAGAGCAGCCATGAACGACGCCGTCGGCGAAAGTAGCCGCCAACAACTGAGTAAAGTCTCGAAAAGCTCACAGGAAATCCTAGCGCGGGTACCTCGGTCGCAAGTCAGCCGTTTCCTATAGTCTGTCAACCCGAAATCATCCAGTTTCAGAGGTCTCTAAGCTCACCTTCGAGGAAATAGCCCCGTTTGAGCCAGCTCTGCGGAATCTCCCACAACCTGCATTCGTGATTCTGAACTTCAAACGTTGTTCGGCAAGTCTCAATCGGGCAGGTCGTCTCGACTACACCGGGACGTATTGGCCTGCACCTGTCATGCGTAACGATGACCCACGCATCGCAACTTGGACAGCGCGCCGAGTTCGCCCCAACAACCGGCTCCGTAAGCATGTGACGCCTCCACTACCAATGATCATATGGCTGCATGGTAGCGCAACAGGCTTCGGGCGGAGGCCCAAATACTGGTTTATTCTGACCTGTTTTCCCATTACGGAACGGACGAGACGGCCCGATTCTTTCTACGCGAACAAAAACTCCTTCGTTCTCAACTCCTTAATCGTGTCCCGCAGCTTCGCCGCCTTCTCAAACTCAAACCGCTTGGCCGCTTCGCGCATGTCGCTTTCGAGTTTGACTACGTACGCGTCTAACTCTGGCTGCGATTTGAACTCCGGCATGCCTTCGGCTTCGCCACCGGTCAGGTCGGTGTAGTCGGCGGCGATGATTCCGGCCAAGGTCATATCGAGGGGACGAATGATCGATTCCGGCGTGATTCCATTCTCCAGATTGTAGGCAGTTTGAATTTCACGCCTGCGCAAGGTTTCATCCATGGCACGCTTCATCGAGTCGGTGATTCGGTCGGCATAGAGAATCGCGCGGCCGTGCAGATGCCGGGCGCAGCGGCCGATGGTCTGAATCAACGATCCCCACGACCGCAGGAAGCCTTCTTTATCGGCATCGAGAATGGCCACCAGCGAAACTTCCGGCAGATCGAGGCCTTCGCGCAGAAGATTGATGCCGATCAATACATCGAACTCGCCTTTGCGCAGGTCGCGCAAGATCTTCACGCGTTCCAGCGTTTCGATCTCCGAATGCATGTAGCGGCACTTCACGCCCACCTCGGCGTAATACTCGGCCAGGTCTTCCGACATGCGCTTGGTCAGCGTCGTTACCAGCACGCGCTCGCCTTTTTCTACACGCGCGCGAATTTCGTGCAGGAGATCATCGATCTGCCCTTTGACCGGACGTATTTCGACCTCGGGATCGATCAACCCCGTCGGCCGAATGATCTGTTCGACAACTACGCCCGCCGACTTGGTCAACTCATACGGTCCCGGCGTCGCCGAAACGTAAACGAGCTGGTTGGTGCGATGCTGGAATTCCTCGAACGTCAGCGGACGGTTATCGAGCGCCGACGGCATGCGGAAGCCATATTCCACTAGCGTTTCTTTCCGCGACCGGTCGCCGGCATACATGCCTCGCAATTGTGGCACCGTCTGATGCGATTCGTCGATGAACATCAGAAAGTCGCGCGGAAAATAATCCAGCAGCGTTGGTGGAGGCTCGCCCGGCATGCGTCCGGTGAAATGCCGCGAGTAATTCTCAATGCCGTGGCAGTAGCCCATCACCTTGATCATTTCCAGATCGAACTTCACACGCTGGTGAATGCGCTGTGCTTCGACTACGCGGCCCTGCTTCTCCAGTTCCACTTCCCACCACGCCAGCTCTTTCTTGATCGACTCCACTGCCGACGCCCGCGTCTCATCTTTCATCACATAATGCGTCTTGGGATAAATCGGCAGCCGCATATACTTCTGCTTCACCGTGCCGAACAGCGGATCGATCTGCGCGAGCGATTCCACCTGGTCTCCCCACAACTCGATGCGGTAAGCCATGTCGTCGTAGGTAGGGAAAACCTCGATCACGTCGCCGCGCACGCGAAATGTTCCGCGCTTGAACTCGCCGTTGGTGCGCTCGTAGAGAATGTCGACCAGTTTGTGCGTGATGTCTTCGCGCGTAATCTTCTGTCCCTTTTCGAGGAACAGCATCATGCCGTAATATGCCTCGGGCGAGCCCAGGCCGTAGATGCAGCTCACCGAAGCCACAATCAATGCGTCGCGCCGCTCGAACAGCGACTTGGTAGCCGAAAGCCGCAGCTTGTCGAGTTCGTCATTGATGGTCGCTTCTTTTTCGATGAAGAGGTCGGCGGCCGGAACGTAAGCCTCGGGCTGGTAATAATCGTAATAAGAAACGAAATATTCGACGGCGTTATGCGGAAAGAAATTCTTGAACTCGTGATAAAGCTGCGCCGCCAGAGTTTTGTTATGCGCCATCACCAGCGCGGGACGGTTCACCGCCTCAATCACTTTGGCCATGGTGTAAGTCTTGCCCGAGCCGGTCACGCCCAGCAAAACCTGATGCTGCTCGCGGTCATAGATGCCGCGCAGCAGAGACTCAATAGCGCGGCCCTGATCGCCTTGCGGTTTGTAATCGGATACGAGTTTGAAGTCCATGAAAAGAAGCTTCTAGCTGTTAGCTCCTAGCTTTTAGCTAACCCTATTTTGTCCCGCTCGGCGATTTGTCATTCCTAGCGATGCGAGGAATACGGTGTCCTCGCCGCAATTCGCACAGAAGGCAATTTCGGCGGGTAAGAATCCTTCTATTATAACGCGGTTCAAAACGCTGTTCGTTACAGCTCTGCCAGCACCCGGTGCACCATATAGATCGAGATTGAGCCTTCACCTACGGCAGAGGCCACGCGCTTCACATTTCCGGCGCGGACATCGCCCACGGCAAATACTCCGGGCAGGCTCGTCTCGAGCATTTGCGGCACACGCGAAAGCGGCCACTTAAAATCATGCAACACGGGATCCAGATCGCGCCCGGTGAGAATGAAGCCCTTGTCGTCGAGGGCGACGCAGTCTTTCAGCCACCCGGTGCGCGGCGAAGCTCCCGCCATGATGAAGACGTGCCGGATGTCATGCGTCGAAGTCTCGCCGGTTTTCGTGTCCCGCCAGGTTACGCGCTCCAGTTGCGAATCGCCTTCCATGCCTACAAGTTCCGTGCAGTAATGCATTTCGATTGCGGGATTTTCGTCGATGCGTTGAATCAGGTAGCGTGACATCGTTTCAGACAACTGCTGCGCCCGCACGAGAATATGAACCTCGCTCGCAGTCTGCGAAAGGTAAACTGCCGCCTGGCCGGCTGAATTCCCGCCACCAACGACGATCACCTCATCGTCACCGCACAGCTGCGCTTCCAGATAGGTCGCCCCGTAATAGACACCCTGGCCTTCGAACTTTTTCAGGTTGTCGATGTTGGGCTTGTTGTACTGCGCGCCACTTGCGATCACTACGGTGCGGGCGCGGATTACGTGCCCGCAATCGACGCTCAACTCATAAGGGCGCTGCTCGCAATCCAATTTCGTCACATTGTTGGCGATCAGCACCTTGGCGCCAAACTTCTGAGCTTGCGCGGCGGCTCGGCCTGCCAGTTCCTGTCCTGAGATTCCCATGGGAAAGCCGAGATAGTTTTCGATCTTGGAACTTGATCCAGCTTGCCCGCCGGGAGAATCGGCCTCGATCACCAGGGCGTCCAGGCCTTCCGATGCGGCGTAAACCGCCGCCGCCAGACCGGCTGGCCCGGCGCCGACAATAACCACGTCGCGCACTTCGGCCGCCGTGATGTGGGCGTTGAGCCCCAGGCACCTCGCCAACTCCTGAATCGACGGGCTGCGCAGCACAGTGCGGTTGTTGCAGATGACCACGGGAATTTGATCGACGGTGACATGAAAACGGTCGAGCAAATCCTGGTAGCTCTTGTCGGTATCGAGATCTACGTAGGTGTGGGGATGCCCATTGCGGGTAAGAAATTCGCGCAGACGCAACGTCTTGGCCGAGTGCTGCGAGCCCAACAGAATCACGTTACCCTGGCCGCGATTAATCAGTTGAACGCGGCGCAGAATGAACGCTCGCATGAAGATTTCGCTTAACTCCTCATCTCTCGCCACCAGCGTCCGGAGAGCTTCGTTGCTCAGTTCCAGAAATTCGCCGTCAGCCGTCACCCGGCCTCGCCCCAGGGCGGGACGGCCCGAGATCACCGTCATTTCTCCGGTAAAGTTTCCAGCTTCGTGCTTGACGATCAGGCGTTCGCCCCGCCGGTCGGGCTGCACGATTTCCAAACTGCCCGAAAGCACCACGAAAACGGGAACGTCGCTATCGCCCGGCTCGAACAGGATTTCGCCCGCCTTCACTTTTCGTAATGTGCTCACAGGACGGATGCGGCTGATCTGTTCGGCAGTCAGCACGGGAAAAATTTCACCGCGAACATCACCGCGAACATCAGCTTGTAACGGAGTTATCTGGGAAGACATGTTCGCTCCCGCTCACAGACGAATTCGATTCAAGGTTGAGACTAGTAGATGATATCGGCGGCGATTCGGTTTCAAACGAAGCGGTTCGCGAGCCATGCAGGATAGGGCACGCAGGCTACTTTTCCCGTACGTCGCCCACGCCTACAATCTTCGCGGTCGCGCGAAACTTCTTGTAATCCCGATAGGTCTGCTCCACGTCCACATCGAAGTTCTTGATCAGGCCGATACGCACATCGATCTTCGCCGTCAGGTGCAGCGGCAACCAGACTTCGTCGTTCACCCGCGTCTGTTCGAGCATGAAACGCGACCCTTTGTGGAAGCGCGCGAGAAACAATCCCCATGAAAAGTTGTCCAGGCATTCCACGTCCATCTTGGCCAGTTGCAGATCGTCCTTGTCGATCCAGACTCGGCCGCGAAACTTCGATAAAAACTTAGACTCCTTCATGTGCGGCTCAAACCCCGGACGCGGCTCCCCGTCGATCACCCAGGCCTCGCGACCGCCTAAGGATTGCGTTCCCACCAGCGTGAAGTTGTAGGCGTCGGCTACGTCGCGCACGAATTTGCGATCCTGCTCTCGATCTTTTTCTTCTTTCTGCTCGCGCTTCCTGCGGGCATCCTCGGATTCATTCTTGCGTTTGTCGATGACCTTCTGGATCTTTTCTTCCTCTTTGGCCGCGTCCTTCTTGTCGAGAGCTTTGTCGTCTTTCTCGATCAGGCGCTGCACCTGTTCACCGTAAAGCTCCATCACATCGTAAGTCTTCACTTCGGTGGATTTCACCTGCCCAGTGCCATCGAGCTTGCGTTCTTCGTCGCGCTCAATGTAGGTATAGTCGCGCACCCGCTTGCCGTTCTCGATATCTTTGTCGGCGACTACGCGAAGCAACTGCTGCATCTGCTGTTGCGAGAGCTTGCCGCTGGCATCGGGCTGCAAGTCGGGAGGGGAAGCGGTGCTCGGCGGCGAACCGGAGGCGGATCGATCCTGCTGGGCGAAAACCGGCGCTGCCAACAGAACGCCGACCATTAGGAGCAGAGCGAGACCCAGCTTTCGCATGACAGACATTACGTTCTTAGAAGACGGGAAGTTCCCCCAGGATGCACGACCAACGACCAACCACCAACGACTAACGACCGTCCTTGTACGCTTTTCCCAGGCACTCCGCCTGAAACAGGCGCTCGTCCACGCGATGCAAGCTCTTTGCCACGGCTGGAGGGATCAGCGGGTAATGTTTAATCTCGAACAGGTGATACACGATGAACCAGACGGGTTCTTCGGTGGTCATCCAATTCTGACTGTCGAAGCGTTTCAGATTGACGGGAACCGAGTAGCGCCGCAAGGTGCGCTCGCGGCGCAGATTGAAATAGCCGTTGAAATAAGTGATGGCCAGCTCGCGCAGCGTGCGATGGACGGGCTCGCGCCAGCGGCATCCGGTGTAGTTTGACTTGGCGACCGCGCCCCAGCATCCGTTCTCGCGAAAGACGGCAATCACATGATCGGTGTCGTGCTCGGCTTCGAAGTCGAGCAGCAGCGGAGGATATCCATTGGCGCGCAACGCCGCTGCCGCGAAAATTGCGCCTTCGAGGCAATGCGCCGTCTGCTCGGATAGCACGCGCCGCGGCGACCACGCTGTGTCTGCAAGATGATAGGGGGCATCATCGAGAAACTTCTGAATGCCGTAAGGATCTTTCATGCTGCGCAACTTGCGCAGCTCTTTTCCTGTGAAACCTGCAAGCGGGTCCGTCATTGACCGATGAGTTTACATGAGAGCCGCTGGCATGCGAAACACGCAGGCCCGCGCGCACTTGGGGGTCTTAGGTCTCAGGTCTTAGGTGTTAGGAAGACCCGACCCCTGACCCCTGACCCCTGACCCCTGACCCCTGACCCCTGACCCCTATGCCCTAACACCTGAGACCTAAGACCTAAGACCTAAGACCCGGACTGAAAACTTCCGCCAGTTCGTAAGGCGTGTCCACCAGCACATCCGGCGGATTCTCCTTGAGCGTGTGTGGCGCAAAACCGTAGTTCACGCCCACGGTCCATAATCCGGCGTTCTGTCCAGTTTCAACGTCCGTGTGCGAGTCGCCGACGATCACCGCTTCCTCTGGCCGCACACCGCTTTCTTCGAGCAGCTTGCGCGCGCCCTCGGGATCAGGCTTCTTGGTCGCAAAACTATTGCCACCGTAGATTTGAGTAAAGAACGGACCTAATCCCAACGCTTCGACGATGGCACGCGACGGGGCCACCGGCTTATTCGAGAGTACAGCCAGCCTGCGCGGAACTCCGTTGCTCGCATTTTGAACGGCAGCAAGCGCTTCGTTTACGCCCGCGTAAACCGTAGTGTGATCGAGTTTGTGTTCGCGATAATAAGACAGAAAAAACTGCAGGCCCTGGCGCACGATGGCTTCGTCAACCGCTTCGCCGCCGAGCGCCCGCTGAATCAGGATCGGAGCGCCATCCCCCACATAGCTGGCAATGACGTCATCGGGCAACTCGGGACGTCCAATGTGGCGCAGCGCGGCATTCACCGAATGCACCAAGTCGAGGCGCGAATCAATCAGCGTGCCATCAAGATCGAAGATCACCAGCTTAATTGAGTTCGGGTCGAAGGCGCGCCGGGTCTGAATCATGGGTTCGTTTAAGAATAAACGATCGCGGCGCACACAGACTGGCCGTAAAATCCCCCCGCGCAAGAACTTGCATGTTTTCCAAAGCTTAAATCCCATTTACAATGCAACTTGCGCTGTCGCGCTGGCACCACATTTATAGGACGCATAATTCATAAGGCATTCCTCAGGAAACCGGATGGCGACGACAAAAACCGACCCTAAGTTATCCGTTCCAGGTGCTGGAAAGAAGTCCCGAACCTACGAGGGACTTACGCGCGAGCAACTGATCGAAGCCTACCGCGTCATGTATACGTCCCGGCGCATCGACGACCGGGAAATCCTTCTGAAGCGGCAACAGAAGATCTTCTTCCAGATGTCGGGAGCCGGGCACGAAGCCATCGGCGTGGCGGCCGGCATGGCGCTCAAGCCGGGCCACGACTGGTTTTATCCTTATTATCGTGACCGCGCGCTGTGCCTGGCGCTGGGCGCGAAGCCGCTGGACATGTTTCTGCAGGCGGTCGGTGCCGCTGACGATCCCAGTTCCGGCGGACGCCAGATGCCGTCTCATTGGGGATACAAGCCGCTGAATATCGTGACGCAATCGTCGCCGACGGGATCGCAGATCCTGCAGGCCGTGGGATGTGCTGAGGCTGGACGGTACTTTGCCAATCATCCCAGAGCCGCGGAAATTCCCGGGGCACCGACTTCTGGAAATGGCTCGCCCGATTATCGCCAGTTCAAAGATGTAACGTTCCATGGCGACGAGATCGCCTACGTTTCTCTCGGCGATGGCACGACAAGCGAAGGCGAATTCTGGGAGGCGATGAATGCCGCCGCTCTCAATAAGCTGCCGGTAATTTTCGTCGTGCAGGATAACGGCTACGCCATCTCGGTGCCGGTGGAAGTACAGACCGCCGGAGGTAGTATTTCGCGGCTAGTCTCGGGATTTCCGAATTTCCATTTCGAAGAGATCGACGGCACGGACCCAGTGGCGAGTTCGGCCGCGTTTCAGCGTGCTGTGAAGTATTGCCGCGAGGGCCACGGTCCTGCGTTTGTGCACGCGCATGTGATCCGTCCTTATTCGCATTCGCTCTCCGATGATGAACGCCTGTACCGTCCAGACTCCGAGCGCGAACGCGATGCCGCCCGCGATCCGGTTTCTCGCACGCAAATGTTTCTTTTGCGCGAGGGAATCCTCGACGAGAAAGGCATTAACGACCTTGAAAAGCAGGTCGAAGAAGAATTGCAGATCGCCGTCGATAAGGCGCTTCAGGCCTTGCCGCCCGCGCCCGAGAGCGTGCTGCAATATGTCTATTCGCCGGATCTCGATCCCTCATCGGCAGCGTTCGATACCGAGGCAGTAGTCGGCGCCGACTCAGCGGATGGCAAGAAACCCGCGGCGAAAACCATGGCCGACCTGATCAACGTGACGCTGCGCGACGAAATGAAGCGCGACGAGCGCATCGTGATCTTCGGCGAAGACGTGGCCGATTGCAGCCGCGAAGAATACTTGAAGCGCAAGCTGGTCAAAGGCAAAGGCGGAGTCTTCAAACTTACCTTCGGTCTGCAATGCGAATTCGGGCCGGACCGAGTCTTCAACTCGCCGCTGGCCGAGGCGGCAATCGTGGGCCGAGCCACCGGCATGGCTACGCGTGGATTGAAGCCGGTTGTCGAGATTCAATTCTTCGACTACATCTGGCCTGCGATGATGCAGATTCGCGACGAGCTGTCGGTGATCCGCTGGCGATCGAACAATGTGTTTTCTTGCCCGCTTGTGATTCGAGTCGCCATCGGCGGATATCTCACCGGCGGTGCGATTTATCACTCGCAGTGCGGGGAGAGCATGTTCACGCACATTCCAGGGCTCCGGGTTGTCTTCCCATCGAACGCGCTCGATGCCGCAGGATTGCTGCGCACCGCAGTTCGCTGCGATGATCCAGTGTTGTTTCTGGAACACAAGCGCCTGTACCGCGAGACGTACGGCCGCGCGCCTTACCCCGGGCCGGATTACATGATCCCATTCGGCAAGGCGAAGATCGTTCATCCCGGCACGGACTTAACCGTAATCACTTATGGAGCGGTGGTTCCCCGTGCATTGCAGGCGGCGCAGAAACTCGAACGCGAACACGGCGTGAAAGTCGAACTGATCGATCTTCGTTGCCTGAATCCATTTGACTGGGAAACGATCGCCGCGTCGGTCGGCAAGACGAATCGCGCGCTCGTGGCTTACGAAGATACTTTGAGCTGGGGTTACGGCGCGGAAATCGCAGCGCGCATCGCCGATCAACTCTTCGATCAACTGGATGCTCCGGTACGCCGCATAGCAGCCGCAGATACGTTCGTCGCCTACCAGCCGATTCTCGAGGATGCCATCCTGCCTCAGGCCAACGATCTTTTCCGCGCCATGAAGGAGCTGGCGGAGTACTGAAAATCAGCGGACAGTGGTCGGTGATCAGTGGCCAGTGTTCAGTGAAACAGCCGAATCCGCCGGATGCCGCGCTGGGGTTCGCGTCGCCAGCCTAGAGTCTTCTGTCTCTGTAGTTTTTCCCAGTTGACCGCGCCTTCATTGACACCCTAAAATCAGTCGCCGTCTCCTGGGGGATTAATGACATCACTTCGTCGCAGGGCTCACATCCGTGGGCTGGCTGGAATTGCCAGCCTTGCCGTAGTAATTTTTCTGGCCAACGTACTCACCGCCGCACAAACTGCCGTCACCACTTATCACAACGACAATTACCGCACCGGATGGAATAACACTGAAACCGTGCTCACACCTTCCAACGTGAATGCTTCTCAGTTCGGGTTGCTGGCCACGGTGCCTGTCGACGATCAGGTCGACGCACAGCCGCTCCTGGTCCCGAACGTGACCATTACGGCGGGCAATTATCAGGGACTGCACAATGTCGTGTATGTCGTGACCGGTAACGACACGGTTTATGCCATCGATGCTAATGCAGGCACAATCCTGCTGAGCAATCACCTCGGGACGCCAGTGACTTGGCCGCTCGGCTGCAACAACAATGGACCGCACGTCGGCATCACTTCCACGCCGGTCATCGACACAAGCAAGAACAACCTTTACCTGATTGCCTACACCAAGGGCAGCAACGGCAGCGCCCCATCCTATACGCTCCACGCGCTCGATCTGGGAAGCCTCACCGACAAGCTGACGCCCGAAATTGTCAGCGCGTCGCATACGCTCACTAATGGAAGCAGCTTCGTTTTCAATGCGACCTATCAGCGGCAGCGCCCCAGCCTGCTGGAAGCAAACGGCAACATCTACGCCGGATTCGGCAGCTTCTGCGATTTTGATGGCGGCTCCTCGCGCGGCTGGCTGCTGGGATGGAATGCGGCTACGCTCGCGCCCCTCCCGGCTAATCAACTCTTCGATTACCAGGCCACTTCTCCGGATACCTTCTTCCTGTCGTCCATCTGGATGTCGGGATATGGGCTGGCCGCGGACGATTCCGGCAACGTCGTCTTCGTCACCGGGAATTCGGACTACTCGGGAACCACTTACGACGGCGTCACCAACATTCAGGAAAGCACCATCGAAGTGTCGTCGGACCTGACGACTGTCGTGGACCTGTTCACGCCCTCGGATCAAGGTTATCTGGACGAGACGGACGACGACTTCGGATCAGGAGGCGTAATGGTGTTGCCCGATCAGCCAGGCTCAACTCCGCATCTGGCGGTGGCCGCCGGCAAAGATGGCAACATGTACTTCATGAATGAAGACGATCTGGGCGGATACTCGACCTCGAAAAATAACGTCCTCGGTACGTACCAGATCGGCGGTTGCTGGTGTGGAGAGTCGTACTTCGTAGATCCGGGCGATGGTCTGGCGCGCGTCGTGAGCAGCGGAGGCAATGTGGTGGATGTGTGGAAACTGGAAACCTCGCCCACGCCCAGCTTAACCAACGTCACGCACTCGCCAGGACTCAGCACCGGGCAGAACGGTGGCTTCTTCACCAGCGTGTCATCGAATGGCACCGCGAGCCCGATCATCTGGGCGCTGGCGCGGCCAACTACCCAGAAACCACCCAGCATGCTGCTCTATGCCTTCAACCCAGAAACGGGCAAGAAACTCATGGGTGAACTTTTCAGGACCGTCGGCGGAAGCTGGCCCAACCAGGGCGGCGATTCAAACCAGGTTCCCATGATTGCCAACGGCATGGTCTATGTCGCGAGCTTCAAGGAACTAAAGATTTTCGGATTGAAGCCGGCGTCGAAGGAGAAAGCGAAGTAGAGGCCTTCGAACTTGAGTGTGGGCGCAGTAGTTTCCTAATTCAGAGGCGAGGGAGCTACTGAAGCTCGCGAAGTTGCACGCATAATTGCTATGGAATCGCCTGTCTATGTTTACCTCACGGCCGATCGGTTTTGTGCGTAGTCCGTACGAGGATGCGGGCCAGGTTCCTAAGGGACTCGGCGCGAAACATGAAGTCGATGGGGTGCTGGATGTCTTGCCGGAGTTCGAAGCTGGGCTTACTGACATTGAAGGTTTCTCGCATCTTGTCGTGCTCTGGGAGTTTGATCGTTCGACAGGATTCGAGTTGTTGGGGACGCCGCCTTCCGATAATCGAGCGCATGGAGTGTTTGCGACCCGATCACTGCGGCGGCCGAATCCGATTGGGCTGACTATCGTTGAGTTGCTTCGGCGTGAAGGCTGCGCGTTGCATGTACGCGGGATCGATATGCTGGATGGGACTCCTATTCTCGATATCAAGCCTTTGATGTCTGGGATTTCGGTTGAAAAGCTGCGACGGGGGTGGCTGGCGGAGGCTGAGGCGCGGAAGAAGTGAGTTCGGCGGTGCGCCGGAAGCACGGCTCGGCGGCTGAACCCTCGCTTGCGACGAGATTGTTTCGGCACGAGTGAAACTCGTGCCCTTCCCGGACGCTCTAACCAGGAGCACTAGCAGCGCACGCCAAAAGCAGGTTCCTCGACTCCGCCGTCGCTTTCGCTCAGGCTGCGCTCGGAATGACAGGTTGTTGGGACGCCGTCTCGCGCTCGAGTTTGGCTAACCGCCTATTTCTTGGCAATCCCTATTCCCTCCTGTGCGTTGTAAGATGAGCGAATACTTTCCATGAGCCCCAATCCTCCACGCGCGGATATGCCCGAAGTTTCGCCTGCGGTGCAGGAGGATGTCGCGCGGCTGGCGGCAACGCCTGAGGTGCGGTCGGCTTACAACTGGCTGCGGACGAAGGAGCCGCAGTTGGCGCAGTGGCAGATGGAGATGGCGCGGATTCCGGCGCCTCCGTTTGGGGAGTCGGCGCGCGGGGCATGGCTGGCGGAGCGCTTTCGCGAGGTTGGGTTGGACGATGTTCGCATTGACGATGTGGGAAATGTCTTTGGCGTGCATCCTGGCTTCGGACAACGTTACGTTGCTTTGAGCGCGCACATCGATACTGTGTTTCCGGCGAGCACACCGTTGAATATCCGGCAGCAGGGTAGCCGGCTTTATGGGCCGGGGGTTTCTGACAATGGCGCGGGCGTGGCGGCGATGCTGGGGATTGCGGCTTTGCTGCGCGCGGTGCGGCTGCGGCACTCGCTGCCGTTTGTATTTATTGGCAACGTTGGTGAAGAGGGTGAGGGCGATCTGCGCGGGATGCGGCATATTTATTCCACACCCCGGTGGAAGGATTCAATTGCCTACAGCGTGGTGCTCGACGGCGCGGGCGCGGACACGATTGTGGCTGAAGCATTGGGTAGCCGGCGGTTCGAAGTGATCGTGCGCGGTCCGGGCGGGCATTCGTGGAGCGATTTTGGCGCGCCGAATCCGATCGTGATTTTGGCGAGGGCGATCGATACGTTCACTTCAATCCCTGTGCCTGCTTCGCCGAAGACTACTTTCAATATTGGAGTGATTCGCGGCGGTACTTCGGTGAATTCGATTCCGGAGTCGGCGAGCATGAAGGTGGATATCCGGTCGACTTCGATGGCGGAGATGGAGCGGCTGGAGCAGACCCTGCGGCTGGCGCTGAATCGCGCGGTGGAGGATGAGACGTTGGGGGCGGAGATGCGGTCTCACGTGCAGAGGCGGCCTTCCGGAGTGAGTTGCGAGGTTGTCGCGATTGGGAACCGTCCCGCGGGAGAACTGGCGGTGGGAGCCCGGATTCTGCACGTGATTCGCGCCGTGGATGCGCAGTTGAATAATGCGGCGCAGGTGCAGCGAGCGTCGACGGATGCGAATATTCCGCTGTCGCTTGGCCTGGAGGCGATTGCGATTGGCGGCGGCGGGTCGGGCGGCGGTGCTCACACTTTGCAGGAATGGTTCGATTCCAACGGGCGGGAGTTGGGGTTGAAGAGGATTTTGTTGACCATGCTAGCGCTGGCGGGAGCGGGGGAATGATGGGCGGATTCGTGACCTCGGGGGCTAAAGCCCCTTTCAAAAGAAAGTATCTTTTCGCAGCGCTGAAGCGCCGCGCCACCCAAAAGCTTGACGCGGCAGTGGAATCCCACCCTTCGCAAAGGACGCGAAGGATGCGGCACCCGGCGGTCTTTCGCATTCCGTCACTTCGTGACTTGGTCGTCGCAATATCGATCTTTGTCTTTTTCTTCTTTGTCGCAATCTTTTCTAGCGCGCTAGCGTCGGCTCAGGATGTGCCTCCGGCCCCGACAGCGACTTCGGGCGCTAAGGCTGAAATTATCTTCATCCACGCCAATGTTTATACGGGCGTTCCGGCCAACGCGCAGTTCAGTTCGATTCTGCGCGAGGAGGCGATTGCGGTACGCGGAGATCGCATTCAGGCGGTGGGAAAAAATGCCGAGATCGAGAAGCTGAAAGGGCCGTCGACGCAGGTGGTTGATCTGGGCGGGCACTTCGTGATGCCGGGGTTTAACGATGCGCACCTGCACCTGGCCTCCGCGGGGATGCAGAAGTTGAGTGTCGATCTGACCGGAGTGAAGACGCTGGACGAATTCCGAAAGCGTGTTCTGGCCAAGGTGGAGACGGCTCAGCCGGGCGAATGGATTCTGGGTGGAGGATGGGATGAGACCATGTGGCCGGTGAAATCTTTACCCAGCCGCTGGGATCTGGATGAAGTTTCGGGGGGGCATCCGGTGTTCCTGGATCGTGTGGATGGACATCTAGCCGTGGCGAATACGCGGGCGCTGCAGTTGGCCAACGTCACGCTCGCGACCCATGATCCGCAAGGCGGGAAGATCGATCGCGATGAGAATGGGCAGCCTACTGGAATTTTGCGTGAAGGAGCGCAGCAGGCGGTGCGGGCGGTGATTCCGGCACCGACCTACGAAATGCGACGGAAGGGAATTGAAGTGGCGCTGGCGGATCTCGCCGCGCACGGTGTGACCTCGGCTCAGGATTACTCGCCGGGAGGAGAGAGTTTTCAGATTTACGAAGACCTTGAAAAAGAAGGCAGACTGACGGCGCGAATTTCCGAGTGGCTGACCTTTGATGATTCGGTCGAGGAACTGAAGAAGCAGCGCGACGCGCATCCCCTGTCGGATCTGATGCTGCACACCGGGATGCTCAAGGGGTTCATGGATGGATCGCTGGGCGGACACACGGCGGCGCTGGTGCAGCCTTATGCGGATGATCCGAAGAACTCCGGTTTGCCGCAATACGATGCTGCGAAGCTGAACGAGATGGCGAAGGAGCGCGTGTTGGCGGGCTTCCAGCTTGGGTTTCACGCCATAGGGGACAAGGGAGTTCAGATGGCGCTTGATGCATTTGCTGAAGCTGAAAAAGCTGCGAGGGAGCAGAAAGGGAAGGCGCCGAACGGGGGCGATGATTTCCGCCTGCGAGTTGAACATGCGCAGGTGACCACGCCGGCGCAGATTGCGCGCTTCAAAGATTTGAAAGTGATCGCCTCGGTGCAGCCCAGCCATCTATTGACGGATATTCGCTGGGCAAAGGACCGGCTGGGACCGAAGCGGGCCGCGACTTCCTACGCGTGGGCGGGTTTCTTAAATAAGGGTGTAACGCTGGCTTTTGGCACGGATTATCCGGTTGAGCCGGTGTCTCCGGTTCGCGGGTTGTATGCTGCGGTTACGCGCAAGAGCGAAGACGGCAAGCAGGAATTTTTTCCTGAGCAGAAGCTGACTATGGATCAGGCGATCGCGGCTTACACCACGGGCTCGGCGTTTGCCGAATTCGAGGAAAAAGAAAAGGGCAAGCTGGTGCCGGGTATGTTGGCGGATTTTGTGGTGCTCGATCGCGACGTGACGGCAGCTTCTCCAGAAAAACTGTTGGCGACCACGGTGCTGCGGACGGTTGTGGGCGGCAAGACAGTTTACGAGGGGAAGTAGGGCAGAGTAGATTCCGGCGCACCAAGCACGGGTTAGGCGCTACTCCGGTTTGAGCTGTCCGTGCTCTGCTTATCGTTATCCGCCGTTTTCTTGTAAGACGAAGAGCCTCGTTGGGCGTCTAACGCATGGTGATTGCGGCACATGAGTGCATGCCCGGCGGTGGGTCTCGTCGGTTGTCAAACGGGTATAATCAAAGGTTGGTATAGATTTCGGAGGGAAGTAGGCATATGGATTCGCGGGAAGCAGGAGTGCGGTTGAAGACTCGTCGGTGGGTTTATACGTTCAGCATTGTCGCAACGCTGGTTGTCGGCATTTTAATTGGGACGATCGTTTCATACGGTGTGAAGGGCAAGGAAGGGCAGAAGGGTTCTGATGCAACGCCGCTCACCGTGCCTGCGCCGCAGCAGCTTTCGAATGCGTTTTCGCAGATCGCCAAGCAGTTGGGGCCGAGCGTGGTCAACATCAGCACGGAATCGACCGTAAAAAATCCGCACCGGAAGCGTGGCACGCCGGTTCCCGACGATCCGGACGCCGACAGCGGCGGCAATGGCATGGATGACTTTTTCAATCGTTTTTTTGGCGGCCAGGGCGGCGATGGCGCGATTCGCGAGCATTCGCTGGGCTCGGGCGTGATTGTTGATCCGAAGGGATATATCGTAACCAACCGGCACGTGGTCGAGAAGGCGGACCGCATCCGGGTGCGACTGCAGGACGATCCGCCGGGAGTGCAGCATGACGCCAAGGTGGTCGGTGAGGATCAGGAAACGGACCTGGCCGTAATCCAGATCGAAATGAGCCAAGCTTTGCCTGCGGCAAAGATGGGCAACTCCGATGGCATGGAAGTCGGCGATTGGGTGCTGGCTATCGGCAGTCCGTTTGGGCAATTTGGCACGGTGACGGCCGGCATTGTTTCAGCCAAGGGCCGCGACATTGTTCCGGGCAAGCAGTTCCAGACGTTTATTCAGACCGATGCCGCGATTAATCCTGGAAATTCGGGAGGGCCGCTGGTCAACATGAACGGCGAAGTGATTGGCATCAATACCGCGATTTTGAGCGAGACGAATGCTTACGCGGGCGTGGGCTTCTCGCTGCCTTCGAATACGGTGGTGACGGTCTACAACCAGCTGATCGGGCCGGAACATCGCGTGGCGCGCGGCTCGATTGGAATCATGTTTGACTCGGTAGAGAATCCGGCGATTGCGCGCGTGTATGGCGCGGGCAGCGGAGTGACCGTGTCGAGCGTAGTGGCCGGAAGCCCTGCGGACCAGGCGGGCCTGAAGGTTGGCGACACCATCACCACCGTCGATGGCCACAAAGTGACGAAGGGATCGGAGTTGGTGGCGGAGATTGCTGCGCGCAAACCGGGAACCAAGGTAGCAGTGAGCTTCCTGCGCAACGGCAAAGAGCAGCAGACGAGCGTAACTATTGCCGATCGCGCCAAACTCTTCGCCGCGCGCTTGGGCGAGGACAAGGCAACTGAAGAGGAAAGCACGCCCAAGCCAAGCAAGTTGGGAGTCACGGTTCGCAAGCTGACGCCGGAGATGGCCGAGCGGCTCGACTTACCGGCCGGCAAAGGCGTGATCGTGCAGGACGTGAAGCCGGGGTCGTTTGCCGAGGATATCAATTTGGGCCGCGGCGACGTGATCCTGGAAGTCAACAAGCAAGCGGTCAACAATGAAGAGGATTTCGCCAAGGTGGAATCGGGCCTGAAGAGCGGACAGGACGCAGTATTCCTGGTGCGCCCGCGAGGGTCGACCGCGCAGGATGGAACCATCTTCATGGCCGGGACACTTCCGTAACAGGTAGTGGTCAGTGATTAGTGGTCAGTGGTCAGTGAATGCGGCAGAATCATGTGAAGGGTTTTGCTTGCCGCTGATTTCTGGCCACTGATCTTTTGAGGTTGTCTTTTGGAACTTGAGGTGAAATACCGCGCGAAAATAACTAGTTGGCTGGGCGCAGGCTGCGCCGTGGCTGTGATGTGCGCGTGTGTTTCGCCGTTGCGGACACTTGGGCAAGCGTCGGCTGCCAGCTCTAAGACGGGCAACGGTAGTCAGAGTACGACGGCAAAATCCAGAACGGCAGGCTCCCAAACTTCGAAATCACAAACTTCGAATTCTAAAAGGGCGGGCGCACGACCGGCGAGTCCACAGAAACATGCGGCTGCTGCCGCTAAGGGCAGCGGACGTTCCACCTCACAGGCGAGATCTCATTCGACATCGCATGTTGCAGCGAGTACGCACTCTAGATCGAGTACGAGCGCCTCGGGTTACAACAGCAAATCGAAGTATGCTTCCTCGCGCAAAACGGGCAACCGCAAGCCCGGAATTAAGAAGTCAACCGCGCGGGGTCAGCAGAAAATTGATTCCGAGCGTGCGCAGGCTATTCAGGAAGCGTTGATACGCGTCCATTATTTGGACGGCGAACCTGCCGGTATGTGGAATGACGCCAGTGAAGATGCAATGCGGCGCTATCAGGCCGATCATGGCTGGCAATCAAAGGTGGTGCCGGATTCGCGCGCATTGATCAGCCTGGGCCTGGGGCCAAGCCATGACCACCTGCTGAATCCCGAGAGCGCAATGACCACGGAGCCGGCCGCGCCGCACGCCGAGGCTTTGACTCCCACGTCGCACAGCGCGGATCCCGGGAGTAGCGTGAACACGACTCCGGTCGCTCCAGTGGCAACTACGCCTCCTGAAAATTCCTCGAAGCCGCAGTAGGGCAATCCTCCGATTAAGACAAATTGTCATCCCGAGTGAAACCGGATACTGGTTTTTGCCCGCGCCAACCAGTGTCGCCAGTGCCGCCAAACGCCAAGGTGCCTCGTTTCACTCGGGATGACGAACTGGATTTGGAGTGACCATTACCACTGCTGGCCTTGCCAACTACCGGGCGTCTTTGCGATAGCTTCCCAACACGGGGCGTGGAAAGTAGGGAAGGGGCTGAGACTGAATGATGGCTCGGGGGTTTGCGTCGACGAGTGCTTCGGCAACTTCTTCGCCACAGATTTCTGCGGCGGCATCGCGGCCTGCCGATAGAACCGGGATGCGCTTCACGGTATCGTGAGCGTCGGTGGCCAGGACGTGAACGGCGTCGTGCTCGAGCAGCCACTGGGCGGCGCGGCGCACGCGTTCTCCCCAGAATCCAGTAAGACTGGAAGCCGTCACCTGGATCACGCAACCCTGCTCAGCCCACTCCACCACGCGCTGCGGAGTCTCGCGCAGAATGGGATTCCGCTCGGGATGGGTGATGACAGCGGTGATGTCGCGGTCGCCGAGCTGCGTAAAACAATCGGTAGTCTGCTGCGGGACGCTGTAATTGCTCAGTTCAACCAGCATGTAGCGCGAACCTTCGATCGAGTAACGCGCGGGATTGGCCAACACATCCTGCAAATTGTCGTAGGAAAGATGGAAGTCGCAGCCCAGGCTGAGGGTTGGCGCGTTGCCGATTAAGCCCTGCAGATGCGTGACGAGACCCTGGAGATATTCGCGATCATAGTGATAGCGGTCATTGGCGTGAGGCGTGGCGACCTGGTGCGTGATGCCGTCGGCGGCGGCCATGCGGCACATGGCGACGGAGGTTTCCCAGGACTTGGAGCCGTCGTCTACTTCCGGAAGAATGTGGGAATGAATGTCGACCACGATTTGTTTGAACCTGCACAATCTGCTGCAGGTAGCTTCTAATTTGATTTAAGCAGATTCGCGGGGAAAGAGAAAGTCACGGAGACTGCTGAGGGAAGCCCGAGGTTCACCAGATTGTCGGCACCGCCTTCGAGCGCCGGATCGCCTGGTCCGCAGTTACGAGATTCAGATCTTCGATGAGCGCGGTTGCCCCAATCACGCGGTCGACGGGATCTTTGGGATAATTTGCCGGCAGCGCGAATGCCTGCATTGCAATCCTCGAGGTGATAGGCAAGATTACAAAGTGCCGTTCGATTTCGGATAGAACCGTGTCTACATCCGGAATTAAATCGATTCGTCCATGACTCGCGAGCTGGGCGATTTCGACAAGTGTGATGTCGGCAACTGCCAATCCGCGATCTTTGTTGCGTGCATCCTCAATGGCAGCCTGAGCCGCTGTTGATATCCGCTTGTAATCCTGCGCAAGCCAGATCACCACATGCGTGTCGAGCAGGATCAATAGAGATCGCCCCATTCCTCAGGGCTGAATGCCGGGGAGACAATGTCGCCCTTGATTTCGATTTTGCCTTTGCCCTTAAGGAAGCCGAAGATATCGTCCTTTTCTTGTTCGACGGGGACGAGCTTCGCGACCGGCTTGCCACGCTTGGTGATCAGCACAGCCTGGCGTTTTGACTGAACTTCGTCCATGACTTTTAGGCAATGGACTTTGAATTGGCCTGCGGCCATTGTTTTCATTGGAGAATCCTTTCGATCATGGTCATTGTACCATGGTCATCATCAATCTATTGATTTCACGTCAGTCGGGCCCGAGGCAGCAAAGCGGTCGATGAGCGCCCAACTTGCTTCGAAGATTCGATCTCGAAACTGCCGGTTGATTTTCTCGATTTCGATGTCTTTCTGCCGAAGGACGTCGCGATTCCAATACAAACGTTCCGAGCCAACTGGCAAGCTACGTACGCTATCCAAATACTCGTTGAATATCGTCGGTAGGTTCGCCTCGTGGGGTGCAAGCCAGCAAAGGGTGCGGCTCATCCGTCGGCAGCCGGTCGAAAGACCGATCTGATAAGTGACAATTGATCGGGCTACTGCAACCGCCTTGCCCGCGGCGGAGTCTCGTTTCGTTGGGTTCGCCATATGCGTTCAAGCATTTCCATACCGTTCGCGGATAAAATCCGCAATTCCCGCATAGGCCTTCGTCAACGTCCCCTCGTCCGGCAAGAACACGATGCGGAAATGCTGCGTGCCGGGCTTCTGGCCGAAGCCTGAGCCGTGGACGACCATGACGTGCTTCTGGCGGATTAGTTCTTTAACGAAGATCTCATCGCTCTCGGGGATGTCGATGCGCGGGAAGGCGTAGAACGCGCCGCGCGGGGCGACGCAGCTTACACGCGGCGTGGACTCGCACCACTTCTGGGTAAGATCGCGTCGGGAGCGCAATTTGCTTTGCACTTTGCCGAGGTGATCCTGCGGGCCTTCGAGCGCGGGCTTGATGGCGTATTGTTCAGGATGGTTGGCGCATAGGCGCGCGCGGAGAAGGCGGTGAATGCCTTCGGTGTAGGGCTTAATGGCGGCGGCGTCTCCGGAGACGATGCCCCAGCCGATGCGCCATCCGGGGACTAAATAGTTTTTCGACATGCCTCCGAAGGTGATGCAGGGGACGTCGGGCGCTACGGCGGCGAAGGCTATGTGGGGCGTGATATCTCCGTTCGCGTCGGGAAGAATCAGCTTGTCGTAGATTTCGTCGGAGAAGACTACCAGATTGTGACGGCGTGCGATCTCTGCGACCCGCTCCAGCATTTGCCGCGAGCACAGCGACCCTGTGGGATTGTTTGGGTTGATCAGTACAATGCCGCGTGTGTGCGGCGTTAGCTTGCGTTCAATGTCGGCGAGTTCGGGCTGCCAGGCGTCGTCTTCGTTTAAATCGTAAGCGTTTAGTGCTATGCCTAGCTTGCACAGAACTGCAGAGTAGAGCGGGTAATCGGGCTTGGGCGTGAGAATGTCTTCACCGGGATTCACCAGCGCGCTGATGCAGAGGTCTACCGTTTCGCTTACGCCAGAGGTGACGAAAACATCGCGCACGGTGGTGATGCCTTTGCGCGCGGCTTCGCCGCGAATCGCTTCGAGCGCTTCAGGAATTCCAGGAGACGGCGCGTATCCGTTCTTGCCGTCGCGCATGGCTTTGTACGCCGCTTCGATGATGTGCGGCGGAGTCCGGAAATCGAAGTTGAGCGGGTCGCCGACATTGAGCGGCAGAACTTTGTGTCCTTGCTGGATGACTTCGTCGGCGACGCACGCCAGGTCGCGTATTGCGTATCGGACGTTTTCAAGACGCCTGGCTGCGGTAATCTCACGGGTTTGGGTGATGGGCATTCATCAAATTCTAACCGCAGAGCACGCAGAGTACGCAGAGAAATCGTTAAGGGCGGGAAGATCACGCCGGGAAAAGAGCTAGTCCCCGTGCGGGTTGAAATTGAGAGAGATATCGTCGGTGGTTTGCGTTGGGCCGGGGACGAATTTCCATTGCTTCACGGCAGCCACCGCGCTCTCCGCAAGGATTGGATTGCCTCCCAGGACTTCAACGTTGCTTACCGTCCCGTTGGGAAGTATCCAAGCTCTTAGACGAACCAAGCCGCCTATCTTAGCTTCCCTCAGAAGATCGGGATAGTGAGGCTTCACCGTCACGAGCACCTTGCGTTCAAACTTTGAAGCTTTCTGGGCCGGCGAAGTGAGCTCGAACGCTGTACTTAAGCAGAGTGCCAGAAGCAGAAACGTCGCGAGGAAATTCCGGAAAATGCCCCTTGCAGATGGAGGTGACAGACGCGGAAAACGAAAATAATCATGGGGCAAAGTAGGCTCGTGCTAGCTCGAACGTTGCAGCATCAAGCCATGACGATAGGTGACGGATCAGCCGCGCACAAGGGCACCAAGGTATTACCGCAGCGATCTTAGCGAACACTCATTAATAAAATCTTATTCTTTCTTGCCCGCCGCTAGGGCACAAGTGCCTTGATCAGGTTCGGGCCGTCGGGACTGCCCCAGCCCGTGACCAGATCATATCCAACTACTGCTTTGTATCCGCCGTTGCTACCGTTCGTGACGTCGTGGAAGTCGCTGTCGTAGCCGGTTCCCACGCCTATTTCATAAATCGCGGGGTTGAGAAAGCCCAGGGTTGATTTGCCATCGGTGACCGCCTGTTCATTCGCCATCGCGGTGATGCCGGCCCACTGCGGAGCGGCATAGCTGGTGCCACCGTTGCCTTCGAAGCATCCGCCGTCGTAACAACTGTATTGATTGGTGTTGGCTTCGGCGGCGACGTCCGGGTAATTGCGAAGAGTGGTTGAGCCGCCGTTGGATGAGTTGATCACTCCTGCCAATTGCTGATAGCTGGGAATGGGAATGCCGTTTTTCGAGGGTGAGCCGGCGCTACCGTTCCATCCTGTTTCCGATTTCCATGCTCCGCCTGGGCCGGTGGTGGTCAGGTCTGTGCCACCGACCGCGGTCACGTACGGATCGTCCGCTGGCCACACTACATCGCCGGGCGTGCCTGAGCCGTTGTCGCCGGTCGCGACAAATATGCTCTGGCCCTGCGCTCCCATTTCTTCGAAGATGGGGTCGAGGCTACTTTCGTCATCGGACCATCCCCAGGAGCAGCTTACTTGTTTGGATGTGTTGTCGGCCGCCATCTGATTAAAAATAGAGACATCACTGCTGCCCACGTAGACCACGATCTGGGTCAGGTGCGGAGCCATCGAGGCGGCCATCTCAATGTCGAGAACTTGTTCACTGTCATCGCAGTTCGACGGAGGACAGCTCAGGCTGACTCCATTCAGCGATACGCCTTTGACGGGGATGTTGAACGGCTGCTTCACTTCTTTGAAGTAGTTTTTGACGTCGTTGATTTCGTATCCGGCATATTCAAACAGTCCGACGGATTGTCCCTTGCCATTGAGTGGGCCGGAGCCGTAGTAGGCCGCCCGCATGTCGCTGCCGATAAAATCGCCGCCGGGGCCGGAGCCCGTAGTCTTGCTGGCGAAGCTTGATGCGTGGGCCGCTTTGATGTTCTTGGCGTGGGGCAGCGTGAAGTTGTCCAGGCCGGAAATGTGCAGCAGCGGTACATCCAGATCGACCGTGGGTTCGCGGTCGGGCGCGAAGAAAGTGCGGCTCTCGGTGGGATGCTGATAGACGCCTAAGGTTACGTGGAAGGCTTTTTCGATGATTGCTGCCGGGGCTTCGACATCGACCACCATGCGGTTATTAAACATTTCAATTACGGAGAGCCCATAGGTTTGCGCGAAGTGCAGCACCGCTTCGTAGTCAGACTCGGTGGGACCAAATCTGTCGCTGAATTCGTCCGCAGTTAGATATTTGTGGTAGTTGGGACTGTGCGGATCGTAAAGCTGTTGCAGCAGATCGTCGAGTTCAGCCTGATTTCGCGGAGGCAAGGAGATGGCCAGGCTGAAGCGTTGCGTGCCTGGAACGTGAGCGATCAACGGGGCCACTCCGCTGGCAACGGCTTGAGGAACGTGGGTAGTCATGATGGGGCGCTGCTCGGCCTTGGCCGCGGCTGCGGCGAATAATGTTATGGAGGCGCACAAGGCGGCTAATGCTGACATCTTTTTCATTTACTTATCTCCTGGTTCCGCAAATCTCCCAGACAATTCGAACAGAAATTCTAATCGTAGAGAGGCGATGTACCGCATTCGTCGACCAAGCTACTTTTTTGGCGGGGCCAGGGCGTTGATCAGATTCACCCCCTGGGGACTGCCCCAGCCGGTGACGAGGTCATATCCGACTACGGCGGAATACCCGCCATTGCTTCCGCTGGTGATGTCGTGAAAGTCGGTTTTGAAGTCCGATCCTAATCCGATCGAATAGAGCGCCGGGTCGATAAATCCAACGGTTGCTTCGCCGTTGCTTGCCGCCTGCTCATTCGCCATCGCAATCAAGCTGGCCCATAGGGGCGCCGCATAGCTGGTGCCACCGCCGAAGTCCCTGCATACTCCCAGGTAACAGACATATTGGCTGGCATTCGATTCGGAGGCGACATCCGGAATATTGCGCAACGTTGTCGAGCCATGATTGGAAGCCGTGATCACCCCTGGCGTTTGTTGCCAGCTGGGAATCGGAACGCCGTTTGGAGATGGCATTCCCGCACTGTTCTTCCATCCAGTCTCGGACTTCCAAGGCCCGCCCGCACTGCTGGTGACCAGAACCGTTCCGCCGACCGCAATGACATAAGGGTCATCGGCCGGCCACACTACATTGGCGGGAGTGCCGGATCCGTTATCACCGGTGGCGACGAATACGGTCTGACCTTGCGTCGCCATTTCCTCGAAGATCGGGTCGAGGCTCTTTTCGTTGTCCGCCCATCCCCAAGAGCAGCTGATCGACTTCGCCTTATTGTCCGCCGCCATCTGGTTAAACACGGACACGTTGCTCTTTCCAACATAGAACGAAAGCTGACTCAGGCCGGGCGCCATCGAAATGGCTTGCTCAATATCGAGAGACTGTTCGCCGTCGTTACACGTGGATGGAGGACAGGTCAAAGACGCGCCGTTTACCGAGATGCCTACAACCGGGACGTTGAGCTTCTGACCGATGCTGCTGAAGTACAGATCAATGTCGCTGATCTCGAATCCCTTTAGAGAAAAGATGGCGACGGTTTGCCCGGCGCCGTTCAAAGATCCTGAACCGTAATACGCCATGCGCAGGTCGCTGCCCAGGAACGAGCCACCGGGACCGGAGCCCGTCGCGTTGGAATGTACGTTCGATGGTGTGGAGGAAAATGTGTTCTTGGGTTGCGGTGGAGAGAAGTCGTCCAAGCCGTCGATGTGCAACAGCGGTACTTCGAGATCGACCGTCGGCTCGCGGTCCGGCGCATAGAACGTGCGGCTCTCTGTGGGATGTTGATAGACGTTGAGAGTTACGTTGAAAGCTTTCTCGATGGCTGCAGCGGGAGCTTCGACATCCAGAACCATGCGGTTGGCTGGGATGTCGATTATCTCCAAGCCGTGCGCCCTGGAGTATTGCAACACGGTCGCGTAGTCAGATTCCGTAGGGCCAAATCTCTCGGCGAACTCTTGAACGCTAAGATACTTGCGGAAGCTTGGACTGTGAGGATCGTAGATCTGCTGCAACAGATTGTCGAGCTCGGCCTGATTTCGCAGGGGCAGGGAAATCGCGAGGCTCAAGCGCTGCGTGTCGGCAAGGTGGCCAACCAGGGGCGCGACTCCGCTGGAGACTGCCTCGGGAACGTGGATCATCAAGACGGGATGCTGCTCGGCTTGCGCGGCGACTGTGAAGAACAGAATGGAAATGGATAATGTTACAGTGACCCACAACGGAGCAGGCTTTCTATAGACCTCGTTCATCGGACCGACCTCCCACATGGCTTGGAACTTTACAACGCAAGAGGACGGGAAACAAGCGGTCGATAGTCTCCAATGGGAACTGCACGCCAAAAGGAAGCCTAAACGCGAAAAGCACAGAGGATCATAGGGTAATTCCTCGCCCTACCCTGTGTTCCCCTGTGCCCTCTGTGTTTAAGTTTTTTACTCAGCTCTATCGATCTGGGCCTTCTGTAGCTTGTCGGAATAATCTACGTAAACAGACTTCCACTCGGTATAAAAATCAATTGCGCCGATGCCGCCCTCGCGGTGGCCGTTGCCGGTGGCCTTAGTACCTCCGAAGGGCAGGTGCACCTCGGCGCCGATTGTGGGCGCGTTGATATACGTAATGCCTGCGTAGAGGTCGCGAATGGCCGAGAAGGCTTTGTTCACATCTTTGGTATAGAGCGCGGAGGACAAGCCGTACTTGATGCCATTGGCGATCTCAATCGCGTCTTCGAGGGCATCGCAGGGGATGATGGAAACGACGGGGCCGAAAATTTCTTCCTGCGCGATGCGCATCTTGGGGTCAACGTCGGTGAAAACGGTTGGCTCCATGAACCAGCCGTATTGGTAATCGCCATCGATGAGACGATTGCCGCCGCACATCAACTTTGCGCCTTCGTTCTTGCCGATCTCGACGTAGGTCAGGTCGGTCTGAAGCTGCTTCTCGTTGATAGCTGGACCCATCTCGGTGGTCTCATCGAGGCCGTTGCCGACTTTCAGTTTCTTCGCGCGCGCGACATATCTCTCGATGAACTCGCGGTAGACGCCTTTCTGTACGATGATGCGGCTGGTCGCAGTGCAACGCTGGCCGGTGGTGCCAAATCCGCCCCAGAGGCCGCCTTCGATGGCGAGGTCGAGGTTGGCGTCATCGAGCACGATCATGGGATTCTTACCGCCGAGTTCGAGCGAGCAATGTTTGAAACTCTTGGCGGCGATGCCGCCGATGATGCGGCCTACAGCAGATGATCCGGTCAGCGAAATCGCGCGCACATCTGCATGCTCGGCGAGCGGCGTGCCGACTTCGGGCCCGTATCCGGCGACGATGTTGATTACGCCTTTGGGCAGTCCGGCGTCGGTGAGGGCGCGAACAAGATTGAACGTTGAGAGCGGAGTGTCCTGAGCGGGTTTGATGACGCAGGTGTTGCCGCACACGATGGCTGGCAGCAGCTTCCAGGAAGAAATCGCCATGGGGAAATTCCAAGGCGTGATCATGCCGCAAACGCCGATGGGCTGGCGCACGGCCATGGCGAATTTGTTCGGCATCTCCGACGGAACAGTCGGGCCGAAGAGGCGGCGGCCTTCGCCGGCATTGTAGTAGGCGGCGTCAATGGCTTCCTGCACGTCGCCGCGAGTTTCGGCGAGCACCTTGCCCATTTCGCGAGTCATTTCGCGCGCATAGTCTTCTTTTCGCTCGATCAGAATCTCGGCTGCGCGGAAAACCGTTTCAGCTCGTCGCGGCGCTGGAACCAAGCGCCATTTGGCGAAGGCGCGCTTCGCGGCATCTACAGCAGCGTCTACGTCAGCCTTAGCCGATTTCTGGAAGATCCCTACGACGTCACGCGTGTCGGCGGGATTGCGATCTTCGAAGGTTTCTCCGGTCGAGGATTCGACCCACTCTCCGTCGATGAAATTCTTTAAGACTTTAGTTGGACTGTGGCTGAGGGTCGCGGGGGAAGCTAGGGTTTCAGTGGCCATGATTGCTCCTGTTCCTTATGAATGCCTGGATATTGATGCTACAGGGGGCAGGGAAGGTGCGGCAAGGCGGGGGCGTCGGGATGCAGTCAGTCTAGGGAATCGACGAGTCTGGCGCGTCGGCCAGGCGCAGCGCCTCGCTCCATTCTTTCGTCACTCCCAATTCGCGAACCCATTTGTCCACATAGGATCGATCTAGAAAATCTATGCGCATCTTTAAAATTCCCGCTGCGTCCTCAATCTGGCGGTTGGATTTGCCGAGCCTGGCCCATTCGAGCTTGGCGAGGATTATGTCTTCGGCGCTGGCGACATACAAGGACATGCCTTCCAGGTTCGACAATCGGCGCCGCCCGAATTCCTCCTGGCTGAACGCGCGGGACTTGCGAATAATCATGTCGATCTTCCACGAAGTCTTGAGATCGATGATGTTGAACAAAGATTCTCGCTTAAGAGCTTCAAGCGCCGCATCCGCTTCCACGTAGTATTCGCCGCGGGACAGACTCTCGACGAAGGTTTGTAACTGTGCGCGGTTGGCCGCGATGACAAGGTCGATATCCTGCGTTGAGCGCGGAGAGCCGTAAAACACGCTGGCAAACGATCCTGTGAGCATATACGCGATTCCAGCGCGATTGAGCTCCGCTGCAATCCGTTGCAAGGCTTCAGGGACAATCATTTCAGGCCAGGCGTCACGCCAGCCGTCAGGCCATCCGGCAGCGGCTGGGGAAAGAAAGCGAGCCTGAGAAGTTCCCGTGCGATTTGCGCCTCAGCCCACTCCGGATGCTCTTGGCGCAGCCGCGCCCGGTTCAACTCCCGTCCAAACATGCTCATCTCGTAAGCGAGAGCGATCTTTCGCTCGCCCGTCATTGCGCGATGCAGTTCGAGTTGCACGGCTTGCGCTGCGGGTGTTGTGTCGGAAATGGGCACTGGAAAATGGTACCACGCTGCGAAGTATTGGTCCGTTCGCGCTGAAGGCGAGCCGTCCCGGACAAAAATCAAAGATCGAGTCAAAGGCAGCGGACAGCAGTGTCCGTTGCGCGACAACACGAACTCTTCCATTCTATCGTTTCCACCGGCCATTACTGTCCGGCTGGTTTGGTGGTTGGCGCGCCGCCGTCGAATTCCTCCGACATCCAATGTTGCAGCGCCGTCATGTTCTGCGGGCGCCCCAGAAAATTTTTCACCAGGTCGTTCGCCGGCATTGAACCGCCAGGTTCGAGAACGATACGCCGATACTTCATCGGTGCGTCGCCATTCAGCAGGTTTTGATGATCAAACTGCAGGAAGAAATCTTCCGCGATCACTTTGTCCCAAAGGTAGGTGTAATAAACGGAGGAATAACCGCCAAGATGTCCGAAGGATGCCCACATGTGCGTTTCGGGGAGCGGAGTGAAGAGAGTGTACTTGCGGTTGTCTTCGAGGGTGACTTGGTCGAGATCCACATTATCAGGCTTGGTTTTGTAAATGTCGTAAGAGATGGCGGTGAGGGCGTTCTGGCGAGCGGTCCAGAAGCCGCGTCCGAAGGCGGAGGCGCGGTTCATGCGAACTACGAGATCAGCGGGGATGGGTTCGCCGGTTTTATAGTGATGCGCGAATTTAGCGAGGACCTGCGGGCTGCGAATCCATTCCTCGAGCATCTGCGAAGGAGCTTCCACAAAATCGGATTCCATCGCAATGCCGCTGACGCCGGCCCATTGCTGCTGGCCTCCCAAAATGTGATGCATCAAGTGGCCGAATTCATGAAAGAAAGTTTGAACGTCGCCGTAATCCATTAGACCGGAGTCTGTCGCTGTTGGCTCCGGAAAGTTGCAAACCAGAATAGCCTCGGGTAGTTGCTTGCCACGAATTCCATCGAGCACCGCGGACATTTCGGCGTGGCTGAATTTTCCGGGACGCGGGTGCATGTCGAGATAAAAGCGCCCGATAGGTTTGCCGCTATCGACGACGACCCAGGTTTCGACCGAGGGATCCCATGAAGGCACATTCATTTCCTGCTGAAAGCTGACGTGGAATAGATCTGCCGCCGTGTCGAGAATCCCCTGCTTTACCTGCATGAAGGGGAAATAAGGGCGCACAGATTGCGAATCGAAATCGTAGCGCGAGCGGCGCACTGATTCCGAAAGATAGGCCCGTTCATAGTCCCAGATTTCCTTGGCGCCGGGATTGGTCTTCTGTTTCTCGGCGAGCAGCATCTGGAATTCGCGCTCGGCCAGGGGTCGGGAAGCGTCATCGACTTGCTGGATGAAGTCCGCAATGTTGTGGCCCTTGGCGATCATCTTGTCAGCGGCATTGTAGTCGGCCCAGTTGGTATAGCCGAGAAGCGTGGCAATTTCGTAACGCGTCTTCAGCAGGCTGCTGAGCACTTCCTGATTCTTCGGATAGGCGCGCGTGTTGAAGGCCAAAGTAAGCCGGCGGCGCAGATCTTCGCTTTTGGCGAAACTGAACACGGGCAGGGAGTCCGGATAATCGGTGGTGATGCGGACCTTCCCGTCAGCGCCGGGTTTGTGCCGATCGATGTAATCCTGCGGCAGTCCTTCGAGTTCAGAGGGATCGGCGTCAACTACTTTTTGGCCGTCGGCGATGTTGCGATCGAACATCGACTGCTCTTCGGTGGATTGTTCGTTCAACTTTTTCAGGCGGGCGCGGGTCGCGTCATCTTTGTCGACGCCGGCAAGCCGGAATTGCAGAAGCTGGCGCTGAACGTAGTAGCGAGTGGCGGCGTCAGCCTTCGAAAGCTCGAGCGCCGCAAGCGCGTTGTACACCTCGTGATTCAGGGCGATCGCCGTTTGCGCAGCGGTGGCCTTGGTGAGCATGGTCGTGGCGTGATCCCGGAAATTTGCGTCGGGATGTACGTGCGTCGTTGTTGCGGCGAAGTATCCCGCGGAATTGTTTTGGTGCACGGCTTCGTCGAAGGGAGCTAGTGTGTTCTCAATGGTGCGCGGACCCTTTACTGCGAGCAGTGTGTCGATGGCGCGCTGGCCGGCGGCGAGACGGTCGTTCTCGATTTTTTCGAAGGCGGCGACGTCTGGCTTAGAAGCCCAGACTGTCGGCTGCGAGACCTTTGCGTTTTGAGCGGAAAGAACGACAGCGATAAAAATCGGTAGACAAAGAATGATGGCCAACCGTGCGGCAAGCAACATGAAGGAGCCTCGTTGAGAACTTAGGGTGGAACGATTTGGAAACAAATTTGAGGTACCAACAAATTGTTGATGACGGCGTCTTGGGATGTCAAGCCGTGCTACTCCGCGCAAACTTAAAAACTTCTAACACAGGGGGCACTGAGGAACACAGGGTAAAACCGCATCGACTTAGCGCCAGCGTTTTACTTCCGGCCAGAGTTGGTCGAGCGTCCCGAACTTCGGACGCCTGCAGATGTAGACTGCGATCTCTTTTTCCAGCGCGTAGGGATTGTCCGCGGAATCTCCCACGTAGTCGACGTGCTCCCAAAGTTCTTCCAGGCGCTGGCGCCGGTCGCCGAGGACGATCATGCAGTTTCCGGAATAACCCCGCGGCCCCCAGAGGAACCAGGTCTGGTGGCCACTGAGTGCTGGCGGCAATCCGTATTTGCGGCCGAGGAAGTCGATCGCACCGGCCTGGCCGTAGTCCTGCGCAAAGATGCCGCAATTCTTGCCGAGGCGTTCTTCCGGAGTCAGCTTATTCCACGCGACCGCTGTTTCCGCGACAATTTCTTCCCATCCAAATTGATCGGCGTACCACTGCGGCAGCGGGGCGTGGGCGTGATCGTGCTCCGTCACCGGCAGTTTCACCGGCAGAGTTTTCGTGTACGCGAGGAAGCGGTCCGGAGATAGCACCGGAACCGTGATGGGAGCGAGATAAGTGCCGTCCGCGAGCATCGCGATTATGATCACGTACTTGAGCCACGTTCGGCGCGGGTGGGCGTTCTCCTCACCAATTCTGCTGCCTTCGATCCGCGATTCGAATGCGACTGCGCCCGCGGCCATCAGCATGGGATAAACGGGAGCAAGGTAATAAATCTTGCCGTGTAGAACGAAGAAGACGGTGAAGCAGACCAGGTAGCACCAGCCGAGTGCGCGGTAAGGCTTGAAGTGCGCGACGAAGAGAAGTGAGAACAATCCTCTGAGCCAGATAGGCGCAGTGATGACGGAAACCAGAAACATTTGCTGCAGAAAGAATTGAGGCAGCGGCAGGACGACATCGCGACCGTCAGCCTTGATGTTGCGAATCAATTCGATAAACGGGAAATGGTAGTGAATGTTCCAAAGCAGGTTGGGAAGAAATGTCAAGAAGGCAGCGAGGCCGCCGATCCAAATCCAGCGATTGAGAAAGACGCGGCGCTGCGCCGTGAGTAGAAGGCCGATGACGATTCCGAAGCCGAAAAGAGCAATGGAATACTTTTCTTCCATGCCAATTCCGGCGATGACGCCGAACCAAAGCCAGTAGCGTGGATTGTTGCGTTTTATCGCTAGGATGGCGAAGTAGGCGCAGCCCATCCAGAGATTGGGTTCGAGGCAGTTGGTGGTGAGCAGGCTGCCGTTAGAAAGATATTGCGGCGCAATGACAACAGCGATTGCGCTGAGGAGCAGGGCGAAGCGGCGTCCGCCGAACTCGCGCGCAAGTATCGCGGTTTGCACGACCAAGAAAGATGAAGCCAGCGCCGGAATGAAACGAATGCTGCGCAGCGAGTCTCCCAGCACAGCGCGGCTGATGTGAATAAGAAACGGAATGAGCGGCGGTTGATCGACATAGCCCCAGCTGAGGTGATCGCCGCAGGACATGTAATCGAACTCATCGCGAAAATATCCGTAGCGGTTGTTGAAATAGATGTGGAAGAGAAGTTTGGCTAGGGCGACAGCCCAGATGATGGCCATGCCGCCGGCGAGGAAAGATTTGTGACCGCGGCGCGCGGAAATAACCGATGAGGACGTGCTGGCCATGAGGTAAGAAGGATAGCGGAGATTGTGGAGCATGTCATCGGCGGCTTCGAACAAATCTCGAAACTGCCTCCCCGCAAATTTCGCGAAGAAACCGCGCTGAGGACGTAAGGAAGAGCAGATACCTCTTGTGACCAACATGTGGTCAACGCAAACGAAGGTAACGTTCCCTGTTGATTACCTATTCTTGGTGCATATGCGCTTGTGGTAACGTTGGAATTACCGCATATTCAATAGGTTTGAATAAGGTTTTAAGCAAACGTGTCTTCGCCGACTCGCAAACCAGGTATCCACATCGCGTGGACGACGGTCACATACCGCAGTGTGGCCCTGATGATCATTGCGGGCCTCGCAGTGGTACTGACCGGAATACGCCTGACCTTTCCGCAGTTCACGGAGAACACCATCAAAGCGGCCGGAGGCGTAGCGGATAAAGCGTTGCAGCGTGTGGCGGGCATGGCGCCGGCGGCCGGACATGGCACATCCACAGCACAGCAGGCGCACTTTACCGCGCTCGATGGCACAGTGCGCGTGAAGAAAGGCAACGGCAATAGCTGGGTCGGAGCCGATTACAACATTCCACTGGAAAAAGGCGATGTGGTGCAGACCGGTTCCGAAGGCATGGCGAAGGTGGTGTTCAACGACGGCACCAGCTATACCGTGAAGCAGGATTCGCTAATCGTGATCGAAGAGAACTCGGCCAACGATCAGCAGCAGACGAACGTGGCCGTGGCGGTAAGCACTGGAACCGTGGATCTTTCGACGGCGACTTATTCGCAGGGATCGAAATCGCAGGTAATCGTGTCTGGTGCGACAGCATCCCTGGCGCCGGATTCGGCGGCGCAGGTACATAACGATCCCAAGGCCGATCAGCACGAGATCCTGATGAAGAAGGGCGCCGGCGAGGTTACGCGTAACGGAGAAACGGTGCAATTGGCGAACTGGGAAAAGGTGAGCTTCCAGGCGGCTGAGACGCACATGGAAAAGGAAAAAGGGACTGGACCGCCGACGCCGATATCTCCAGCGAACATGGCGCCGATCTTCACTTCCGGGGAGACGACCAAGGATGTGGAATTTTCCTGGACGCCGATGGCGAACGCAACGGGTTACCGCCTGCGAATCTCAAGAAATCCTTATTTTTCCTCCACCTTAGTTGACAGGAAGGTAAATACCGCCGATGTTACGGTTACAAGCCTGGGTGAAGGAGCTTACTACTGGGCCGTACAGTCCTACGATGCGACCGGGAAAGTATCGATGGAGAGCGAGAAGAACCGCTTCACCATCATTCCCAAGGGAAAGCAATCCGAAGCCATTGAATTGGATCTCGATCCCTTCATTCAGCATGGACACATTATTGAAGTGACCGGCAAGACTCAGGTGGGAGCGCGGGTGATGGTGAATGGACGGGAAGTCCCGATGTTTTCGACCGACGGGACGTTCCATTACTTCACTCCGCCGCTCACGCCGGGGGAAGCGGTGATTACAGTGACCGCCCAGACAGCACAGGGCGGAGTGAACACGCAGCAGAAGAAGATCATTATTCAGTAGATCCTTGGGCGGGCAGAAATCGCCCGCCTCAGGATCACAAGCAATGGGGTTCCGGCCAAGTATGGGCCAGGAGTACGAGGAACCTTCGGTTCGGGCGAGGTTGCAGAGGCTCTCATAGACTGAGAGAGGATGCGGCCGCGCACGGGTGGCGCAAATCGGGTTCGCCCGTAACGTGCGATCAATGTGGATCGCGAAAGAGTTCGTTCATGGCAAACAATAACGGATTTCATTCATCCCGCTCTCACAACCTCCGGTCGTTATTCAGCTTGTTCTCAAGCGATCTGGCCATCGATCTGGGCACAGCCAACACTCTGGTCTACGCGCGCGGTAAAGGCATCGTGGTCAACGAACCTTCGATTGTCGCCATCAACAAGAACACGGGTGAAGTGGAAGCCGTGGGCAAAGAAGCGAAAGAGATGCTGGGGCGGACGCCGGGCAACATCGTCGCGATCAAACCGATGAAGGACGGCGTGATTGCCGACTTCAAAGTCACCGAGAAGATGCTGAACTACTTTATTCAGAAGGCGCACAACCGCAAGATGCTGGTGCATCCGCGAATTGTGATCGGGGTGCCCTCGGAAATTACGCAGGTAGAAAAGCGCGCGGTCATGGACTCGGCCTATCGCGCCAAAGCCAGCGAAGTGCATCTCGTAGAACAAGCCATGGTCGCGGCAATTGGTGCGGGACTGCCCATCACCGAACCGAGCGGCAACATGGTGGTCGACATCGGCGGCGGCACGACCGACATCGCAGTGATTTCGTTGAGCGGCATCGTCTACTCGCGGTCGGTGCGGATGGCAGGCAACCAGATGGATGAAGCCATCATGAATTATCTGAAGCGGAAATATAACTTGCTGATCGGCGAGCGCACCGCCGAGCAGATTAAAATGGAGATCGGCTCGGCGCATCAGCTCGACAAGCCGATGACCATGGAGATCAAAGGGCGCAACCTGATCGAAGGTGTGCCCAAGACCATCACGGTCGACGACGGCGAGATTCGCGAGTCACTCAGCGAGTGCGTTTCGACGATCATGAATGCGATTCGAGTAGCCCTCGAGCGCACGCCACCAGAACTTTCCGCCGACATCAGCGACCGAGGCATCGTGCTGACCGGCGGCGGCGCGCTGCTGAAAAATCTGGACAAACGCATCCGCGAAGAAACCGGATTGCCAGTTTCCATCGCCGACGATCCGCTGTGCAGCGTAGTTCTGGGCACCGGCAAAATGCTCAGCGACTTCAAGCTGCTGCGCAAGATTTCTATCGAGTAAGCTCAAGTCCCGAGTTGCGAGTCCCGAGTACTCACTTCCAGGCAGCGACGCGAACTGTTAGTGGTTTTTCTCGGGACTCGGGACTCAGTACTCGCAACTGAAGTTATGGAATCCTTTCTCGGCCGTTACCGCAACCTGACCATTCTCGTGGGAGTGTTGTTTCTGCAGGTGCTGGGACTCGCGGTGCAGGTGAAGCGCAGCGGTGACGCGGAAAACACGCGCCTGATCCGCGTCTGGGCGGTAAGGGCCATCACTCCTTTCGAGCGTGCGCTGGTCTGGGGCCAAAACGGCAGCAGCGACCTCTGGCACAACTATTTTTTCCTGCGCGGAGTGCGCGCCGAGAACCGGCGCCTCAATAAAGAAATCGAGGAAATGCGGCTGCAAGAAGTCCGGATGAAAGAAGACGCCGCCCAAGCCCAGCGGCTGCAATCCCTCCTTGCCTTCAAAGAGCAGTTCATCGTTAAGCCCCTCGCCGCACAGGTCATTGGCTCAAGTGGAAGCGATCTTTCCCGGTCCGTTTATATCGACAAAGGTTCAAATGAGGGCGTTGCGCAGGATATGGCGGTCATCACAGCGGGCGGCATCGTGGGCAAGGTGTTGCACGCGTATCCTTCCACGTCTCTGGTGCTGATGATCAACGATCAGAGCAGCGGTGTGGGAGCGATGCTCGAGAAGTCGCGGTTGCAGGGTGTCGTGCGCGGGACGCCCAACGGCGAGTTGGTGATGGAACGTGTGATGAGTGACGAGCAGGTCTCTCCGGGAGATACCGTGCTGAGCAGTGGAGGCGATCAGATCTTTCCTAAAGGGCTTCCGCTGGGCACGGTGAGCAAAGTAAGTCCGGGAAGAGAAATGTTTCTGAACATTCACGTGAAGCCGGCCGCGGATCTGAGCCGGATAGAAGAAGTGCTGGTGGTAACGGAAAAGCAAGAACGGGCGCCGATAGCGGAGAGCGGCGGGAGGGTGCGCGCGGCGGATATTCTGGCGCAGCGCCTGCCGTCAGTGCCCGAGAAACCTGCCGTGGTTGCCGGACCCTCCGCTCCCGCGGCAAATGTTCCAGGCGGCGCGGCTGAGCCGGGATCGACTGCAGGTGTAAAGCCCCCGCCCAACGCTGCAGTCAAACCTCTAACTGGAACTGGGACGACTGTTGAAGTTCTGAAGAAAGTTGCGCAGATGCCAATTGTCGGGGATTCCGGCGCAAAGAGTTCTTCTAGCAGCGGGGCTGCGTCGAGCGCGGTTCCAAGCTCTACGGCCAACACCGGCTCGAAGCCCGCGACGAAACCCGCGTCGAAGACCGAGACGAAGACCGAGACGAAATCTGCGGCCACCACTGCAAAACCGACTGCAGCTCCCCCTAAACCTTCGAACTCGCCGTCCAATCCTAAACCCGCTGCAACGGAAGACAATCCCCACTAGCGTGCCCATCACTTACACATCGGGCGAGCAGATCGAGGTTTACCGGTTCAGCATTCCGGTGACCGTGGGCGTGCCGCTGCTGGCGCTGCTGCTGCAAGGGTTCTTGCCCATACGGTTTCCCTTGTTTGCCTACCTCGACCTGCCCTTGCTGGTAACAATTTTCTTTGCCATGGCGCGGCGCAATCCCGTCTCCGGACTGTTTACCGGAGCCGCCATCGGGCTGGCGCAGGACATGCTGGGCCACCATCCAATCGGACTCTACGGCATCGCCAAAACCGTGGTTGGCTATGGGGCGTCGTCGCTGGGTGCGAAGCTCGACGTCGAAAATGCCGGAGCTAGATTCCTCGTCACGATGGGTTTTTACCTGATTCACGCTGCTGTCTATTTCACCGTGGCGCGCGGCATGGTCAACCTAACGCTCGACTGGAGCTGGACCCGGGGAATTTTAGCCGGGCTGGCGAACGCGATCCTGGGCGTAGCGATTTACTTCGTGCTCGATAAATTCAAGCAGAGAACTTAGGGGCGGGCTTCGGGCTTCGGCTTTCGGGCTTCAAGCGACCCGCGCCAAGCAAGACGCGTGACCTTCGTGTCGGAGAAGCGGTCCGCGCCTACGACTGCCGGATTACAATGTATCTAACTTCCTAAGGGGATAAAAACGGCTGGGGTCCAACGAGCGAAGGCGCAGCAGCAGCGCCGAAGCCCGGAGCCCGAAGCCCGAAGCTCGATGTTCGGACGCGACGACAAAGTTTCGGCAATCCGCCTGACGGCGGCGCAGTACATGATCCTGGCCATCTTTCTTGTGCTGGCTTATGGACTGTGGCGGCTGCAAGTGATGCAGAGCGGCTATTACGCCTCCGCGGCCCAGAAAAACGAAATTCGCAATGTGCCCATCCTCGCGCCTCGGGGCAAAATTCTCGATCGCGAAGGCCGCATCATCGTCGATAACTACCCATCATTCTCTGCGCTGCTCCTGCGTGATTCTTCCCGTGACCTGAATGCCGATGCGGATTTGATTGCCCAAGGCCTGCACCTCGACGCAACCGAAGTGCGTACGAGAATCCGGCATTTCGCCTCCATGCCGCAATACCAGCCGATCTTTCTGAAAGAAGACATCACTCCGGACGAGCTGGCGTTTATCGACGCGCATCGCAACGAACTGCCGGAGTTGGACACGATCGTCGCCCATCGCAGGTTGTATCCGCGCAACGGATTCATGGCCCACCTGATCGGCTATGTCGGCGAAGTCACGGAAGACATGCTCAACCAGCCGCAGTTCGAACTCTACAACCCCGGCGATGTCGTGGGAGTCTCGGGCGTCGAGCGGCAATACAACAACGCATTGATGGGAAAAAACGGGGCGCGGCGCGCCCTCGTAAACAGCCACGGTCGCGAAATCGGGTTGCTCGGCGAGACCGAGGCAGTCCCCGGAAAACAATTGAAGCTGACCGTGGATATTGATTTGCAAATTGCTGCCGAGGAAGCGCTTGAAGGGAAGAACGGCGCCGTTGTCGCAATGGATCCGCGTACCGGCGAAATCCTCGCTATGGTGAGCCGGCCGACCTTCGATCCCCAAAGTTTTTCGGTGCGGGTGTCACGCGATCAATGGAGCAAGCTGGTCAATGATGAAGACCATCCGCTCATGAACAAGGCGATTCAAGCGCAACTCGCGCCGGGGTCGACGTTCAAAATCATTATGGCGACTGCCGGCCTGCAGGAAGGCATCGCGCAGGACCTGCATGTGAACTGCACCGGCGGGGGAATTTTCTACGGACGTTATTTCAAATGCTGGATCTCAGCGCGGCATCAATCGCACGGCGCCGTCGACATTGTGAAGGGAATTTACCAATCCTGCGATGTGTTCTTTTACACGCTCGGAGAAAAGCTTGGCATTGACCGCATCGCCAGGTACGCAACGGCGCTGGGCATGGGGCAGAAAACGGGAATCGATCTGCCGCAGGAAGTGAGCGGGGTGATGCCGTCCGAACAGTGGAAGATCCGGAACTTCAAGCAGAAATGGTTTGCCGGGGAGACGATCTCGGTGAGCATCGGGCAAGGCGCAGTGGCGGCAACGCCCATCCAGATGGCGCGCGCCTTCGGCGCGATCGCCAGCGGAGGCCGCATGGTTCGGCCGCATGTGACCAATCCCACAGATTTGCCGCCGGGCATAATTCCAGCGCAGAACCTTCAGGATGAAGTGACGATTCCGATCGACCCGAAAAATTGGGAGATCATTACCGACGCTATGGCGCAGGTCGTCAGCCCAGTGGGCACCGCAGGCGCGTCGGCGATCAAAGGCGTAGACATGGCCGGCAAGACCGGCAGCGCCCAGACTGTCAGCAACGCGCTGAAGGCCAAGATGAGCGCCAGCGACAAGGCCAAGCACAAAGACAATGGCTGGTTCGTCGGAGTCGAGCCGCGGCGCAATCCGGAAATTGTCGTGTGCGCCCTGTTCGAAGAAGGCGAGCACGGCTCCTTGGCCGCCCACGTAGTTTCGAAAGTGATCGAAGCCTACGTAGAGAAGCAACGCCGTCAACCGGCGAAGATGGCATCGGCGAAGGCCGCAGCCAACGCGGAAATCGGCGCAGTATGGACCGAGCCGGACGAAGATGGCGGCGAGCAGAAGCTGCAAGGCGGCCACTTTTTTCTGGACACAGCAAAACGCCCGCTAGCGGTCATGACGGCCGCGCCGGGAATGGCGCAGACGCATTGAGCCGAAGGATGCGAGGGCCAGAACCGAAACGAAGTCGACCGAGTTAGCTAGGAGCTAGAAGCTAGAAGCTGCCTTTATGAGCCGTTACGTTTCATTCCGCGATTTCGACTGGCTCCTGCTGATCTTTGTCCTCATGATCTGCGGGCTCGGCGTAACGGAGATCCACAGCGCCACCATGCACACCAAGTTCGCTGGCTCTCACATCAAACAGATTTACTGGATTCTCGGCGGTGTCGGCGCGATGTTTCTGCTCAGCGCCGTGAACTACCAGTTGTTACTGGATAGAATTCACTGGTTTTATATCGCGGGAGTGGCCTCCTTGATGGCGGTGCTCGTCTTCGGCCAAAAATATCTGGGAGCGCGCCGCTGGATCAAGATGCCCGGCGGAAACCACTTCCAACCCTCCGAGTGGGTGAAGCTGATTCTTATTCTGTCGGTGGCAAAGTATTTTGCCGACCTCCGGCATCGAGAACTGTCTTGGCCGGATTTCATCAAGGCCGGGGCCATCGTCGGCATTCCCATGCTGATGGTGTTGGCGCAACCCGATCTTGGCACCGCCCTCACCTACGTTCCCATCGCCATCATGGGTGTATTTCTAGGCGGCATGCAGTGGAAGCAGGGGGTGTTGGTCGCGCTGCTGGCTTTGATTGGCGTAGGAGCAGTCTTCTTCGTCCCCCGAGTGCACGTTCTAAAGTCTTATCAGAAACAGCGCCTCACCAGCTTCATGGACCCCGAGAACGATCCCCAGGGGACGGGGTACCAAGTTGAGCAATCCAAGATTGCCGTAGGTTCTGGGGGCTTGTGGGGCGGTAAAGGCTCGCAAACCCACGGTGCGTTCCTGCCCGTCCCACAAACGGACTTTATTTTCGCGGCTTTCTCAGAGGAGCACGGATTCGTGGGCGCTCTGGGGGTTCTGCTGTTATACTTCATTGTGCTGATGCGTTTGACCCAGAACGCTCAAACCGCGCCCGACCGCGCGGGCACGTTCGTGGTGATGGGTGTGGTGGCTGTGCTTAGCTTCCATATCCTGGTCAATGTCGGCATGGTGGTCGGTTTTATGCCGGTCACCGGAATACCCCTGCCGCTAATGAGTTACGGAGGGTCTTCCGTGTTGTTTATGTTCCTGGCGCTGGGGATGGTGATGAATGTCCGAATGCGCCGCTTTGTGAATTAGCCGGCTGTGGGCTTGCTGATTCAACGGGATTAAGTACCACGTTTCACGATCCTTAAGCTGGATTCCTGAATCCATTCTTGAACTTTGTTCTTGAATACGGGAAGACAGCAGGAAGTAGTTGCTGCGCCAGTAGGCGCAGCCCCAAAAATATCGATCGTCCTCGCGTAAAGGGGGCATTTCACCGGCTGTCGAGCAGTCGAAGGCCGGGCAGGATTGAAGCTATAACGCTGCTGGCAGGGAAACGGCCCCCCGACCTATAAACGGTCTGAGAGTGCGGTCACAAACCCGGCAGACGCAAAGCGAAACAGTGCAAAAGATACCCAAGCTTGAGCAGCGGATTCGGCCAGGGAGAAACCTCCCCAGCCCCACCCGTCCCCCATGCGGGGCCACTATCGCGACGCTCGATCCTCCCGTTTCCTTCCTCGCTTCGCCCCGGTGAAACCCGTCCGGCTTTAAGCCGCGCGGGACCGGAGTGTCCATGAACAAAGAGTTATTTGTCTCTTCCACGCCTCACGAGACCAAGGTCGGGCTGGTGGAAGACGATCTGCTCGCGGAAATCTACCTCGAGCGCGAAAATGAATACACCCTAGCCGGCTCCATCTACAAAGGACGCGTCACCCGCGTGCTGCCTGGCATGCAGTCCGCCTTCGTCGACATCGGCCTTGAGCGCGATGCCTTCCTCTACGTTTCCGACTTTATGGAGTTGGAGGAGCACGACGAGGATCTAACCGACGTCGTCCCCGCGAACCGCGGCGTGCAGGATATGCGGCAGCCTGCCCGGGAAGAATCCACCGAAGTCGAAGCGCACTCGCATGAAGCCGAGGATGCACCACCCGAGACGGAGAGTTTCGGCAACGCTGCCAATCAGGATTTCGTCGAAACTGAAGAGCCGGCAGAGTCTCAGTCTTCGGTCGCTGCTCCGGATGCGTCCGGCAGTGGCGTATCTCAGGACCGTGATCGCGGAGCTTATCGCGGACGCCGTCGTCGTCGTGGCGGCCGTCGCGATGGCCGCAGTGACGGACGCGGTGACAATCGTGATCGCAACTCGGAACCGCGTTTGCCTCGGCCCGTAGTCGAGAGCGCTCCTATCCCACCACCGGCACCTACTTTTACCCCGGCTGCTCCTCGGCATGAATCAAGCCGAAGCCAACAGTTTGGTCCGCCCGCGGGATATCAGCCGATTCTGCTGCCCGGCGAGTCGATTTCCAAGTACCGCGGCCTAGCGCCGACTCCAGTAGTTCCGGAGCGAGCTTCGCAGGAAACTCCTGGCGCGCGGAATTTCGCTCCATCAACCACTCCTGCGAATTTGGCGGAGCCGGTCGCTCCGCTGGCTGCTGCTTTTCCGGAGGACGAACCGGTCTTCGCCAGCGCCGCGGCTGGCGTTGTCGAAGCTCCGCGAGCATACGCACCACCTGCGGTAGAGAACCGCAGCACTCCAGTTCCGGTTTCTGAAACCTCGACCACCGTGGATTGGAACCGCGAATTTCGTCGCCAGGACCTGGCGAACGCGCCTACTTCTGCTGTGGTCACCGAAGTCCCGGAAGCTTCCGCACAGCCCGTTGAACCCGTTGAAGAAGAGGAATTCGTCGAAGAAGCAGACGAGATGGTGGTGGATTCCGAGGAGGCAAATCAGCGGAAGCTTCAGGTTCTCGAAACCCAAGCTCCTGCCTTCGCCGCGCCCGGAACCCTCGAAGAAGAAACCATCGACGAAGAAGAAGCGGACACCGTCCGCTACGAACAATCCTCCGACGAAGGCTACGATGAATTCGAGGAAGAGACGCGCGCCGCCGGTCAGATTGCCGAAGTCCGCGAGACTGTGGATGAAATCCACATGGCCTCCCTAGCCGAGGCAGGAGTCGTGCCGCCTGCGGACGGCAGCGTGGGCGAAGACGACTCCGAAGAATTGGAACTCGAAGAAGCGCAGGCTGAAGCCGAGGCATTGCTCGACGCCGAAGCCCGCGGCAACGGCGAAGTCGATGCCCGCGCGGAAGTTCGCGCCCCTGCAGGAACCGCCGGCTACACGCAGCGTGCGCCGCGTCCGCAGCGCCCCGGTTATGATCGCCAACGTGGAGGCCGCCGCAGTGGTGGTGGCGGGCGCCGCTTCCCGCGCCGCCAGTCAGCGCAGGAAGTCCCAAAGATTTCCGACTTGCTAAAAGAAGGTCAGGAAATCCTGGTGCAGATTGCCAAAGAGCCAATCGGCAAGAAAGGCGCGCGCATCACCAGCCACATCGCGTTGCCCGGACGTTTCTTGGTCTACATGCCGACGGTCAACCATACCGGAGTCTCGCGCAAGATCGCGTCCGACGAAGAGCGCCAGCGCCTCAAGCGCATCGTGATGAGCGAGCGCGATAACGGCCACGGCGGCTTCATCGTTCGCACCGCCGCTCAAAACGCAGGCGAGGACGAACTCCGCGCCGACATCCGCTTTCTCAAAGGCCTCTGGAACGACATCAAGAGCCGCGCCGAAGCCTCCAAGCCGCCCGCGCTGATCTATCACGATCTCAACGTAGTCGAGCGCGTGCTGCGCGACCAGGTCACGTCTGACTTCTCCGTAATCTGGGTCGACACTGAACCGGAGTACGAGCGCATTCTCCGCTTCTTCAATCGTTTTCAGCCGGGACTCGTGAAGCGCGTGAAACTCTTCACCAAAGAGACGCCGCTGTTCGAGCAGTTCGGCCTCAAAGAAGAAATGGATAAGGCGCTCAAGTCGAAAGTCTGGCTCAAGAGCGGCGGCTACATCGTCATCAACCAGACCGAAGCGCTGGTCGCCATCGACATCAACACCGGCAAGTACGTAGGCAAAACCTCGCGCCTCGAAGACACCATCGTCAAAACCAACGTGGACGCGATCAAAGAAATCGTTCGCCAGATTCGCCTGCGAGATCTCGGCGGCATCATCATCATCGACTTCATCGATATGGACGAGCGCCGCAACCGCCAGCGCGTAATGCAAGCGCTAGAAGAAGAACTTCGCCACGACCGCGCGCCGTCGAAGGTTCTCCAGTTCAACGACTTCGGCCTGGTAGCCATCACCCGCAAGCGCGTGAAGCAATCGCTCGAACGCACCATCGGCGCCCCATGTCCCTATTGCCAATCGACAGGCTACGTAAAATCGCTGACCACCGTAGCGAACGAAATCTACGTCGAGATGCGCAAGATGGCAAAACACCTGGTGCAGGAAGACGTAATGCTGCGCGTGCATCCCGATGTAGCCAAAGAATTGAAGGCCAACAACGGCCGCCTCCTGAACGAAATGGAAGAACTGACCAAGCGCACCATCATCGTAAAAAGCGACCCCGCCCTGCATCAGGAGCAGTTCGACATTAACTAGCTGTCAGCCGTCTGCTATCAGCCGTCAGCAAAAGTGCCCATGTGGGGACAGCCGCCCTCGGCTGTCCGCCGGGCAAGGCCTGGCTGCTTGCCATTGCCACTGATTTTCGACCCGGATGGGAACGGTACGTTCGGGAAGGGCACGGCTTCAGCCGTACCACAGAAAGCCAAGAAGGACGCGGGCTTCAGAAGGTGCGTGAGAACTAGATCCGCGCTCTGGTGGTGGAATGAATTTCGATGGTTCAGCCGCGCAGCGGCGAAAGAATGCAGCCACGGCGCAAGCCGTGGGTAGAATGTGCGGGAACTGAGAGCTGAGAACCGGGAACTGAGAGCTGAGAACCGAGAACCGAGAACTGAGAATTGAGAACTGAGAACTGAGAACTGAGAACTGAGAACTGAAAACTAGCTTCCCGGATGAGCCAGAGCCTTTACGGCGAGATCAGATCGAACGCGTAGTTTGTGCACCGTTTCATGAATCGCGACGGCAGATGCATTGCTATCTGCGCCCTTGGCGACGGCGACAGCCTCTTCCGTCGTGGTGCTGGCGATTTCGAGCAGGGCTACGAGCGCGTCGGCATGCAACTTCCACAGCGACGACATGCTATGGCTGCGCTTGAGTTCCTCGAGTTCGGTGTTCACGCGAGCCACGCAGGAAACCATGCGGATTAGCGTGCGCGCAACATCGGCGCGAAGGCTTTTCTCCTCGAGGAAGCTTGCATTGTAGGCTTCGGCTTCGGCCGTAGTTAGTGTCAGATTGAAAAAGCGCATCGGGACAATCTGCCGATACTTGGGATCAGCAACGCGCACAAAGACTCGGATCGATTCTTCAACGCGGCGCAGTTTGCCTTCTTCGGCAGAGATTTGCTGGGCCGTGATTGCCGGCGCCTGAAAGGCCTGCGCTGGAACGGGCTCTTTTGCGGCCGCAACTCGCGCAGCCTTGGCAGCAGCAGCCGCGCCCGAAGATTTCGTTGTGCCTCCGCCCGAAGGCGCAAGCAACGACTTGCGAATCGGTGGACGCCGGTCGAGTTCTTTTTTCAAGCGCGAGACACGGCGAAATTTTTCCAGAGCGCTGCCGTAGTCGGCTTGCAGCATTTCTTTCTGTTCGATCGCGGCTACGTGGTCGACCGTGACTTCTACGCCGTCGACGGTGCTGAGAATGCTGCCTCCCATCTCATCGAGAGCCTGGGCGAATTGCTTGATTTCTCCCAGAGCCTTTTCGAAGAGCTGGTCAAAGCGCGCGCCGAACGCCGCGTTGTGGGCGGCGACCGTCGCCAGCACGCCGGGATGATAAAACGAAGCGTCCAGCCAGCGCTTCAGTTCGCGCACTCGCGAGATGATGCCGGAATCGATAAGCGAATTGAAATCGCGGTAACGGGCGATCTCCTCGCGCAAGGGATCGAAGTTGCGCAACAGTTGCACGTGTTCTTCCGGAAGCGAAGGCACATCGGTGTCGGCAAGAATTTCGATCAGGGCAATTTCAAATGGAGAGAGCGGCAAAGATCCGTCGAGTCCGTAACCGTGCTGCTGCCATTGCCCGTGGACTCGGGGATGACGATAAAGGAAAGTAGAAATCAGATCGGTCTTGTCGCGGTTGACTTCGCTGGGCTCGCGGCGGCGCACGAAGTAACGAAGCAGGGCCTCGGCAACTTCGGAATCTGTTTCGGGAGTCAGCGCGTGGCGCAGCATCGCGGGCGTGATAGCCATATCGAGCAGGTGCAGCCAGCGATACATCCGCGAAAGAGTTTCGGGAAGGTCGGATTCAGAATGGCGAAGCGAGACTTCGTCGAGCCCGCTCGGAATGGGCACATCGCCGCCGAGCGAATCGCGCATCAGCTTCTGATAAAAACCCTGGACAGTCGCCAGGATTGCTAACTCAAATTTAAGATCCTCGGCCAAGAAACGCTCCCGCGAGCGGGAATTTCCCCCTCGGTTAAAGGATTCTTTACTGCTGTTCAAGTAAAGATGAAAGTCACCGAGGCTGCAAGTTACCAGCGGAGCGAGACTTTTACGTCCGCTTCCGATCTCTGGAAGTGCATGGCCTTTCGGGCACTGAGGTGAGGTTAGAAAACCACGGTTTTGTTGCCGTAAAGAAGCACGCGATTTTCAATGTGCCAGCGAACTGCGCGGGATAGTACGACTTTTTCGAGATCGCGGCCTTTGCGGATTAAATCTTCGACCGTATCGCGGTGAGAGACTCGGACGACATCCTGTTCGATGATGGGCCCGTCGTCGAGGACCTCGGTGACATAGTGGCTGGTTGCGCCTATGAGCTTTACGCCGCGCTCGAATGCTTGATGGTATGGTCGAGCGCCGATGAAGGCGGGCAGAAATGAGTGATGGATGTTGATGATGCGCTGCGGATAGCGGTTGACGAAATCGTTGGAGAGAATCTGCATGTAGCGGGCGAGGACCAGGAAGTCGGCTTTGTGGTCTTCGATCAAAGTTTGAATTTGATCCTCGGCTTGTGGCTTGTTGTCTTTGGTGATTGAGATGATCGCGTAAGGAATTTTGTAAAAATCGGCGATGGGTTGGTTGTCGGGATGGTTGGAGACAATCAGCGGGATGTCGCACGCTAGCTCGCCACTCTGGTGACGGTAGAGAAGGTCGACGAGGCAATGATCGTATTTGGAAACCAGGATGATCATGCGTGGGCGATGCGAGGACTGCGCCAGACGCCATTTCATCTGAAACTTTTCGGCGATGGCAGAGAAATGCTTGCTGAAGTCAGCGAGGTCTTTGTCGGCGAGATCTTTTCCAGGTAGATCGATGTCGAAATCTTTGGGATCGAATTCGACGCGCATTAAGAAGAGGCCGGATTCTTCGTCGGCGTGTTCGTCGGCGTGCAGGATGTTGCCGCCGTGGCGATAGACGAAGTCGGCGATAGTGGCGACTTCGCCTTTCGCGTCGGGGCAGGAGATTAGGAGGATGGCGGAATTCTTCATGGCTGGGAAGGCGACGCGGTCAGCGGCCTTTCTTGCGTTCGAGTTCTTTGATCCGAGCCTTGAGCATCTTTTTCAGGAGGGTTGCGGGAAGAGGCTTGTCCGGCGCGAAGCGGATGGTGCCTTTCGCCGTTTTGAGGTTCTTGAGTTCGTCTTTGAACTCTATGATTGGACCCGCTCCCGGGAACAGGCTGCAATGGTCCGAGAATGCAGCGAAGCTCGCGAGCATTCCTTTGTATTCGAATGTCGGGATACCATAGCTGATGCACTCGGTCGCCTCAGGCGGTGCAGCGGAGCGAATGACGGCGCGAACCTTCTTCAAGGTGGTGCGGGCGGGCTCGGGGATTCCTGCAAGATATTCGTCCACGTTATTGACACCAGTTTTGGGCTTTCTGTTCGCAGCTTTTTTGCCTGATTTTGTCTTTTTCATCTGTGGTCATTTCAAGTCTACGCCCGAGGCGTCGTCGGCGTGCTCGTCGGCGTGCAGAATGTTGCCGCCATGGCGGTAGACGAAGTCGGCGATGGTGGCTACTTCGCCTTTCTGGTCAGGGCAGGAGATGAGGAGGATGGCTGAGGGTTTCATGGTCACGATGCGGCGCGAGTTAGCGGTTTATGCAACCTTAGCGCGATGGCCTAATTGAAAGAGTAAGTCACCGAAACCCAAGGCCATCAAGGACAGCGCGATCGACGGATCGTCGGCTTTCGAAGACGTCAATTCCGTGAGACCCCTTGGCGAGTTCTGAGTTGAGCCACTCGCTTTCCGGTTCTTCCATATATTTCGAAAAGGCGGACTTGAAATCCTGCCAAGATGAGTAGGTTTTGTGAAGAACATCCCCAGATGCTGGATAAGCATTTACCTTGTGCTCCCCTGAAGAGAGCCTCTGGACATGCAGCCTGTACGCCATCATAGTGCCTTACTTTCTGAATGCGTCCTAAGTAGAACGGATTCTGGTCAGGTGCCGTGATTATAATCACCATGTAGGTTCTGGAGGGTAATCGCATCGGCTACGACAGTTATGAACAACGTGGTCGGTGTGGTCGCTTGAACCAATTACACTCAAACGCCAAGGAGAAACCATGCAATACCCCAAGATCGTTGTTGCGCTGTGCTTCGCGGCGTGTGTAAGCGGAGCCTTGGCGCAAACCAAAGAGCAAACCGTGCAATACAACGCACTCGGCGCCGCTGCCGTGCGCGTTGTGCGGGATAAAGGATTCGATGACCCAGACAGTTTTCGAGTTACCGCTGCGTGGCTAGTCCGTGCCCATGATCCCGATGATCCGAACCTTTTTTGGGTTTGCTTCGTAGGGCGCGCGAAAAATGAAATGGGTGGATACGTCAAAGTTCTCGCAGAAGCTGAGGTTTCTCTCAGTAAGGGAACTGCCGTCTTCATTATGTCGGGTGCGTCCGACGGCGAAAATGCCAAGTACATCCGTCAGAGTTGCACATCCGATCTTGTCGCCAATGGCAACCGTGTATTTGCTGACATAACAGACGCGGCGAAAGCCGCGCTCAAGGCTGATCTCGATAAACAATAAATGCTGACAAATCGCCATTTCTCATTGCCCGGGTATGCCACCGGAAGCTAGTCTGATCGAGTAGCGGCCTTAGCGCCTCAGTCCTTTAAGTATCTCCCTGGCCGCATTCGCTCCCGAGCCTCCGGTCAATCCCGCGCCGGGATGCGTGCCGCTGCCGCACAGAAAGAAGTTGTCGAGCGGCGTACGATAGGGGGCCCAGTCCAGCAGCGGGCGCATGGTGAAGAATTGGTCGAGGGCCAGGTCGCCGTGGAAGATTTGGCCGCCGGTTAATCCGTAGACGTCTTCGAGATCCTGCGGGGTGATGATCTGATGGGTGAGAATCAGCTCGGGCAGATTGGGCGCGTATTGTGCGAGGGTCTGCACTACGGTTTGGCCTAGCGCCTTACGCTGGTCTTCCCAGTCACCTTTCAGCTTATACGGAGCGTACTGCATGTAGATCGACATCACGTGCTTGCCTTCGGGCGCCAGCGTCGGATCTGTGAGCGATGGAATTACGGCTTCGAGATAGGGATGAGGAGAGAAATTGCCGTACTTGGACGCATCGAAGGCACGCTCGAGGTAGTCAATCTCGTGGCCGATGTGGATGCGCCCCTTGAGCGCGTTTCCGTTTCGGTCCTTCAATGCGGTGAAATTCGGCAGGGCAGAGAGCGCGAGGTTTACTTTGGCGACCGTGCCGTTGCCGCGATAATGCTGCAGCTTTTGTACGAAGTCGGGGGATAGATGCGTAGGATCGGTGAGCTTGAGCAGAGTGCGCTTGGGGTCGGCGTTGGAGATTACAGCCTTGGCGCTGATTTCTTCACCGGTGCCTAGCAGCACACCCGTGGCTGCACCATCTTTCACGCGAATCTCGATGACCTCGGCGGCGGTGCGAATCTCAACTCCGGCGGCTTGGGCGGCAGAGGCCATGGCTTGCGTGAGCGCGCCCATGCCGCCAGCGGCGAAAAAAGCGGAGCCGGCCGGATGACAATCGCCGGCGGCGCGAATCAGCAATTGCAGACTGCTGCCTGCGGACCATGGGCCGAGAAAGGTTCCGAAGATTCCGCGAGCGGCGATTACTGCGCGCAGCAATTCGGTTTCGAAATATTCCGCTACCAGATCGGCGACTGCCATCGGGCCCCAGCGCAACACGCGATACATATCATGCTTGCCTAGATTGCGCAGCGCGCGGCCGGTCTTGAGCATGCTCCAGAGATCGCCGTTGCTGGGGTGATCAATGTCGGGCGGAGTTGTGGCTAGGACTTCGGCAATGACCTTGCTGATTTTTCCTAAAGATTTTTCGAATTCGGGATACTTTGCGGAATCTTTTTGCGAGAAGGCAGCGATGGATTGCGATGATTTGTTTTCGTCCTGATAGAGGGAAAGCGCGCGACCGTCGGGCGAGAGTGCGGTGACGCAGGTCTCTGGCGTAATCCATCGCAGGCCGTGTTTTTCCAGTTGCATGTCGCGAACTATGTCGGGACGAATCGGTCCGGCGGTATGCGCCAGCGTGGAGCAGCGGAAGCCGGGATGAAATTCGTCGGTGATCGCGGCGCCACCGACTTGTGGGCGGCGTTCGAGGATCAGAGGCTTCAATCCGGCTTTCGCGAGGTAGAAAGCGGTGACGAGGCCGTTGTGGCCGCCGCCGATGATTAGGACGTCGCGGGTGTTCATAGGGTGTGTTCCCCGGATGTATGGGCAGAGCGGCCTACACTGGACAAGAGTTGTGCCCGGAGTAGGGATCCTTCGACTGCGGTTGTTCTTCGCGCTTGGGGCGCGAAGAACAATCCTCGCTCAGGATGACAAGCGGGATGGTGCGAGGTGCAAGGCATAGATTACGCAGCGCCTCCCAGGTCTTTCAGCATTTCCAGAGCTGCTAGGCGGCCGGGCGCGCCCATGATGCCGCCGCCGGGGTGCGTGGCGGAGCCGCACATGTAGAGATTTTGAATGGGCGTGCGAAAGCGCGCGTAGCCTGGGGCGGGGCGCAGAAAGAAAAGTTGTTCGAGCGACAGTTCGCCCTGGAAGATGTTGCCTTCGCTTAGTCCCCACTCGCGTTCGAGATCGAGCGGAGTGATGACTTGCCGGTGGAGGATGATGTCTTTTATGTTCGGCGCGTACTCGGCGATGGTGTTGACGACGGTGTCGCCGAAGGCTTCTTTCTGATCGTCCCAGTTCAAGCCGGGACGCAGTTTGTAGGGTGCGTACTGCACGAAGCAGGAGAGCACGTGCTTGCCCGGCGGCGCTACCGAGGGATCGGTGAGGCTTGGGATCACCATGTCGATGTAGGGCTTGCGCGAAAAGTTTCCGTACTTGGCGTCGTCGTAGGCACGCTCCATGTATTCGACTGATGGAGAGATTGAGATGGCACCGCGCAGATGGGCGCCCGGTCCGGGGATGGCTTTGAAGTTGGGCAGGGCATCGAGCGCCATGTTCACTTTGCCAGATGATCCGCGATACTTGAAGCGGTTGATGTCTTCGAGGAAGTCGGCGGGGAGTTGGTCGGCCTCGATGAACTTGTTGAAGGTTAGGCGAGGATCTACGCTCGATGAAATTGTTTCGGCGTAGATTTCGTCGCCGTTGGAGAGGACTACGCCTTTGGCTTTGCCATCTTTGACGATGATCTTCGCGATGGCGGCTTGGGTGCGGATTTCTACTCCAGCTTCGCGAGCGGCGTCACCGATGGCGTTTGAAATTGCTCCGGTGCCGCCGCGCGCGAATCCCCAGGCGCGGAATGCGCCGTCGATCTCTCCCATGTAGTGGTGCAGTAGAACATAAGCAGTTCCGGGAGAGCGCACACCTAAGAATGTGCCGATGATTCCTGAGGCTGACATCGTTGCTTTGAGGACATCGGTCTCGAACCATTGATCGAGAAAATCGATGGCGCTCATGGTCATGAGCTGGACCTGGTTGTATTTGTCGTAACTCGACATGCCCTGAAAACGCTTGCCGATGAAGAGCAGCTTCATCAGTTCGCGCGGGTTCAGTGTGTTCGGGTCGGGCGGGACCATGCTGAGGATCGGCTTGACGAAGCGGCACATGGCTTGCATGGCTTTGCCGAATTCGTCGTAGGCTTCGGCGTCGACGCGAGAGTGGCGGGCGATCTCGCGGTGAGTTTTGCCGTGATCGTTCACGCGCCAAAGATAATCGCTGCTGGGCATGGGGGTGAAGGTGCCATCGAGCGGGAGGATTTCGAGGCCGTGACGTGGGAGGTCGAGGTCGCGGATGATTTCCGGGCGCAGCAGTGAGACCACGTAGGAGCAGACGGAGAATTTGAAGCCGGGGAAAACTTCTTCGGTGCAGGCCGCGCCGCCTAGAATGTGCCGGCGTTCGAGCACGAGAACTTTCTTTCCGGCGCGTGCGAGGTAGGCAGCGTTGACGAGGCCATTGTGGCCTCCGCCGATTACGATTACATCGTATTGATTAGCCATGAGCTTTGAGCCTTGAGCTGCGAGCTTGCTGGGTTGAGATTGGGGACGAGGAATGTTAGCGCAGTTTTGGGGCGCGCCTATTAGAGGCCACTGGGTAGGACGCTCCAGTTGCGGAGGACATTCGATAGGATTGGGACGAGTGGGCGCATGAGCTGAAGGGTGATTCTATCGGGAATGCATGATTTTGTCTGCAAGATTAGCGAGCGTGGATGGCGCCTCCGATGAGGGTTACGGCGTATAATTTCGCTTCGAGTTAAATCACTTCGAGGCCACACCCTTGCCTATTGGAACCGCATTTCACGAGCGCACATTTCCACTTTGCCAGAGCTTGAATTATCGCGAGTGGTCGGGGTATTACACGGTGAGCGTGTATGAGGTGCATCATGAGCACGAGTACAACGCCATCCGCAATGCGGCGGCGCTGATCGATATTTCGCCGCTCTACAAGTATTTGGTCACGGGCAAAGACGCGACGCGGCTGGTGAACCGCGTGATCACGCGCGACATTAATAAAGTGAAAGTGGGGCAGGTGATTTATTGCTGCTGGTGCGATGAAGAGGGCAAAGTCATCGACGACGGCACGATTTCGCGGCTGGAGGAAAATGTTTACCGCTGGACGGCGGCCGATCCGAGCCTGCGCTGGTTCCGGCAGAACGGCCTGAACATGGATGTACATGTCGAGGATATTTCCGAGAAAGTTGCGGCGCTGGCGTTGCAGGGGCCAACTTCAGCGAAACTGCTGAAGGCCGTGGCCGACGCTGACACTTCAAACTTGAAATATTTTCGCGTGACGCACGGAAAGATTGCGGGCGTGCCTGTCGATATTTCGCGGACTGGGTATACAGGTGATTTGGGATATGAGATCTGGGTGCCGTTAAACGAAGCCAATGATGCGGTGAAGGTGTGGGATGCGCTGGCTGAGCAAGGCAAACAGTTTGATCTGCATGCGGCGGGAATGCTGGCGCTGGATGTCGCGCGCGTCGAGGCTGGGCTGCTGTTGATTGAAGTCGACTACTCGAGTTCGAAGAAGGCGTTGATTCCTTCGCAGAAGTATTCGCCTTATGAGCTGGGCTTTGCCAAGATGGTGCATCTGGAGAAGGAAAATTTTATTGGCAAGCGGGCTCTCGAGTTGGACGCGAAAAATGGCGTAGCGCGGCAGTTTGTTGGAGTGGAAGTGGATTGGACCGATGTAGAGGCGCTGTATGAACGGTATGGGCTGACTCCGGCGGCGCCTAGCCAGGCTTCGCGCGTGGCGGTTCCTTTGTATTCGGGAGAGAAACAGGTGGGTAAGGCGACGACCACGAGTTGGTCGCCGATTCTGAAGAAGCTAATTGCGCTGGCTAGTGTGGAGACCGAGCATGCGAAGTTGGGGACGGAGTTGCAGATGGAGATCACGATCGAAGCGATCCGGCTCAAAACGAATGTGAAGGTGACTGCAGTGCCGTTCTTTAATCCAGCGCGGAAGACGGCTGTTCCGGTTTAGATTCGTTACGGGCAGTGTCGGGATCTTCTGCTGCCTGGTATTCTTCTTCGGGGCTTATGTTCGGCACCCACAAATAAATCGTGGATTCGCGCCCGGAATGGGTATATAGTGTGGGGAAATTAGGCTCCAAGAGGAGCCTCCACCGGAAAGACTTCAGCAGATTTTCGGATGGTAGGGAGGGACGATTATGAAGCGAATACTTTTGATGGCAGCATTGGCGTTGGCGCTGCCACTGGCGGCTTTCGCGGGCAATGTGGATTTCACCAATACGGGTGGGACGCTCACTGGAACCTCCGCAGGCTTGACGCTTACCGGGTCTGAGTTGACCGTCGTCGATGGCCTCGGTGGAGGCATTGTCACGGGTGGATTGGGCAGCCTGAGCTTTACCACAGGCGGGCTGACATCTGGAAGTCTCACGACCGGCGGGACATTCGCCGCTGGTGGAACCTTCACGATAACGGGCAATGGCACGGGCGGCATTCCCAACGGCGTGATCTTCAGCGGCACGTTCAGTGGTCCGGTGACCTGGACCGAGATAACGACTTCGGGGCCGAACGGTTCGATCTATTACACGTTGACGGGCGCCATCTCGGGTACCTGGTACAACGGGACGATCGTAAACGGCGCTACAACGCAGATTACGTTTAACGCCGGGAAGAACGGGTTTACCGGATCGGTACCGCTAGGCAGCGGCGATACAATCATTACCACCGTTCCTGAGATGGGTACGCTCGGATTGCTGGGAACCGGGTTGGTTGGTCTGGCCGGAGTGGTTCGCAGGAAGATGAAAGCCTAACCGTCGTTTATTTGCTTCTGAAGCCCCGCTGCGAGCGGGGCTTTTGTTTTTGTGCCTTCTTCTATTGGGTGATGTTCGCTGAATTTTGGTAGTGGCGCGGTTTGGCTTACGCGTTGGGCCGGTTCAGCGGGAGATTCATCGCTCGCTGGAAAAACGGCTTCGCTCTCACTGACGCTGACATAAAAATTACAGCGCGATCGAATTTTTTGGTGGATGCGATCAGCGCGGGATGTAGCTGTCGAGAAGCGGAGCTACGGCGTGTGTGAAGGGAAGTATGCGCTGCTGGGCGGCATCCGGTGTTTCCCCGGGAAGAATCGGGGTCACGAAGCGTATCAGGGAGCCATCGCTGCGATTCAGGCGAATGGCGTCTTTGACGAGATAGAACTTGTTCCAATATTCGCTGGCCACGCCGCGATCATGGGCCCAGAACCAGTACAGCACGAGGCGGCGCTGGTCGGCTTTGGAGATCACATAGCGATTGGCGGGGAAAGGTTCGTGACCGGGCAGGGAAAGCGTGACGCGGACGCTTTCATCGGGGTTCCAGCCCGCGCCGGGCAGGCAGTGCTGTGGAGAATGGATCGTATCGCCAGTGCGCTGGCTGGGAAAATACGCCAGGAAAAGATCGATGTAGGGCAGCTTGGCTTCGGGATCGCGATAAACGCGCTCCATGAAATCGCCCTGCCCGAGCACTTCGAGAGTCTTAGGATCCAAGGTGATCTGGGTGCTGTCCCATTGGTCGAGTTGAGAAGGAAAAGAAGAAAGCGGCAGGCGTGGAGGTGTGATTTCAGTGCGTCCCCGTGCCTGCAGGAGAATGGCGGTGAGTGCAATCAACCCGGCAGCGAGAGCGAAACGTAGCCAGCCGCGCGGCTTCATGAATTCGTGCCTTCCTCGTGCCAGAAAATACGAATGACGCGATGCAGAAGATAGAGCATGGCGAGGGAAACCACAAAAATGAGCCATCCGGAAAACTCATGAAAGAAGCCCTGCGCGCGTTCCGGATCCCAATATTGTACCAGCAGGCCAGTGCCTACGATGCGCAAACTGTTGGCGGCCACGGCGATGGGTATTGACGCTAACGTCAATAAGACTCGAACTGAAACCCTGCGCTCCATCAGATAACCGTAGATGACGGCGAGGGTTGCGAGCGACATGAGGGAGCGGATGCCGCTGCAGGCTTCGGCCACTTCGAGAGCCATCGCCGGAAGGATAATTACATTGCCTTCGCGGAGGACGGGAACGCCCATCCACGGCAAAGTTGTACTGGCTACGACCGACGCCAGATTTTGCAGCGGGAAGGTGAGTTGGTTGAAGAGGATGGCTGGGATCGGAATCATCAGAAGCAGAAATGCCCAGGGAAAAAGGAGGGCGCGAAAGAGATTCCAGCCCAGAAAGAGCACGATCAAGCCGGCGATTGCGATCAATAACGACAGGCGGGACAGGAAGATGTCTGCTCCCATCTGACCGACCATCAGCACGGACAGCCCGAACCCCAGGAAGAACAGTCCCCACCAGGAAGGTTGCGGCCTGAGGAGGCCGAGGCGAGAGCGCTCCTGCCAAACTACGAAAGCGGAAAAAAGAGGCACAAAGAAACCGTGTGAGAAGTTGGGGTCGCTCCACCATTGTGCAACCAAGTGGGACAGGGTTGGAAAGTACAACCAGAGCAAGAGGCCAGTGATCACCGCTGTTTGCCATAGCGGGAGCGGGGGCGAGACCGGGACGCGAGTTGGTGCGGTCGCGGGCTCGGATTGCAGCACTTGGCTCACTGGAACCGACCTTGTTTCTGTCTCTAGGGGGATAAAGTTCAGCATATGCGAAGCGGGGACGCGGCTGCAATGCTAAAGCCAGGAAGCAGGGTAACTGGAGTGTTGCCGGGGTAGGTTCGGGATGGAGAAGAGATTGAGGCGAAACCAGGATCTTCGCACTGAAATTTGCGATCGTGCTTTCGGGCCGCTGGCCGTGTAGCCTCAGGGCTATTCCGTGAGAGTTGGGATTATTTCCTCAAGACGAAGCGTGAGGTGGAACTTCCGGTTACCTTCGTTTGGGCAAATACTTTCCCTTTTTTGCGGAAAGGTGGTAGGTTAGGCCCAGTAAGTTTACTCCTTCCTGAGGCTGGATTCTGGCCCGTATACTTTTGAAAACATGGCGTTAAACTTGGAATTTGAGGATTTTCCGCGAGGCAAAAGGATGGCACTCGCCTTGCAGTTGAGGACGTCCTACCGTTTAGAACTACTTTTTCTTTTCGAGAGAAAAGGCTGATTGAATGAATTCAGACGTCCGCCAAAATCCGGGAAAAATGCCGACTGAAGTGATTCTAGAGCCCTTGAGAATGGACTTCATCGAAGGTGTAAGTGCGAGCACGCGAAGCGTGGAAGCAGTAATGCGGGAGGTCGCGCAGAGCGAAGTTCCGGTGTTGCTGCTGGCTGAGCGTGGAGCGGGCAAGAAGGCAACGGCCCGGCGGATTCATGATCTTTCGCAGCGTGGGGGGCAGTCGTTCCGCGTGATTTCGTGCGCCACCCTGGAGGTCGACAAGCTTGGCGAGACAGATGGCGAGGCTGGCTTGCCAGGGGCAGGCACGGTGTTTTTGGAGGAGGTCGCCGACCTGAAGGCTGCAGGCCAGGCATGGTTGCTGCAAGCACTGACGCATGGCAATGGGAATGGGAAGGGCAGCCAATCCCGGGAGGCGGGGATGATTTCAGGCGTGGCGCGGCTGATTTGTGGAAGCGCCCGCGACTTGGAAGGGGAAGTGAAGGCCGGGAATCTGCGCGAAGATTTGTATTACCGGATCAGCGGAGTGTGCCTGCGGCTTCCGCCGCTGCGCCAGCGCCGGGAGGATATTCCGGTGCTGATGGAACATTTTCTCCGGAAATATGGGCAGGACTTTCAGCGGTCGGTGCCGACGCTCAGCCCAGAGACACAGCGCTTGTTTGAGGAGTATTCGTGGCCAGGAAACGTGCGAGAGCTGGAAAATGCGGCTAAGGCCATTGTGGCCTTGGGAGATGAGACGGTCGCGATGGGCGGGTTACGGGCCATGCTGCTGCGGCCGGACCTGGGAAGCAACGGCAGCCGGGTTTCGTTGAAGCAGGCCTCGCGCGCGGCCTCTCGCGAAGCAGAGAAGGAAATTATTCTGCGTGTGCTGACTCGTACCCGTTGGAACCGACGCCGGGCCGCAGTGGAGTTGCAGATCAGTTACAAGGCTTTGCTCTATAAGCTAAAACAGATGGGATGCTCGGAATACGGAGTGACCTAGTTCCAGAGGAGTGGGTATGGAGAAAGTGATGAAGGTGGCGTGCCTTGCGCTGTTGGGGTTCGCGACGATTGGCGTGTGGGCCCAGGATGATCCAGACAACAGTGCGGCCAAGCCGGAAAAAGCGGCGGCGCCGGAAGCTCACCCACCCTCAGCGACCTCGGCGCCTGCAGATTACGTTATCGGCGCCGACGATACGCTGCGCATCGCGGTATGGAATGAACCGAATTTGAATGCCACGCTGCCGGTGCGCCCTGACGGCAAGATTTCTCTGCCGTTATTGGACGATGTGCAGGCCGCAGGCCTTACGCCGCTGCAACTACGGGATGTGATCAAGGAGAAGCTGAAGAAGTTTGTGACGGACCCGCGGGTGACGGTCGTGGTGACGGCGATGAACAGCCAGCGTATTTTCGTGACCGGAGAAGTGACACACTCGGGCGCGGTGGCACTGCTGCCCAACATGACCATGTTGCAGGCGCTCGCTGGTGCGGGATTTACCCAGTTCGCCAATCTGAAGGCGATTTATCTGCTGCGCATACGAGACGGCCAGCAGACAAAAATACCGTTTAACTATAAGGATGTAGTGAAGGGAAATCATCCCGAGCAAAATATTCTGCTGAAACCGGGCGACACCATAGTGGTGCCCTGAGGAGTCCCCTGAATGAGGTTACGGCATAGCATTTGGAGCATGATGGTGCTGTTGGTCGCGCTGAGCGCGGCCCGGGCACAGGATAGTTCCGCCCAATCGACAGACGTTACTCCCGCTCCCAGTGCGCAGCAGCCGGCGCCGGCCTTTGGCCAGGAGAATGCTCCCGCGCCCGTCAGCGAGAATCCACCGATCTCAGGACTGGATCTGCCGAATCTGGAACCGCACGCCGCGCCTTTGAGCTACCTGCAGGCGGGCGCGCACGTGAGCGAATCGGTGGCTTCGAACATACAAAACGCCCTTGGCGGAGCGGGCGTGCACACCATCTCGCGGGCAATGGGCAGCTTGGAGTTGCAGCGGCTGTGGAGCCACTACGATCTTTCGCTCGACTACCTCGGCGGTATTGGCTACTTCAACGTGGCGGGTATCGGGCTGAAGCAAGTCGAGGAACTGGGCTTAACTCAGAAAATTACCTGGAAGCGGGGAGAACTCTCGGTGCGCGATGCTTTCAGCTATCAGCCTGAAGGCACCTTTGGTAGCGGATACGGCTCAGTTGGCACGACCGGCGCGGGTCTAGCCGGGCAGAGCGCGTTCTTTGGCGGAACGGGCCTCGGAGCGCTCGGCCAGGTTCCGCGCATTATGAACCTGAGTGTGGTGGACGTGGTGGAAAGCCTGACGCCAAAGTCTTCGATCACTGCTGCCGCGGGGTATGGTTTCGTCCATTTCCTGGGCAACGACCCCGGCACGGGGACCGCTTTCATTGGAAGCAACCAGGTTTCGGCGCAGGTGGGATATAACCGTTTGCTCGGTCCTCACGATCAAGGGGCGCTGGTGTACGGCTACCAGGGTTTCGATTTTTCCACGGGACTGAACTTTCACAGCCATGTGATTCAGGTGATGTGGGGACATCGAATTTCGGGGCGCATGGATTTCATGATCGCCGTGGGGCCGCAGTTCACGCAGATTAATAACTTGCTGCTTCCGGCTTCCATCTCAGATCTCGGCAATCCAGGCTGCGTGTTTGGGATTGTGAATGGGCTCCCGGAGGTTGAATGTCCAACGAATGATTTTCGAATCGGAGCCGCTGGACGAGCCTTGCTGCGCTACAGGTTTCCCAAAGTTGTGCTGGACATGACCTATGACCACTACCTCACCAGCGGTTCGGGTTTCTTCGCTGGCGCGGAGAGCGACATCGCGATGCTGCGGGCGAGCCGGCCGATAAACCGGATCTGGTCTGCCAGCACCGACATTGGGTATTCGAGGAACAGCCGGGCGTTGCCGTTGAATTGTCCGGCGACGACGACCAATTGCCCCGGAGTGAGCGCGAATGTTTACCAGTACGGCTTCGCGGGCGCGAGTCTGCACCGCAATTTCGGGCGCACGTTACACGCTTATGCAAGCTATCAGTTCGACTACCTGGTTTTCGACGACTCGTATTGTTTGGCGACGGTTCCCGGCCCTTGCAGCCGGATTTCGCGAGTAAATATTGGAACGATTGGACTGGACTGGATTCCCCGGCCGGTCCGGCTCGACTAATTTGAAGCTGGCCCGCATGGACCAGCGGAACAGGTATTGAGATTATGGAAAACCGCGAACTAACGATGGACGATTATCTGGCGATGTTGCGCCGCCGGGTGAAGGTGATTCTGATTCCGGCGCTGTTGGCGCCGCTGGCCGGATTTGCGGTGTCTTACGTTTTTCCCGCCAAGTACACCTCGCAGTCGCTGGTGCTGGTGGAGGCGCCCAAGATTCCGGATGCGGTAGTGCAGCAGGTCTTTACCGAGGATCTGACGCAGCACATCAATACGATTAGCGCGCACGTAATGAGCCCGGCCCGCCTTAGGCCGATGGTCGACAGGCTGGGTTTAGCCAAAGGCGCACAGAGCGTTGATGATGTGGTGGCGAACATCCAGAGCCAAGGCCCCACGCTGATTCAGCCCGTGGTGACGGACCTGACTCAGATCGGCCCTGGGAGCAAGAAAAGGCCCGGGCAGGGCAGCGCAGCTCCAGCATTCTATGTGAACTACACGGCATCGACCGCGAGCGAGGCCCAGCAAATCTGCACAGATCTGACCTCGATGCTGCTGGAAGAAGATCTCAAGTCGAGGGCGGCCGAAACCCAGGGCACGACGGCTTTCCTGACCCAGCAGGTGGCGGATGCAAAACAGAATCTCGACGATCTGGATAAGAAGCTGGCAGCGTTCAAGAACCAGCACATGGGGCAGCTCCCGGGCGATGAAGATGCCAACATGAAGATCCTGATGGGATATCAAACCCAACTCGATGCCAACACGCAAACCCTGAACCGGGCGACGCAGGATAAAGCCTATACCGAATCGCTTCTGGCGCAGCAGTTGGCGGCATGGAAAGCGGCGCAGTCGACGAACAATCCTCAGACGTTGCAGACGCAGCTCTCGCAACTGCAGACCCAGCTCATCGACTTGCAGGCACGATACACACCAGACCATCCGGACGTGATCAAGACACAGGCCGACATTGCGCAGGTAAAGAAGAGGCTGGCGGAAACCAACGACCCGTCGGCGGCCGCAAATGCGACGGATACAACGCCGGAAAAGGGAACTGGGTCAGAGCCGCCGGAGATTCGCCAACTGCGCCTGCAGATTCATGCCTATGAAGATTTAATCAAGCAGGGCACTGGCGATCAGAAGAAGCTTCAGCAGGCGATTGGGGTTTACCAGAGCCGCGTGGCAGCGAGTCCGGCAGTGGAAGAAGAATACAAAGAGCTGGCGCGTGACTACGACAACGCGCAGAAAGTTTATCAGGACGACCTGGCCAAGCAGAGCACATCGAAGATGGCGACGCAGGCCGAGCAACAGCAGCAAGGGGAACAGATGGCGTTGCTGAATCCAGCCACTTTGCCGGATTCGCCGAGCTTCCCGAACCGGTTATTGTTCGCCGGCGGCGGATTGGGCGCAGGACTGGCGCTGGGACTGGGTCTGGCGGTATGGCTGGAGTTCCGCGACAAATCGATTCGCACCCAGGCCGACGCCGAGGCCGTACTCGAACTTCCCATGCTGGTTTCGGTTCCCTGGGTGGGGGACCAAGTGGCCAAGGGGAACGGGAACGGCCATTTCTGGAATCGAAAAAAACTACCTGGCGAGAGAGACGAACACAAAGAAACGACACGGGTTTAGGCAAGTTTCAGGCAGCAACGTTAGGCGACGATTATGTACAAAGAGTTTTACGGCCTGCGGGCCAATCCGTTCAACGTCAATCCCGACCCGCGTTATCTATTTCTGACGCGGCACACGGAGGAGGCTTTGGCCTGTCTCACTTACGGCATTCAGAGCCGTAAGGGGTTTGTGTTGCTGACCGGGGAAGTGGGAACGGGCAAGACCACGCTGATCAACAAACTGCTCGAGTGGTTGCGCCTGCAGCAGGTTGCGACCGCTTTCATTTTCAACTCGCGCCTGAACACGACGCAGTTTCTGGATTACATGATGGCGGACTTCGGCATCCCGTGTGATTCGAAGGCCAAGAGCCAAATCCTGCTGCGGCTATACAACTGGTTGCTGGATCGCTACCGGGCGGGCGAAACCGCGGTACTCATCGTCGATGAAGCGCAGAACCTGAGCGAAGAAGTGCTGGAAGAAATCCGCATGCTGACCAACCTGGAGACGTTTACCGAGAAACTTCTGCAGATTGTGCTGGTGGGCCAGCCCGAGTTGGAGCAGAAGCTAAAACAGCCGCAACTCCGGCAGCTACGGCAACGGCTGACGCTGCGCGCCAAGACGCACGCGCTGACGCTTGAGGAAACGAAAGCCTACATCCAGCAGCGGTTGCGCATCGCTGGTTCGAACGGCCAGCAGATTTTTGAGCCGGAGGCGGTGACGGCGATTCACCGCTATGCCAACGGCATACCGCGGGTCATTAACTTGTTGTGCGAGCACTGTCTAGTGAGCGCATTTGTGGACCAGCAGAAAATGATCGCTTCCACGGTAGTCGATGGCGTGGCGCGGGACTTTGATCTAGGCGATAGCACGGCGGCAGGGGCGATGACACCGCCGCAGCCGGAGGCAGGGCAGGAGAAATTTGATTTGGTGGATGCTTTGCGGTCGCTGGCCAGTCTGGCGGACCGGTTGCGGGAAAAAGACGACGATAAAGGCCTCCCACAGGAGAGGAAACTATGAGCAGAATTCACGAAGCGTTGAAAAAGGCCGAACAAGAGCGAGCGGCAACCCAGGGAAGTGCGGCGCCGGGACAGCCCGTTTACGCGCAGCCGGCTGATCTAGGCATGACGGCGATGGAAGAGTCGCCGATTGCGGTAGCGGCGGGAGTGCCGTCTGGTGGCGTTCCCCTGACCTCGGCGATGCCGTCATTTGCCAGCCCCTTCAGCCTTGACGCATTGCTGGCGCGCTGCCCGCAATTGCAGTGGAAGCCCGATGAGAAGACGATGCTGTTTTTCAACGGCGACGACACGGCGCGCGGCACCGAAGAATTCCGCACGCTGCGCTCGCGGCTGTATCACGCGCGCGAGAAGGCGCCTCTCAAGAAGATATTAGTGACCAGCGCGTTGCCTAAAGAAGGCAAGTCTTTCACCGCGTCAAACCTGGCGCAGGTCATCGTGAAGCAGCATGGACGCCGCGTGCTGCTGATCGATGCCGACCTGCGCGGTCCGCGACTGCACATCATGCTGGGCACGACTTCGTCTCCGGGGCTCTCCGACTATCTGCAGGGGTCGAGCGACGAATTGTCGATTATGCAGCGTGGGCCGATGGAAAACCTGTTTCTTATTCCCAGTGGCCAGCAGATATCAGATCCCTCGGAACTGGTGGCGAATGGGCGCCTCAAACTGCTTATGCAGCGGGTGGAGTCGCTGTTTGATTGGATCATCGTCGATTCACCGCCCGCCGTGCCGGTCTCCGACGCCAGCGTGCTGGCGAAGGCCTGCGATGGGGTGCTGATGGTGGTGCGCTCCAATTCGACTCCAGTCGATATGGCGCGCCGGGCGCGCGAGGAATTTTCCGAACAGATGCTGGTGGGGTTCGTCCTGAACGGAACGGATTTCGAATCCTCCACTTATTCGCGGTATTACTACGATGCATATGTAAAGAATGCGACCGAGTCGAAGTCCTAGGGAAATCGGGAAAACGTGATCCGGCTGTTCAAAATCATTTCGCTCCGCACCCTGGTGCTGCTGGGGGGCGAGGTCTTCATCGTTTGGACTTCGTTTGTGCTGGCAACGATATGGCGGAACCCCGACAGCTTACTGCTGCTCAACGTCGACGGCGGATACTTTCAAGTGCTGGCGGCGCTGGCACCGAAGATTCTGGTGGTCACTGGGGTGGTGCTGCTGCTTTCGCACTTTGCCGATCTATATGATTCTTCCAGGCTGCGCTCGACGGGGGAACACGCCGTTCGCCTGTTTTTGGTAGTCGGTTCGGTGGCGCTTGGGCTTTACGTACTGACGTTTCGCTATCCCAGCTTACTGCCGGGCAACTATTCTGCCGTTTGGGGACTGATCATCCTCACCTTCACTTTGTTTGGCTGGCGCGCGGCCTATTCCTGGATGGTGAGACAGCCCTTTTTGCGCGAACGGGTTTATGTTCTGGGCACGGGAGAGCGCGCGGAGCGGCTGTTGAGAGGGTTGCGCAAGCGCTCCGCCATGGGAATTGAAGTGGTGGGATGGACCGGCGATGTGCAAGGCGAATTGACGCGCGACAACGTGGCCTCGCACCTGCGGGGCTTGGCGCGGGGCGCGGGCGTGCATCGCGTGATTGTTGCCATGCCCGATCGGCGCGGCACGTTGCCGGTCGAGGAATTGCTGGACCTGCGCATGGAAGGGGTGAAGGTGGAAGAGGCCACATCGTGGCTGGAAAGAATTTCGGGCAGAATCGAAGTTGAGCAACTCTACCCCAGTTGGCTGATTTTTGCGGAGGGTTTCCGCTTCAGCAGTTTCTTCCGGCTGGTACGCCGGACGCTGAATTTTTCGTTCGCGTTTGCCGGAACCGTGATTTCGCTGCCTCTTCTTCCCTTCATTGTGCTGGCCGTCAAACTGGATTCCTCAGGCCCAGTGCTGTACCGGCAACAACGGGTAGGACGCCGCGGTCGAATTTTTTACTGCTACAAGTTCCGCACTATGCGCCAGGATGCGGAAGCCGACACCGGAGCTACCTGGGCGCTGGATGACGACCCGCGCATTACCCGGGTGGGCAAATTTCTGCGGGCGTCGCGGCTGGACGAAATTCCGCAATTGTGGTGTGTGCTGAAAGGCGATATGCATTTCGTAGGACCGCGCCCGGAGCGGCCGGAATTTGTCGAATGGCTGAGCAAGGAAATTCCCTACTATGGCGTTCGCCACATGGTGCGGCCGGGAATCACAGGCTGGGCGCAGGTGCAATACAAGTACGGTAATACGCTCGAGGATGCGCGGGAAAAACTGCAATACGATCTTTTCTATATCAAGAACGCTTCTCTCGCTCTGGACCTGCTCATCATGTTCCAGACCATCAAGATTGTGCTGTTGGGACGAGGCGCGCAATGAAGGCAGTATTCTGGATTGCCGGCGCAGTTGTTTTCTATGCCTACCTCGGGTATGCGGTGTGGCTGTGGATCTGGAGCCTGCTGAGTCCGAGGCCGGTGCTGCGCGGATGGAACGAACCCCTGGTCTCGATTTTGATGGTAGTGCGCAACGAAGAGCAAACGCTGAACAGCAAATTGAGCAACCTGGCGGCGCTTGATTATCCACCGGACCGATTGGAATTCATCATCGCCTCGGACGGATCGAGTGACCGGACGGCGCAAATTTTGTCGGACGCCGCGAAGGACAACCGTTTTCATATTCTCGTTTCTTCCGAGTCCAAGGGCAAAGCGTGCCGTCTGAATGAAGCGCTGGCAGTAGCCCAGGGGGAGATTGCTGTCTTCGTGGATGCGCGCCAGTGGATCGAACGTGACGCCCTTCGGCTGCTCCTCGAGAATTTTGTGGATCCCACGGTGGGATGTGTGAGCGGCGAACTGATGCTGGGCGATGCAGCATTGGGTGAAGCGGAAAAGCGTATGGGCATTTACTGGCGCATCGAAAAAAAAGTCCGGGTTCTGGAGAGTGCGTCAGGCTCGGTGGTAGGCGCGACTGGCGCGTTGTACGCGGCCCGGCGTTCGCTATTGCAGCCCATTCCGCCGGAGACAATTCTGGATGATGTGCTTTTGCCTCTGCAAATTTCGCGGCAGGGCGCGCGCGTTATTTTCGATGGCCGGGCGCGGGCGTGGGATGATCCGGATTTGGGCGCGGAGAAGGAGTTCAAGCGGAAGGTCCGGACGCTGACGGGAAATTACCAGTTGCTGCAGATTGCGCCGTGGGTGCTGAGTGGCGCGAACCCACTGCTCTTCCGCTTCATCAGCCACAAGCTTCTCCGGCTGGCGGTGCCGTTTGCTCTGGCCGCGCTGCTAGTGGCGTCCGCCTTCGTGCCCGGGGCTTTGTACCGCGCCGCTTTGATTTTGCAATTGGCCTTTTACGCGCTGAGTTTGTTTGCGTTGTGGAACCAGGCGTTGTCGAATCGGCTTGGGCCTCTGATGCGCGTTGCCAATGCAGCTCTTGCACTTATCGTCCTGAACACCGCGGCCGTGGTCGCTTTCGGCAACTTTGTCACCGGCCGGAAAGAGGTGTGGGCCCGGTGAAAGTTCTTTGGGTCAAGGCGAATAAGCTGTTGCCGCTGCATAGTGGCGGCGATATCCGTTCGTATCACATTGCGCGCTACCTCGCGTCGCGCCATGACCTACGTTTCTTCTCTTATTACGACGGGAGTTCCGACCCGAACTACGAGCGGCGGCTGGCTGAAGACTTCCCGGGTGCATGCTGCGTCTGCACCGGCAGGCCAGAATCCGGTCCAGCGCGAGTTTTGGACTATATTTCCCGGCTGGGAGATCGGGCTCCGTACGCCGTGAGCCGGTTCAAGTCCGCACCGGTGCAAAAGAGGTTGAAGGAGTGGCTCGCGCCATCCGGATTTGATGTAGCTATCTGCGACTTTCTCGATGCCGCGGTAAATTTTCCTGTGTCTCATGAAGTGCCCGTTGTGCTGTTTCAGCACAATGTGGAAAGCGAGATCTGGCGGCGTCATGCGGAGACAGAAAAAAATTCCGCCAAGCGACAAATCTACGCGATGGAATGCCGGAAGATGCTGGCCTACGAAAAGGCAGCGGTACAAAGGTCCCCACAGGTGATCTCGGTATCGGAGCATGACCGAAAATTGATGAGCGCGTGGGTTGACCCTTTGCGGATAACCGTCGTCCCAACGGGAGTGGATTTACGCCAGTATCAACCCGATTTTTCAGAGCGAGATTTGCAGCCGCTCGTCGTGTTCGTTGGCGCGATGGATTGGGAACCAAACATTGATGCGGTGGAATTTTTCTGCAGGGAAGTTTGGCCGGCTGTGCTGGCCCGAATTCCGCAGGCAAAATTCCGCATCGTAGGCCGGAATCCGGACCGTCGAGTGCAGCGTTTCGCCGGCGATTCGATTGAAGTGACTGGGCGCGTGCCGGAGGTTATTGATCAATTGCACGAGGCTGCCGTGGTCATTGTTCCGCTGCGCATTGGAGGCGGGACGCGGCTGAAGATTTATGAGGCGATGGCCGCAGGGAAAGCCATTGTTTCGACTTCGGTCGGAGCCGAGGGATTGGACGTTCATCACGGCCGCGACATCACGCTGGCAGACGACCCGCGGGCATTCGGCGAAGCGATCCTGATGCTGCTGGAAAATGCTGACGTCCGAAAACGCTATGAGCACGCGGCCGCGGAACTGGCGGCGCGCTACGATTGGCCGGCGGTTGCCGCAAGGTTCGAGGAAGTGCTGGAGAAAGTTGCAGGGCATGCGGCAATGCGGCCGGCGGATTATGTTCCCGCTCGAGGCATAGACAGCGCACCCACAGAACGGCCCGCACTCTGAGCGAGTCTGCGTTGGTTCGTGATTTTACTGGGCAATAGCCGGGCGAAATTCTGAGGATCGACTGAGGCATCTTTGATAGAAGCAGATGAAAAGACGGGAGCCCGCGAAGCTAAGTTTCGGAAGCCCGCCAACCTGAATGGCGCTTTCTTCTGGCTCAGCGCATTCTACGTCGTATATTGCGCCCGGCCCGAGGATTGGATTCCTGGGTTGAAGTACATTCCTCTCGCCAAAATCACCGGCTTCCTGGCGTTGCTGGGATTGCTTAACAGCCTGGGAAGGACTCAGCGCAAGCTCAAAGATCTGCCTCGAGAGTCGAAGTATCTGCTGGCCATGATCGGTGTTTTATTTGCGTCCGCCTTTTTATCTCCCATTTGGAAGGGCGGCGCGGTGAACCACACCATTGATTTCGCCAAAGTTTACATCGTCTGGGTGCTCACCTTCCTGCTGGTTACGGACTTTAAAAGACTGCGGCGCATCATTTACATTCAGGCGGTTTCGGTCGCTGTCATCAGTGCGGTCTCAATCATCATGGGGCACTCCAGGCTCAGGCTTGAGGGAGTGATCGGCGGCATTTACTCGAACCCAAATGACCTGGCGTTCGCGATTGTGCTCACGCTGCCATTCTGTCTGGCTTTTCTTTTAACCGCCAAGGGAGCGGTCATCAAGCTGTGCTGGACCGGAACAATCCTGATCATGGGACTCACGCTCGTGATGACGGCGTCCCGAGCCGGATTCGTCAGCCTGGTGATTTCTGGGACGGTGTGCCTGTGGCACTTCGGAGTGAAGGGCCGCCGGTTCTACCTGATTGGGGCCACGGGATTGGCGACCGTGCTGTTGCTGGCGGTGGCCGGCGGTCCTCTGATGACGCGCTTGACGGCGATCACTGGAAGTGCCGATACCCAAATGGGTGCGATTGCCTACGAGTCCTATGAGGCCCGCAAGTTCCTGATGAGGAGGGCGCTCGAAGGGATTGAACATTACCCGATCCTGGGTTTGGGGGCGCAAAACTTTCAGGTCTACTCCGGCATCTGGCACGACGTGCACATGACCTATCTGCAAATTGCCGTCGAGGGCGGCATTCCCTCGCTGATTCTTTATCTGTTGTTCTTCGGTTGCGCTTTCAGCAACCTGCGGAAATTGCTCCGCCGAAAAGATCTGGATATGCATACCACGTTATTCGTCGGCGGCCTGCACAGTTCGATGATTGGATTTGTGATCGGCGCGTTATTTGCCCCTGAGGCTTATCAGTTCTTCCCATATTTTTCCGTGGCATACACTTCCGCTCTGGTAGCGACCATTGCGGAACGGGAAAAAGCGCCCAAGGCTCCCGTGACGCCCGGCTCAAGCGGGCGCCGGTATGGGGACGGTTGGGGCAGCAAAAAGAAATCGGATGACTTCACCCTTGTCCATTGATGTCCTGAGCTTGTTGCGTTGCCCCAGTTGCCGCTCATCGCTCGAACCGCAGGGCGACGGCTACGTGTGTCCCGGCTGCCAACGCGCCTTTCCGCACGAGCGCGGCGTCACGCGCTTCGTGCCGGTGGAAAACTATGCCGACAGCTTTGGCTTTCAGTGGCAGCGCTATGCCCGCACCCAGCTGGACGATCCGGCCAGCGATCAATCCGAAAAAGATTTCCGCCGCAAGACTGGTTTGACTCCCGAAGATCTCAAGGGAAAGCTCGTGCTCGATGTGGGTTGCGGCATGGGTAGATTTGCCGATGTGGCAACCCGCTGGGGAGCGAACGTGGTTGGCATCGACCTGAGTGCCGCCGCAGAAGTGGCGGCGCGAAACCTGGCCGACCGCGAGTTCGTTGCATTTCAAGCCGACGTGTTTGCGCTTCCGTTTGCGCCGGAGAGTTTTGATTTCATCTACAGCATAGGGGTTCTGCACCATACGCCAAACTGTGAGCAGGCGGTGAAGGCGCTTCCGCAGTACCTGAAACCCGGCGGAACGCTGGCCGTCTGGCTCTACAGCTCTTACAACAAGTGGTACAAGTTCAGCGACATCTATCGGAAGGTCACGCATCGCATGCCGGCCAAGACGCTGCACGGGATTCTTAGCGTCGTGGTGCCTACGGTGAACGCGGTGGATGGCACTCTGCGAGTTGTGCCGGGGATCGGGCCGCCGCTCTCAGGCTTGGTGCGTTACTTGTTTCCGGTCAATCGCGATCCTATCCGCCAATGGAGAGTGCTCGATACGTTTGACTGGTACTCTCCGCAGTATCAATCGAAACATACCTACGAAGAAGTGTTTCGCTGGTTTGAGAGTTGCGGAATGGAGGACTTGCACGTGGTCGAGGTCCCCATCTCTGTGAGCGGACGCAAGCCCCTCGCTGAGGCCAAAGGATAAGGCATGTGTGGAATCGCTGGTATCGTGAGCGCGGCGGCGGGCGACCGGATTGAAGCCAGTACAATCCACCGCATGTGCGAGTCCATCGTGCACCGTGGACCGGACGACGAAGGAATTTTCGTCAAAGACGGCACTGGGCTGGGAATGCGCCGCCTCAGCATCATCGATTTGGCGGGAGGCCACCAGCCCGTTTTCAACGAGGATCGATCCGTCTGGGTAGTCTTCAACGGCGAGATTTACAACTTTCCCGAACTGCGCGCAGATCTCGAAAAACGCGGCCACCGCTTCTACACCCACACCGATACAGAAGTCATTGTCCATCTATACGAAGATCTTGGCGCTGACTGTGTAAAAAAACTTCGCGGCATGTTTGCCTTTGCGTTGTACGACGAACGCCGGGGCAAACTCTTGATAGCGCGTGATCGCCTGGGCATCAAGCCGTTGCACTATGCGTTCTCGAACGGCCGGTTGTTATTCGGTTCCGAGATTAAGGCCATTCTTGCGGTCGCGCCGGAACTGGCTAGCCTCAATCATCGGGCGCTTCTGCAATACATGTATTTCGGCTATGTTCCCGATCCCATCACATCCTTTTTGCCGATTCAGAAACTGCCGCCCGGACACTTGCTCGAGTTCTCTGTCGGCGAGGTTCAGGTTCGGCAGTATTGGGATTTGCCGGAGTACAGCACACACCAGCCCCGCAGCGAAGAAGAATGCCTGGAGGAATTAGAGTGGCGCTTGGCTGAAGCCGTTCGCATCCGGTTAATAGCGGATGTCCCCTTAGGCGCTTTGCTGAGCGGCGGAACTGATTCCTCGACTGTAGTCGCGTTGATGGCGCGGGCAAGTTCGAAGCCGGTGAAGACTTTCTCGATTGGCTTCAGTCACGACGATTTCAACGAAGCTCAATATGCTCGCATGGTGGCCAAGCGCTTTGGCACCGACCATCACGAACTGGTGCTGGAACCGAACGTTGTGGAAACGGTGGAGACGCTGACCAGTTCACTCGAGGAACCGTTTGGCGATTCGTCGATGCTGCCGACTTATTATGTTTCCTGCATGGCTCGCAAGCACGTGACAGTGGCGCTTTCGGGCGATGGCGGAGACGAAATATTTGCGGGTTATGACCGCTATGGAATTCACATGCGGCGGCAAATCTTTGAGCGAATTCCGCAGTGGGCGTGGCGCATGTACCGCGAACAGATTTATCCCGTTCTACCGAAGAACATGCGCGGAAGAAAATTTTCCTACAATGTTTCCTTGCCCTGGCGGGAGCGCTATGTCGATGGTATTTCGTTTATCCCTGCATTCGAGCGGGACTTGCCAATTCTGTCTGACGAGTTTCGAGAATCTGTGCGGACGGGTGGTAATCCGGAAGATGTGATGTACCGCTATTTTGAGCAGGCACCGGCGAAAGATCCCGTCAGCCAGATGTTGTATGTGGATACGAAGACCTACATGGTGGCCGATATTCTGACAAAAGTGGACCGCATGAGTATGGCCACTTCGCTGGAGGTCCGGGTTCCAATTCTTGATCACCTGTTTTTGGAATGGGTGACTGGATTGCCGGCGGAGTGGAAGCTCCACGGCAAAGATCAGAAATACATTCTCCGTAAACTCGCAGAACGGGTGGGTGTGCCGCGCGAGGCGCTCTACCGGCCGAAACGAGGTTTTGCGTTGCCGCTGGTTCATTGGATGCGCAACGAATTAAAAGATCTGATCATGACGGCTCTTCTCGAGCCTCGTACGATACAGCGCGGATACTTCAATCGCGCGGGTGTTGAGCAGTTGTTGGATGAGCACTTTCGCGGGCGCCGCAACCACTCTCACAGTATCTGGCGGTTGCTCATGTTTGAGTTGTGGCATCGCAACTACCTCGAGAGAATTCCGAAGCTGGATGCAGGATCGGAACCGAGCTTCGTCGGCAGCGTCACTGGGAAGCTCGGATGAGTTCGATTGCGAACCCGCAGTCCGGGTCTGAATCCAGTCAAGCTCTCGCCGCGCAAACTTCTCTTCCTTCGATCGATCCGTTGGGCCCTCTATTTTTGATGATCAACAGTCTGGAGGTGGGTGGGAGCGAGCGTCAGTTTGCCGAACTCGCGCGTTCCCTGCGGGCAGAGCATCTTCAAGTGCATCTCGGCTGCGTGCAAAAAAAGGGGGCATTCCTCGACGGCCTCGGCGAGTTGCATGAGTTCAGGCTCGGGTGGAGCCTTTACGGTTTGCATTCGATCGGCGCTCGCTGGCGGTTGATGCGTTGCTTGCGCAATCTTGGCATTACTGTCGCTCACGCTTTCGACTTTTACAGCAATCTGACTCTGATTCCGGCCGCACGCCTGGCTCGGATTCCGGTGGTGATTGGAAGTCATCGGCAGATCGGCGACCTGCTCACTCCGGCGAAATTCCGCGCTCAACTGATGATGTTTCGCTGGTGCGATCGCGTCGCGTGCAATTCCCAAGCGGCTGCTGACCGGTTGTTGCAGGCAGGATTTCCGGAGCACAAAGTTGCGGTGATTGGAAACGCTTTGCCGCCGGAGGCTTTCGCTGAGACGCTTCCAGCGCTGGCCCGCGTGCCGGGAATTGTTAGGGTCGGGATGATCGCCCGCATGAATGCGTCCTATAAGAACCATCGCGAGTTTCTGCGCGCTGCCGCGCGATTGAGTCATAAACATTCCAATGTGGAATTTCTGCTGATAGGCGATGGCCCTCAGCGACCCGCCCTGGAGCGGGAAGCGAGTGAATTGGGTCTCGGAGCGCGAGTTAAGTTTCTAGGAGATCGCCGCGATATCGCCGCAGTGCTGGCCAGCATCGACGTATCGGTAGTGCCGTCCGCTTCAGAGAGTCTATCGAATGTGATGCTGGAGTCTATGGCCGCCGGAATTCCAGTGGTCGCCACCGGCGTTGGGGGGAACACTGACCTCGCCCGCGACGGCCGGGGAGTGCTGGTTGCGCCGAACGACGAAGAAGCGCTTGCAACAGGTATCGAGCGTGTTCTGGTTGATCAGGAATTGCGGGCCTCAATCTCTCGTAGGGCACGGGAGTTCGCGCAAGCGAACTTCAGCGTAGAGCGAATTCGTCACCAATATTGCTCACTGTATGCCGAGGCGCTATCGGACAAGCGCCAACGAAGCAATGGAAGTCATGCGGCTCGATCTGAAACTACAGCGAATTCTCGCGTTCGTGTTGCCTTTGTCGCCCCGAGCTTGCGCTATGTTGGCGGTCAAGCCGTGCAGGCTGACCTGTTAATGCGCAATTGGAAATATGATACGAATGTGGCAGCACGCTTCATTGCCGTCGACCCGCGCATGCCTCTCGGACTTGGGTGGGTCGAGCGCGTGCCGTTTCTGCGCACGCTTATTCGCGAACCGCTGTACCTTCTAACGCTCTGGCGAAACTTGAAGGACGCAGATGTTGCGCACATCTTTTCCGCTTCCTACTCTTCGTTCCTGCTGGCTCCGCTTCCAGCCTGGTGGGTGGCGCGCCTGCGTGGCAAGCGCACACTGATCAACTATCGCAGCGGAGAATGCCGCGATCATCTGAAAAAGTCCACCCTCGCACGCGAAGTGTTGAAGAAGACCGACCGGATCGTGGTCCCTTCCGGATATCTGGTTGATGTGTTGCGGGAGTTCGAATTGGAAGCGCAGATCGTTCCGAACATTGTGGATCTGTCGCAATTTCGCTATCGCTTGCGCAGCCCGTTGCGTCCGCATCTGGTCTGCACGCGTGGCTTTCATCCCTACTACGGAATCGACGTAGTAGTGCGGGCGTTCGCTGAGGTTCAGAAATCTTATGCGGAGGCGCAGCTTGATCTGGTGGGCGGCGGCAAGTTAGAAAATCAAATCCGTGACTTGGTGCGGCAAATGAATTTGTCTGGAGTTAATTTTCTGGGATTGGCTTCACGCCAGAATATCGGACAGTTTTATGATCGGGCGGACATTTTTGTGAATGCCTCGAACCTGGACAACATGCCGGTTTCGGTGCTGGAAGCGTTTGCATCGGGCACTCCGGTGGTGACGACGGCTCCAGAAAGCATGCGTTATATCGTGGAGAACGGGCGCACCGGACTGCTCTCGGAGCCCGGCGATGCAGGAGCTTTGGCGCGGAATATTCTCGCCGTACTGAGCGATTCCGGTCTGGCCATGCGGTTGTCTCGGAACGCATTCGCCGAATCCGCCAAGTACAGCTGGGAGTCTATTCGCGACCAGTGGTTGAAGGTGTATCTCGATCTCGCCCCACGCCGCTCCAAGTCGGAAGAGCCAGCGGCTCGCGTAGTTTGAATCATCCGCCGAAACCAGCGCCACTAGCCAATCTCGCTCACGCGATGGGAACTGATTTCGCTTCGGCGGACTGGCCAGCCCATTCGTGAGATTCGCCTTCGAGGCAGACCCGGTGCCATATCTCCAGATTGAGCAGCCGCCAGATGCGATCATAGTGGTCGCGATATCGGGCCCGATGTTCTCGAAAAAGCTTTTCGACCGCGGAGCGTTTGAAGAATCCGCGATTCATGCTGCGGGGCTCGAGCAGCAGATTCTCAATCTCATCCAGTTGGGGGCCAGCCAGCCAGCCGCTCCACGGTGTAGGAAATCCTAACTTCGGCCGGTAGATGATCGAATGGGGGAGCAGGTCTTCCATCGCTTTCTTCAGTATGCGCTTGCCAGCGGTTCCGCGAATCTGGATGCTCGCTGGAACGCGCATGGCCCACTCCACCAGAACATGATCGAGGAATGGCACGCGGCTTTCGATCGACGCCGCCATGCTCATGTTGTCCTGCTTCATCAAGAGTTCGACCAGATAAGTCTTGATATCGGTGTAGAGCAGGCGCGGCAGAAGTTCTCCAGAAGATTGTTCCCAGTATCGCAAAACATTTTGGTAGGCGGAGCCGGCATCGACTTGCGGGCGGAAGTCATCGGCCAGCAGTTCGCTCTGATCTTTCTGGTTGAATGCGGAAAAGAAATTGTCGAAGTAAAAAGAAGTCCATGATTCGCCGTCGAGGCCGAGGAAGGTGTGCGAAAGTTTACGGCGGGCGGTAGCGTTGATCATGGGCGACGAAGCGATCGCATCGCGGAGCTGGCGCCGGATCGCGTTGGGAACAAGGCCCCTGTAAGCGCGATCGAAAGCCATATTTTTCAGAGTGAATGCGTAACGCGAGTATCCGGCAAGGGTTTCGTCGCTGCCTTCCCCAGTGAGAACGACTTTGACGCGCTCTCGTGCCAGTTGCGCGACGAAGAACAGAGCGACGCTGGAGGGCCACACGATCGGCTCATCCTCGTGCCAGATCAGCTTTGGCAGGGCACCAAAAAACTCCTGGCGGCTGACGAACACTTCGCGATGCACCGATTTGAGATGCTGAGCGACGGTTCGGGCGTACGGTAATTCGCTGTACGCGGATTCGGTATATCCAACAGAGAATGTCTCGATCGGCTCCCGCCTGAGTTTGGTCATCAACGCGGCCACGGCGCTCGAATCGACGCCGCCGCTCAGGAACACTCCGAGGGGAACATCGCTCATCAGGTGACTGTTGACCGCGCCTTCGAGCAAGTTGCGGTAAGCCTCGACGTAATAGCTCTCATCGTGATGTGTTTCGTCGGCACTCAGCGGCAGGTCCCAGTACTGCTCAACGCGAAACTCGCCTTGCTTATTTATTTCGAGGCGGTGGCCGGGCATGAGTTTATGGATGCCGTTGTAAAAGGTTTCTTCTGCTGAAATGTATCCAAAGGCCAGGTACTCGGGAAGCGCATCGCGATTAAAGCTGGGGTGCATCTGCGGATAAGCGAGAATTACTTTGATCTCTGAGCCAAAAATAAAATTCTGAGAGGAGAGACGATAGTACAAAGGCTTAATGCCAAGGCGATCCCGAGCGATGAAAAGTGATTGTTTGTTTGTGTCCCAGATGGCGAAGGCGAACATGCCTCGCAGGTGTTGAACGCAATCCTTGCCATATTCCTCGTAGAGATGAACAATGGTCTCGGTGTCACTTTGGGTTCGATAACGATGGCCGCGCTCGATCAAAGTCTCGCGTAGCGCACGGTGGTTATAGATTTCACCGTTGAAAACTATCCAGATCGAACCATCTTCGTTGCTGAGCGGCTGATGTCCGTTGGCGACATCGACAATGCTAAGGCGGCGCATGCCGAGGCCGATATTGCCTTGGGTGAAAATGCCGTCGTCGTCGGGACCGCGATGGGCCATGACATCGCACATCCGTCGCAAGATGGCGGAGTCGACGTGAGCATCCTGGCCGAACTCGAATATTCCCGCAATGCCACACATAATTTGTTTTGCTACTCACCCGGTTTAGAGCCGGAAAATCCTATTAAGGCGCGGAATCAAGAAATTCAAGATTAGTGACCAGCGAAGTTTCGAGAGGATTGCCTTCGGAAGCCGAGGAGATCTTCAATTCAGCTCCATCAGCCCATTCAAAAGTTTCAGTGACTGACGCCTGCGAAACAAATCGCTTGCCGCGGTACTCCGCGAAACTGCCAGAAATCATAATAACGTGGACGAACCTGCCGCCTTCCAGTTTGCAGTAAAGCAATCTGGCATCGCTGGCCCACGGACCGCATGTCCAAGTATCATTTTCCTCGGCAAGAAATATAAATTCGGCACCATGAAGCGTCTGATAGCGATAGCCGCGAACTCCGCGGACGGGATGTTCGTCGATTGCAGCGAATGTTCCTATATCAGAGGAGCGTGTGATTGGCAGAATCAAGACTCCGCATTCCTCCGGCAGCGTGGCATTGATGCTGGCACGCGCCACAGGAGCGATCTGTTTTGACCCGTACGCGGGGGAGATGTAGCCTTCCGTGATTTCTGTTTTCCATGCGGATTTGCCGTCGACAACTAATGCCAGCCCGGAGAATTCGAGATTACCATTAGCGACTAGAGATTCGGCGATGAGTGTGCCCCGTTCCTCTCTGACGTGAAGGTCTGGTGCAAAGTGCCAGAAGGTTTCGAGAAGATGGCTGCGCTCACCTTCAGCCCTGTCGCGGAGAAACCATAGACCGCCTCTCACGTGAAACACCGATCGGCGGTGCATTACGGGGTCGGGCAGTCTGCGGTATCCGTCATGGCTGCCGGAAAAAAAATCAAAGGTCTTCCCATTCAGCCAGGTTTCCACTTTCACATTCGGAATGGAACTCCAAGCGAACGGCCCTTCAGGAACAGCCTGATCGAGGCCGTCGACGACAAGCGTATTGTGCGCAGAGGTGTCGCGGAACGAGTCGCGATCTTTATTATCGGAGATGTAGCAACAGGTTCCGGGATCAACCAGAAAACGGCGTCCGTTCAGGGAAAGGCGGATGCTCAACGCGTCGGCATGGCCGTGACCGGAGCGCGCCGTTCCTTGCGGGCCGGCGTCGATCATCAATTGTTGAGGGCAAGGCTCGCGATCATTGATGAGATAGAGGCCTCCCGACGTGAATGCTTTTGATGGCGCGGCGAGCTTGTGCTGCGGCTCACCGAGCACTTCGATCGCCTTGTCGCCGAATAACCAGATTGCTTCTTCCGTCAGAGTGGCGGCGGAGTAATTATCTCGACCGTAAAGAATTGCGCCTAGAGCTAAAGGATCGCTCATGTGCTCTACGTGATTCCGCCGCGGGTTGAATGCCCTGCCGCCGTCGTCGTCTCCGAAACTTTCAAGTGGCCCGACTTCCGAAAGCGCCTGAATGACATCCAACATCTTCTTCGTTACGTTATCGAACTCTTCAGGTACCGCGATCTCATTCTTGTGGGCCAGGGTCCGCGCGTGCAAGAAGAAGTCAAGTGCGTAAACGTGATAGTAGAGAGCCTGCTCGAAATAAACACCGTCGGGCCGGACTTGACGTTTCGATTCTTCGAGAACGATTCGCCAGCCGTTTTTTTGCCAGCGTTGCGCGGAAGGAATCTCGGGGCACAGCGTGCCGATAAAGAAAAGTGCGACGGCCTCGCCGAGCAGATGAGTGTTGGGTGAGTAGTATGTCGACAAATACTGTTCGATGTATCGTCCATGTAACTGCAGAGCGAGAAGAAGGTCGGCATGGAAGGTCGCAGGGAGTTCTTCGCATCCAGTGAGCAGACTACGAAGCCAAAGCCAGGACAGGCTTCGGAACGCCACTTCGAGAGCACTTGCCCAGTTGATGCCGAGCGGATACGGATTCGTCTTTTGCCACGATTGCCACTGCGTGGCAAGCTCATTGATATAGACTCGATTGCCGCTCAAGAGCCACGCCTTGGCGAGCGCGACCAGATGTTGATGGCGGTTTAACTCCCAGATGATTTTGTGATCGCCGACTTCTTTAAAATCCAGAAAGTCGATTTTGAACCATGGTTTCAGCGGACTCCGCTTTCCGTGAACCGGGTCAGCATGCCAGTCGACGTTTTGGCAATACTCGATGCTTTCGTATCCCAGCAGACGAAACTGGTGCCGGCAAATGCTGTCTGCTTCGCGGATGATGGCATCGGCCTCGGATGGAAGATGCGTCCGCAAGAGTGCAGCGCGATGCGCGGGTTTGTCCTTACTTTTATCGGCATCGCCGAAGAAAAATTTGCCTGTTCCGGCAGGCTGGGGACGAAGAAGCGGCCCTCGTGGTGTGAGGCCGGTTCGGTACAATGCTAAGTCGATGCGCTTTGAGGCTTCCTGGCCGACTCGCACGCGCACCTCTTCCCAGTTCATTCGGGTAAGGCGCGACAATTTTTCTTGCCATCTAGAAGCCACAAATCCATGTTACCGTGCCGGAGGAATCTGAAACATGAGTCGTTCTGGTTCCGAACCCTTGTCCGCCTGGCGATCCGGTATCTTCCATTGTAAGTCATTGAAAAGTAAGCTGTTATGTCGCGAATTGGTGAGTGACTTCGGTTTGAAGTTGAATTGCGCATCGCCGGTCGGCTCGTCTGGCGCGAAGCTCAAACAGAAGTTTTGCGGAAGATCATCACAATCGTCGCGCCGAAACGGTTGAGCGGGCGCACCATGGTAGCGCGCATGAGAAGCATTTCGAAGAACGCCGCTGGCGCAAAGAAGCGGCTATACGGTTGTGGTTGAGTAAGAAAGCGCACGGCCTCGGATTCCAGGTTCACAGACTTGCCGAGATTGCGGAGTGCAGATGCACTGTTCGCCTGGTAGTAGGTGGGATAAATGTCGTCCTCAGCGCGGCCGTCGTGCACAAGCTTCAAAATCAGGGATCGCGGCAGCAATTTCTTCGCGACGATATTGGCGAAAACCAGGTAGTTCCGCGTATTCGGAGTGTGCACCATAAGAGTGCCGCCAGGGGCCAACACCCGGGACATTTCGCGAAAGATTGTCAGCGGGGACTGTAGATGCTCGACCACCATGTTGCAGGTGACGAGATCGAAGCTCGCGTCAGGGAAGGGAAGCGAAGCGAGCGATCCGCAAATGCGCCGGGAGATATTAAGATGCTTGCGCAAGTGATCGAAGTCAAGATCGATGCCGACGACGATTTGAGCCCGGCGAACCAGTTCGTTTTCAAGGGGCTCAAGGTCCTCGCCCAGCAGGCGCCAGCCGCAACCCGAGTCTAGCCAGCGCACAGGCTGAGTCAGACGCTCCCGGACCATCTCACCCCAGATCTCCTGGTTCCAGCGAAGATGAGGCAAGATTCGGCGCTGTAACCGCACCGTAAGCTTGCGACCGATCCAATCGTCCCACGTAAGCTTCGCCATCGAGTCACACGGGGCATGCCGAGTGTATCGTCATAGTAGCGTAAATATCATCGAAGCAACTTTTGTTGCCGAGTGATGCTCGGTGTGACTTTGGTGTACGCGCCGCCCGTGCACGGCTATGCCTGTATTGCTATAGTGAAAGTTAGCCGGTCGCGGGCACTACTGCGTTCAAACTGCGGCGCGGTCCACGGTATTTGCATTGAGGAGCTTGGAGAGTGACGCTCGCAATCAGCGTGTTCGGTTTGGGCTATGTAGGCTCCGTGTCGGCTGCGTGTTTTGCCTCCATGGGACACCGAGTCATCGGTGTGGACGTGAATCCTGCCAAGGTGGAGATGGTGGAGGGCGGCCGCAGCCCGATCATTGAGGCCGGTATGAATGAGCTTGTCGCCGAGGGCAATCGCGCCTGCAGACTGCACGCTACGACCGACTCGACCGCTGCGGTATTGGAATCTGATATTTCCTTTGTATGCGTTGGCACTCCGAGCTTGCGTAATGGGAAGCTGGATTTGAGCCACATCGAGAAGGTCGCGCGAGAGATTGCCGCCGCGCTGAAACAGAAAAAGTCCGCGCACACATTTGTTTTGCGCAGCACCGTTTTGCCAGGTACGGTCGAGTCGATCGTGCTGCCCGTGCTTGAGCAAGTAAGTGGGCGGCGTGCCGGAACCGATTTTACTGTGGTTTATAACCCGGAGTTCATGCGGGAGGGAAGTGCGGTAGCAGACTTTCTTCAGCCTCCGTACACGATTCTGGGTGCACAGGATCTTTCGCATCTGGCTCCGTTGCGCGAGCTCTACCAGCAGACGCCCGGCAAAGTGTTCGAGACCAGCATCGCTGTTGCCGAAATGGTGAAGTATCTCTCCAATGCATTCCACGCGGTGAAGGTTGTTTTTGCCAACGAGGTCGGAACGCTGTGCAAGCATCTCAATGTAGATGCGCAGGCAGTAACCGAGATATTCACCTCGGATGTGAGATTGAATATCTCGCCGGCTTATTTGTCTCCTGGTTTTGCATTTGGAGGATCGTGCCTGCCGAAGGATGTGCGAGCGTTGATGTACAAAGCCAAGGAACTCGATCTGAAGCTTCCGATGCTGGAATCATTGTTGCCGAGCAACGCCGAGCATGTGGAGCGCGCCGTGGAAGCCGTGATGCGAACCGGCAAGAGGAAAATCGCGCAGCTGGGGCTGAGCTTTAAGGCCGGCACCGACGATCTGCGCGAGAGTCCTCAAGTGCAACTGGTCAAACGGCTGCTGGGCGAAGGATACGAAGTGAGAGTGTGGGACCAGGATGTAAGCCTCGGCCGACTGGCGGGATCGAACCGGCAATATATCGAAGAAGTAATTCCTCATATCGGATCGTTGTTGTCGTCCGATTTGAAGGATGTGTTGGGATGGGGCGAAGTCGTGATTGTGGGAAACAAGTCGGTGAAAAAAGATGAACTGGCCTCGTACCTGCGCGGCGATCAAATTGTCATCGACCTGGTGAATCTTAACAAGAACCTGCGCGCCGACTCTTCTTCTTCCTATGAAGGGATTTGCTGGTAATTGTTTTCTGTAATTCTGGCATGAAACCTCCAGTATTTATCGTCGGGTGTCCCCGCTCTGGCACCAGCTTTCTCTATCATCTGTTGCTTTCTGCCGGCGGCTTCGCCGAGTTCCACACGCAGATGAATGTTTACGAAGTGCTGGAACCGATTTATGGCGACCTGGGTGTGCGAAAGAACAAAGAAGCAGCCATGCGGGAATGGCTGCAGAGCAAGGCGTTTCGCGCCTCCGGGCTGAAAGCTGAAGAGATCGAAGCCAAAGTTCTAGCGGAATGCCACGGCGCAGGCGACTTTCTTCGAATCATCATGGATGAGGTCGCGCACAAACAGGGAGTCGACCGGTGGATCGACTCGACGCCGACCAACGTTCCGCACATGCTCCGCATTCAAAAAGATTTTCCGGACGCGCTTTTCGTGCACATCATCCGCGACGCGCGCGATGTTGCATTGTCGCTCGATAAACGTTCATGGAGCCGTCCCCTTCCATGGGATAAGCAAAAGAGCTTGCTCGCGGCTGGTCTTTATTGGGAGTGGATTGTCCGCAAGGGACGCCAACTCGGAACTTTGCTGAAGCCGCGATACATGGAAATTCGATACGAGGATCTAGTTCAGCAACCGGAGGAGACGTTGCCGGCGATTGGCAATTTCCTCAAGCACGACCTGGACTATGAGCAAATCCAACAGGCCAGCATCGGTTCCGTGAAAAAGCCGCTCACATCTTTCAAAGAAGAGTTGCAGGAGGGCCGGTTCACGCCCGTTGGCCGATGGAAAGATAGATTTCCTGCGGATCAACTGCTTGAATTCGAGAAACTGGTCGGAGCATATCTGAAAGAACTCGGCTATCCGTTGTCCACCGATGCGGCGAAGCTGAATCACGGCTTCTCGACGAAGAGGACAAGGGCGGTCTACGCTGCCTATTACGAGTTGAAACAGTGGGCGAAGATCAACACGCCGCTGACGCGCTGGATGGTGGATTATTCCGACATACTCATCGACAAATAAGATCGCAGCGCATGTTCCTCAATCTGAGTTCGGGGAAATACTGAAAGGCGTTTGTAGATGAAGTGCAAGATCATAGATTTCGAATCCGCTGACTGGAGCCGGTTGGACCAGTTTGCGGATCGAACGGTGTTCCAAACCCAAGGTTGGATTCGCTTCGTGAGCGAGTGCCAGAAGGCTGTTCCAGTCCTGGCGGAGTTGCGTGATGGCGGCGAGGTCGTGGGTTACTTTACGGGATTAACGTTCACCAAGTTCGGAGTCAAAGTCCTGGGAAGTTCGTTTCCAGGCTGGACCACGCCTTACATGGGGTTCAATCTGCTCGATGGCGTCTCACGGGCCTCGGCATTGGCAGCGCTTGAAATTACTGCATGGGACGTCCTGAAATGCCTGCACATGGAAGTTTCCGATCCGCACTTCGCGCCGGAAGACGGGCGGAATCTGGGCTTCACGGCCGACGACTATATCAGTTACCGAACCGATCTGACCAAGTCCGAGGACGAGATCTTTAATCAGATGGATAGCGCTTGCCGGCGTTGTGTCCGGAAGGCAGAAAAGAGCGGTGTGGTTATCGAGGAAGCCTCTGACGCGGCCTTCGCGGACGAGTACTACGAGCAACTGCAGGACGTCTTTGCCAAGCAGGGGCTCGTGCCCACGTATACGGTCGAGCGCGTTCGGTCGCTGATCAAGCATCTGCAGCCGACGGGGAATCTTTTGCTGGTACGGGCGCGCGATGGAGAAGGCAAATGCATTGCCACTGGAATCTTTCCGGGCTTCAACAAGATCGCGGAATTCTGGGGCAACGCAAGCTTTCGAAGCAGCCAAATTCTCCGGCCCAATGAGTACATTCAATGGTACGTGATGCGTTATTGGAAGCGGCGCGGCATCTCGATCTACGATTGGGGCGGTGGCGGAACTTACAAAGAGAAATATGGCTGCGTGCCGCATTCCGTGCCGTGGTTCACGAAATCCCGCTATTCGATGGTTTCGAAGTTCCGGGATGAAGCGAAGAAAATGTTCGAAAGAAAACAGCGTTTCCTAGGCTGGTTGCAGAGTAAGCAAACGGAACGCGGCACGAAGACTGAAGAATCCTAATTCACCGCGTCCAGTCTCTTCTCAATCGCATCCACATCGGCGCCAATATCTTTGCCGTCACTTGCCGCGCCGATTGCAAGAGAGGGTTTCTTGCACTCCTCATCTTTTTGCCGGCAAAGGCTGTAGTTGCCTTTGCCCGCATGATTCATTCGAACGCCGGCGGCTGCATAATCCTTGACCAGAATGTTACCCGGCGGCCAGTTTGCCCCGCCCACGATCAAGTTGTGGGTGAAGGTGGAATGCTCGAAGCAATCGTTGAACACTCCTTGCGGGCCTTTTCGCTCCGGTTGAACAGCGCAGTTCTGCGTTCCTCCACCGGCAGAGCCGACCTCGGCGTTCTGATCGGAGGAAAGTATGTTATTCGCAAAAGTAAAGTTCGACATCTTCTGCGGATTGGTAGCGAGAATCGAGAGGATAAAACGGGGCACTGGAGAAGATGTCACATGTTCGATCTGAACGTCTCGAAGCGGAGGCTGAATCGACATGATTAGTGCAAACAGTCCGAAGGCCTGATACTCCTTGGAATGCACACCGTCGATGAGGACGTCGTGAATGCTGTAACGCTCTCCCGCCGCACTGGGGCCTCCGGCATCGAGACTGTTGGCAATCTGAAATGCGTTGCCGACGTTGATAATCTTGATGAACCTGATCGTGACGTCCGTCACCTGGCAAATCGGGCACCGGGCCGACTGGTTCTTTGCTGAGAGAACAATCGAGAAACCTGCCTGGGTAAAACCGCCCCAGGTATTTTCAAGAAGGTTATCTTCAAACAGCACTCTCTGTGCGTTCTTGAGTTCGAAGTGGTTCTTAACAATGAAGGGATGGCCGTTGAAGCCTCCCACAAAGCCAGTTTGGCCTGGCATCCAGATCATCGGCTTGAAAAGATGGTTGCGGCGAATTTCGATATCCGTGGGTGTGGTATTTGCCCCGCGCCCGCCGAACATTACGTTCTCACCAGAAGCTTCCAGGAAGTTATTTAGAACCTTAAACGGACCCTCGGGATGATCGCCGCCACCCGCTGACATGGTTTGAGCGTCGGTGCAAGAGCCGGTGCCTGCCACGCAGTGAAAATCGGAAAAGTAGGAATCCACTATTGCAACATTCGTCATCCACGAAAGCGCAACTCCGCGCCGGGTTTCGCTTTGCGCGGTTCCATGGACCCATACCCTATCGAAAATTACATGATGCGCTGTGCCGTCCTGGTCTACGGCGGCCAAGGCGGTTATGGACGCACTGGAATCAGTTCGAGTGATTTCCAGTCCGAAAAATCTGTAGTGATTCGCTCCCGTTAGGAACATGATCGGCCCCGATGACGACTTGCCGGCAAACTCGATCTTCGCCATTACGTTCCGCGGCGCGGCGCAGTGGTAATCAGGGCGGCTGGGCAGGGAAGCCACGCCGGCGTAACACGGGGTTATGCGAGTGCCTTCGGCAGGAAGGCTTTCATCGGGCGCAGCGCTGCGAAGCACGATCCAGTGAGAATCATCGCAGGACTTATTCGGAAGCCGGTATAGCCCCTGGAAAACTGCTCCGGCTTGCAGTTTCAGAGTGTCACCGCAGTTTGCGGAATTAATCGCTTCCTGCAAGTTGTCGCCCTGTTTAACGACGCGAACATTTCCTGGAGCAGGCGTATCAGCCAGGGCACTTTTCACAAAAACTCGGGGAAGTTCGGCCGGGCCATCGAATCGACTCGAAGGGGAATCGGCAGCGTTTATATTAATCCCGGCTGACGAGAGAAACAGAAGGCAAGCCGCTGCGCGAAGTGCGGGATTCAATCCCTTCATTTGCGTCTCCACAATTTCTCATCATAGCACCCGTTTTGAACGCTTCATTTCGCGTACAGGCGCGAATTCTCACTCCGGGGGACGCTCGCGAAGGAGGGCGTTTCGCAGACGATCATAGGTCGAATTGCCCAACAGGTTGCGGCCCGATTCAAGTAACTGCAGACGCATTCTCGATTGCCAAAGCCCGCGTCCGCTACAGAGTTCCTCAAACTCATGCAGCGAGGTTGCACGCATTACGGCGATGCGGCCAAGCGCGAAGGGATCCGTGGATTTCGAGTTCGCCTGAATCCGGCTGGTGGCTACGCTGCGATACCCGGCCTCGCGAGCGACATTAGCGACGCGTTGACTAAAGCGGCCTCCGGGGCATGAGAAGTGTTGGACGGATTTGCCAATGATTTGCTCAAGTTGCAACTTGGCATCTCTAATCTCACGTTGCAATCCATTCTGGTCGAGATCGGTAAGGTAGGCGTGCGTCATGGAGTGGCAGCCAATCTCGAAACCGAGCGCACTCAGTTCTCGAAGTTGGCTCTGGCTAAGATATCCGTTCTGCCCAAGCCGGCCAGCGGTGATGTAGAAGGTTGCTCCAAAGCCCAGTTGGCGCAAAACAGGTGCTGCGCACGTGAGATCGGTTTCAGAACCGTCATCAAAGGTGACTGCCACCGTCTTGTGCTCGGGAAAGCGCAAGGCCTCACTTACGCTTGCACCCCGCCAGCCCTGATTCTGAAGGAATAACATCTGCGCCTGGAAATCCGCGACGCGAAGGACATAGCGGACGTACCCCGGTTCGGGATGGCACAGCGCGCGGCCCGGTTGCTCGAGTTCGTGATACATCAGGAAGACGATGCTCGGTTCAGCCATCTGCTGAAATCTCCTCAGGGCCGTACGCGCTAATCGTTGTGAGCAGCAGGGTAGTGCTGCGTGGCCGCGCGGCGGATCGCCAAGAACTCTGCCACCCCCGTGAGCCACGCTTCAAACTCCAAATCATTCCGCGCGTTGGTGTCGACCATCCGCGGAATCAGAAGCGGATTCGTGTGCGGGCTGGCCAAACCAACATCGCACGTGGTCGCGGAAATGACATTCTCCTCCGCGAGCCAGGGAAGGAATTCATGGCTATATACGCCGCTGGGATAACAGAAGTGCACCCTTTCCGCAGAAATTATCTTATCCAGGCATTCCCGGTTATCTTGAATCTCTTTCTGGAACAGCAACTTGTCTTTTGGCATGCAATGGCGATGCGTGTGTAATTGGAAATCGACGCCCTCGCGCGCCAGTTGCGCAATCTCCTGCGAGTTCATGAGCTGGAAAACT